>Ga0075365_10001035_pt1 | contig 11968 bp, 12 predicted proteins | sample EndMetdeltDD1765_FD_71387 | JGI IMG/M metagenome (GOLD analysis project Ga0075365, IMG submission 71387) | Populus endosphere microbial communities from Tennessee, USA - Endosphere MetaG P. deltoides DD176-5 | ecosystem: Host-associated > Plants > Roots > Endosphere | place: USA: Tennessee... | reverse complement strand
GGGCAGCTGCTCGGCGAATGCATCCTGGCGCTTGGCCTTGGTACGGCGGACGTAGAAGCGGACCGCGAGGCAGACCGCGACCCCCACGAGCAGACCGACGAGCAGCCCACCGATCATCAGGGCGACGAGGCCCGCGACGATGGCGACGACGGCGACCATGGCGACGAACTCGGCGGGCTTCATCGAGATGTCCGCGACCGCGAGGGCCGTGGCCAGCTCGACGCGCTTGCCGTGCCGTTCGAGAGCCTCCTCCACGGCCGACATCGTCCGCTTGCCCATGTCGGACACGCTCCGCGGCTTGTCGATGCCGAGCCGCGACTTGGACACCCGGTCCCGAGGGAACAGGAGGAGTGCGATCACGAACAGGCTGATGAAGATGCCGACTGCGCCAAACCAGAGCCGAGAGGACGCCGACGAGGATTCCGACGATTCGGCGGCCGGGGCCGCCGCCGGGGCAGCCGGCCGCGTCTGGACGGCGGTGGTTGCCGCCGCTGTGGTGGGCGCAGCCGTGGTCGGCGCCGCTGTGGTGGGCACAGCGGTCGTCGGCGCGGGCGTGGTTGGCGCGGCGACGGTCGTGGCTGGCGCGGGTGCGGCCGGCACGGCGATCGTGGTGGCGGGAACAGCCGAGACCGGGACGGTCGTCATGTCGACCACCTGCGCGATGAGGCTGGCGACTCGGGCGAATGCGGCCGACACGCCGGCTGCGTCGTCGGCGGATGTGACAGCTCCGAGGGCGGTCAGACTGTAGATGTCCGTCTCAGCCGTGGTGAGGCTGATCGCCTCGACATGCTCACCCTCGACCGAAGCAATAGCCTGCTCGAGGGTCGCAATGCTGCCGTCATCCTTGCCGTCCGACAGCAGCACGAGCACCTTGTTCTCGGCCGTCGGCGTGAAGTGTTGCCTGGCGGTGACCACGGCGTCGTAGAGCGCTGTGTCGCCGCCGGTGACGATCCCGCTGATCAGCAGGCCGAGCAGATCGCGCTCGGTTGTCGGTGGTGTCAGCACGGTGACGGTGTCGCCGAAGGTCTCGAGACCGATGGGGACCTCCGGAGGCATCGACGCCATGAACTCGTTGGCGGCGGCCTTGGCGGCGTCGATGGCTGGGCGCATGCTCCCGGAGGTGTCGATCGCGAGGATCACCTCGAGCTCGTTCGCCGGCACTTGGGCTTCGACCGCGGGGACGCTGAAAGAAGCGGTGGACAGCCCGACCAGCGCGAGCGGGATGAGAAGCCGCCAGCCCCGCTTCATCGCCACACCTCGCCACCACCGAAGAGCCCAGCAGGCAGGGCGACACCGCGTTGGCCGAGCTTGTCGACGAAATCTGGGCGGACGCCGGTCGGGATCAGGCCCATCGCGTGGTAGTCGTACCGGTAGATGTCCTGAAGGGTGATGATCTCGCCTTCCATCCCGACCACTTCGGTGAGATGACTGACGCGTCGGGAGCCGTCACGGAACCGCTCGATCTGAACGATGACGTTCAGCGCCGAGGCGATCTGCTCTCGAATGGCCCTCGTGGGCAGGTCGAAGCCCGCCATCAGCACCATCGTCTCCAATCGGGCCAAGGCATCGCGAGGTGCGTTGGCGTGCACCGTGCAGAGCGAACCGTCGTGCCCGGTGTTCATCGCCTGGAGCATGTCCAAGGCCTCCGCGCCGCGGACTTCACCGATGATGATGCGATCGGGACGCATCCGCAGTGCGTTGCGGACCAAGTCGCGGATGGTGATCTGCCCGTTGCCCTCGATGTTCGGTGGGCGGGCCTCCAGGCGGATCACGTGCTCCTGGTGCAGTTGCAGCTCGACCGCATCCTCGATGGTGATGATCCGGTCCTCATGGGGCACGAAGCTCGACAGGACGTTCAGCAGCGTGGTCTTGCCAGTACCGGTGCCGCCGGAGACGAGCACGTTCATGCCGCCCTCCACAGTGGCCGACAGCAGCGACGCGACCTGCTCGCTGAGCGTCCCCATCGCGATCAAGTCGTGCACCGTGAACGGATCCTTGGCGAACTTGCGAATGGTGAGAATCGAACCGTCGAGCGACAGGGGCGGCACGATGACATTGACGCGTGAGCCGTCGGCCAGGCGGGCATCCACCATTGGCGAGGCTTCATCGATCCTCCGTCCCACCGACGAAACGATCCGCTCGATGACCCGACGCAAGTGCTCTTCAGAGCTGAACCGCATCGTCGTCTGTTCGATGACACCGGCGCGCTCGACGTAGATGAAGTTGCTGCCGTTCACCATGATCTCGGTGACTGTGGGGTCGTTGAGGAATTGCTCGAGCGGCCCGAGGCCCATGACGTCGCGGGCGATTTCCTGCACGAGACGGTTGCGCTCCTGCGCTGACAGCGCCGTTTCGGAGGCGTCCATCAAGGCTCCGATCTCGGTCACCACGAGGGACTGCAGCTGATCCTCGTTCGTCGCCTCGAACAGCCGCGTGCCGAGGCGCTCGAACAGGGCGTCGTGCACCTTGGACTTGAAGTCGCCGAGCCCATCAACGGTGAGGGTCTGATTTGGTGCCTGCCGCCAAGTGCTCGAGACCTCGCCCCTCTCGGCGGCGGCCTGTTGGGCCTGGATGATGCGCTCGCTGAGGCTCATCGCCGCCGGCCCTTTCCTGCCTTTTCGGCGTCCAGGGGCGAATACAACTGCGCCAGCTTCTGCAGTTGTTTGGCCACTTCGGATTTTGGCTCAGTGATGACGACTGGTCTGCCGAGGTTGAGCGACAGCGGGATCTCACGAGTGGACGGGATCGAGCAGGCGATCATCATCCTCATCGCCGCTTCGGCATCCGACGGCTTGAGCCCGACCTTCGCGTCTGCTCGGTTGAGCAGCAGCTGCCGGGCAGCCTTGACACCGATGGTGTCCAGGGCGTCGACTGCCTTGCGCAAACTGCGGACGCTGGTCACGTCGAGGCTCGACACCAACAGCAGATCGGTGGCGCACTCGAGTGCGGCGAGCGTTCGCTCATCGAGGCCCGCGGCCGTGTCCACGATGACGTAATCGAAGTTCTGCGCGAGGAGCGACAGCACCGCCGAGACGTGGGCGTGGGTGATCGAATCGGCATCCACCGGATCCCGGGCGCCGGCGAGGACGAACAGTCCGTACTCGGACGGGGTCAGGTGGAGCTTCACCGTGGTGGCATCGATCTGGGTGACGCGAGCCAGCTGCGCCAGCGTGTGCTCGGGTGTCAAGGACAACGCCGTCCCGAGATCGCCGAACTGAACGTCGAGATCAACGGCAACCACCCGTCCTGGATGGCGCTGGGCGAGGGCGACTGAGAGATTGGATGAGACTGCGGTCTTGCCGGAACCGCCTTTCGGCGAGACCACCACGATCACTTTGGCGAGGCGCGGCTGGGGTACAAAGCCATTGGCCTTGACGACGACTCCCATTCCGCGGAGGGCAACAGAGAGCTCTGCCGCCAGCTCGGGCGACATGTCGTGCCCGATGACCACGGTCGGAATCTCGTTCGTCATCATCGTCGGCATCGTCGGCAGCTCGGACGGGAAGTCGATCGGCAGATCAGTCTCCATCACTTCACCACCGTGTAGACGTCGCCGAGGGTGACCACCCGCGTGCCGTCGTCGGAGACGGTGGTCGGGTCGATCGACAACCAGACGTGGCCGAACTCGGCGGCGAACACGAAGCGTTCCGATTGTTCGGGCGACAGGGCGAGCGTGACGACGTACTGCAATCCCGTCACTTGTTCGACACCCGTCGTGTCCTCCGTGTCAGGGCTCACCGGCGCGTTGGTCGTCTGCACGTTGGTGACCAACACGTGCTGGAACTCCATCCGGCTCACGTTCGGGGTCTTCCTGCCCGCAACGGTCGTCGTCGTTGTCGTCGTCGCTGTCGTCGTTGTCGTCGTCGCATCCGGGGCATCCGTGAACGCCGCCGAAGTTGCGGTGGTTGTCGAAGTAGCCGGATCGACCAGGTCCACGGTCTCGGGGTTCAGGCCGCCCTCATCCACGTCGAACGGATCGAACGAGAGGTAGACGCCGACGAGATCACCCTTCTGGAGCGAACCGCCGACGGCCCGCTGGGCTTCGAGGAGCGCCGAGACCTGCACCTTGTCGGTGACGTCCTCGGACACTTTGTCCTTGGGAACCAAGCGGGCCGCCAGCAGCTGGTCGCCGGGCTGGAGATCGGTAGCAGCGACGTTGGTGCCCACCGCCCCCAGGTCGGTGATCGCACCCGACTGCTTGAGTCGGGCCGGCACCTTCTCGAGCGAGACCGACGACTTGATCGTCTCGGCCTCGGCGCCCTTCGGTACGAGTTTGTCCACGACGTAGACCTCGACCAAGCTCTCGTCGGCGACCGCTTTCTCCTTCGCCGAGTGCACGTAACTCACGAGGGCTGCCGTGCCGACGATGGCCAAGAGCATTGCAGTCAGGATCCCGATGACCCGCCGTTTGTTCTTCATATGGGGTTGTTCCTTGCCTTGTGGGGTTGGTTGTTAGCTGGTGAGATGGACCTGGGTGGTGCCGAAGTCCGTGCTCGGACCGGGCGATCCTTGCGATGTCACGAAGCGGATGAAGTCCCCGCGGATGCAGTACTTACCGCGGGTTTCGTCGGGGCATTTCTTGTCCAACGTGCCGTCGTTCTTGTTGCCGTTGAAGGAGTAGCCCGTCACGTGGAACATGGCGAACCCGAGGATTGGGTACGGACCATGGCCGTTACATCCCGCGGCCTGACATGCGGCGGCGTCGTACATCGCGATCAGGACATCGTGGGGCAATGCCGGAGCAGTGGGATTGGTGAGACAGGCAACTTGCTTCTGGAGGTCGCCTCCGGGGTCCCCGGCCACGGTGCCATTGGCGCTGACCGTCACGCCGCAGCCGGTGGCAAGCAATTGACTGAAACCACCGGGAAGCGACGAGCATCCACTCTGTGGTTTGGGATCGTCGAGATACAACGTGATGTCCGCCGTCCCGTCGAGCAGCGCGAGCGAGAACTCGCAGTTGGAGATGACGAGCGGCAGCGTTGTCGCCGTCCCGAGCGTGCCCCAGACCGCCGTGGCGGATCGAGTCACGTCGGCGTTGCCACCGCCGGGTACGAACACGTACACGATGTTTCGTGTCATCGAGACCGTCGTGGTTCCGCTTCCACACGTCGGCGTGTTGGCGAGCACAGCGCCGTTGGTCTGGTAAGGCGTGAAGTCGGTTGTCGTGATCGCCTTGGCACAGTCGGTGGCCTTCGCAAGCGCGCCGGCGTCCGCCGCGTTCTGTGTCTGGCGCCGGGCCACGATGCCACGACCACCGTCGAACACGAATGCGCCGAAGAGAACGAGCATCGGCATCATCAGCACGACGAAGATCGTGGTGACACCTGCATCGTCGTGTTGGTTCAGCCTCCGCATCGCATGGTTCCTGTCGCTGTGATCGTCTTGGTGCCGAGTGGGATGAGTGGTATGTCGAACGTGTAATTGCTCGAGAGCGTGACCGAAGCGTTGCTGGTCGTGTTGCCAGGCGGGCACGTCACGACGCCCGAAGCGGTCACACCCGCTGGATACGTCGGGGTTCCTCCCAGCGCGAGCGTGCGGGCGGCATCTCGGGCCGCACTCGTCACGTCGACCTTGGCGCTGAAGAACATCCCGAACGATGCGATGGCGAAGAGCAGTGCGATGAGGAAGGGAGCGACGAGAACGAACTCGAGCGCGACGACTCCTTCGTCATCAAACTCGGTGTGGGGACTGTGGAAGTTCCGCATGACGGCCTTGTCGGGGGAGGGCTATCGCTGCCCTCCCCCCGACGAGTTGCTCAGGGGAAGAGCCCGTTGAGCTTGCCGAGCATGGTGGTCCACAGCCCGGTCGCGAAGAGGACCGCGATCCCGGCGGCGACGAGTCCGGCGACGAGCACGTACTCGATGGCGACCACACCATCGTCGTCAGTGGCTTCGATGGTCTCTGGGGTGAATTTGTCGATGAGGTTGTTCATTTCATTGCTCCTTGTTCTTTTGGATCCCGATACAGCGATCGGGTGGATCGGAAGCGGTGAGGGTCCGGCCAGTCATCACGGTGATGAGATCCGGACGCGCACCCCTGCGTCTCACGGCGCTCTTCGACGGGCGGGGCAGACGTCTGTCCTGCCCCGCCCATTGAGGAGTCTCAGGGGAACAGCGCGTTGAGCTTGCCGAGCATCTTCGTCCACAGCCCGGTCGCGAACAGGACCGCGACACCAGCGGCGACGAGCCCGGCGACGAGCACGTACTCGATGGCGACCACGCCATCATCCTCGGTGGCCTCAACGGTCTCCGGGGTGAACTTTTCCACGAGGTTCAACATTTGATTTTGGCTCCTTGATCGAATCCCGATCCCCGCCGACCGGGGTGGGTAAGGAGCGACAGTACGGACGAAAGGCATGCTTGGAAATCACCAAATTTGGTGAAATCGCGAGCGGGAGAGCTTCGTACTGTTGTCGCTATGACAATGCCTGCCCTCGTGCACAAGCACGCGCTCAACGCCGTGACCGCCTCGCTGTTCGGGCTCGCCTTTTGGCGCCTCGGTCTGACCCCCGAGCTCCCCGCGGTACTCGCGTTCATCTTCGGTGGCGTGCTTCTCTCGGCGATCGATTGGAAGGTCCAGCGTCTTCCGACCCGACTCGTGTACTACACGCTCGCCGGCGTCGGTGCCGGGTTGCTCTTCGCCTCCTTGGTGGAGTGGGACTGGGTCCCGCTGGCAAACGCGGTGGCGGGCGCAATGTTGTTCGCCAACGCCTTCTTCCTCATCTGGTTCGTCGGCCGCAACTTCGCCGGCCTGATGGTGCTCGGTTTCGGAGACGTGCGACTGGCCGCGGTGCTCGGACTGTTGCTCGGCTGGTACGGGCTTCCGTACGTGCTCTACGGCGCGATCGCGGGGAACCTCCTCGCTGTGGTCGTTGCGATCGCCACGTGCATCCACAAACGCCAGCTGCAATTGCGCTACTCGTTCGGCCCGCCTCTCATCGCGGGAACCTTGGCAATCGTCCTGTTCCACTCGTAGGCCGGCGGTCAGACGAGCCGCAAGTGGGTCACCTTCGAAAGTCGGGTCCGCACGAAGGACCTCGCGTGTGCGCGCGACGCCGATCGCGCCCATCTTGCATTTGCTGAGGCAGCAGCTCTGGATGAGCACCGGCGAGGGCGACGGCGGCCAACTGCGATCGCACGCCGAGCTTGTTCAGCACGGAGCGAATCTGTGAGCGCACCGTGTTCAAAGCCACGAAGTGGGTTTCGGCGATCTCGTCCGCGCTCAGACCATCGGCCATTGCGCCGAGCACGAGGGCTTCGCGCTGTGACAGCCGTTTGAAGGTGGTCTGTCCGCGCACCGCTTTGGTTCGCTCCTGCCACAATTCGTCGAGCAGCGCGAGGCGATCATTCCGCCCGATGAGCGTCCCTCCGGCGACGACATGGCGGAGGGTGGCGTCGACCTCGTCGAGGTCGGCGCCCTTCCCGATCCAGCCGGCGGCGCCGGCCTCGAGGCACTCGGCGAGCACCAAGTGCCGCGTCTCGGCGGTCATCATCACGACCTGCGCGCCAGTTGAGACAAGTGGTCTGACGAGCTCGACGCCGCTACCCATGCCGCGACCGAGGTGGATGTCCAACAGCACACACTGTGGCTCGAAGCGTTGCGCGTGCTCGACCACGTCCGTTGTCGTCGGCCCGCTCGACGTCTCCACGTCCCAAGAGCGCGCCGACAACGCCATCCGCAACCCGATCGCCACCAACGCGTGATCCTCGACGATGAGGACCCGGCCGCTCATCGACCGACCCCTGGCTGCAGGGCGAACCGAGGTGTCGATTCGGACGAGCCGGATGTTGGGCTCGGGAAGCACAGCGCGAACGACGCACCGCCACCTGGCCGCGGACCGGCGGACAGCCACCCACCCTGGGCGAGCATCAGTCGTCGGGCGATGGACAGCCCAAGCCCGGAGCCGGAACTATGCGGTCCGCGGCGACCACGCTTGAAGATCGAATGGCCACCGACGCCGCTGATACCCCGACCACGGTCTTCGACATACAACGTGGTCGCCGTATGGCTCACCGTCGCGCGGACGTCGACCGCGGAATGGGCGGCGTGGACGCGAGCGTTGTCCAGCAATGCGAAGACGACCTCGGCGGCGTCGTCGCGGCAGCCGTGCACCCACACCTCGTTGGGCACCTCGTCATGAACCACGACTCCCCAGGAGCGAGTGACGAGGATCGCCGGACGGATCGCTTCCGCGAGATCGAACACAGTTCGTTGCGTCGGCCGCGGCCCGAGCATGAGGCGCAACCGCCGAGCCTCCGAGGCGATGGCCAGCGCCAGCTGATCGGCATCGCCAGACGGCATGCGATCGCGTTGTTCGTTGAACGCCACCGCCAACGCCTCGATTCCGAACAAGGAGGCACGCAGCTCGTGATCGCGCTCTTCGCGTTCGCGCGTGCCCTTTGTCCCAGTTCCGCCTTTTCGGTCCACGATTCCCGCTCCTCCTTCGCCGGCGCGTCAACACCAGCGCCGTAGCGCTGCACAATCCCTCAAATACGACGTCCCAGTCCCGATCCCTGAACCCGATACTTCGCATCGGTTTAACAGATACGACCAGAAATTGCTACAAAGAAATCGGATTGAATTCATCTGCATTCTGTCAAAGTCAGGAGGTCCAATTCCTCGACACCGTCGTTCGTGACGGGCGATGAAGGACGGTCCGCAGTTGTCTGCGCGAAGCGTTGTCCGCGCGGGCGGGTTTCCGTCTCGCCCGCTGGCGAGCACGTCACCGACCTCGCTCAGCGCATCGGCCGATCGGCGTAACGGTGATCGGAGGCCGCCGAGTTCGATGCGCGGCGCGTCAACGATCCGATTCGGTTCGCGTCGAGATCGCCGACGTCCGCGATCACGACCGCCGACGTGCCACCCTGAGCGTCACACGCAAGGCAGTGCGTGGCGAGATTTTTCCAAATGTCAACTGCCAAGTGAAGGCCCTGGACTGGTGGCGCCCACCGCGGGCATCCGCCATCGCGCCAGCTGGCACAGTGGTGGCCATGCCGTCGTGGTTCAGGTCCAAGGAGCGGCGACCGGCGCGTTCGGCGAACGGCCCGACGTCGGCACACCTGTGGTTCGACGAGCTCCCGCCTGGGACGTGGCGGTCGGTTTCGGCGATGCTCGAAGTCGTCGCCGAACCGACCGCTTCGCACCTCTACTTCTGGGCGCTGCAAGCGTCGTTCACCGATGATCGCGGTGCGTCGTTCGGCGCGGCACACACGGGTCTGCAGTGGAACCCACGCCACCCGGACAATCGTGCCGTCAACTGGGGTGGGTACGGCCGGACCGCCGACGTCAACAGCGTCCTCGATGGCACACACTCGGCGCTGCCCGGCATCCCTGGCGACGAGAACACCAGGAACTACCCGTGGAGGCCCGGAGTCGGCTACCGGTTCACGATCGATCGCGGCGAACGTGGCTGGCGTTCGACCGTGACCGACACCTCGACGGGAGAGGCGACCCCGATCCGCGAGCTGTACGCGGACGGCGACCGCCTCAACGGCTTTGTCGTCTGGATGGAGATCTTCGCCCCCTGCGACGCGCCGACGACGGCCGTGAGGTGGAGTGAACTCGATGTTGCCGACGAGTCGCGCGGCGTTGCTCACCACGTGCGCTCGCTGCGCACGAGCTTCCCGGACGGGCCGGGCGCCTGCACGAACAACGACTCGCGTGTGGACACCGATGGCTGGTTGCAGCTCACGAACGACCGCCGCACGACGAAGACGGCGACGACCCTGACCATCAACTGACGGCTCACGTGCGGGCTCGTCCGCTCAGTCCCACCAGAAGAACCAGATGTCGTCGCCGGCGCCCGCGGCGACAGTCTGCAGACTTCAGTGAGTTCGAGGGAGTCTGGATTGAAGGCGACGAATTCGGCGGCAAGTTGTCGCGGCGCGTCCGCATCAGTCGATCCTGCTGATCGCGGCCAAGCGCGAGGACCAGACCTCGTCCGATCTGGCCGCACACGACTATGCGACCAACCTCGAAGCCGATCAGATCGTGAAGTCGATCCACCAGCTGACCAAGGAGATCCACGCTTCGATCATCGGCTCAGGCGACGCGCCGCGGGGCGAGGAGCCGGGTGTGCGATCATGACCGCGTGCGACGCTCGATCGACGACTATCCCTTCGCGCCGGAGGACCTCCCCGAAGGGGCCGACGACGCCGCGCTGCTGTCCTGGGCGGTGGCCATCAGCGACGACTACGACGATGCCGAGCCGAGGGTGGTGCTGACGGTGGAAGAGGTCGGCCGCTCCGGCGAGGGTCTTGTCGCCCACCTCGGGCCAGGGCATGTGCGCCGGCTGCGGGTGGCGTTGCGCGACGCGCTGCGCGAGATCGGCGAGGATCCGGGCCCGTGAGCTTTCAGGACTTCGTTGTCACTTCCCCAGTTCGTTTGTATTGTTGACTGCCTGAGTAGGAATTTGCGTCCGGGCCGTCCGGACGAACTCTCCCGAGGGGGTCCACGCCGTGGGAATCACACCGGTTGTCGCAGTGCCACGAGACCTTGACGAGGAACAGCGGCGCGACATCGAGCGCTTCGAACGCGCCGTCAGCCAGTACCTCGCGGGAGAGATCAGCGAGGACGTCTTCCGGGTGATGCGCCTCAACAACGGCATCTATGGCCAGCGCCAGGGCGGCACCAACCAGATGGTGCGCATCAAGCTGCCCGCCGGCACGATCACGCCAGAGCAGCTCGACATGATGGCCCACATCTCCGAGACGTACTCGCGCGGCTGGGGCCACATCACCACACGCCAGAACGTTCAGGTCCACTACGTCGAGCTCCGTCAGGTGCCCGAGGTCATGCGCCACCTCGGCAGCGTCGGCCTCACCACCCGCGAGGCGTGCGGCGACACAGTCCGCAACGTGATGGCCTGCCATCTCGCCGGGGCCTGCCCGCACGAGAAACTCGACGTCACCGCCTGGGCCGAGGCCACCTTCCGTCACTTCGTGCGCAACCCGCTGGGCCAGCGCCTTCCGCGCAAGTTCAAGGTCAACTTCTCCGGCTGCTCCACCGACTGCGGGCAGGCGATGTTCAACGACGTCGGCGTCATCGCCACCACCCGTACCCTCGAGGACGGCACAACCGAGGCCGGTTTCCGGATCTACATCGCCGGCGGCCTCGGCGCGACGCCCCACCCGGCCCTCGCCCTGGAGGAATTCACGTCCCGCGAGGACCTGCTGCCCACCATCGAAGCCGCGCTGCGCGTGTTCGAGCAGACCGGCAACCGCGACAACAAGCTGCGGGCCCGGATGAAGTGGGTGGTCGACCAGCTCGGCATCGACGAAGTGCGCCGCCGCGTGCTCAAGGTGCGTCACACGCTGCCGGCATCGTCGTCGTGGCCGGGAGGCATCCCGGAAGAGGTGCTCAAGGCAGGCGACCGTCCTGCCGGCCTGTCCGAGACTGTCGAGGCGACCGCGGTCGGGCAGGGTGTCAACGTTTCGCTCACGCCACGCGACCCGTACCAGCGCTGGGTGGCGACGAGCGTCATCTACGGCCGCGCCAACGGGTCCGTGTCCGCCGTCGCCTACGCCGCGCTCGGCGACATCACCGCCAGCCAGTTCCGCTCGCTCGCGTCCATCCAGCGCGAGCTCGGCGCCGACGTGCGTTTGAGCAATCGTCAGAACGTCGTGTTCCGCGGCCTCACCGAAGCCCAGCTTCCCATCCTCTTCGCCCGCCTGGAGGCGATCGAGATGGCTCGCCCCGGCGCCGAGCTCGCCCGCGATGTGGTCGCCTGCCCAGGCTCGGACACGTGCAACATCGCCGTCACCCAGTCGCGCGGGCTCGCCAAGGCCATCGGCGAAGCGCTGGAAGAGGAAGGCCTGGCCGAAGTCGGCGGCGTGCGGATCAACATCTCCGGCTGCACCAACAGCTGCGGCCAGCACCACACGTCGGACATCGGGTTCTTCGGCGCCGAGCGCCGCGCCCACGGCCGATCGGCGCCCGGCTATCAGATGCTGCTCGGCGGCTACGTCGG
>Ga0075365_10001034_pt1 | contig 11973 bp, 8 predicted proteins | sample EndMetdeltDD1765_FD_71387 | JGI IMG/M metagenome (GOLD analysis project Ga0075365, IMG submission 71387) | Populus endosphere microbial communities from Tennessee, USA - Endosphere MetaG P. deltoides DD176-5 | ecosystem: Host-associated > Plants > Roots > Endosphere | place: USA: Tennessee... | reverse complement strand
CACCCGGCTGGCCTACATGACCGACGAGGCCCAGGAGGGCCGCGACCAGTTCCTGGAGAAGCGCGAGCCGGACTGGTCGCCGTTCCCCTGGTACTACTGATCCCCACCCCCGTATTTCCTGAACGGACGTCTTCCCACCTCTTGACCGCATTCAGGACGCGTCCTTAGTTTCGTGCCACGAGCGCGGCACCTCGGGCGGGGTCGCGCGCCTCTCGGGAACGAGGTCGCGATGTCAGCTGTGGAGACCTATGAGCGGCGGGTGCCGGTCGAGCACCGCTGGTGGGGGCTGGACCGCCGCTCGATCCCGTACGCCGTGGTGGCGTTCGCCGTGCTGGCGCTGTGGGCGTGGGTGCTGCCGTGGGTGGCGGACCAGGTGGCCTGGGACGACCCGATCCGGCCGGGCGAGGCGATCCAGGTGACCGACGAGGTCACCATGACGGCCGCACCGGGGTGGGGAGTCGTCAGCGGCCTGCGCACCAGCGACGAGACCCGGAGCGGGCAGCGCGCCGCCCCGGAGGTGGTGCTGGTCAAGGACGGGGCCGCGCTCTCGATCCTGCAGGGGCCGTTCGAGGAGAGCCCGGCCCGGCTGCTGGACCAGGCCGAGCTGATCACCGGCGCGACCGTCGGGGACGACGGGTTCGTCGTCGTGGGCGAGGTCGCCGACCGGACGACGTCCGCCGGCCTGCGCGGCGTCACGCAGCAGTTCTCCTCGGGCCGCAACGTGGGGTCCGTGACGACCTTCGTGGTCGCCGGCACCGGCATCGAGATCCAGGTCGTCGGCCCGGAGGCGCAGATGGCGGCGCAGGCCGCGGAGGTCGCGGCGATGATCGACTCGCTCGCGGCCGAGGACGGGAGCTCGCGATGACGAGCACCACCGCCGGCGTGGACCTCCCCGAGCTCCTGCTGCGCCGGGGCGCCGCGATCGAGGACTCCGGGTGGGGCGCCCGCTTCCACCTGGTCCAACCGCGCAACGTGTGCCTGTGGGTCTACCTCCTCCTGGTCGTCCTCGGAGCCCGGACCCTCTACCAGATGGCCGCGCCGACCGCCGGTCTGTTCGCCGAGGCCAACCTGGCCGCCGTGGGCTCCGCCGGGGTGTTCTGCCTGGCCTTCCTGCTCTTCCTCCACCACGCCGACCGCTACGAGCGGACCCCCGCCCTGCTGGCGGTGGTGGCGTTCGTCGGCGGTGGGATCGGGGCTCCCTGGGCCATGGCCCTGCCCGGCAACGGCGCCCTGATGGACCTCTACGCCAAGACCCTGGGCCAGGCCTGGGCCACCGACTGGAAGGCCGGGCTGACCGCCCCGTTCGTCGAGGAGACCGCGAAGGGCATGGTCTTCCTCGTGCTCCTCGGGCTGGCCCCCGTGGTGATCCGCACCGTGTACGACGGGCTGATCGTCGGCGCGTACGTCGGGCTCGGCTTCCAGGTGCTCGAGGACATGCTCTACGGACAGAACAGCGCCTACCAGACCTTCGGGATCGACCAGGTCGGCTCGGTCCTGCACACCTTCGTCCTCCGCAGCGCCACCGGAGTGGCTTCGCACGCGATGTACACCGCGCTGTTCGCCGCGGGCGTCGTCTACCTGATCGGGACGCCGGCCCAGCCGCGCCGGGTGGGACGGGGGCTGGCGCTCGTGCTCGCGGCGATGTTGATGCACGGGGTCTGGGACTCCATGGCCGCGCTCGCGGACGGGCACGGGGTGGTGCTCTTGGGCCTGATGGTGCTCATCACGGTGTCCAGCCTCGTGGTGCTGCAGGTCGCGCTGCGGTGGGGCGCCCACCTCGAGCGCGGCTACCTGCACGACGTCCTGGCGCCCGAGGTCCCGAACGGCACCATCACCGAGGTGGAGCTGGCGGCGCTCGCCGGGGAGCGCTCACGCCGGCGGCGCGACCGCCGGGCGGCGATCAGGGACCGGGCCGACGGAGTCTCGCGGCGACGTGAGAGGCACGTCCTGGCCGCCGCCCTCGACCTGGCCCACGACCTCAGCGACAGCGGCGGCGAGGACAGCGTCGCCGTCGCCCGCTCCCGCGCCGAGATCGCCCGCTTGCGGGGCGCCGGGGCGGGCTGAGCGGCTCCATCCGGAGCCGCCGTCGCCCCGATCGCATCCGCTCGGTCTCGACGCTCGGCGTCGCGACCCGGTGCGGCACTACCGACGCCCCACACGGAGCGTCGAGCCCCGCACGTGCAGCGTCGCCGGGAGCAGCCGCTGCCGCGGGAGCCCGCGCCGGCCGTTGATGATCCCCACCAGCAGCTCGACCGCCGCGACCCCGACGTCGCCGGGGCGCAGGCTCACGGTGGTGATCGGCGGGTCGGCGTGGGCGTACGACGGGTCGTCGCTGATGCACGCCACGGCGAGGTCGCCGGGGACGTCGAGCCCGCGTGCGCGGGCCGCCTCGAGCACCAGGGTCCCCGAGTCGGTGTAGACGCCGAAGACCGCGTCCGGGCGCGGGGAGCGACGGAGCACGTCGGCGACCGCGGCGCGCTCGGCGGCGTCGGTCAGGTCCGGGGTGAAGGTGCTCAGCACCGGCTCCTGGCCGCGCGCGGCGCACCAGTCGTCGTAGGCCGCCCGCAGGATCGTGGGGTAGGCGTCGTCGTGGTCCGGCAGCACCGCCGCGACCCGCCGCGACCCGCCGTCGTGCAGGTGGTCGAGCAGGGCGGTCAGGGCGGCGCCGTCGTCGGTGTCCACCCAGGCGTCGGTACGGCGGGACGCGAGCGGCCGGCCCGCGGAGACCAGCGGGATCCCGCGCTTGGCCAGGATCGACTGCACCGGGTCGTGCACGCGCGGCTCGACGTGGACGACGCCGTCGAGCGGGGTGGTCAGCCAGGTCCACGACGACATCGACGCGGGCAGCACCACCAGCAGGTAGCCGCGCTCGTGGGCGGCCCGGACCGCGGCGAGGATCAGCTGGGCGTAGTAGGGGATCTCGGTGTACGGCACCGCCAGGTCGCCGTGCGTGGCCATGGTCAGCCCGAGGACGCCGGTGCCGCCGCGGGCCTGCGCCCGGGCCGAGGTGTAGGGCACGTAGCTGAGCTCGGCGGCCGCGCCGAGCACCCGCTGCCGGGTGGCCTCCGAGAGCCGTCCGGTGCCGTTGAGCGCGTTGGAGACGGTCGCCGCGGAGACGCCGGCGCGCTCCGCCACCTGGCGCACCGTGGGTCGGACCCGGCGCCTGTCCATGACGCTCCTCGTCAGATCGCTTGTGGTGAACGTGTTCATCATCCACCGTCCCCGCCATGACCTCCTCCAGCGTCTCCCGTCGCTCGCTCATCGCCGGCGCGGGCACCGTCGCCGCGGTGGGCGCCACCGCCCCGGCCGCGGTCGCCGCCCGGCCCCGCCGTACCGCCCGGGTGATCGTGGGCGGCCACGTGTTCACCGGCACCGCCCAGCGTGGTGCCGAGGCCGTGGCGATCGGCGCCGACGGCCGGATCCAGGCGGTGGGGAGCAGCCGCGAGATCCGCCGGCTGGCGGACCGCCGTACCGACGTCGTGCACGCCCGCGGCGGCACGGTGACGGCCGGCTTCCATGACGGCCACCTGCACCCCCTGGCGGCCGCCGAGCAGGCCATGCACCCCTCGCTCGGCAACGTCTCGATGACGCTGCCCGACCTGCAGCGGACCCTCCAGGGCTTCCTCGACGACAGCGACGCCGAGGAGCCCGGCGGCTGGCTGCAGGTGACCGACTGGAGTCCGGTCGGCCTGCTGCCGGCCGGCACCGCCGCGCACCGCTCGACGCTGGACGCGCTCGACACCGCGCGGCCGATCTTCATCCAGGGGTCCGACTTCCACAACGCGTGGGTCAACAGCCGCGCGCTGGCCCTCGCCGGCATCGACCGCACCACCCCCGACCCCTCCGGCGGCGAGATCGTCCGGGACGGCTCCGGAGAGCCCACCGGGCTCCTCAAGGACACCGCGCAGGACCTCGTCACCGCCGTCATCCCGCCGCCCAGCCGCCGCCAGCTCAGGCAGGCCTACACCGACACCCTGGACTACCTGCTCAGCCTCGGGATCACCTCCTTCCTCGACGCGGCGGCCGGGGAGGAGAGCCTGCGGTGGTACGCCGACCTGCGCCGCTCGGGCGACCTGCTCCAGCAGGTCACGCCGGCGCTGCGCCTCTCGACGGCCCTCACCAAGCGTCCGAAGCAGGCCGCGGAGTGGCTGGCGGACCTGCGCCGGAGGTACGACGACGTCCCCGGCCTGCACGTGACGACGACGAAGGTGTTCGTCGACGGCGTGATCGAGTACCCGGCCCAGACGGCCGCCCTGCTCTCGCCGTACCTGGACGAGGACGGGCGGCCCACGAGGAACCGCGGCGACCTCTACCTCTCCAGCCAGGAGTACCAGCGGCTCGCCGTCGTCCTCGACCGGGCCGGCTGGCAGCTGCACAGCCACGCCATCGGCGACCGCGCGGTCCGGGTCGCGCTCGACGCCTACGAGGCGGCGGTGAACGCCAACGGGCGCTCGGCCCGCCGGCACCGGCACACCATCGCCCACCTCCAGCTCGTGCACCCCGCCGACTACCGGCGGTTCGCCGAGACCGGGACGCTGGCCTGCATGCAGCTGCAGTGGGCGGTGCGCAACGAGTGGACCCTCGACGCGCTGCGGCCGTTCATCGGCGAGGAGCGCTTCGCCCGGATGTACCCCGCGCGCAGCCTGGAGCGCGCCGGCGCCCGCCTGGTCGGGGGCTCGGACTGGCCGGTCGACCCGATCCGGCCCTTCAACCAGGTCGCGACCGCGATGGACCGCACCATGCACGAGGCGGTCCCGCGCCCGCTGCACGCCGGGGAGGGCCTGAGCCGGTCGTCCGCCCTCGCGATGCACACCCGCGGCAGCGCCTTCCAGCTGCACGAGCACGGCCGCGGCACGGTCGCGCCCGGCAAGGTGGCCGACCTCGTCGTCGTGGACCGGGACCTCGAGGCGTCCGGACCCCGGGCGATCCGGGGCGCGTCGGTGCGGACCACGCTGCTCGGCGGCCAGGTCGTGTACGACGCCCGCGCCGGTGCCGGGCGTGCGCGCGCCGGCATCGGTGCCGCGCTGGCCGGCGCGGCGGCCGGTCGCCGGGCACCGCACTCCTGCTGCGGCTGAGGCTCGCGCGCGGCGTCGCCGGCCCGCGGGTGCCGGCGGTGCCGCGCGCCTGAGGTCCGCCGGGTCGCTCAGGCCCAGATCGGCCCGGGCCGGCCGCCGTCGAGCGGGATGACGGCGCCGTTGGCGACCGCACCGAGCGGCGAGGCGAGGAAGGTGACGGCGGCGGCGACGTCGTCGGCGGTGACCGCCCGGCCGAGGCCGTTGCGGGCGGCCTGCTCGAGGAACGCCGGGTCGTCGGCGACCCGCTCGGTCACGGTCAGGCCGGGGTGGACGCAGGTCACGGTGACGCCCTGCGGGCCGAGCTCGTCGGCGAGGTTCTTGGTGATCGCCACGACCGCGATGTTGCGCACCGACCCGGTGACGTTGCCGGTCGAGCGGGCGTTCATGCCGCTGACGTTGACGACCCGGCCACCGCCGTCGAGAAGGTACGGCGCCGCCGCGCGGACCACCCGGGCGTAGCCGAGCGCCTTGGTGTCGACCTGCTGCAGGAAGTCGGTGTCGTCGAGACCGGCGAGCCCCGGGGCGGCCGGTGCCTGGGCGCGGGGCGCGGCGGCGTTCACGACCACGTCCAGCCCGCCGAGGGTGCGCGCCGCGGTCTCCACCGCGCCGCGGACCGCTGCGTCGTCGGTGGTGTCCGCGCGCACGGTCGTCGTCCCGGGCCCCACGGCGGCGGCCGCAGCGGCGAGCGCCTCCTCGTCCCGCCCGAGCAGCACGACCCGGGCTCCCTCCGCCGCCAGCGCGCGAGCGACCGCCAGCCCGATCCCGCGGCTGCCGCCCGTCACCAGCGCCCGGGCGCCGTCCAGTCCGAGGTCCATGCTCCCGACGCTAGCGAGTCACCTGAACCTGTAGATAACTGGCAAATGCCTAAAGATATTAGGTAACGTGGAGGCATGGAGCCGATGACCGACACCGAGCTGCGGGCGTCCTTCGTCAACTGCTCGCGCACGGCCGCGGGCCGGATCCGACCGCCCGAGACGCCGCCGCCCTGGGCGGACCTCGACTACCTCGGCTGGTTCGACCCGCGCGCGCCGCTGGCCGGGCACCTGGTCGTGCCGACCGCGCAGCACGGGCCGGTCGGCCTGGTCCTGCGGCCGGCCGGCACCGGGGTCGGGCAGCGCCGGGCCCGGATGTGCTCGCTGTGCCACACGGTGCACCACGGGCAGGGCGTCGCGCTGATGGTCGCCCCGCGGGCCGGCCGGGCGGGCCGGGACGGCAACACCGTCGGCGTCGACATCTGCGCGGCACTGGACTGCTCGCTCCTGCTCCGGGGCCTGGTGCCGCCGCCGGCGCTCGCCGTGACCCACGAGACGCTGGGCGTGCCGGAGAAGGTCGAGCGGCTGGAGCGGCACCTGCTCACCTTCGTCGAGCGGGTCCTGCGCACCCGCTGACGGATGGCCGAGAACGCGAACGGGTGGTGGCACCGGTCGGTGCCACCACCCGTCAGCTGCTCCTACCGCGCGGTCAGCGCCGCCTGGCCCGCGACGCGGCCGAGCTGACGCTGCGGTCGTCGTACCCGCGGGCGTGGGCGGTGGCCCTCACCTTCAGGCGGTGGCCGGCGTCCCGCGCGGTGACCTGGTAGGTCGCGCGGGTCGCCCCCGGGATCGCCCGGCCGTCACGGAACCACCGGTAGCTGATCCGGCTCGGCCGGGGCGTGAAGGCCACCCGGGTCGCCCGGAGCGTCCGGCCGACGGCCGGCCGGCCGGCGACCTTCGGCCTCCGCTTCGTGGCGAAGGTGCCCGGTGCGACCTCGACCGCGTGGCTCTGCGCCGTCGCCGGCGCGTAGCCGGCGAGCCTCGCCGTCACCGTGACGGTGAGGTCGGTGCCGCTGTCGCGACCCGTCGGGGTGTACGACGAGCCGCCGGCCCCGGTGATGGCGCGACCGTCCCGGTTCCACTGGTAGTCGACCGCGGTCCCGGCCGGCCACCCGCCCGGGGTGGCGGTCAGCCTCGTCCCCACCTGGGGCGTGCCCTGGACGGTCGGGAGGGCCGTCGGCAGCAGCGTGCCGGCGCCGATCGTCACCGGCTGGCTGGTCGCCGCGGCGTCCGCGAACCCGGCCGCGGAGACGGTCGCGACGACCGACAGCGCGGCCCCCTGGTCGGTCTCCGTCACCGGGTACGACGCCTGCGTCGCACCCGCGATGGGCTCCCCGCCCCGGAGCCACTGGTAGCGGGTCTGGTCCGGCTCCGGGCTCCAGCTGCCGGCGTCGGCCGTCAGGACCTGGCCGACGGCCGCGACGCCCGTGATCTGCGGCGGGACCTGCGACGTCAGCGCGTCGACGCCGCCGACGAAGCCGTGGTCACCGGCGGTGACCGTGTAGACGGCGTAGTCGTTGTCGCCGACGGTCGCGTTCTTGACGAACCTCGCCCCGGCCGGTGCCTGAGCGCCCATGCCGAGGGTGGGCACCCAGACCTGCGCCTCGGTGTTCGCCGGGATGGTGACCTGCAGGTCCAGGGTGCCGTCGGCGGTCCGGGTCCACTCGCTGGACACGGTGCCGTGCGGCGTCTCGCGGGTGCCGGCGACGTGGCCGAGGGTCCCGGCCGGCTGCGGCTTGACCACGATCTCGTCGAAGCCCTTCGAGCCCGTCGCCTGACCGATGCCGGCCAGGCCGGCGTTGAACCACTCGTCGACCTGCAGCAGGATCATGTGGTTCTGCGACCCGGCGAAGTCCCACGACTCGGGGATGGTCGTGCGGCCCTGTGCCACGAAGTTGGCGTAGCTCGGGGCCGTCGGCTCCTGCAGCACGTCCCACAGCAGCTCGCTGCGGCCGTGGTCCATCAGCACCTGGTAGGTCGGCTGGAGGCCGACCTCGCCACCGGACATGTGCGGCCCGGTGCCGCCCGCGCCGGGGTGGTAGTCGCGGATGCGCTGCTCCAGGTCGTCGAGCACGGCCTCCTGGGCGGGGGCCGGGACGATCCCCATGGCCAGGGGCAGCGCGTCCAGGGTCTGCGAGCCGGTCGTCCCGTTCTTGCCGGCGTTGGTGTACGACTTCGTCCTCGGGTTGTAGAACCGCGCGTTGAACGCGCGACCGAGGCCCGCGGCCAGCCCGCGGTAGTCGGCCGCGTCGGCGGCGTGACCGAGCTCCTCGGCCATCTCGGCCAGCTGCGAGGCGATCACGAAGAGGCCGTAGGTGCCGGTGGCGTCCTTCGGCGTCGTGGTGTCACCGGCGATCCAGTCGCCCAGGCCGCTGACCAGCAGCCCGTCGGCCGGCGTGATCTGCGCCCGGACGTAGGCGAGGTACTCCTGCATCGGTGCGTAGTACTCGGCCATGGTGGCGGTGTCGTCGTAGGTCTTCCACAGCTCGTACGGCGTCAGGATGAACGCGCCGCCCCAGTTGACGTCGTCGCGGTAGCCGCCGCCGAAGTTCGGGAACTCCGGCGCGGTGCCCGGGATCAGGCCGCCCGGCTGCTGGGACTCCAGCATCTGGCGCTGCATGCCGCGCAGGTAGGACGAGACGTCGAAGTTGGAGCGGATCGCGCCCATCGACTGGATCATGTCGGCCAGCCAGCCGAGCTTCTCGCGGTGCGGGCAGTCGGTGAAGATCGCCTGCATGTTGGAGCGGATCGACCAGTCCGACATCCGGTGGATCTGGTTGATCAGCTCGTTGTCCGTGGTGACGGACCCGCCGGCGGGCACGTCGGCGTTGGTCGCCAGGCCGACGAGCGTGTCCGGGGTCGGGGTGAACCCGGCCGGCAGGCCGTCGACCTGGACGTGCTGGAAGCCGTGGTACATGAACTGCGGCGCGAAGGACTCGCCGCCGGCGGCGCCCGAGGTGGTGTAGGTGTCGAGGATGCCGGTCGCGGAGCCGGCGGTGGCCGTGCTGACCACGCCGTTGGCGCCGCGGCTCTCGCCCGGCGTCATCCGGATGGTGGTGCCGGCCGGGACGGCGCCCGCGGGCAGGTTCAGCTGCGGCATGCCGGCGAAGTTCTGGCCCAGGTCGAAGGACCAGGAGTCGGCGTCGATCTGCTTGATCGCCGCCTGGGTCGAGCGGAACGTGGTCTGCACCCGCACCGGCGGCGCCTGGCGCCACACGAGCTTGGTGTCGAGCGACGGCGGGGAGGTGATCCACGAGTCCGCCCAGCCCTGCTCGTCGGACAGGTCCGCACCCGGCTCGTCCCACCCGGCCTGCACCAGGCGGGCGTCGAAGTCGGTGCCGGCGTACCAGTTGTCGGTGGTGGTCGGGCCGTCCTTGTAGCGCCACGACGGGTCGCTCGAGACCGCCGCGGTGGTGCCGTCGGCGTAGGTGAGCTCCAGGCGGGCCACCAGGCGCGGCGAGACCGCCATCTGCCCGACGTTGGACGGGCCCGAGCCGAGGACGGCGGCCCCGCTCGCGTGGGTCCGGTCGAAGGGGCTGGCGACCGTCAGGACGTTGCCGTCGACCGCGGTGACCCGTCGGGTCTCCAGGCGGGTGCCGCCCTCGTCGGTGTCGACGTTGACCGCGTCACCGACGGCGTAGCCGGTGACCCCGGAGAGGTGGACGGTCGTGTCGCCGGCGGCCACGTCGGCGGTCAGGGTCCCGGCCGGGACCGGGCGCGAGTTGAACTTCGTGTAGACGTCGTTGCGACCCGTCGCGGCGTTCGCCTGGGGGTAGACGTTGGTCTGGCCGTTGCCGAGCGCGACGCCCAGCGTGTTGTCGCCGTCCTGCACCAGGCTGGTGACGTCGTAGGTGCCGTACTCGACCGCGCGCAGCGGGTTGGTGACCCCCGGGTTGAGCACCGTGTCGGTGACCTTCTCGCCGTTGACGGTCGCCTCGTAGGCGCCGAGGCCGGCGACGTAGAGGCGCGCGCCGGTGACCGGCTTGGCCGCCTCGAACGGCGTGGCGAAGATGGGCAGCGGGTTGTCGACGTCCGGACCCTGGGGGGTGGGCTGGTCGGTGACGGTCGTGACGACGTCGCTCGCGGTCGGGGCGCCCGTCGAGGACACGCGCACGGTGAAGTCGACGGGGAAGTCGGGGATCAGGCCCTCCGGCGTCCGCGCGTCGGTGCGGGGGTAGAGCACGAGCCGGTCGAAGGTCTGCACCGACCCGAGGTCGATCTGGACCCACTTCGAGGTGGTCAGCTCCTGGGTGGACGACTGCCGGCTGGCGTAGCCGGGGCTGATGAGCTTGCCGTCGGTGAGCAGCTTGGTGCCGCAGCCGGGGCAGGCGAACTGGTCGTAGACCGAGACGCTCTTGCCGACGGCGAGGTTCGTGCCGTCGGGCGCGAGGATCTCCATCTCGGACAGCATGATCCGCGAGACCAGGCCGTACGACGGCTCGGTGATGGGCAGCCCGAGCTTGGTGACGTCCATGCGTACGTAGCGCCCCGTCTGCTCCCCGAGGTCGATGGTCTCGCCGCGGTTGGACGGGGGCTGCGGCGCCTGGATCCAGCGCGCGCCGTCCCAGTCGGACTCCTCCAGCAGGCCCATCTCGAAGGTGGACGCCGCGCTCCACGCGGAGGCGGTCGCGTCGCCGTCCCAGACGCGGACCCGCCAGGACACGCCGGTGCGCGAGGTGAGCTCGGCGCCGGCGTACTCGACCTGCGCGGCGGAGCTCTCGACCCGTCCGGTGTCCCAGAGCAGGTCCCCGTCGTCGTCGGTGGCCTCGAGCTCGTAGGCGCTCTGGCGCGCGGCCGGGCCGGCGCCGGCGAGCTGCCAGCTCAGGACCGGGGTGGTGTCGTCGACCCCGAGCGGCTGGTCGGTGCGGTTGTCGATGCGCAGGCCGGTGACCGAGACCGCGGCGGAGCCGGCCTGGGTCGACGGTACGGCGCCCGCGGGACCGCCGGCGACCAGCAGGCCGGCGGTGGCCGCGAGGGCGGTGACCGAGCTCAGCCACCGCTGTGGCGTCGTCGGTCCGCTCCTCGCGGGGGGTGAGGAATGCAGCATGAGCACAGGGGCTCCCCTTCGATGAACAAGCATGAATCGTTTCAGGGCGGGATGGTGGCAGCAGGGTGACGGCCGCCACAAGGGTCCGGCCGGATCCGGCCACGCCGTGGCCCTGGGAGACTGGCCCGATGAGCACCCGCTGGGAGCGGATCGCCCGCGAGACGGTCGGTCCCGACTACGCCACGACCTACGCCGAGAGGTTCCGGGCGATGGCCGCGCGCGGGCAGGACGTGCACGGCGAGGCGGCGCTGGTCGCGCAGCTGGTGCGGCCGCCGGCGCGGGTGCTGGACGCGGGCTGCGGCACGGGGCGGATCGCCGTACGCCTCGACGAGCTGGGCTACGACGTCGTCGGGGTCGACGTGGACGTCGCGATGCTGGCCGTCGCGCGGGCCGAGGCCCCCGGCCTGGACTGGCGGGTGGGCGACCTCGCGACCCTCGACCTGGGCCGGACCTTCGACCTGGTGCTGCTGGCCGGCAACATCGTCCCGCTCCTCGAGCCCGGGACCCTGGTCGCCGCCGCGGCCCGGCTGGCCGCCCACACGGCACCGGGCGGCCGGGTGGTGTGCGGGTTCGGGCTGGACGCCGACCACCTGCCGGGCGACTGCCCGGTGACGCCGCTGGCCGAGGTCGACGCGGCCTTCGCGGCTGCCGGACTGGACGCGGGGGAGCGGTTCTCGACCTGGGCCGGTGCGGACTACGACGGCGGTGGGTACGTCGTGACCGTGCACGGGAGGAGCGGGGCGTGAGGGTCGTGGTGCTGACCGGGGCGGGGATCTCGGCGGAGAGCGGGGTGCCGACCTTCCGCGACGCGGACGGGCTGTGGGAGGGCCACCGGGTCGAGGACGTCGCGACCCCGGAGGCCTTCGACGCCGACCCGGGCGTCGTGCACGCCTTCTACGACGCCCGGCGCGCGGCGCTCGCCGGGGTGGGGCCCAACCCGGCCCACACGGCGCTCGCGCGGCTCGAGGCGGCCCTGGGCGAGGACCTGCTGGTCGTCACCCAGAACATCGACGACCTGCACGAGCGGGCCGGGTCGCAG
>Ga0075365_10001031_pt1 | contig 11977 bp, 10 predicted proteins | sample EndMetdeltDD1765_FD_71387 | JGI IMG/M metagenome (GOLD analysis project Ga0075365, IMG submission 71387) | Populus endosphere microbial communities from Tennessee, USA - Endosphere MetaG P. deltoides DD176-5 | ecosystem: Host-associated > Plants > Roots > Endosphere | place: USA: Tennessee... | reverse complement strand
CGTTTCCCCTATGAGGAAACCGACGACCAGCAGACGGCCATCGACTCGGTCAGGGATGACCTCGGCGCCGGCAAGCCGATGGACCGGCTGGTCTGCGGCGATGTCGGCTTCGGCAAGACCGAAGTGGCACTGCGCGCCGCCTTCATCGCGGCGATGGAAGGGTTCCAGGTCGCGGTCGTGGTGCCGACGACGCTGTTGTCACGCCAGCATTTCAAGACCTTTTCCCAGCGCTTCTCGGGCCTTCCCGTCCGCGTCGCGCAGGCCTCGCGGCTGGTCGGTGCCAAGGAACTGGCGGAGACGAAGAAGGCTCTGGCCGAGGGCCAGGTCGACATCGTTGTCGGCACCCATGCGCTGCTCGGCTCCTCGATCTCGTTCAAGAATCTCGGCCTGCTGATCATCGACGAGGAGCAGCACTTTGGCGTCAAGCACAAGGAACGGCTGAAGGATCTGAAGACCGATGTCCATGTGCTGACGCTGTCGGCGACGCCGATCCCGCGCACGCTGCAACTGGCGCTGACGGGCGTGCGCGAACTGTCGCTGATCGCCACGCCGCCGGTCGACCGCATGGCGGTGCGCACCTTCATCTCGCCCTTCGATCCGTTGGTCATTCGCGAGACGCTGCTTCGCGAGCGTTATCGTGGCGGACACTCCTTCTATGTCGTCCCGCGCATCAGCGATCTCTCGGAAATCCATGATTTCCTGAAAGAATCGGTGCCAGAACTGAAAGTGGCTGTGGCCCACGGCCAGATGCCGCCAGGCGAACTCGACGACATCATGAACGCCTTCTATGATGGGCAATACGATGTGCTTCTGTCGACCACCATCGTCGAATCCGGCCTCGACATCCCGACCGCCAACACGCTGATCATCCATCGCGCCGACATGTTCGGCCTCTCGCAGCTCTATCAGTTGCGCGGCCGCGTCGGCCGCTCCAAGGTGCGCGCCTACGCGCTGTTCACGCTGCCGGCCAACCGCAAACTGACTGACACGGCCGAGCGCCGGCTGAAAGTGCTGCAGTCGCTCGACACGCTGGGCGCCGGCTTCCAGCTCGCCAGCCACGATCTCGACATAAGGGGTGCCGGTAATCTCTTGGGCGAAGAGCAGTCCGGCCATATCAAGGAGGTCGGCTTCGAGCTCTACCAGCAGATGCTGGAAGAGGCCGTCGCCGAGGTGAAGGATTCCGGCGAGGTCCAGGATGGCGGCTGGTCGCCGCAGATCGCCGTCGGCACGGCGGTGATGATCCCGGAAAGCTATGTGCCGGACCTGCAGCTCAGGCTGGCGCTTTACCGCCGCCTCGGCGACCTCGAAAACACCGAGGAGATCGACGCTTTCGGCGCCGAACTGATCGACCGTTTCGGCCCGCTGCCGGACGAGGTGAAGCATCTCTTGAAGATCGTCTTCATCAAGGCGCTCTGCCGCAAAGCCAATGTCGAGAAGCTCGATGCGGGCCCGAAGGGCGTCGTCATTCATTTCCGCAAGCGCGAGTTCTCCAACCCGGTCGGCCTGGTCAAGTTCATCGGCGAGCAGGGTTCGCTGGCCAAGATCCGCCCCGACCACAGCGTCGTCTTCACCCGCGATTGGCCGACCGCCGAGAAGCGGCTGGCGGGCTCGGCGGTGGTCATGACGCAACTGGCGCGCCTTGTTGAGAAGGCTGTGTAGCCCACCCGACCCATTCGCCAGTGCTGAAATTCCGGTCTAGAATAGGAAATCGGCTTCGTGTATGGAGCCGCCAACCCATATAGGGGCGGAAAAGGCGGGCGAGGGTGCTCGCCGGAAAGAGTGTTGGGTGCAGCGATGACGAAATGGTCGCCGAATTCGTGGAGAGCAAAGCCGATCAAGCAGGTTCCTGCCTATCCGGACCTTGCTGCGCTGAAGAACACCGAAGCTCAGCTCGCCACCTTTCCGCCGCTGGTCTTTGCCGGTGAGGCGCGCAAGCTGACGAAGCAACTCGCGGCGGTCGCTGCCGGTGAGGCGTTCCTGCTCCAGGGCGGCGATTGCGCCGAAAGCTTTGCCGAACACGGCGCCGACAACATCCGCGACTTCTTCCGGGTCTTCCTGCAGATGTCGGTCGTCTTGACCTTCGCCGGCGCACAGCCCGTGGTGAAGGTCGGTCGCGTTGCCGGCCAGTTCGCCAAGCCGCGTTCGTCCGACAATGAGACCAAGGGCGAGGTGACGCTGCCGAGCTATCGCGGCGACATCATCAACGGCATCGAATTCGACGCCAAGTCCCGTATTCCCGATCCTGCCCGCCAGGAAATGGCGTACCGCCAGTCGGCGGCGACGCTCAACCTTCTGCGCGCCTTCGCCCAGGGCGGTTATGCCAGCCTGGAGAACGTGCATCGCTGGATGCTCGGCTTCGTCGCCGACAGCCCGCAGGGCGAAAAGTACGAGTCGCTCGCCAACCGCATCACCGAGACAATGGACTTCATGAAGGCCGTCGGCATCACCTCGGAGACCAATTACGCGCTGCGCGAGACCGATTTCTACACCAGCCATGAAGCGCTGCTGCTTGGCTATGAGGAAGCACTGACCCGCGTCGATTCGACCTCCGGCGACTGGTATGCCACGTCAGGCCACATGATCTGGATCGGCGACCGCACACGTCAGCCCGATCATGCCCATGTCGAGTATTGCCGCGGCATCAAGAACCCGCTCGGCCTGAAATGCGGCCCGTCGCTGACCGCTGACGGCTTGCTGGAGCTGATCGACCTGCTCAACCCCGAGAACGAGCCCGGCCGGCTGACGCTGATCGCCCGCTTCGGCTCCGACAAGGTCGCCGACCATCTGCCGAAGCTGGTGCGGGCGGTGCAGAAGGAAGGCCGCAGCGTGGTCTGGTCGTCGGACCCGATGCATGGCAACACGATCGAAGCCGCCGGTTACAAGACGCGGCCGTTCGACCGCATCCTGAAGGAGGTGCAGACCTTCTTCGAGGTGCACCGCGCCGAAGGCACGCATCCGGGCGGCATCCATGTCGAGATGACCGGCAAGAACGTCACCGAATGCACGGGTGGTGCGCGCGCCATCACGGCCGAGGAATTGCAGGACCGCTACCACACGCATTGCGACCCGCGCCTCAATGCCGATCAGGCGATCGAGCTGGCCTTCCTGGTGTCGGATCTCCTGAAGAAAAGCCATCCGGTGCAGCACAAGCAGGCCGTCAACGGCTGATCCTGCCGATCCCAAACGACCAACATGCGAAGGCGCCTGAGAAATCCGGCGCCTTTTCTTGTTCCGGGACGATGTTGTCCAGGCGGTCGTCACGTCAAACCTTACGAAAATTTATGCTGACGCGACCTGTGCAAAACAAGATTGAGGTTAAGGTTCGCCGTCGACCCAATCATCGCTGGCCAGGATTCGACGAATGGCAATGGAAGACGCTACCCAGGAGCACCTCGAGAACGCCGAGCATGCCGAACATGCCGCGCATGAGGGCAATCCCTTTCTGACCACGGTCTCCGTCACAATAGCGGTGTTGGCGGTTCTCGCCGCGACGGTCGGCAGCTTCGAGTCGCTCGAAACCGCGGAGGCGATAAACGACAAGAGCGAGGCGGCCTATCTCCAGAACAAGGCCAGCGATCAGTGGAGTTTCTTCCAGGCAAAGAGCATCAAGAAGAACAGCTATGAGATCGCGGCGGCGACGGGTGGCCCAGGAACCGACCAATTTCAGGCCGCCGCGAAGCGCAATGAAGCCGATGGTGCAGAGATCCAGGCCAAGGCGACCGAATTTGAAAAGCAGGTCGACGAAAAGCTGCGCGATAGCGACGTGCGCGAACGACGTCATCATGTCCTGACGCTGGCGGTGACGCTGCTGCACATCTCGATCGCCGTCGCGACGCTCTCCATCATCACCCGTGGCAAGCGCTGGCCGTGGATCGGCTCGCTGGCGCTGGGCGCCCTGGGTGTGATCGCGGCCGGCTTCGCCTATCTCTGAATTCGTCTATGTCTGATTGAGCCGGCCGGGCATCGCCATCCAATTGGAAAGAGGCCCGCATTGCCTGTCGACGGCGACTGGCGTCAGTCCTTCTTGTAGAGCAGCCAGCTCTTGCCGGCGCGGCCGGCCATCGTCGAATGTTTGGTGACGCGGTTGCGGCCGCTCACTTTCGAACGGTAGAGCGCCCGGTCGGCCTTGGTGTAGAGGTCCTCCGGGCCTTCGGCCTCGGATGCCATGCAGATGCCCATCGAGACGGTCACCGTGCCGTAATTCATGCCGGTCTGGCTGCTGGTGAACGGCGTCTGCTCGATCAGGGCGCGAATGCGCTCGGCGATCTCGTAGGTGGCGTCTTCGCTGGCACCCTCGACGATCAGCGCAAACTCCTCGCCGCCGGTGCGGGCGACGAACATGTCGCCGCGAATGCTGGTCTGGAAAATCTCGGCGATGATCTGGATGATCTTGTCGCCGACAGGATGGCCGTAGCGGTCATTGATGTCCTTGAACCGATCGATGTCGGCAAGGATCAAGGCGTTGAACAGGATGCCCTTGTTGCTGGTGTAGATCCGGGTGATTTCCTTGTCGAAGGCGCGGCGGTTCCAGATTTGGGTCAACGGATCCGTATCGGCCAGCCGCTTGTATTCCTCGAGCTTCGACTTGACGCTTTCGAGTTCGGCCGTCTTGTCGCTAAGCGTCGAAGCGATCTGCTTGCCGTGATCGATCGTCGAATTGGTGGCAACGGCCATGGCGTTGGCGATTTTTTGCAGAAGATCCTGCGAGAGCAGGCTGCGGCCACTCAGGCCATTCGATGTCTCGTCGAGGATCCTGCCGTATTTTTCGATGTGGCTGCGTTCGCTCCGCAAAAGCGCCGCGACCTCCTCGAGTTCCCGGGCGATGACGTCCCGCGCATGCTCGACGATGCCGGGGCCGTGGTTCTGGGCAAAGAAGGCGCGTCCGATCTGATCCAGCTCGTCCTGCGTCGGCCGGCTGCTCAGCGACACGACGGCGAGACTGAGTTCGCGGTTGGTGCCGCTCAATGCCTCGTAGAAGATTTCGTAGTTGCGCGGCAGGCCGAGGACGCCAAGCTGGCGCATGGTGGCAACAACCGTGGCTGCGATGTCGGTGCTTCGTTCGGTTGTGGCGGCTGCCGGCTGCATGTCTGATCCACTCTTCCCCTCGGATCCCGGCGCGGAATTTGCGGGTTCCATTGATCGCCGACCTGGGGAGCGCGACCTGATCGTCCAGAACATCTTGCGAAGAGACGCGTCCCCACCCGCCATCTTCGCTTGGCGTGACCATAGATGCGGTGGCGCTAAAGTTTCCTTAATCCGCACGACTTCCACAGGTTTTTCGCTACCTGTGGCTGTAGAAGCATAAATTTTGTACCACCATCGCGGGACAGAGCCCAGTTTTGAAGGCTTTGACTTCGAAATCCGGGCGTTGTGCTGATGGAAATGAAACTGAATTTCGAATCCGTCATGCCAATCGATGTCGCATTTGCTTGCGCGCAACCACCGCAAAGCTGGAATCCTGGCAACGATGTTGGGCGAGGTTTCTCCAGGGAGTGCCGAAATGAGTGACAGTCACCAGGGATCATGCCTGTGCGGCGCGGTCCGCTTCCGGACAAGGGGAGCATTGCGCGGCGTCGTCTACTGTCATTGCTCGCAATGCAGGAAGCAAAGCGGGCATTTCTATGCCGCGACCAACGTCGCCGACGCCGACATCGTTATCGAAGGCACGGAAAGCATCACATGGTATGAAGCGTCCGCTTTCGCCGGGCGCGGCTTCTGCAGGACATGCGGGTCCGTGCTTTTCTGGAAGCCAAGGGCTCAAGACTATATTTCGGTCATGGCGGGAGCGTTCGACAAGCCGACAGGTCTCAAGGGCGACTGTCATATCTTTGTTGGTGACAAGGGCGACTATTATTCGATCGACGACGGGCTGCCGCAGTTTGAAAAGTCGACGCCTTCGATAGCGGTCGCTGAATGAATTTTGGACGAGACGCCTTATTCCCTTGATCGGGCCGTTGCTTTATCTCGTGCCGATAACTCGGAATGAGGTTTGGGCATGCAGCGGCTGATCGACGCTTTTTTCAATTCGGTGCGGGCGTTTCGCAAGCTGGCCGCCAGCGAGAAGGCTTTCCAGCAGGAACTGATGCTGCTGGTGCTCGCCCTGCCGGCGGCGTGGTTCGTTTCGGTCTCCTGGCGCGGTTATGCCCTGCTGATCGGGGCGGTGCTGTTGCTGATCATGGTCGAGGTGCTGAACACCGGCATCGAGGCGGCCTGCGATGCCTTCAGCCGGGAGTTCAATGTCGACATCCAACTGGCCAAGGATTGCGGCTCGCTGGCGGTGCTGATCTCGGTGGTCATCGTCGCCGGCGTCTGGGGCATTGCGCTCATCGAGCGGCTCACCGGCTTTCCGATCTGACCTTCCGAGTGAGGCCGGCGGCATCACTGCTCCCGGCGACGTTCCCGCTTGGCGATGTGGCGGGCGACAAGCCAGGCCAGCACGGCCACGGTGAGGCCAATGCCGAGCCCGATGAACAGCCGCTCGTGGCGCATCAGCGCCTGGCCAACGAAATGCTCGGCGCCGAGCCCGAAGACATAGCCGATCGTACTGAACAGCACCGCCCAGATCGTCGATGAGATGGCGTTGAGAATGACGAAGCGGGGTGCTGCTATGGTCGACAGGCCGGCCGCGATGCCACCGACCAGGCGCATGCCGTAGACATAGCGATTCGACAGCACGAAGATGTTGGGATGGGTGTTGAGCAGACGGTAGGCGCGGCGGAAGCCCGGCCGCCTGCGCAACCTGACGACATGGCGGTTGTCGGCGAAACTTCTGCCCAGGATGAAGAAGCAGGTGTCGCCGGCGAAGGCGCCGAGCGCTGCCGCGACAATGGCATGCCACAGCACGAAAACATTCTGGTGGGCGAAGAAACCGCCGAGGATGGCAGCACTTTCCCCTTCGGCGACGCAGCCGAGAAAGACGGCAAGCAGTCCATATTGTTCGATGAAATGATGGATCGCTTCGGTCATGAGGCCGACTGCTGCCGCGCCAGACTCTCGTCGATGCGCTTGACCGCTTCCGCCAGCCGCACGATCTCGTCGCGCATGCCGATGATCTGGCTGTGGCGCAGTTCATCGAGTTTCTCGTGCAGCGCCATGATCTCGATCTCGGCCTTCAGATTGACCTCGTAATCGTGGGCGGCGTCGATGCGGTCGCGTTCGGTCTGGCGGTTCTGCGCCATCATGATCACCGGCGCCTGCAAGGCGGCGACCATCGACAGCACCAGATTGAGGAAGATGAACGGGTAGGGGTCGAAGGCATCGCGCGTCAGAAGCCAGACATTGCCAACTGTCCAGACAATCAGGAAAGCGATGAAGCCCATGATGAAGGACCAGGAGCCGCCGATGCGGGCGATCGTATCGGCAAGGCGGTCGCCAAAGGTCTGGTGAAAAGCGACCGCCTTGTTGGTGTCCCTGGAGATCGTGGTGCGCTCGAGCGTCGATTGCAGCACCCGGCTCTCCAACTTGCTGAGGCCGTCCGGCCGTCGCTTGAGCCAGCGGTTCGCCAGGTCGTCGATTGTCTTGTACATGGCCGTCTCCGTCGTCGGTGGAGATAGACGTAGAGGCTGCCGCCTCTCGCGGGAAGTGTTACATTCAAGCCAACAGCGAGGGACCCATGGCCGATTTCCAGAAAATTCGCCTGCGCGCGGCAAAACGCAAGGGCGGCGAAGCGGAGCTTGCAACGCTGCTCGGGCCAGTGCCCGACAATGCCGCGGTCGCCGATATCCCGGACGATCGCATTCTCTCGACCATGGCCGAGCGGATCTTTGCCGCCGGTTTCGTCTGGCGCGTCATCGAGCAGAAATGGCCCGGTTTCGAAGAGGCGTTTCTGCGCTTCGAGCCGAAGCGGCTGTTGTTCCAGCCTGACGATTTCTGGCACGATCTGGCTTCCGATCAGCGCATCGTGCGCAACCCGCAGAAAATCAAATCCGTCCGCGACAACGCTGCCTTCGTCGAACGCGTGTCGAAGGAGCATGGCGGCTTCGGCGAATTCCTCGCCAATTGGCCTGCCGACGACCAGGTCGGACTGATGGCCTATCTCGGCAAGCATGGCAGCCGACTGGGCGGCAATACAGGCCAGTATTTCCTTCGCTGGCTGGGCTGGGACGCCTTCGTCATCTCGGCCGATATGGCGGCAGCGCTTCGTGACGCCGGCCTCGACATCGCCGAAAGCCCGACCTCGAAGAAGGATCTCGACAAGATCCAGGCCCAGATCAATCAATGGGTGGCGGACACAGGCCTGCCGCGCCGGCACATTTCGCGCATCCTGGCGATGTCGATCGGCGAGAACCATTCTCCGCAGTCGTTGCGCGAATATATGGGCGACGACTGATCGACGGTCTCGACACGATTGACCACGTCAATCGGTCCGACACGATTGACCATGTCAATCGGTCCGGGGTTGGTCCAAGCGAACGCCATTGCGAGGCGAATTTTGCCGCGCTAAGTCAGCAGGCATGACCAAGAAGCCCGACATACTGCGCATCGCGATCGCCCAGCTCAACCCGACCGTCGGCGATGTCGCCGGCAATCTCGCCAAGGCCCGCGAGGCGAGGGCGGATGCCGCGCGCCAGGGCGCCGATCTCGTGCTCTACACAGAGCTTTTCCTTGCCGGTTATCCCCCGGAGGATCTGGTGCTGAAGCCGGCCTTCCTGAAGGCCTGCGAAAAGGCGGCGCAGGAGTTTGCCGCCGATACGTCGGATGGCGGCCCCGGCGTCATCATCGGCACGCCGCTGAAGCGTAAGAGCGGCACGCACAATTCGATCATCGTCGCCGACGCCGGCAAGATCATCGCCGAACGCTACAAGCTCGACCTGCCGAATTATGGCGAGTTCGACGAGAAGCGCGTGTTCCAGGTTGGACCCGAGATCCAGGGACCGGTCAATTTCCGTGGCGTGCGCATCGGCATTCCGATTTGCGAGGATATCTGGGGCGATGTCGGCATCTGCGAATCGCTGGCGGAAAGCGGGGCGGAAATCCTGCTGGTGCCGAACGGCTCGCCTTACTATCGCGCCAAGATCGATGTCCGCCACCAGGTGGTCATCCGTCAGGTCATCGAATGCGGGCTGCCGATCACCTATGCCAATCAGCTTGGCGGCCAGGATGAGCTGATCTTCGACGGCGCGTCGTTTGCCATCGGCGCCGACAAGACATTGGCTTTCCAGATGAGCCAGTTCGAGGAAGCGGTCGACGTCATCACGTGGAAGCGCGGGGAGGACGGCTGGGTCTGCTCGGAAGGGCCGATGTCGAAGATCCCCGAGCGGGAGGAGGCCGACTATCGCGCCTGCATGCTGGGCCTGCGCGACTACGTCAACAAGAACGGCTTCAAGAATGTGGTGCTCGGCCTGTCCGGCGGCATCGATTCGGCGATCTGCGCGGCCCTTGCCGTCGACGCGCTCGGGGAAGAGCGGCTGCGCGCGGTGATGATGCCCTACCGCTACACCTCGAAGGATTCGCTCAAGGACGCCGAGGATTGCGCCCGCGCGCTCGGCTGCCGCTATGACATTGTGCCGATCTTCGAGCCGGTCGAAGGTTTCCTGCATGCGCTGACGCAGCTCTTCGAGGGCACCAAGGAAGGCATCACCGAGGAGAACCTGCAGAGCCGCGCGCGCGGCACCATCCTGATGGCGATTTCCAACAAGTTCGGCTCGATGGTGGTCACGACAGGCAACAAGAGCGAGATGTCGGTCGGCTATGCCACGCTCTATGGCGACATGAACGGCGGCTTCAATCCAATCAAGGACCTCTACAAGATGCAGGTCTACGCGCTGTCGCGCTGGCGCAACAGCCATGTGCCGCCGGGCGCGCTCGGGCCATCGGGCGAGGTCATCCCGAAGAATATCATCGACAAGGCGCCGTCGGCGGAGTTGCGCGAGAACCAGACCGACCAGGATTCACTGCCGCCCTATCCGGTGCTGGACGACATTCTCGAATGCCTGGTCGAGAATGAGATGGGCGTCGACGATATCGTCGCGCGCGGCCATGACCGGGCGACGGTGACGCGCATCGAACACCTGCTCTACATCGCCGAATACAAGCGCCGGCAGGCGGCACCGGGTGTGAAGATCACCCGGAAGAATTTCGGCCGCGACCGCCGCTATCCCATCACCAACCGTTTCAGGGATCGTGGGTAAGCGTTCGTCCGTTGGGCGAAATAGACGGTACCGCGAGGATGCAACATGCCGGACTGTGAGATCAGCTTTGACCTCGCGCGGATCGATTTCCGTGCGACCTCCGACCTGTTGATGGCGAGCTATTGGGGGGCTGGACGCAGCGATGAGTTTCAGCGCCAGGCCTTCGCCAATTCGTTCTGCGCGGCCGGCTACATCGATGGCAAGCAGGTCGGTTTCGGCAGGGCAATCACCGACCGCACGGTGTTCGCCTATCTCGCCGACATCATCGTCTGGCCGCAGAATCGCGGGCAGGGCATCGGCCAGCGGCTGGTGCAGGCACTCATCGATCATCCCGAGCTCGGTAACGTCTCGCACTGGAGCCTGTCGACCGGTGATGCGCATGGGGTCTACGAAAAGCTGGGCTTCAAGGCATCGACCGACGGTCGATACATGCGCTTGGACCGCATGCCCCAGTGATCGGCGCGCGGCGAACGGCTTCTGCCACCGTTGTTGCAAAATAATCGCAGTGGTTGGACCAGATATGCTTTTGGGCAGAGCCCGTCTTGGCGATGCATCAGAGCGTCTCTATAAGGACCACTCCGCGATTCACTTGCGGGAGGTCCGAATGGCAGTATTTAAGATGGTAATGCGAGGCCGCGAAGCCTAGGTCTCATCCGGCGCCCCGCGAAGGTCCGTCCTTCGCATTGGAGCCGGTTTGAGCACAGGCTTTTGCCGATGCCGGTCGCCGCCCGACTACGGGCGTAACGCCAAAATATGCCACTCCGCTTCTGGGCAATCATTCGCCCCTTGCGCGGCTTCTTCAATTTTCGACCTTACTGGGATCGGGCTCGTTTGCGCCCGAATGACATCATGGCTCGTTTCAAGATCGATTTGCGCGCGAGCGCCTTTCGTAGCGTTCTTGGTTTCACGCTTACCCATTGGCGGCGCCAGCCCTGGCGGCTTTCGCTGATCATGGGTGGTTTCCTGCTGTCGACGCTGGCCGACGTCCTGACGCCGCTCTATTCCGGCCGGCTGGTCGACGCCGTCGCCAGCAGCGCCGGCGCGGACGCCATTGCCTGGAATGCCGCGATGACGGCGTTTTCGATGTTGATGGCGCTTGCCTTGACGGGCGTCGTGCTGCGGAACCTGGCGTTCATGGGCATCGTCGAACTGACGCTGAAGATGATGGCCGACATCGCCGCCGATGCCTTCCATCGCGTCCAGCGCTTTTCCACCGACTGGCACGCCAACTCGTTTGCCGGCTCGACCGTGCGCAAGGTGACGCGCGGCATGTGGGCGCTCGACCTGCTCAACGACACCATCCTGATCGCGCTGCTGCCGTCGGTGGTCATGCTCGTCGGCTCGACGCTGCTGCTTGGCTGGTTCTGGCCGCTGATGGGTGTGGTCGTCGCCGCCGGCTCGGTGCTGTTCATCATGGTGACGGCGATGCTGTCGCTTGGATATGTCGCGCCGGCGGCCAGGCTCGCCAACACCTGGGACACGCGCCTCGGCGGTTCGCTTGCCGACGCTGTCAGCTGCAACGCCGTGGTCAAGGGCTTTGGCGCCGAGGAGCGCGAAGAGCGCCGCCTCGCCAGGGTTGTCGCCAAATGGCGGGCGCGCACGCGGCGCACCTGGGTGCGCGGCACCGTCAACGGCACCACGCAAGGGGCGCTGCTGCTGGTCATTCGCGCCGCTGTGATCGGCCTGTCGCTGCTCTTGTGGTCGTGGGGGCAGGCGAGCGCCGGCGACGTCGCCTTCGTGCTGACCTCGTTCTTCGTGCTGCAGGGCTATCTCAGGGATATCGGCACGCATATCCGCAATTTGCAGCGTTCGATCAACGACATGGAGGAACTGGTCGATTTCCAGTC
>Ga0075365_10001030_pt1 | contig 11978 bp, 11 predicted proteins | sample EndMetdeltDD1765_FD_71387 | JGI IMG/M metagenome (GOLD analysis project Ga0075365, IMG submission 71387) | Populus endosphere microbial communities from Tennessee, USA - Endosphere MetaG P. deltoides DD176-5 | ecosystem: Host-associated > Plants > Roots > Endosphere | place: USA: Tennessee... | reverse complement strand
TTCTCGACCTCGACCCAGGGCGACGCCGACTGGTCGGTCAGCGACGTCCGGCTCGGGCCGTCGCGCTCGGACTTCGTCGTGCACGGGCCGATGGGCGGCGTGACGGTCCCGGCCGGGTGCCCGATGCCCGGAGAGGTGAACGTCGCCAACACCCTCGCCGCGATCGCGGCCTGTGCCGACGCCGGGCTCGACGTCGAGGCGGTGGCCGCCGGCATCGCGTCCTCCGACGGCGTCCCGGGACGGTTCGAGCGGGTCGAGGCGGGGCAGCGGTTCACCGTCGTCGTCGACTACGCACACAAGCCGGACGCCGTGGAAGCGGCGCTGCGCACCCTGCGTCCGTTGACCGAGGGCGAGCTCATCATCGTGCTCGGCGCCGGTGGCGACCGGGACCCTGGCAAGCGGCAGATCATGGGCGAGATCGCGGCCGGCCTCGCCGACGTCCTCATCGTCACCGACGACAACCCGCGGCGGGAGGACCCCGCTCAGATCCGCCGGGCGATGCTGCTCGGCGCCCGGCGGGTCCGCGGCAAGCGGGTCATGGAGATCGGCGACCGGGGCGAGGCGATCGCGATGGCGCTGCGGCTCGCCCACCCCGACGACATCGTCCTGATCGCCGGGAAGGGTCACGAGACCGGCCAGGAGATCGACGGCACCGTGCACCCCTTCGACGACCGCGACGTCGCCCGGCGCGTCCTGCGCGGCATGCCGTCGCGATGACCTCCGGTGCGTACGGGATCATGACCGCATGAGGGCAGTGCTCCTGGGCGGCGGCATCGCCCTGCTCATCTCGCTGCTCGGCACCCGGTTCGCGATCCGGCAGTTCACCCGGCTCGGCTACGGCCAGGAGATCCGCAACGACGGCCCGACCACCCACCACACCAAGCGCGGCACGCCGACGATGGGCGGGCTCGTCATCGTGGTGGCCAGCGTCCTGGGCTACGCGCTCGCCAAGCTGATCACCTGGACGGCGCCGTCGGCATCCGCGCTGCTCCTCCTCTATCTCTTCGTCGGTCTCGGGATCGTCGGCTTCCTCGACGACTACATCAAGGTCGCGAAGGCGCGCAGCCTGGGCCTGCGCGGCAAGGCCAAGCTGATCGGCCAGGCGGTGATCGCGCTCTCGTTCGCCGCCCTGGCGCTCTCGCCGTGGCTCGAGGACGCCAACGGCCGCACGCCGGCGTCGCTCAAGGTGTCGTTCCTGCGTGAGATCGAGTGGCTGACGCTGCCGCTGGTCCTGGCGATCCTGCTGATCTGGTTCATCGTCACCGGCGTCAGCAACGCGATGAACCTGCACGACGGTCTCGACGGGCTCTCGACCGGGTCGTGCGTGATGATCTTCGGCGCCTACACACTGGTGAACATCTGGCAGAACAACCAGTTCTGCCAGGAGGACCCGAGCCCGCTCTGCTACAACGTCCGCGACCCGCTCGACCTCGCGGTGATCGCGGCCGCGATCACCGGGGCCTGCTTCGGCTTCCTGTGGTGGAACGCCTCGCCGGCCGCGATCTTCATGGGGGACACCGGCTCGCTCGCCCTGGGTGGCGCGCTCGCGGGTTTCGCGATCCTGACCCGCACCGAGCTGCTGCTCGTCATCCTCGGCGGCCTGCTCGTCCTCACCACGCTGTCGGTGATGGCGCAGGTCTCGGTCTTCAAGGTGAGCAAGCGCAGCGCGCTGTTCCGCAAGGTCTTCCGGGTCCAGCCCGGCCACCGGCTGCTCCGGATGACCCCGCTGCACCACCACTTCGAGATGCTCGGCTGGGAGCAGGTCACCATCGTGATCCGGTTCTGGATCATCACCGGCCTGTTCGTCGCCACCGGCCTGGGCGTGTTCTACGCCGAGTGGGTCGCCCGGTTGTGACTCCCCAGCACCTCGGCCGGCACGACTCCTGGGACGGCGTCCGTGCCGTCGTCGCCGGCTTCGGCGTCTCCGGCTTCGCCGCCGCCGACAACCTCACCCACCTCGGCGCCGCCGTCGTCGCCCTCGACGAGTCGGCCGAGGGGCACCAGAAGACCGAGAAGGCCGAGCTCCTCGAGGTCCTCGGCGCGACCGTCCGGCTCGGGCCCGGCAGCACCGCGACCCTGCCGGACGACGTGGACGTGGTCGTCACCTCGCCGGGCTGGCGGCCCGACTCCCCGCTGCTCGTCCAGGCCCGCGACCGTGGCATCCCGGTCTGGGGCGAGGTCGAGCTCGCCTGGCGGCTGCGCGACCCGAACCACCGGACGCCGTGGCTCGTGGTCACCGGCACCAACGGCAAGACCACGACCACGCAGATGCTCGACGCGATCCTGCGGGCCGAGGGACTGCGCTCCCAGGCGGTCGGCAACGTCGGGCTGCCGATCGTCGAGGCGGTGATGGACCCGCTGCCGTACGACGTCCTGGCGGTCGAGCTGTCGAGCTTCCAGCTGCACTACACGGACTCGATGAGCGCCGAGGCCGCCGCCGTGCTCAACCTCGCCGAGGACCACCTCGACTGGTACTCGTCGATGGCCGACTACGCCGCGGACAAGGGGCGCGCCTACGAGCGCGTCCAGAAGGCCTGCGTCTACAACGTCGAGGACCCGCTGACCGAGCGGCTGGTCCGCGACGCCGACGTCGTCGAGGGCGCCCGCGCGATCGGCTTCACCCTCGGGCTGCCGGCCGTCGGCATGGTCGGCCTCGTCGAGGACATCCTGGCCGACCGGGCCTTCGTCGAGCAGCGCGAGTCGAGCGCCGGCGAGCTGTGCACGCTGGCCGACCTGTCCGACGACGGACGGCCACCGGCGCCGCACACGGTCCAGAACGCGCTGGCCGCCGCCGCCCTCGCGCGTGCGCACGGCGTCAGCCAGGCCGCGGTGCGGGACGGGCTGCGGACCTTCCGTCCGGGCGGCCACCGGATCGCGCTCGTCGCCGAGCACGAGGGCATCACCTGGGTGGACGACTCCAAGGCGACCAACCCGCACGCCGCCCGTTCCTCCCTGCTGGCCTACGAGCCGGTGGTGTGGGTGGCCGGCGGGCTGGCCAAGGGCGCCACCTTCGACGACCTGGTCCGCGACGTCCGCGACCGACTGCACGGCGTCGTCCTGCTCGGCCGGGACCGCCACCTGATCGCCGAGGCTCTCGCGCGACACGCCCCGGATGTGCGAGTCATCGACATCGGGGCCAGAGAAGATGTGGCCGGAGAGACTGCTGTGACTGCTGTAACTGATGGTGCAGATGTCATGAGAAGTGTCGTGGCTGCGGCCGCCGAGCTCGCTCGGCCCGGAGACACGGTCCTCCTCGCACCGGGGTGCGCCTCGATGGACATGTTCACCGACTACGCCGCCCGCGGTGACGCGTTCGCCGCGGCGGTCGAGGAACGGACCGGCTGAGGGAAGGGGACGGCGATGAGCGTGGTCAGCGACCTGGCCGCCCGCCGTCCGAGGTTCTCGCGTCCGAAGGTCGCGCGTCCCACCTGGTTCAAGGCGCTGAGCGAGGCGCTCGACCGGCCGCTCACGTCGTACTACCTGCTGCTCGGCGCCTCGGCCCTGCTGCTCACCATCGGCCTGATCATGGTGCTCAGCGCGTCGAGCGTGTACTCCTACCGCTTCAACGACGGTGACAGCTACGCAGTGGTCCGGCGCCAGCTCCTGTGGGTGCTGCTCGGCCTGCCCTGCGCGTACGTCGCCAGCCGGATCTCGATGCGATGGGTGCGGCGCATCGCCTACCCGGCGTACCTGTTCTCCCTGGCGCTCCTGCTGCTCACCGCGTTCCGCGGCGTCACCGTCAACGGCAACCAGAACTGGCTGGCGTTCGGCCCCGTCCAGATCCAGCCGGCCGAGATCGCCAAGCTCGGGCTCGTCATCTGGGCGGCCCACGTCTACGCCAACAAGGACCGCCGTCTCGACCGCCTCAACGAGGTGATGTTCCCGGTCGTGCCCGGCCTGCTCGTCGCGACCCTGCTGGTCGTGGTCGGCAAGGACCTCGGGACGGCCATGGTCCTGTTCGCGATCCTGCTCGGGATGCTCTGGGTCGTCGGCGCCCCGGCCCGGTTCTTCACGCTGTGCCTGTCGATCCTGGGCGTGATCGCGATCGTGCTCGCGGGCCTCAGCCCCGAGCGGCTCACCCGGATCACCAACTTCGTGGATCCCTTCAAGGACTACCACGACGCGGGCTGGCAGCCGGCCCACGGCCTCTACGCCCTGTCGACCGGCGGCCTGTTCGGCCAGGGCATCGGCGCCAGCCAGCAGAAGTGGGGCGACCTCCCGGAGGCGCACACCGACTTCATCTTCGCCGTCCTCGGCGAGGAGCTCGGCCTGGCCGGCACCCTGCTCGTCATCGGCCTGTTCCTCACCATCGCGTTCGCCGCGGTGCGCGTCGCCCGGCGGACGGCCGACCCGTTCGTCCGGTACGCCACGTTCGGCGTCATCGTCTGGCTGCTCGGCCAGATGATCATCAACGTCGGCATGGTCCTGGCCCTGCTCCCGGTCATCGGCATCCCGCTGCCGCTGGTCTCGTACGGCGGCTCCGCGCTGCTGCCGTCACTCGTGGCGCTGGGCATGCTGGTCGGCTTCGCACGCCGTGAGCCGGAGGCGGCCCGGGCCCTCGCGCAGCGCAAGCAGCAGCGGTCGGCCGGCCTGTCCGCGGGTCGCCGGGCCTGACCCGCGGTTCTGCTCTCTACGCTCGGACACGATGCGCATCCTGCTCGCCGGCGGCGGCACCGCCGGCCACACCTCGCCGTTGCTCGCGACGGCCGACGCGCTGCGCCGTCTCGACCCGGCCGTCGAGATCACCTGCCTGGGCACCCCGCGCGGGCTCGAGAACCGCGTCGTCCCCGAGGCCGGCTATCCGCTCGAGCTGATCCCGCCGGTGCCGCTCCCGCGCCGCCCCGGCGCCGACCTGGCCCGCGTGCCCGGCCGGCTGCGCGGAGCCGTCAAGGAGGCTCGGGCGGTGCTCGAGCGGGTGGCGCCGGACGTGGTGGTCGGCTACGGCGGCTACGTCTCCGTGCCGGCGTACCTCGCCGCCCGACGAGCCGGCCTCCCGGTCGTCGTGCACGAGCAGAACGCGCGTCCCGGGCTCGGCAACAAGGTCGGGGCGCGGTTCGCGAAGCGGGTCGCGGTGAGCTTCCCGGACACGCCGCTGCGGCACGCGGAGTACGTCGGGCTGCCGATCCGCACGATGATCTCCGGCCTCGACCGGGCCGCCCTCCGCGACGAGGCACGCGCGTTCTTCGGCCTCGACCCCGCGCTGCCGACCCTGGTCGTGACCGGTGGGTCGCAGGGCGCCCGCAACATCAACACCGCGATCGCCGCGGCCGCGCGGAGTCTCGGCGAGGCCGGCGTGCAGGTGCTGCACGTCGTCGGTCCCAAGAACGACGTGCAGCCGCAGGCGGGTGTCCCGACGTACGTCCCCGTCGGCTACGTCGACCGGATGGACTACGCCCTCGCCGCCGCCGACCTGATGGTCTGCCGGGCCGGGGCCAACAGCGTCGTCGAGGCGGCCGCGGTCGGCGTCCCGGCGATCTTCGTCCCGCTCCCGATCGGCAACGGCGAGCAGCCCCGCAACGCCCAGCCGGTCGTCGACGCGGGCGGCGCCCTGATGGTCGGCGACGCCGACTTCACCGCGGCGTGGGTGACCGAGCACGTCGCCGCGCTGGCCAACGACCCCGGGCGGCTGGCGTCGATGAGCGCGGCCGCCTCCGGCCTGATCCCGCGCGACGCCGACGAGAAGCTGGCCCGCATCGTGCTCGAGGTCGGCGCGTGAGGGTCCACCTGGTCGGGATCGGCGGGGCGGGCCTGTCCGGGATCGCCCGGCTCCACCTCGCCCGCGGCGACGAGGTCAGCGGCAGCGACGGTGTCGCGTCGGCGACGCTCGACGCACTGCGGGCACTCGGCGCGACCGCCCACGTCGGACACGACGCCGCGCACCTCGACCACCTCGTCCCGGGTGACGTCGTGGTCGTGTCTGCGGCGGTGAAGCCCGACAACGTGGAGTACGCCGCGGCGACCGAGCGCGGTCTCACCGTCCTGTCGCGCGCCCAGGCCATGGCCGCCCTGATGCGGGGCCGGCGCGTCGTCGCGGTCGCGGGGACGCACGGCAAGACCACGACCACCTCCCTGCTCACCGTCGCGCTGCAGGCGGCCGGTGCCGACCCGACGTACACGATCGGCGGGGACCTGGCGGCGACCGGCGTCAACGCGGCCGAGGGGAGCAGCGACCTGTTCGTCGCCGAGGCGGACGAGAGCGACGGCGCCTTCCTGCAGTACGCGCCGTTCGCCGCGATCGTGACCAACGTCGAGGCCGACCACCTCGACCACTGGGAGACCGAGGCCGCCTACACCGCGGCGTTCGACGACTTCGCGGACACGATCCACCCCGACGGCTTCCTGGTCTGCTGCGTCGACGACGACGGCGCCGCCGCGCTGGCCGAGCGTCAGCAGGCCGCGGGCCGCCGCGTGGTCCGGGTCTCGACCACGAGCCCCGAGGCGCTCGACGGCGTGCGGCTCTGGTCGCCCGGCGACCACTACCTGGCGGACGCTCTCGCGGCGCACGCCACCGGCGTCGAGCTGGGCCTCGACCCGGACGACCTCCGGCGCGGCATCGCGTCGTACACCGGCACCCGCCGGCGGATGGAGCTCAAGGGCGAGGCCGGGGGAGTGCGGGTCTACGACAGCTACGCGCACCACCCGACCGAGATCGCGGGGGACCTCCAGGGCGCCCGGGCGCTGGCCGGCGACGGGCGGCTGGTGGTCGCCTTCCAGCCACATCTCGTGTCCCGCACCCGGGCGTTCGGGCCGGCCATGGGCGTGGCGCTCGGCGCCGCGGACGAGGTCGTGGTCTGCGACGTCTACCTGGCGCGCGAGGCCGCCGACCCGGCCGTCACCGGCGCCCTGGTCGCCGACGCGGTGCCGCTGCCCGCCGGGCGGGTCGCGTACGTCCCGGCCTTGGCCGACGTGCCGGCGGCCCTCGCCGAGCGCGCCGCCAGGGGCGACCTCGTGCTGACCCTCGGCGCCGGCGACATCACCGAGGCCGGCCCGCGCGTCCTCGCCCTGCTCGCGGAGCGCGGCGATGGCTGACCTCCGGAGCACCGCGAACGCCCGCAGCCGGAAGCGGTTCGCCCGCCGGCAGTGGCGCCGCCGCTGGCTGGCCTGGCGGGCGGTGCTCGCCGTCGTCCTCGTCCTCGCCCTGGTCGGCGCCAGCGGGTACGCCGTCTGGTTCTCGCCGTGGCTCGACGTCGAGGAGGTCGACGTGAGCGGCGCGCAGACGATCTCCGCCGAGGACGTGCGCGCCCGCGCCGGCATCGAGGACGGGACCCCGCTGGCGCGCGTGGACCTCGCCGCCGCCGAGGCCCTGGTCCGCTCGCTCGCCGTGGTCAAGGACGTCGACGTCAGCCGGCAGTGGCCGGACACCGTGCTGATCGACATCCAGGAACGCGTCGCGATCGCGGTCGTCGAGATCGCCGGCAAGCTCCGCGGGATGGACGCCGACGGCGTCGTCTTCCGCGACTACAACCGGGCGCCGCCCGGCCTGCCCAGGGTGCAGACCGACATCGGCACCAAGGCACCCGCGCTCAAGGAGGCGGCGCTCGTCATCTCGGCGCTGCCGGAGTCACTGACCCTGATCGTCGACTACCTGCACGTGACCACCGTCGACGAGATCGAGCTGTTCCTGAAGGACGGCCGCCAGGTGGTGTGGGGGAGCTCGGCCGACTCCGCCACCAAGGCCCGGGTGCTCCAGGACCTGCTGAGGACGCCCGCCGCGGTGTACGACGTCAGCGTCCCCACTCAGCCGACGACGTCCGGCTGAGCGACCCGTCGGTCAATCACCCGCGGGGTCGGCGTGTCTGCACGATCCGGGGTCCTGCCGTGCCTACTGTCGTCGACACGGACAGGTTGACATAACTATAACCCTCAGCCTGAGGGTCACAGTTCGACCAGGAGAGGACCGAGCCGTGGCAGCAGCGCAGAACTACCTCGCGATCATCAAGGTCGTCGGCATCGGTGGCGGCGGAGTCAACGCCGTCAACCGGATGATCGAGGTCGGCCTCCGTGGCGTCGAGTTCATCGCCATCAACACCGACGCCCAGGCGCTGCTCATGAGCGACGCCGACGTCAAGCTGGACATCGGCCGCGAGCTCACCCGCGGGCTCGGCGCCGGCGCCAACCCCGAGGTCGGCTCCCGCGCCGCCGAGGACCACGCGGACGAGATCGAGGAGGTCCTCAAGGGGGCCGACATGGTCTTCGTGACCGCGGGCGAGGGTGGCGGCACCGGCACCGGTGGAGCACCGATCGTGGCGCGCATCGCCCGGTCGCTCGGCGCTCTCACCATCGGCGTGGTCACCCGCCCCTTCGCGTTCGAGGGCCGCCGCCGCGCCAACTCCGCCGAGGAGGGCATCGCCCAGCTGCGCGAGGAGGTCGACACCCTCATCGTGATCCCGAACGACCGGCTCCTGTCGATCAGCGACCGCAGCGTCTCGGTGCTGGACGCGTTCAAGCAGGCCGACCAGGTCCTGCTCCAGGGCGTCTCGGGCATCACCGACCTGATCACCACGCCCGGCCTGATCAACCTCGACTTCGCCGACGTCAAGTCCGTGATGGCCGACGCCGGCTCCGCCCTGATGGGCATCGGCTCGGCCCGCGGCGAGGACCGGTCGGTGGCGGCCGCCGAGATGGCGGTGTCGAGCCCGCTGCTCGAGGCGAGCATCGACGGCGCCCACGGCGTGCTGCTGTCCATCGCCGGCGGCTCGGACCTCGGCCTGTTCGAGATCAACGAGGCGGCGGCCCTGGTCGCGGAGGCCGTGCACCCCGAGGCCAACATCATCTTCGGTGCCACCATCGACGACGCCCTGGGCGACGAGGTGCGGGTCACCGTCATCGCCGCCGGCTTCGACGGCGGGATGCCGAAGCGGGCCAAGGAGGGCTCGGCGCTGCGCCGTACCGCGCCGGCGCAGACCCAGGCCGAGACCCTCAACGCCGCCCGCGCGCTCAGCGAGGCCAAGAAGGCCGAGCCGGCCCCGCAGTCGAGCAGGGAGCCGGTCACCGCGTCGGCTCCGGCGACCTCGGCACCGGCCGCGCCGTCGCGGCCCTACGCGTTCGACGACGACGACCTGGACGTCCCGGACTTCCTCAAGTAGCCGACGAAGCAGCCATCGCCGCTGGGAGAGACTGGAGGGCGATGTACGCCTTCCGGACGAGCCACGGCCCCGCCGACCTGTGCTTCACCGACAGGTCCGGCGGGGACCTGGCCTTGGAGGCTCCGCCCGCGAACCTGGATCGCGTCGTCGCCGACTTCGCTCCCGGGCTGATGGTCTGCGACCTGGTGCAGGTACACGGCGACAAGGTCGACGTCGTGGAGGATCGCCGCACCAGCTCCCGACCGCACGGTGACGCCCTCGTCCTCGGCTCGACGAAGGCCGTGCTCGTCGTGCGGGCCGCCGACTGCGTGCCGGTGCTGTTCCACGCCCCGGAGATCGGGGCGGTGGCGGCGGCTCACTGCGGGCGGCCTGGTCTTCAGCTGGGGATCGTGCCGCGCACAGTGGAGAAGCTTCGGGCGTGGGGCGATACGTCGATCTACGCGTGGATCGGCCCCCACGTCTGTGGTGACTGCTACGAGGTGCCGGAGCCGATGCGCGACGAGGTCGCCGCTGTCGTCCCGGCGAGCCGCGCGACAACCTCGTGGGGGACGCCCTCGCTGGATCTCGGTGCCGGCGTCCGGTCGCAGCTCGAGGAGCTCGACGTCGTGGTCACCGATGTCTCGCGGTGCACCCGTGAGTCGGGGGACCTCTTCTCCTACCGGCGCGAAGGTGCTGCCGCAGGACGGCAGGCCGGGATGGTCAGGTTGCGGTCATGAGCGAGCGCCTGCACCAGCTGCGCGACGGCCTGACCAGGGTCGAGCGCCGGATCGCCTCGGCCTGCACGGACGCCGGCCGCGACCCCGCCGACGTCCAGCTGGTGGTGGTCACCAAGACGTTCCCGGTCTCCGACGTCCGGCTGCTCGCCGAGCTCGGCGTCACGGACGTGGCCGAGAACAAGCAGCAGGAGCTGGCGCACAAGGTCGCCGAGCTGCGTGACGAGGTCGACGTGCGCTGGCACTTCGTCGGGCACCTGCAGAGCAACAAGGCCGGCGCGGTCGCCGGCGACGCCGACGTGGTCCACTCGGTCGACCGGGCCAAGCTGGTCGGCCCGATGGCGCGTCGCGAGCGGCCGCTCGACGTGCTGCTGCAGGTGAGCCTCGACCCGCCCGGCAGCGACCACCGGTCGGGCGCGTCGCCCGGCGACCTGGGCGCCCTGGCGGACGCGGTGCTCGACGCCGAGCACCTCGAGCTGCGCGGTCTGATGGCGGTGGCGCCGCTGGGGGAGGACCCCTCGGCCGCGTTCGCGCGGCTCGCCGGGATCCGGTCCGGGTTCGTCTCGTCGTACCCCTCGGCCACGTGGCTCTCGGCCGGCATGAGCGGGGACCTCGAGGAGGCGGTGAAGGCCGGCGCGACACACGTGCGTGTCGGGTCTGCGGTCCTCGGATCGAGGCCTCCGGTCGAGTAGCGTCGAACCCGAGATGAACCCGTGAGGTCCGTCCGGTCCTGGAAGGCAGGCAGGCATGAGCGCGATGCGCAAGATCGGTGAGTACCTCGGGCTGCTCGAGGACACCGGGCGCTACGACGACGAGTACGACGAGGACGCGTACGGCGACTCCCGCTACGACGCCCGGTACGACGCCGCCGCGCGCACCGAGGAGCAGGCCCTGGTCCCGGCCAGCCGCCGCCGGCTCCGCTCGGCCGACGTCGCCGACATCAGCGAGCGCCGCCGTCCCGCCGCACCCGCACCCTTCGAGCTCTCCCGGATCACCACGCTGCACCCGCGCACCTACAACGAGGCCCGCGTGATCGGCGAGAACTTCCGCGACGGCACGCCGGTGATCATGAACCTGTCCGAGATGGACGACTCCGACGCCAAGCGCCTGGTCGACTTCGCGGCCGGCCTGGTCTTCGCGACCCGCGGCAGCATCGAGCGGATCACCAACAAGGTCTTCCTGCTCTCGCCGCCCAACGTCACCGTCTCGACCGAGGACAAGGCCCGGCTCGTCGAGACCGGCGGCTTCTTCAACCAGAGCTGACCGATTCCTGACCTCTCGTCCCGGCAGTTGCCCGGGCCGGGCATGATCGTCCCGTGAACGCCGTCTGGGTCGTGCTCTACACGGTCGTCTGGGTGTTCTTCGGCTTCCTCTGGATCCGCTTCGTCGTCGACTGGGTGCAGGTCTTCGCGCGCTCCTGGGCGCCGCACGGTCCGCTGCTCGTCGGGCTCGAGGCGGTGTACTCGACCACGGATCCGCCGATCAAGGCGCTGCGCCGCGTCGTACCGCCGCTGCGCATCGGTCAGGTGGCGCTGGACCTGTCCTTCATCATCGTGATGATCGTGACCTGGATCCTGCTCTCGTTCCTGGCGCCGCTGGCCGCATGACCCCGGGTGAAGTTGTCAGCCCTGTCACACCAGCCACAGGAAAGCGCTACAGTTCGTGAGTCCCATGCGGTGGTTCGTACCCGCGCCCTGGGATGGGAAGATCCAAGACGTGTGCACACAACGATGGGGTGGACCATGCCGCTGACGCCTGAGGACGTGAGTAACAAGCGATTCACGCCTGTCCGGCTCCGCGAGGGCTACGACATGGGCGAGGTCGACCAGTTCCTCGACGAGGTCGAGGCCGAGCTGGCGCGGCTGACCAAGGAGAACGACGACCTGCGCTCCAAGCTGCAGGCCGCCCAGACCTCCGGTGGTGGTGCGGCGTTCGACCCGCAGCCGACCGTGCAGACCCCGGCCGTGGTCGCCGAGCCCGAGCCGGAGCCCGAGCCCGAGCCGACCCCCGAGCCCGAGCCGGTCGCCGTCGCTGCCCCGGCTCAGACGATCCGGGTCGAGACGGTGCCCGAGGCCTCCAACGCCGCAGCGCGGCTGCTGGAGATCGCCACCCGCAACGCCGACGAGCTGGTCGACCAGGCCAAGGACGAGGCCGACAAGATCATCGGCGAGGCCCGCAC
>Ga0075365_10001029_pt1 | contig 11979 bp, 6 predicted proteins | sample EndMetdeltDD1765_FD_71387 | JGI IMG/M metagenome (GOLD analysis project Ga0075365, IMG submission 71387) | Populus endosphere microbial communities from Tennessee, USA - Endosphere MetaG P. deltoides DD176-5 | ecosystem: Host-associated > Plants > Roots > Endosphere | place: USA: Tennessee... | reverse complement strand
TGGCGGGGAGTCGGCGGGGCGCCGCGCGTGGGCTGAGCGAGCGAGCTGCGCGAGCGAGCCACGCGAGCGGCGCGAGCCGGCGAAGCGGCGAGCGAGGTCGCGTGCAGGGGAGTCCGAGGGGCGAAGCCCCTCGGCTGAGAAATGACCTTCGAGATCGAGTTGAATGGCCGCGGCCGCACCGTGTCGATCGAGCGCGCCGGCCCGTCCAGGTACCGCGTCATCGTCGACGGTGTCGCCGCGATCGTCGACGCCGAACGCGCCGGTGACGCCGGCGTCTCCATGGTTTTTCCCGACGCGGCGCACGAGAGCGTCACGATCCAGTTCGCGCCCGGCCAGGCCTCCGGCGAGCTGCTCGCCTATCTCGGCGGCCGGCATGTCGCGGTCGCCGTGAACGGCCGCCGTACCGGCCGTGCCGCCGCCGACAGCGGCGGGGCCGCGCACGGCGAACAGAAAATCCTCGCCCCCATGCCGGGGCGCGTCGTCCGAGTGCTCGTCGCGCCGGGCGACGAGGTCGAGCGGCGCCAGCCGGTGGTGGTCGTCGAGGCGATGAAGATGGAGAACGAACTGCGCTCCCCGAAGGCCGGACGGGTGAAGGACGTCGCCGTGACCCCGGGCACCTCCGTCGAGGCCGGGCGGGTGCTGGTCGTCATCGAATGAGCCACCGCAGACGCGGATTACGCCGATAGATAGGTAGGCCGGATCCTCAGGTCCGGCATGAGAGTGACCGAAGAACCCATCGCGTCCCCCGAGCCGCCGGCACCCTCAGAGCCGGCACCACAGCCGCCTCCACCGAGGCGGCGCATGCGCGCTATTCTCCGGGCGTTCGCGATCGTCGTCGCCCTCGTCGCCGCGGTCATCATCACGTTCTTCACCGTCGACGTCGGGCCGGCGCTGACGAAGATCGCCGAGCAGCAGGGCTCGAGGTTCTTCGATCGGCCGATGCACATCGGCAAGTTGAGCATCGTCCTGCGCAACGGCGCGTTCCAGGTGGACGACCTCGTGATCGAGGGCCTGAAGCCGACCGACCGGCCGTTCCTGAAGGCGAAGCGCGTCCTGATGAACCTGCCGTGGTGGACCTTCCTCACCCACGAGCTGATCGTCGAGAACGTCGACATGACCGACTGGGAGATGGTGGTCGAGCAGTTTCCCGGACGGCACAGTTTTCCCAAGCTCGGCGGACCGCGGAAACCGAAAACCGGCGAGCCCCTCTGGCGGATGACGACGACGGTGCGGCAGGTGAACGCGCGGAACGGCCAGTTCACCTACGACGACCACACCACGCCGTGGCTGGTGGTCTGCCGCAACCTGAACGTCAGCGTCTTCAAGGGGCTCGACACCTATCGCGGCACGGCCCAGTTCACCGACGGCTCCGTCAAGATCCTGCAGTACGACGCGTTCCGTGCCGACATGCAGACGCGGTTCAAGATCGACGGCGGCAAGATCCTCCTCGACGACATCAATTTGGTGAGCGTCGGCGCCAGGACCAAGGTCACCGGCTACGTCGACACCAAGAACTGGCCCGAGATGGTCTACAACGTGACGTCGCGGATCGACTTCCCGATCCAGAAGGCGATCTATTTCCGGGACCTCAACTTCACCGTCAGGGGCTACGGCGATTTCCTCGGCACCTTCCGCTTCTTCAAGACGGCCACCGGCACCGGGCGCGAGCTCAAGGGGACGTTCACCAGTCCCGAGACGGGCGTCAACGCGTGGCGCTTCCCCAACGTCCATGGCTCGCTGCTGTGGAACAACGGCGCCTTCCGCGTGACGGACGTGACCACGGGCCTCTATGGCGGCGGCGCGCGCTTCGATTACACGATGGAGCCGCTCGGCCGGCGCGGGGTTCCCATTCAGGTCGTGTGGGACGCCGCCTACGCCGACGTCGATCTCGCGCAGCTGACCGACTTCCTCGAGACGCCGGGCATCCGCCTGGCCGGCCGGGCCACGGGGCGCAACCGTCTCGAGTGGCCGCTCGGCAAGTGGGCCCAGAAGCACGGCGCCGGCGAGGTGACGGCGAGGATGCCGCCCGGGACGACGCCGATGACGCGGCAGTTCGGGCCGGACGCGATCGCGGCGGTGGATCCGCTGCCGCCCGAACAGGGGCCGTTCAACGCGCACCTGCCGATCGGCCACGTGCCGATCGCCGGGCAGATCGCCTATGCGCTCGATCCCGAGTGGATCACCATCGCGCGCGGCTGGACCGCGACCGAGAAGACCTATGTCGACTTCACGGGGCGCACGGCCTGGGCCCAGCGCTCGGAGATCCCGTTCCACGTGACGAGCCTCGACTGGCAGGAGAGCGATCGCGTGCTCGCCGGCATCATGACCGCGTTCGGCGCGCCGACCGGGGCGATCGACATCGGCGGGCGCGGCGAATTCGACGGCGTGCTGCGCGAGGCGTTCTCGCGGCCGCGCATCGAGGGGCATTTCGTCGGCGATCGGATGCGCGCCTGGGACACGATCTGGGGCCACGGCGTCGCCGATCTCGTCATCCAGAACGGCTACGTCGACATCCGGAACAGCACCATCGAGCACGAGGGATCCCGCATCGACGCCGAAGGACGGTTCTCGCTGGGCTTCCCGCGCAAGGACGGCGGCGAGGAGATCAACGCGAACATCCGCATGAACAAGCGCGCCCTGGCCGACCTGCGGCACGCCTTCGTGCTCGACGACTATCCGGTCGACGGCCTGACCTCCGGCGAGTTCCATGTGTACGGGGCCTATCTCGGGCCGCACGGCGTCGGACGCCTGCAGATCGATCGCGGCAAGGCCTACGGCGAGCCGTTCGAGACCGCGACGGCGAACCTGCGCTTCGAGGGGACGGGCGTCCGGCTCGACAAGATCGACATCAGGAAGAGCACCGGGGCGGTCACCGGCGCGGCGTGGGTCGCGTGGGACGGCAACTACTCGTTCGACGCGAGCGGCGCGAAGATCCCGGTCGAGTCGCTGGGATCGGTCTCGTTCCCGCGGGCGCCGCTCTCGGGCATTCTCGGATTCGACGCGACCGGCACCGGCACCTTCGACGATCCCCGCTACGACGTGACCGTTCGCGTCGCCGACCTGTTTGCCGGCGACGAAGGCATCGGCCAGCTCCAGGGCCATCTGTCGCTGCGCGGGCTGATGCTGTCCATGGATTTCGACGCCCAGTCGAAGCGCCTCTCGGTCTCCGGATCGGGCCGCATGGCCCGGACGCCGGAGCTGGACGCCGACGTCACCCTGCGGTTCAACGACACCTCGCTCGATCCGTACATCCGCTTCTTCGCGCCGAAGCTGTCGCCCTACACCACGGCCGTCGCCGACGGCACCATCCGCATCGTCGGCGAACTGGCGGATATCGATCACCTCCTGGTGGAAGCGTCGGTCGACAAGCTGCAGCTCAAGCTGTTCGACTACCCGGCGGCGAACGACGGGGCGATCCAGCTGGCGCTGAACCAGCACGTCGTGGAAGTGAAGCGCTTCCGCCTGGTCGGCGAGAGTACGGCGCTCGAATTGAGCGGGAACGTCAACCTGCACGACAAGCGGATCGCCGTCGACGCGTCGGGCGACGCGAACCTGGCGATTCTCCAGGCCTTCAACCGCGCCATCCGCAGCGCCGGCAGCGCCACGCTGCACGCGACGGTGAGCGGGCCGATCGACAATCCGGTCTTCTCCGGCGACGCGGCGATCTCCGCCGGGCGGCTGCGCTACTTCGCGCTGCCGCACAGCCTCCAGGACATCGGCGGGCGGTTCCTGTTCGACGCGCAGGGCATCCGGATCGTCGACGCGGCGGCGCAGCTCGGCGGCGGGCCGGTCAAGTTCGGCGGCCGCATCGGACTGAACGGCTACGGGATCGGCGACGTCGACCTGACGGCCGACGGCGAGCACATGCAGCTGCGCTATCCGGAAGACTTCCGGTCGACGATCGACGCGGCGCTGACGCTGCGCGGCAATCCGTCGCTGCTCGTGCTGGGCGGCAACATCATCATCAAGGACGGGGTCTACACCAAGCGTTTCGAGCCGAACGTCGACATCTTCGCGCTCGCGTCGGGCGGCGGCGCCGGCCTGCCGGCCGGACCGGCCGACACCGCCGCGCTGCCGGTGCGCTTCGACCTCAAGATCCAGGCGCCGGGCACGCTGCGGCTGGAGAACAACGTGGCGCGGATCGTCTCGCGCGCCGATCTCACCCTCAACGGCACCTACGACAACCCGGTGCTGTTCGGGCGCGCCGACATCGACCGCGGCGAGATCTTCTTCGAGGGCAACCGCTACCGCATCACGCGCGGCACGATCGACTTCCTCAATCCGGCGCGGATCCAGCCGTTCTTCGATCTCGAGGCCGAGACGCGCATCCGCGTCCTGGCCGATCCGAGCAGCGCCACCGCGAGCGGGGCGGAGACCTATCGCGTCACCGTGGCGCTGTCCGGTACGCTCGACGGCCGGATGAACTTCGAGGTGAACTCGGATCCGCCGCTGCCGGCGGTCGACATCATTTCGCTGATGTTCGGCCAGACCTCGGCGGCCGATCTGCAGAACCCCGAGTTGCGGCGCCTGCGGCCGGACGCGGCGACCCAGTCGGAGGAGCAGCTGCTCAAGGCCGGCCTGCTGCGCGTGCTGACCGGTGGCCTGACCGGCTCGGTCAGCCGCGTCGTCGAGCAGTCGCTCGGGATCGACACCGTGCAGATTACGCCGGGCCTGGGCACGAGCACCGAGAATCCGCTGACGCCGACCGCGCGGCTGATTCTCGGCAAGCGCATCTCGAATCGCGCCTACATCACCTACTCGCAGGCGCTCGGCACCACGACCCGCGACAAGATCGTCGTCCTCGAATACGACCAGTCCGATCGCATCGGCTACGTGTTCACCCAGAACGGCGAGTGGACGTTCGCGATCGACTTCCGCGTGCGGAGGACGTTCTAGGTGCGGCTCCTCGGGAGATCGGCAGGGCAGGGGAAACCGGCGCGCCGGGGATGGCGTCTCCTGCGCCGGTGTTCTTCGCTCGCCGCCTTCGCCCTGCTGTGGCTGTCGCCGGGGTCGGCCTGCGCCCAACTGCCGCCGGCTGCGGCCTATGTCGATCGTCCCGTCGCGTCGGTCGCGATCGAGATCGAAGGACGGCCCTCGACGGATCCCGGATTGAACGACGCGGTGCAGACGCGCACCGGCGCGCCCCTCAAGATGGGCGACGTGCGCGAGACCATTACCCATTTGTACAGTCTCGGCCGCTTCGAGGACGTGCGAGTGGAAGCGGACAGCGCCGCCGACGGGGGCGTGGCGCTGCGCTACGTCCTGGCGCCGATTCACACCGTCACCCGTGTCATCTTCAAGGGAGAGCTCGGGTTGCCCGAAGGCCTGCTGCGCGGCCGGATGACCGAACGCGCCGGCGAGACGCCGCCGCTGGCGCGCGCCGCCGATGTCGCTGCCGCTCTCGAGGAGCTGTACCACGAACGCGGCTACTTGCGCGCGTCGGTGGCGATCGCTCCTCCGCTCGTCGAGCACGATCCGGATCGCGCCACGCTGGTCTTCGAGATGAATCCCGGTCCCCGCACCGTGATCGCGCGCTCGACGATCACCGGCCGTCCACTCGAGCCGGCCGCCGCGATCCAGTCCCGGCTGGAGATCGCCCCGGGCGCGCCCTACCAGCCCGGAGAGCTGCAACGCCATCTCGCCGACTACGTAGCGAAGCTGCGCCGCAACCGCTACTACGAGGCCTCGGCGACCATGGCGCGGCTGGTGTTCAACGAGGACCGCAGCCGTGCCGAGGTCACGGTCGACATCCAGCCCGGGGCGCTGGTCACCGTCGAGTTCACCGGCGATCCGCTCCCGCCGGACAAGATCACCGAGCTCGTCCCGATCGAGCGTGAGGGATCGGTCGACCAGGATCTGCTCGAGGATTCGGCCCGGCGCATCACCGACTATCTGAATCAGCAGGGCTATTGGAAAGCCGAGGTCCCGACGCCCGAGCGCAAGGAGGCGGCCGGACGGCTCACGCTGGTGTTCACCGTGAAGCGCGGGCGGCTCTACTACGTCGCGCCCGGCGGCATCGAGGTGAGCGGCAATGCCTCGGTGCCCGTCGACGAGCTGCGGCCGCTGCTGAAGCTCTCACAGGGGGACGTCTTCGTCCGCTCGAAGCTCGACGCGATCGCCGGCGCGATCACGCAGCACTACAAGACCCGGGGATTTGCGACCGTTCGGGTCGATGCGGCGACGCAGGAGGAAAGCGACGGGCTGGTGAAGCCGGTCATCGTGATCAAGGAAGGGCCTCGCGTGGCAATCGGCACCGTGACGGTCACCGGGAACAAGGCGATTCCCACCGATCGCTTGACGCCGCTGCTGACGTTGAAGACCGGGGACCCGTACTACGGTCCTCTCGTCGCCCGCGATCGCGACGCGCTCCTGCTCACCTATCTCAACGCCGGCTATGCGTCCGCGGAGGTGACGCTGGCGCCGGTCGTGCCCACGACGCTGCCGGACGGCGCGCGCGCCGATGTCGTCTTCGCCGTCGTCGAGGGGCCGCAGATCGTCGTCGAGCACATCTTCATCACGGGCAACCTGCGCACCAAGCCGGCGGTGATCCAGCGCGAGCTCACGTTGACGCCCGGCGGCCCGCTTGGGCTCGAGGACCTGACGGAGAGCCGCCGCCGCTTGAGCGCGCTCGGCCTCTTCCGCCGCATCCAGATCTCGGTGATCTCGCACGGCGACGCCTCCTTGCGCGACCTGGTGATCACCGTGGAAGAGGCGCAGCAGACGACGATCGGCGGGGGCGGAGGGCTCGAGGTCGATCGCCGCCGCCGTCTCACCGATACCGACACGTCCGAGGAGGTCTACGAGTTCGCGCCGCGCGGCTTCTTCGAGATCGGACGGCGGAACCTGGGCGGGCGCGATCGCTCGGTCAACCTCTACACGAGGGTGAGCCTGCGCCCGAACAGCGATCCCGCGGGACGTGATCTCTTCGGGTTCGCCGAGTACCGCGTGGTCGGCACGTATCGCGAGCCGCGCGCCCTGAAGAGTTATGGCGATTTGGTCGCGACGGCCGCGGTCGAGCAGGGGGCGCGGACCGGCTTCAACTTCAGCCGCAAGGGTTTCAACACCGAGTTGACCCACCGGCTGACACCGACCATCCGCGGCAGCGCGCGTTACGCGTTCGTCACCACGCGCATCTTCGACTTCGACGAGACCCTGCCCCCCAAGGACCAGTTGACGGTCGACCGGGTGTTTCCGCAGGTGCGGCTGTCGACGATCTCGATGGCCGCGGCGCGCGACAGCCGCGACGATCTGCTCGAGCCGCAAAAGGGACACTCGTCAGCGCCGACGCCACGCTCGCGGCGCGCCTCCTCGGATCCGAGGTCGGTTTCACGAAGACGTTCCTCCAGGGATTCTTCTACCGGAACCTGGGCCGGCCCCATCTCGTGTTCGCCGCCGGGGCCAGGCTCGGTCTCGCCAATCCGTTTCTGCGCGTCGCGAACGGCGTCGACGCGGACGGCAATCCGGTCCGGGTCGAGGTCCGCGATCTGCCGGCGAGCGAGCGGTTCTTCGCCGGCGGCGACACCACCGTCCGCGGCTACTCGTTCGACTCGCTCGGCGTGCCCGAGACGATTACCCCGGCCGGCTTCCCGAGAGGCGGGGACGCGGACATCGTGCTGAATGCGGAGCTGCGCACGCCCGTGCGCGGGTCGATCGGCGCGGTGCTGTTCGCGGACGCCGGCAATGTCTTCGCCCGCGCGACCGACGTGAGCCTGACCAACCTGCTCGGCAGCGTCGGCTTCGGGGTGCGCTACCGGTCGCCGATCGGCCCGATCAGGGTGGACGTGGGCTTCAAACTGGATCGCCGCATCATGGGCGGCGTGCTCGAGCCGCGATCCGCGATCCACTTTTCCATCGGGCAGGCATTTTGACGACCATCAGGCGCGCGATCGTCGTCGCCGTTCTCGCGCTGGCCGGCAGCCGCCTGCTGCACGCCGACGTCATCGACCGGATCATGGCCGTTGTCGGCGGCCAGCCGATCACCCTGTCTGACGTCACCGCGGCGCTCCAGTTTCGGCTCGTCGAGCCGCCGTCCGGCACGCCGGACGCTGTGGCATACGGCGTCAATCGGCTGATCGAGCGGACGCTCATCCTCGCCGAAGTCGAGCGCTTCCAGCCCCCCGAACCGGACCCGAGCGAGATCACCACCCGCGTCGACGCGCTCGAGCGCCGCGCCGGATCCGCGGCGGCGTTCGACACGCAGCTGGCGATGACCGGCATGACCCGCGAGCGGTTGCGCCGCCACATCCGCGACGACTTGCGGATCACGACCTACACGAATCAGCGCTTCGGCGCGAACACGCCGCCGGCCGAACGCGACATCGCGATCAAGTCGTGGGTGTCGGAGCTGCGCCGGCGGGCGGTGGTGACGGTCCTCACGACCGCGCGGTAGACAGCCGGCGGTCTGCCTACGGCGAACCGCCAACGGAGATTCGCACCCAATCGACCGCCGCGGCCAGCGGGCGGGTGTCGCCGCCGACGCCGACGTCGATCGGGCGCTGCGCATAGGCGAAGCGCAGTTCCAGCACGTTCACCCCGGATCGCCACGAGGCCTGGCCCAGGGTGCACTCGACCGTCTGCCAATCCGGCGTCACGGGCAAGGGCTGGCAGGTGCCGCGCGGACTTGACGCGCCGGCGGCCGACAGCGTGAGTGTCTGCGGCGGCGCGCCAGGGTAGGCAAAGGCGTGGAGACGCACCTGCAGGCGAAGCGGCGCCGCGTGGTCGAGCGGAATCTGCAGCGTCGCCGGCGATCCGGCCCAGCGGAACGTCGCCGCGCCGTCCCGCTCCGGCGCGTGCCAGCCTTCGCCGATCAGCCACTCGTCCGCCGTCGCCACGTCGGCGCTTCCCACGTCGACGCGTCCATAGGGCTGCAGCGGATCGGAGAGGAAGCGATCGGTCGACAACCGGTCGTAGTCTCCCGGCGACAAGCCGTTGCGCAGCGCGAAGAGGAGGCTGGCCGGATACGTGAACGGGTTGCCGAACCAGGCGTGCACCACGTGCGACTGCGCCGCCCACGCGCGATCGAAGGCGAGCGTTTCCCCGATGCGGATCGCGCCGCTGTGCGCGGCGCCCATCAGCGCGCCGTTCCACACGGCCATCAGCGCGAGGAGCGCCATGACCGCCGCCGCGGCGTGGCGGCGGACGAGCGCGGCGGCATGGTTCACGAAAGCAGCCAGCCCGACTCCGAACATCGGGATCACCCCGTCGAACCGGCGCCCTCCGAACCCGGCGCTGCCCCACCAGTCCTGGATGCTCGCGTTGAAATAGATCATCGCGGCGCCGGCCAGGACCATCGGCACGCCAACCGCCGGCCGGACGAAGGCGAATGCCACCAGGCCGATCGCACCGAGGTAGAGGACCGGCGCCGTGCTGAAGAGTCCGTTCCGGGCCGACCACAAGATGTCGACCAACTGCGGATCCGTCCAGCGGATTTGCGGCCCGATTGGGGACCGTGCGATCGGACTGCCGTAGATTGCCTGCCATGCCATCATCTGCGGCACGAACGCCAGCACCGCGCACGCGGCAAACGCGGCGCCACCCGCGAGGACGTCGCGCAATGCGCGCATGTCGCCGTCGCGCCGGCTGCGCACCAACACCCGCACCGCGTCGCAGGCGGGCAGCAGAGCGAAGAGCAGGTTCTGCCAGCGCACGAGCGCCATGACCCCGGCGAGCAGTCCGAGCAGCGCCCACGATCTCAGCGTGCGCCGCTCGCGGGTTTCCGCCCACATCCACGTGAAGCCTGCGACCGAGGCCATGGCCGTGGCGTGGGTCATGCTCGGCTCCTTGACCAGGTACCACGCCATGAATGAGCCGGCGACGGTGAAGGCCACCCCCGCCGCGGCGAGCGGCGCGGGAAAGAACAGCCGCGCGAGCCGGTAGCAGAACCAGCATCCGAGCAGTCCGTAGAAGAGGCTCCCGATACAGACGGCCTGCCGGTACGGATAGGACGTGCCGTCGGTGCTCACGTCGAATCCCTGCGCGTGCAGCCGGGTCGCGACGACGTGGCCGGCGGCGAAGAACGGCGACCACCCGATGGCCGTCCCGATCGCCCAGGCGCACTGGGCGTAGCCGGTCTTCGTCGGCTCGAACAGGTAGGTCTTGTCGCCGAGGCCGAGCATCCGGTAGTCGTTGGTGAAGTCGACGTCCCGGTCGAAAGCCAGCGATCGGAGATAGGCGAAGTAGTAGTGGCCGTCGCTCTGGAGGCGCGCGCCCAGTTGTAGTTGCAGCGCGAGCCCGACGGTGAAGAGCGCGCCCAGGACCAAGCCCGCGGAACGTGTGCCCTTCGATGCGATGACGGCGGCCGCTGCGGCGACGACCGCGAGCGCGACCAGCGCTCCCACCGACGGCCGTACGCCGAGTACGGCGTGGACGAGCGATCGGCGCGCCATCTCGCGTCCGGCGAGATCGATCGCGACGAGCGCCACGACACCCCAGGCGCCACGGCGGAGGGCGCGCGACGCCGGGATCGGCGCCGGCGCGGCCGTCTGGACTGCATCGTTCACGGTTTCACCTTCAGGATGATCAGTTCCGAGCCCGGATGGTCGCTCGTCGGCTTGAACCGCGCCACTTCGTCGGTCTCCATGAACAGCCGCTGGTAGTCCGCGTACTCGTCGGCGTACTGATGCGGCTTTTCGAGGATCCCGCCATAGACCTGCGAGGAGGCGACGAGATACTGAATGCCCGTACCCGCGTAGGACTGGCCGGCGTCGAGGCGCAGCTGCTTCACGTAGCTGGTGCGATACGACGCCGGCAGCTTGATCGCCAGCGAGCCCTCGAGGCGGATGCTGGTGCCGGCCGGCAGCTCACGGCGAATCCACTGGTAGGCCTGCTCGTTCGTCCATTCCTTGGCGGCGTTGGCGTCGAACCCGATCGACGTATAGGCCGGCGGCGCGATCGACGCCAGCGTCAGGGCGATGGTCGCGGCGTTGCGCAGCGGCGCCCGGATGTTGGCGCGCCGCATCCACTGAACGCTCCAGACCACCGCCGCCGCGGCCAGGATCGAGAGGAACGGCAGAAGCGGCAGCAGGTAGCGGCCGTAGATGATGCTCTGGTTCGAAATGAACCGGAAGTAGATGATCGGGAACATCGTGGCCATGACCCACTTCAGACGTTCGGGCCCGGTGCCGATCTTCCAGATCCCGAGCGCGACGCCCGCGATGACCAGCGCGCTGCCGGGCCCGAGGAGGGCGTTGCGCAGGTGTTTGAGATAGATCAGCCAGATCGGCTCCGTCGTGGCCGGTGGCGCCCGGTATTCGCCCGAGAGCCGCGCGAACTGGTTGAGGAAGGTCGGCAGATCGATCAGCGTGTAGGGCGCGGCGAACAGAAACGCCGCCAACAGGCCGGCGGCGACCCACAGCATCGCGCCCGGCCGCGAGGGGCGCGCGCCCGGCGTCATGAGGCAGGCCAGGATCGGCAAGAGGACCGCCAGCACGCCGTTGTACTTGGTCGCGCCCGCCAGTCCCGCCGTGGCGCCGGCCAGCGCGAACGCCCACGCCGTCGGCCGCTCGTGCGCGCGCAGCGAGAGCAGGAACGTGAGCATCACGAAGAAGGTGGCCGGCACGTCCGTCAGCACGTAGTGGGACTCGCGGACGTGCAGCGGCATGACCGCGATCATCACCGCCGCGAGCAGCGCCGCCCGCGCCCCCCAGCGCATGGCGGCCTGGTAGACGATCCACACGGTCGCCGTGCCCAGGATCGCGGTCACGGCGCGTCCCCAGATGTAGAAGTCCGCGGTCTGCGCCTGGTTCAGCCCGCTCCACAGTCCCTGCATCGCGCCGAGCATGAAACGGGCGACCGCCACCAGCGCCTGGAGGTACATGTACAAGGTCGGATAGTCGAAGAAGTGCGGGTTGAAGTCGCCCGTCTTCATCATCCGGACCGCGCGTTCCATCACTTCCGGTTCGTCGACGCCGAGACTGAACGGCACGCCGTGCGGCAGCGCCCAGAACCGCAGCAGCGCCGCCGCGAGCAGCGCCAGCGCCA
>Ga0075365_10001028_pt1 | contig 11981 bp, 9 predicted proteins | sample EndMetdeltDD1765_FD_71387 | JGI IMG/M metagenome (GOLD analysis project Ga0075365, IMG submission 71387) | Populus endosphere microbial communities from Tennessee, USA - Endosphere MetaG P. deltoides DD176-5 | ecosystem: Host-associated > Plants > Roots > Endosphere | place: USA: Tennessee... | reverse complement strand
GCCACGATCGTGGCTACACCGGGTATGCGCCGATTACCGGCACACCATGGTTGACCGCCTTCGCTGAAAGCAGCCCGTTCGCAGAAGAATTCCGATCCACTGGGCAAAACGCCGCAGGCACGAGCCAACTGCGTGCCGAGCTGAATGAATTGCCCGCAGATGAATGGCCCACGCGGCTGAGGCGTCTACTTTCCGATCAAGTCAGTTTGATCTTGCGCCGCAGCATCGATCCAGACCGGCCCCTTGCCGAGTATGGGGTGGACTCACTGGGTGCCCTGGAACTACGTACTCGTGTCGAGACGGAAACGGGCATTCGCCTGACGGCGGGCGACATCGCCACCACGTCAATTCGGGATTTGGCGGCGCTACTGTCCGAGAGATTGGCGGCCGCCGAAGCTGCCTGACCCCGTGGTCGTTACAACCACGGGGCCCGCAGCCTCAAACCTGTACGCGTTGGAGCGGCGGCGCGGCCTCGACGTATGCCGACACCGTCGGACGATGCTCAGCTGTGAGACAGCACGTCGCCAACTAGCGAAGATCGGGGCGAATCAGAATCCGTTGCAGGTGTTGAACGCGGCCTCGATCGTCGGCAGGTACGGCGCGACGGCTGGTGCGCTCACAAACTCGGTGGCGATCTTCTGGCGCTGCTCCGGCCCCGACGCGACGAACTGCATCAGACCCGCCTGCAATACCGGAGACCCTTCGAATGCCGCGCTCGCTTGCGGCCCTTGAGCCTTCAGAGCCGACACCAGCTGCGGATAACTGCACGTTGTGTTTACCGCGGGACCCAGATCAGGAGCAGCAGACGCGAAGCCGGCCCCCAACGACAATGCGAGACTCCCGATGGCGACACCCAGCCCCGTCAACGTGAGTTTGATCATGTACGGCTCCTCCGCTAACTAGTTTCATCACTCTAATCATGTGGCTCACACCTCTTGCGGGATTACCCAACAGCGGCTGAGCCAACACCGTCGCAGCAGTGACATTTATCCGCGAGGTGCGTTCCTCTTATCGGGCTGCGCTCAGCGAACGTTACGGCTGTCGACGATATGCCGTTAACGGTCGCGGAAGCAGGCCACACCGCCCGCTTCTCACAGGCTACTTACACAGGCCCGCTAGACAATAGGTCTCGGAATCGGACGTGTCACCGCGTCATCTTCGCCGCTGCGGTCGCCCTCGCCCAGCAGGTAGCGCCGCGCGGCCCAGCGAGGTCCCAGCGGCTCCAGCAGTGCACTCGCGGGCCGCGGGCGCACTCGTACCGGCCACCAGAACCACCGTCCGAGCAGCGCCGCGATGGATGGTGTCATGAACGATCGCACGATCATGGTGTCGAACAGCAGGCCCAGAGCGATGGTCGTGCCGATCTGCCCGATGATTTGCAGATCGCTCACCACCATAGAGGCCATGGTCGCGGCGAATACGACTCCGGCCGTAGTGACAACCCGGCCCGTGCTACCCATAGCGCGGATGATGCCCGTATTTATGCCGGCGCTGACTTCTTCCTTCATTCGCGATACCAGCAGCAAGTTGTAATCAGATCCCACGGCCAAAAGGATGATCACCGACATCGCGAGGACCATCCAGTGGAGGTGGATACCCAGAATGTACTGCCAGAGCAGCACGGAAACGCCGAACGATGCGCCAAGAGAAAGTGCAACCGTGCCCACGATGACCAACGAGGCAATGAAACCTCGGGTGATGATGAGCATGATGATGAAAATAAGACAGAGGGCCGCAATCCCCGCGATCCAGAGATCCCACGTGGAACCGTCGTGCCAGTCCTTGGCGGTGGACGCCGCACCAGCCATATAGATCTTTGAACCTACGAGAGGTGTCCCCTTCAGCGCCTCCTCGGCCGCCGTCTTTATCTGATTGATCCGTTCGATGCCTTCGGGTGAGGCAGGGTCGCCGCGATGCGAAATAATGAAGCGTGCCGATTTTCCATCGGGAGACATGAACGAATTCATCGCGCGCTTGAAGTCTTCGTTCTCGAAAACCTCCGGCGGCAGATAAAAAGAGTCATCGTTTCGGCTGGCGTCGAATGCCTGCCCCATAGCCGATACATTCTCGGACGATTCGGTCATCGTCTTGATGAAGCCCGACATCGTGCTATGCATCGTGAGCAACAATGTCCGCAAGGTCTGTATGCTCGCTATCAGCGGCGGGAACTGCGCCGCCATCTGCGGCATCACTACGTCCAACTCATCCAGGTTCACCAGAAGATCATCAAATTTGATGCTGATGCGATCAATGCCGTCGAGCGTTTGGAAGATCGCCCTCAAAGAATGGCAAATCGGGATGTTAAAGCAATGCGGCTCCCAGTAGAAGTAATTTCGTATAGGCCGGAAGAAATCGTCGAAATTCGCGATACTATCCCGCGTCTCATCCAGAGCCACCTTCAGCTCATGAGTCTTACCTATTAAAGTGTGCGTCAAATCGTTCATCTGCAGCATCAGCCTGTACTGATCCTGCATTATGCCGATCATGGTCGCCATGTCGTCGGCTTGCTTCAGCAGGTCGTCCATTCGTTCTTCTTGGAACTTCATGGTTTGGACCTGGCTGGCATTCTGTAAGCCAATTAGGAACGGAATGGACGTGTGACCGATCGGTGTTCCCTCGGGTCGAGTTATCCCCTGTACTCGAGAAATTCCTCGAATGTTGAAGATCGCCTTTGCCAATCTGTTCAAGACCAGGAGATCTGACGGATTGCGCATATCGCGATCAGATTCGACCAGGAGAATATCTGGCATCAGTCGGGCCTGAGAGAAATGGCGCTCGGCCGCGGTGTAACCCTCGTTGGCCGGAATGTTATCGGGTATGAACATTCGATCGTTATAGCTCGTCTTGTAACCGGGCAGCGTCGCTAGACCAAGCAATGCGAGCGCCAGCGAGGCAGCCAATATGGGTGCGGGCCAGCGGGCAACCGCCGTGCCGATCCCGCGCCACCGACGGGAGCGCATATTTCGTCTGGGTTCCAACAGACCAAATCGGCTGCCAATGACCACGCCCGCAGGGACCAGCGTCACGGCAACCCCAACCGACACGAGCATGCCGATGGCGCACGGTATCGCCATACTGTGGAAATAAGGCAGCCGGGCAAAGCTCAGACAGAAGATCGCGCCCGCGATCGTCAGACCCGACGCCAGGACGACGGGTACAACTCCGCGATACATGCTGTAGTAGGCCGTTTCGGTGTCCTCGCCGGCCAGGCGCGCTTCTTGATATCGGCCGAAGAGGAATATCCCGTAGTCCGTTCCGGCCGCGATACTGAGGAAAACCAGCATATTGACGGCGAACGTCGACAAAACCAAGACGTCGGTGTGGCCGAGAAACGCGACGATTCCTCGGGCGGCCGCCAGTTCGAATCCGACCATGATCAACAACAGGATGACGGTGATGATCGAGCGGTACACCAGGAGGAGCACCAAGAAGATGATCACGACGGTCACAACGGTGATCTTCAGGATGGAGTCGTTTCCGCTGCGCTGCATATCCGAGGCGAGCGGGCCCGGACCGGTGACATATGCCTCGACCCCCGGAGGCGGCGTCGTGCGATCGACGATTTCCCTTACGGCATCGACCGATTCGTCACCCAGGGCCGTGCCTTGGTCGCCGACCAGATTCAGTTGCACATAGGCAGCTTTCCCATCGGGGCTTTGCACGCTCGAAGACGTGAGCCGATCCCCCCACAGATCCTGAACATGTGCCACATGCGCCGGATCGTCTCTCAACTCGCGAATCAGCCCGGCATAGTATTGCTGCGCATCCGCACCGAGGGGCTCCTGTCCCTCCAATACGATCATCGCGGAACTGTCCGAATCGGACTCCTCGAACACTTGGCCGATGCGTGTCATGGCCTGTACCGATGGCGCGTCCTTGGGCATCAGTGAGACGGAATGCTCCTCTGCCACCCGCTCCAGCGACGGAATCGCCGCCGCCCAATTCCAGCTGACGGCTGACAGTGTGGAAATCACGATCAAAACCAGCCACGCGAGAACGATGACCGGCGCGAACCTACGTATGGTCCGAGCGATGAAGGAGGGCCGACGGTGTTCGGTGCTCATGCGGCCGTCGCTAGTCCCTCAGCAATAGCGAGCGCACGAGTGGGCGCGGACCCACCGACCTGAGAAGCCCGCTAGCCGGCCGGGGGCGCACATGTTGCGGCCACCAGAACCAGCGTCCCAAGAGTGCGGCGATCGATGGCGTCATGAATGCGCGAATGATCAACGTGTCGAACAAGAGCCCGACGGCAATGGTCGCGCCGAGTTGTCCAAGGCTCACCAAGTCGCTTACCAGCATCGACGCCATGGTCGCTGCGAACACGAGACCGGCGGCCGTCACGATCCTGCCGGTTCCACCCATGGCGCGGATGATGCCCGTGTTGATACCCGCGCCGACTTCCTCTTTCATCCGCGACACCAGCAGAAGGTTGTAGTCAGACCCCACCGCCAGTAGCACCATCACCGACATCGCGAGGACCATCCACTGCATCTGGATGCCAAGCAGATACTGCCAAATCAACACCGACAACCCGAAGGACGCACCGAGAGAAAGCGCCACGGTACCGACGATGACAAGCGCCGCGATAAAACTGCGCGTCATCAGCAGCATGATGATAAAGATCAGGCAGAGCGCGGAGACTCCCGCGATCAAGAGGTCGTATCTCGACCCGTCGATGATGTCCTTCGTGCCCGCGGCACTGCCGGCGAGGAAAAGGCGGCTGTCTTCAAGGGGAGTGCCCTTGAGCGCTTCTTCAGCGGCAGCCCTTATCGGCTCGACCTTCGCGACGCCCTCAGGCGTTCCGGGATCGCCCCTCTGCGAAATCAGCATGCGCGCCGCTTTTCCGTCCGGCGACACAAAAATCTTGAGCACGCGTTTGAAGTCTTCGTTCTCGAATACCTCAGGGCCTAGATAGAAGGAGTCGTCATTATTGGCGGCGTCGAAGGCCTTTCCCATCGCGGTCGCATTGTCGCTCGACTCCTCCATCGCGCTGATGGTGCCGGACATGGTGCTGTGCATGGTCAGCATCATTGTGCGGGTGCTTTCCATGGTCGCGATCATCTGCGGAAACGAGACGAGTATCTGCGGCAGGAGCACATTCAATTGATCGAGGTTGTCGACCAACTCCTCCATCTTTCCGGTGATCGCATCAACACCGTCCAGCGCATCAGAAATGGACCTGATTGACCAGCATATGGGAATGTTGAAACAGTGCGGTTCCCAGTAGAGGTAATTGAAGAGCGGCCGCCAGAAATCCTGGAAGTCAGCTAAGTGATCCCTCAGCTCCCCCGTAATTTCCTGCAGTTCATGCGTGCTCTCGACCATACGGCCGGTGGTGGCGACCAGCTGCTGCATGAGCTGATACATATTCTGCATCACAGCGATCGTGGCCGACATTTCGTCGGCCTGCTTCAACATGTCTTCCATGCGTTCCTTTTGGAACGGCATGCCCAGAAGTTGACCTGCGTTCTGGGCACTCATCATGAAAGGGATTGTCGTATGCGGAATCTGGGCGCCCTCTGGACGTGTAATAGATTGCACGTTGGCAATGCCGGGGACAGCAAAGACGGCTTTGGCCACCTTATTCAGTACCAAAAGATCAGAAGAATTCCGCATATCATGATCGGACTCGATCATCAGCAGATCCGGCGACACCATTCGCGACTCGGGGAAATGCCGTGATGCGGCCTCGTAACCTTGATTGGCGGGAATGTCGTCGGGAAGACTTTTTATGTCGTTGTAACTAGGTACGTATCCCGGCAGCGCCAACAGTCCGATTAGCGAGATTGCCACTGTGGCGACAAGTATTGGTGCGGGCCAGCGGACGACCGCCGTGCCGACCCGTCGCCACCGGCGGGTATGGATCTGGCGCTTGGGCTCGAACCAGCCGCGACGGCTTCCGGTCGCCAGAATGGCGGGCACCAGCGTAAGGGCCACCAAGACCGCAACCACGACCCCCAGCGCGCCGGGAACGCCCAGCGGCTGGAAAAACGGCAAGCGAGTAAAGCTCAGGCAGAAGATTGCTCCGGCGATCGTGACGCCGGAGGCCAAGACAACTTTCGCCACTCCTTGGTAAGTAATGAAGAAAGCCGTTCGGGGTTCCTCCCCCGATTCTCGCGCTTCCTTATATCGGCCGAAGAAGAATATCCCGTAGTCGGTTCCAGCTGCGATCCCGATGGACACCAGGAGATTGACGACGAACGTCGTCAGCCCGACAATTCCATGCAGTCCGAGAAACGCGATTATTCCTCGGGCCACCTGTAATTCGATGAGAACCGTCGCCAAAATGATCAGAGTGGTGACAAACGACCGGAAGACCAGGAGCAGCATTCCGAAAATCACACTGACGCTGACCAGGGTGATCAGAATGACCGTTCTATTACCACTTTCGCCCATGTCGGCGACAATCGCCGCAGGTCCGGTGGTATACGCTTTGACGCCCGGAGGCGCCGGAGTGCGGGCCAGGATGTCCTGGACGACTTTGACCGATTCGTTGCCCTCGGCCTGCCCCGGTTGACCGTGGAGATTTACCTGCACATATGCGGCTTTGCCGTCGGCGCTCTGTGCGGCACCCGCGGTTAGTGGATCGCCCCAGAAATCCTGAATGTGCTGCACGTATTGCGGCTGATCGCGCAACTGGCGTATCACGTCGTCGTAGTACCGGTGAGCCTCGTCGCCGAGGGGTTGTTCACCCTCGAGCACGATCACCGCGAGACCGCCCGAAGACGTCTCGTCGAAAGCTCGCGCCATCCGTTGGGATGCCTGGAACGAAGGCGCAGCGTCGAGACTCAGCGACATCGCTTTCTCTCGCTCCACCTGCTCCAAGGGCGGTACGGCGAATGTCAGGACCAGGGTGATCAACACCCAGGCGAGAATGATGAGCGCAGAGAATCGATAGATCGCGCGAGCTACTCTCGACGGCTCGGTGAGCTCGACGCTTCTGGTGATCATGCGGACTTCAACAGACAAGATGTGAAGGCATTCACCTGATTGGCGACCTTCTCGGTTTTGACCTCGTCATCAACGAGGATGCGGCAGCCGATGCTGTCGCTGTCGCCTTGCGCCAGGACGCTGCCCAACGCCGCGGTCTCGGTGAGATCGAACTTCAACGACCAGGGCAGGCTCGCTCCCTCGACGAATGTCGGCTCAGCATTCTGATCGAAATAACTGATGTTGGCCACGGTGCCTGCGGGACCAAACACCTCGTAGGTGAGACGCTTGGGATTGAAGGGCTTGGAGTCCTCGACCTTGGTGTCGGCATACGTCGCACGATTCTCGGAGCCGAAGATGCCGTGCAGTCGAGACACGGTGAAGCCCCCGGCGGCGCCCACCGCCAGCACCAGGAGCGGAATCCACAGCCGCCTCAGAACCCGGAGAATTGTCGACCCCTCCCATATCTTGCGTGCCCGGCGACATGCTAGCCGCTCGAACCCGTCAACTCACATCGGCGGCCACCCGTCGGATACGGGTGGCCCTCGAACTTAGCTGAACGTCGGTGCGCGCAACCTGCGCCTTGAGTAAAGCATGCCGTCAGCTTCCCATCCGGGCTTGTTCCCAACGTGAGATGGGATCGATGCATACCGCTTGTGCAAAAGTACGTTACGAATACTCAGCATCGATCGCAAATTTCTCAAACAGCCCAGCTTCGGACATGCGTCCGTTCAAATTCATCCGTTGCGGAGCACGGTATACCGCCGTTTGCGCGGGCGCGCGCGTGCTCCACATAGCCGATATACATCTGTAATACTTTCGGCAGAATTACCTGGCCAGGTTTACTGAGGAGGCCGCGGGTGTCCGCGATTGCGCGCGTCAGCGGGCCAGCGGCTGCTTTGCTGAGGCCGGCGACTGTAATGCACGCCGACGGCTCGAAAAGTATGGTCTGGCGACTCGCTGAAGACACCGGTCGATGATGTCACGGGCGACATCGTCTGGCAGCGTGTTGGCTTTCCGTTAAGGAAAACCACAGCAAGCTAGCAAGCCCCTGGACCGCCGACGACCGAACCGCATTCTGACGAGCAACGTTTGCCGTGACGTCAATATGTTGCCCGGACGGCCGCCCGCTTACTTGGCGCTGAATCCCGCGTCCACCGGCAGCGCCACCCCGGTGACATATCTCGCCTGGTCGCTGACCAGCCAGAGGACCGCGTCGCTGACGTCGCCGGGCTGAATCATCCCCACCGGGAGCAGGTTTTCGGTCGCCGCCGCCACGTGCGGATTCTGGGAGAACCACGCGCCGACGACCTCGTTCATGATCATCGGCGTCTCAACGCCGGTCGGATGCACGGTATTCACCCGAATGTTTTCCTTGGCCAGCCAATGCGCGAAGGACCGCATCAAGCCGACCATTCCGTGCTTGGACGCCGCATACGCGCTCTGTGCCGCCGACCCGTCGCCGCCCACCCCCTTGAGGCCCTGCGTGGAGCTGATCAACACAATCGCGCCGCCATTCCGAGCCGCTCGCATGCTGGGCGCCGCCGCGATGACCGTATTCCATACCCCGATGAGGTCGACGTCGACGATGTCGCGGAACACTTCGTCCGAGTCGGGATTCGTGGCGCCGGCCGCCGCGATTCCAGCGTTGGCCACGACGATGCCGATCGGGCCGAGGAGTTCGGTGCCCTCCGCGACGACATTCGCCAGGCCAGGCGCATCGCGAACGTCGGCAGCGCGCGCAACAATGCGGCGACCGAGCTGTTCGACGCCTCTCGCGGTCTGATCCAGGTCATCTGCAGTGCCCAACGGATAGGGCACGGTATCGATCTGACCGCACAGATCGATCGCGACGATATCGGCGCCCTGCTCAGCCAGGCGAAGCGCGTGACTTCGCCCCTGACCCCGAGCGGCGCCGGTGACGAGAGCAACCTTGCCGTCGAGCATTCCCATGATCGGTACAACGGGTGGGCGCACCGTTCCGGCTCAGCGACGTCCTGTGGGTTTGCCCGGATTTACCCGTGGGACACGGACTCGTTGATCTAGGCGCCCCAGGAGCGGCCCTGCTGACCCTTCGCCTGCCCTCGTTGTGCGACGCTCTGAGCAAGCGCGCTCAGCAGCGGGTTGTCCTGAACCATCTGACGCTGGTCTTCTTCCGACATCTGACAGAACGTCCACATCGCCCAGGCGGCGGGCCGCACGCGCGGCGTCACCTTCTGACGTTTCCCCTTGCTGGCCGGCAGCATCGCCGGCACCGGAACAACCAGGAGCAGCGCACTGGCGAGTTCGGAGGCACGCGTGTCGATTGCTCGTCGATTTCCACGAAAGCTAAGCGGGGCTGGGCCGCTCAGGTGGCGGCCAGTTCGGGCCGATGGGTGCTCAGACGAGCGTCACCCGTTGGCGAAGAAATCCAAGATCGCTGCGTTCACCGCATCCGGCCGTTCGAGGAATCCGAGATGCCCGGTGTCGGCGATTTCCAGGTACCGGCCGTTGGGGATGGCACTGGCGACCTCAGCGCCGAGGTGCGGTGGCAACACAAGGTCGTCGGCGAACCCGATCACCAGCACGGACGCGGTGATCGCCTGATACGCCGGCAGCCGGTTGCTCGCCGGCGCGATACCGAACTGGGCACGAACCCCCGGAGTCGAGGTGGTCGGCCACATCGTGAACGTATCGATCCAGTCTTGGACAGCAATGTCGTCGTTCAACGTCTTCGGTGAAAACCCTTCCATGACACGAAGTTTCGCCGAGTACTTCACGGGTAGCCGGACGCCGGCGTCCATGAGATCCTTTTCGGCTCGTCCGAAGAATTCGCGCGCGCGGTCATGTCTGCCGCGAGTGGCCATCAGGGCAGCCTGGCTCACCAGGTCGGGACGGGCGAGCATCAATTCCTGCGCTACGAAGGAGCCCATCGAGACGGACACCAGCCGCACGGGGGCCAGGTCGAGCTGCTCGATGAGCGCCGCGGTGTCCGCGACGACGGTTGCGGTCGTGAACCCGCCGGCATTCGCGGTCGCGCCCACTCCCCTGTTGTCGAACGTGACGACGCGATACCCGGCGTCCAGAAATGCCGGCACCTGATGGAGTTGCCACGTGCGTCCGACACCACCCTGGCCGGAAATGAACAGCACCGCCTCGCCGCTGCCGCTGTCGTCGTAGGCCAGGTTCACCACGCTGGGACGGTACTACCCGAGTCGACGCCGCCGTCATCCGATTGGCCGACAACGATTCCCCCGGCGGATGGGCCGACGAGCGGACAGACCGGGGTCGTGTCGCGGGCGATGGTTGTCCTGCACACGGGCTCCGAACAGCGGCGCCCGCCAACAAGAAGGACCGATAGCGTGAACACCTCAAAGAACACCACGGACAAGGTCAACGTCGGCAGGCTCACCATCGCCGGCCCCGCCGAGCAGACCCGCCCCGTTTTTTGCCTTCCACGGATTCGGTAGACGACGTGGCGCTTGAAGGCCAACTTCAAGAGGCGTTGGCCTTCAACGCCCCGTACGTGATCGATCGACTCGTCAAGGACCGGGTCGTCGGCACTTCGGCCGCTACGTCCACCATGAGCCCGCCGACGATCAGGGCGAGCCGGGTGGTCAGACACCAAATACCTCTTCCTTCAAGCATTTTCGTCAGCGATATGAGGATCTGTACGGTCATCCCCTGCCGGCCGTCTGGTACGACGACGGCAGCGTCGCTCCATCGAGCCGCGTCATCAACGGCCAGGCCGAGCACATGACTGTCGTCGTCGACGACCATGTCGTCGAGTTGCGGGACGACACGGGGCACACCGTGCTCGCTGTCAATGAATTGGCTTGTGAAGCCTTGACTTTCATTGCCCAGAACGCAGCGTTCTATGTGCGCGAACTCCCGGGCGACCTCACCGCAGACGAGAGGATCGGCATCATCACCCCGCTGATCCGTTTGAACGTGTTGCGTCTGGCCCCTGAGGCCGTCCGCGTTGCGCACCAATGCGGGTGTCGGACCGGTCGCAAATGCAGTACCTTCCACTCAACCTCATCGCAAAGGAGCCTCGGGCATGACCGTCTTGGACACCGTGTCCGGTCGGATAATCGACACCGACAACCACGAATACGTGCCCGCCCACATGTGGCCCGGACAGTTCGGTGAGGCATCCAGACCCATCGCCGAATTCTTCATGCGCGAACACGACCCGAACGCGTTGTCCAGCTTCAGCGCCCCGGTCTACGAGGACGAGGGTCCGGTGAGTAGAGAGCTCGTCGAGCACGGCTGGGGAACCAAACGCCCGCCGGTCGGCGCGGTCGCCCCCGGTGCGATCAACATGCGGCGGCGCGTCCAGGTGATGGACACCTACGGCGTCGACCAAACGTTGCTCTTCGCGGGTGGTCCCGGCGTCATCGGTTACATGTTCATCCAGGTCCCCGAGCGCGTCGGTCAGCTGATGGGCGATCTGAACATGACCCAGGACCAGCTGCTCGAATGCGGGCGCTCCATGCTGATCGGCTACAACGACTGGTGCATCGAGACCGCGAAGATCAGCCCACGTCTGCGGCCGGTGGCCTTCATCGACACCAGCGACGTCGACCTGGCGATCGCCGAGATCGACCGGGTCGCCGCCAACGGGATCCGCGCGGTGTCCATACCGCAGGGAGAGCCGCCGGGCGGTATCTCGCCGGGCCATCCCGATGCGGATCCGTTGTGGGACGCCATGGTTCGTCACAACCTGCCGGTGCTGTTCCACCCCGGCGGCGACTACGGAATCCTCGACTCACCGGCCTGGGCCGATTACGGGCACACCAACGGCTCGGCCCCGAAGGCAATCGACAGCCCCGAAGGTCTGCTCAATCCGTGGATATGGTCCTCGATGCATCTGGGCGCCCAGGCGTTCATCTCGGCAATGATCTTCGGAGGTGCGTTCGAACGCTTCCCCACGCTGGCGCTGGGCGCCATCGAGGTGAGCGCGCACTGGGTCGGTCCGATGGCCGAGAACATGCGCAACGTGGGATCGCAGTTCCGGCGCCTGACGAGCCATCTGAGCCTCACCCCCGAGGAGTACATCCAGCGTAACG
>Ga0075365_10001027_pt1 | contig 11985 bp, 6 predicted proteins | sample EndMetdeltDD1765_FD_71387 | JGI IMG/M metagenome (GOLD analysis project Ga0075365, IMG submission 71387) | Populus endosphere microbial communities from Tennessee, USA - Endosphere MetaG P. deltoides DD176-5 | ecosystem: Host-associated > Plants > Roots > Endosphere | place: USA: Tennessee... | reverse complement strand
GTCGTGCGCCAGGGATCGCGTCCCCAGCCCTCCTCGGCGCGCTCGGTCCTGGCGCGTCCTGCGCCGGCGTCCCGATTGCTGCGGGCGGGCTTTTCGTCGCCGTCCCGCTTGGCATAGGCGCTCTCGCGCGACACCAACTTGTATTGGGTATCCGCGACCTTGCCCTTTGCATCCAGCCGGAAGCATTCGGAGACGGTTTTTCCAGGGGCGCTTCGCGCTTCCCCGGAATCGAGATCGACCGATTTGCACGCGAGCTGCCGTCTGGCCTCGGACGACGGCGGGGCGAGTGCGGTTTTGGGCGCGACATTGGCCCACACCGCCTGGATCACTCGCTCGAAGATCGGAACCGCGACACCGCCGCCGGTCGAGCCGCCCCCAAGCGTGCGGCGCTTGCCGTCGGCGTTGTCGTAGCCGATCCAGACCGCCGCCGTGATTTCATTGGTGAAGCCGACAAACCAGGCGTCGTTCTCGTCGTCCGAAGTCCCAGTCTTGCCCGCTACATAGGGCGAAAGCCCGGAGATGGCACGCGCCGTGCCGCGCGCCAGCACGCCCTGCAGCATGGTCTTGAGCTGGTAGAACGCGGCGCGATCGACGGACCTGATCGTCACCTGCGATGTCTGCTGATGACGATAGATGGTGTCACCGTCGCGTTCGATGGAATCCACGACGTAGGGCGCGGGGTGCAAACCTTCATTCGCGATCGCGGCATAGAACGCAGCAAGATCGACCGGCCGCACCGGCTGGGCGCCGAGCACGAACGGATAGTAGCGCAGGCATTCGCGGTAGATCTGCGCTTCGATCGCAAGCTCGCACAGACGGTTGAGACTGGCTTCCGGTTTGCTTGCGATACCGCCGTCGAGCAGGCGGGCGGTCGCGAGGTTGCGCGAATTCTCCAGCGCCCGGCGCAAGGTCAGCGTCCCGCCCGAACCTCCGTCGTAGTTCCGCGGCGTCCAGTAGTCCTGCTCGCGGGCGCGACCGCCGCCGATGGGCGGCAGCGTGATCGGCTCGTCCAGCACCAGAGTATTGGGCTGCAGGCCCTTGCCCAGAGCCGCCAGATAGCTCAGCGGCTTGATGGCGGAGCCGGGCTGGCGCACCGCCTGGGTGGCACGGTTGAGCTGGCTCAGCGGATAGGAAAAGCCCCCGCTCATGGCGAGGATGCGACCGCTCTTGTTCTCGAGCACGACCACCATCCCCTGCACCACCGGACGCACGCGCAATTCCGCCCGCGCGGCGCTCTTGCCCTTGCCCTCCGCCACCCGCACCAGCACCACGTCGTTGAGCACGAGCTTGCGCTGGGCGGCGGCGTTGTCGATCGACAGCGGAAGAATGCGTCCGTCGGCGAGGCCGACCCGCCAGGCCTCGCCCTTCTTGCCGCTTGGCTTCTCCACCAGCACGGCCGGCGTCCAGTGCACGTCGTAGAGCGGCAGCCGCGCCGCCGCCAACGCCCGCTGCCAGACCGGTCGCCGGTCGCTGCTGGTCTGGGCGGCTTCGATGCGCTTGATCGCCTGCGACAGATTGGCCTCCGCGGCCCGGAACTGGACACGTCCGGCGTTGCGTTCGTAGCGTGAAAGGCCTTCCTGCAGCGCTTCCTCCACTGCCCGCTGTAATTTTGGGTTTATCGTCGAGCGCACGGTATAGGAATGCGCCGTGATCGCTTGGATGCCGGCCACCGACCTGGCCTCGCGAGCGACCTGATCGACGAAGTGAAAGCCGATGTCGCGCCGCGGGCGCTCATAGGCCACCATCGCCGGCAGCCCCCGGCTGGGCAGACCGACGGTGGCCACGCCGTCCTCCTGCAGGCGACTGAAAACGTAGGCGAGGCGCTCCTGCGCGCGCACGGGATGGCGATCGGGGTTGAAGAAGTTGGGCCCCTTCGTGAGTCCGGCCAGAAGGGCGCCCTCCGCCGGCTCGAGGGCATCTGCCGATTTTCCGAAATACGCCTGCGCCGCCAGCTCGATGCCCCATGAGCCGCGGCCGAGATAGACGGAGTTGAGATAGAGCTCGAGAATCTCGGCCTTGCTCAGCTCCTGTTCCACCCGCGACGCCACGATTATCTCGCGGATCTTGCGCTCGTAGGTGAGGTCATCGCCCACCAGCAGGTTCTTCGCGACCTGCTGGGTGATGGTCGAGCCGCCCTGCGGCCGGCCGGACCGGGCAAGGTTGCCGATGAAGGCCCGGATCAGGCCATGCTCGTCGATCCCTTTGTGCTGATAGAAGCGCTTGTCCTCGGCTGCGACGAAGGCCTTCTGCACGTGCTCCGGAATGTCGGCGATCGGTACCCACACCCGGCGCTGATTCTCCTCGAACACTTCGGCAAAGCGTTCGCCCTTGCGGTCGAGCACGACGCTGGCGCCGGGCAGTTTGAGGCCCTTGAGCTTGCTGTGATCGGGCAGGTCGGCCGCCGCCTTGTTGTAGAAATCGATCACATCGCCGAGGTCGACGGCCGGAGCAGCGACGATCTCGTTCTTGCAAAACTGCCGATACGCGGTCTGCAGGTCCGCAAAATTGATGCCGCGGAACGCCTTGCTCTCGCCGATCGCCTGCGGATCGTCGAGCGCGGTCGCGATGAGCTCCTCGAGATTAATGTCCTCGATATCGAAGGCCTTGAGCATATGGGCACAGCCTGCGCGCAACAGCAGCGCGACCTGCGGCTGGTCCTGAGTGCGATCGAACCGGGTCTTCACTGCCTCGGGCGCGGTTGTCACTCCACTGAGCGCCAGTGCGGTCGCAAAAATCTTGACGAGAATCGATTCCATTTCGGTGTGGTCGGTGCCGCGGCATTCCCCAGAGAGGAGAAGCCTGTGGCAAAAGGGTCGGTTCCATTCGCCTGAAGATTTTTCGAAGATCGCGCACGCCGGGGCGCACCCGATTGGCCAAGTCCTGCCCACCCGCGGCACGGCACCGTGTCGTGTTCGACGCCAAGACATTACCACATCCAGTCGCTTCGCGGAACCTATTGTGCGCGCTTCCGTTATTGACGCGACTCTTCAGGTCCATGGAGGCAACAATGAATGGGCTCATTTATCTCATCGGTTTGATCGTTGTGATCATGGCGATCCTCTCGTTCTTTGGCTTGCGTTGAGGGGCAGCACATGGTCGATCAGCCGCTCTATCGCGCCGAAGCGCTTCACCGCGCCGAAGCCGTCCCCGCCGATGCGATCCATATCTCGTGGGGGGCCGTGGTTGCCGGCGCTGTGACGGCCGCTGCGCTGAGCTTCGTTCTGCTCACCTTCGGCGCGGCCATCGGCTTGGCCGTGGCTTCACCGTCGGCGACATGGCGAGACGCGTCTGTTGCGCTCACCCTGTTGTCCGGGCTGTGGCTGCTCCTGACGGCGCTCGCGAGTTTTTCGCTCGGCGGCTATATCGCCGGGCGAACACGAACGCGCTCGAGCGTCGCTGTCCCCGACGAGGTTGACGTCCGCGATGGAGTGCACGGCCTGCTCGCGTGGGGGCTTGCCATCATCATCGGAGCTCTGCTGGGCGTTGCCGCGGCGCGGACAATCGCGGCGCCGGCAACGGGCAATGTGCTGGCTCCGACCGCGTCGACGGCCGAGCCTTTGCTTGCGTTCGAAATCGACCGGCTGTTTCGCTCCGACCGCCGCCCCGGCGAGCCGGTCGAACCGGACATCCGGGCGCAAGCGGCGAGAATCCTGACGACCAGTCTGGGGCATTCCGACATGGCCACGGAGGATCGCGCGTATCTCGTTCGCATGGTGATGGCCAAGACCGGCTTGGCGCCCCCGGATGCCGATCGCCGGGTCATGGAGGTCGTTGCTCAAGCCAGAGGGTCGATCCGACGCGCGCGTGCAACCGCGGTGACATTGGCCTTCATGGCGGCCGCTTCTCTCCTGATGGGAGCGGCGGCCGCATGGTTTGCGGCCGGCCAGGGCGGGCGTCATCGCGACGGCGAGGCGGTCCCCGGTTTCTGGTTCGGCAGATCGGCGAGGCCGGTAACGGGAGTGCCGTGACGCCGGGCATACAATCGGATTTAGGCCGCGGGCTGAATCGTCCCGCGGCATTCACCGAAGCCGATGGTCGTGAAGCCATCGCGCCGGCAGTGCGCCTGCATGAGGACGGTGTCGCCGTCCTCCAGAAAGCGGCGACTCTCGCCCGACGCGAGCTCGACCGGTTGTCGGCCGCCGCCGGAAATTTCCAGCAGGCTTCCGAGCTCGTTGCCCTCCGGGCCTGAGATCGTGCCGGTCCCCAGAAGGTCGCCCGGCCGCAGGTTGCAGCCGCCGCTGGTGTGGTGGGCGATGAGCTGGGCGACGGTCCAATAGAGGTGCTGCGCGCTGGTGGACGACAGCCGGTACGCGGGCAGCCCCTTCGACTCCAAACCCGGCGTCAGCAGATAGACCGCCAACTCGATGCTGAGGGCGCCGCTGGCCTGGTCCGTGGCGTCGAAAAGATAGGGCAGCGGGGCCGGGTCGTCCGCTGGGCGTGGCTGTTGCTCCGCTCGGAACGGCGCCAATGCCTCGGGGGTGACGATCCATGGCGAAATGGTCGTGCAGAAACTCTTGCCGAGGAACGGCCCGAGCGGCTGATATTCCCAACCCTGGATATCGCGCGCGGACCAATCGTTCAGCAGGCAGAAACCGGTGACGTGGTTTGCCGCGTCCGCCATGGCGATCGGCGCACCGAGATCATTGCCCGGGCCGATCCAGACGCCAAGTTCCATCTCGTAGTCGAGATTGCGCGAGGGCCCGAAGCTCGGAATGGTTTCCGAAGCGGGTTTGCGCTGGCCGTTCGGGCGGCGCACGGCCGCGCCCGACGGCTGGATGGACGATGCGCGGCCGTGATAGCCGATCGGCACATACTTGTAGTTCGGCAGCAGCGGATTGTCCGGCCGGAACAGCTTGCCGGCGTTGGTGGCGTGGTGAATGCCGGCAAAGAAGTCCGTGTAGTCGCCGATAGCTGCCGGAAGCTCGAGCCGGCAGTCCACGCTGTTGTGAATGAGGCGGCCGCGCAGGGCTTCGATCTGGCCACGGTCTGGACCGTCGGCGTCGAGGATTTCGCCGAGCCGCCGGCGTAGTGCGACGCGCGCGTCGCGCCCCAGCGCAAATAGCGGATTGAGCGTTGCGCCGGCGGCAGCCTCGGCGGCTTGCGCAGCCGGGCCGTCGAACAGGCCGAGTTCCAGCGCCACGCGCATGTCGAGGATTTCTTCCCCGATGGCGACGCCGCCGCGGGCGTCGCCATCCGGCGGCGTGAAAACACCGAATGGCAGGTTCTGGATTGGAAAGTCGAGGTGACCGTTGGCCGATGCAGCCCAGCTGCGCCGCCCCGGTGAATGGGTTTCGTCGATCATGTCCCGGTCTTTTCGGAGCTCATTCGAAGAATGTCGCAACGCCTGAACGGCGTCGTTCCTGTCACGCCTTGGTTGGATCGAAGTGCTTGCGCAGGCCTTGCCAGCAATCGATGTAGTCGTCCTGGCGCTGCTCGAGCCCGGCCGCATACTTCGTCAGGCGCTGCGGAAACCGCGTCTCGAACATGAAGGCCATGGTATCGGTCAGTTTCACCGGTTTGAGCTCGCCATTGCTCGCATGCTCGAACGCGCGCTCGTCCGGCCCGTGCGGCAGCATCGAGTTGTGCAGCGAGATGCCGCCGGGCACAAAGCCCTCCGGCTTGGCGTCGTACACGCCGTAGATCAGGCCCATGAATTCCGACATCAGGTTGCGGTGATACCAGGGTGGCCGGAAGGTGTTTTCCGCCACCTGCCAGCGCTCGGGGAAAATCACGAAATCGACATTGGCGGTGCCGGGTGTCTCGGACGGCGCGGTCAACACCGTGAAGATCGACGGATCGGGATGATCGAACAGCAACGCTCCCACCGGGGAAAAACGGCGCAGATCGTATTTGTACGGTGCGTAGTTGCCGTGCCAGGCCACCACGTCGAGCGGCGATTGACCGATCTGCGTCGCATAGAGCTCGCCGCCCCATTTCACCAGCAGCGTCGAGGCCTCCTCCTTGTCCTCGTAGGCGGCCACGGGGGTGAGGAAGTCGCGCGGATTGGCAAGGCAGTTCGCGCCGATCGGCCCGCGGTACGGCAGCGTAAACGCGCCACCGTAGTTCTCGCAGACGTAGGCGCGCGCAGGGCCGTCGACGAGCTCGACCTTGAATATCATCCCGCGCTGGATCACGCAGATCTCGCCCGGCTCGACATCGATCACGCCGAATTCGGTGCGGAACCGCAACTTGTTGTGCTGGGCGACGATGAGAAGCTCGCCATCGGCGTTGAAGAAATACTCGTTGCCCATGGACGCGGTCACGAGCACTACGTGCGCCGCCATCCCGGCCCTGGTCTCGGCGTCGCCTGCTGTCGTCATGGTGCGCAGCCCGGCGACGAAGGTGAGTCTCTCGTCCGGGATCGGAACCGGTCCCCAGCGCAACTGGCCGATCGGCAGATCGCTTTCGTCCCTCGCCGTCGGAGCAGTCCGGATGAAACCCTTGTCGGCTCTCTGGTAGCGCGTGGAATGTTTGACGGTCGGGCGGATGCGGTAGAGCCACGAGCGTTGATTGGTCGCCTGCGGTGCGGTGAAGGGCGAGCCGGACAACTGCTCGGCATAGAGGCCGTATTTCACCTGTTGGGGCGAATTGCGTCCCACCGGAAGGGCGCCCGCGAGCGCCTCGGTTTCGAAGGAATTGCCGAAGCCGGACATGTAGCCGGGTGCGAGGCCACCACGTCGAAAATCCGCCCCGAGCTCAAATCGCGATGAATCCTGAACGTTCATGGCGATCCTCCGTGTGTGGTCCGGTGCAGTGACGCTCAATATCGCAACTTAAACGCTTAGGGAATGCCGATTCCGGCACCGATGTACGGCGTTCGGCGAGGCGCCGACCGATCAACCTACCGCATCGTCGCCGGCAGCCAGAGTGCGATCTGCGGAAAGATCATCAGCAGTATGGTTGTGACTACAATCGACAGCATGAGGATGCTGGTACCCTTGTAGACTTTCATGAGGTCGACGCCGGCCGTCGCACTTACGATGAAGGCAATGAGCCCGACCGGCGGGAAGACCAGCCCCATCGCTACCATCATCATCGACATCACCCCGAACCAGATCGGGTCGAAGCCGAGCGAGGTGATCAAGGGAAAGGTCAGCTGCAAGGTCAACAGCAGGAGCGGGATTTCGTCCATGAACATGCTGATCACGAAATAGGCGACCACGATGCCAATGATCACCACCCATCGATTGAGCTCCATCGCGGTTACGGCGCTTACCACGTCCTGCGGGATGCGGCTCAGCGCCATGTAGTAGCCGAAGATCGTAGCGCCGAGGAGAATGAGAAAGATCATCGCCGAGGTGCGAATGGTTGACTTCACCGCATCCAGCGCCTCCGCCAGGGTCAGCCGGCCGAACACCGCGCCGATCACGCCTGCGAGCAATGCGCCGAGCGCTCCGACCTCGGTCGGCGTGGCGATGCCGGTGTAAAGCAGCACCAGCACGAGGAAAATGAGGAGAAGGCTTGGCCAGATGCGCACCAGGCTCGCCCAGCGCTCCGCCGCACCGACGCGAAAGGTGGTGGGCGCATGCTTGGGGCTGATGACGATCCAGAGATAGATCATGGCGGCGAGCAGGATGCCGGCGATGATCCCCGGGACTACGCCGGCGATCAGAAGCTTCCCGATCGAGGTCTGGGTGGCGATGCCATAGATCACCAGCGCAATGCTCGGCGGAATCAAAACGTCGAGCGTGGCGCCGACGCCGATCGCACCGGCGGCAAGCTCGTCGGAATAACCGTGCCGGCGCATTTCCGGCATCGCGATCCTGGACATGACCGACGCCGCGGCCGTGCTGGCGCCGGACATGGCGCCGAAAATGCCGCAGGCGAAGACCGTGGCGATGGCGAGGCCGCCCTTGATGTGCGAGCACCAGTTGCTGGCGGCGGTATAGAGGTCGCGCGCGAGCCCGCTCGAGGCCGAGAAAAACGCCATCAGGATGAACATCGGGATCGTGGTCAGCGCGTAGTCGGCCACCGTGCTGAACGGTGCCAGGCTGACGATACCCATGACCTTGCCGACGTCGCCGGTGACGAGGTAGATGCCGAGCATGCCGGAAACGGCAAGCGCCACGGCGATCGGCACGCCGAGAATGAGGGCAAGGACCAGCACGACGAGAGGAACTGCGGCCATCCGTTGATCTTTCGTCCGCCTCAGCCGCGAGGTCGCGGCTATGCGGGGGGCGCCTCTTCCCTGAACAGGTACGACCGGCCGCTGCGAATGCGCGTCAGATCGACAACCATGAGCACCGTCAGTGCCAGGAACCCCAGGGGCACCAGGGAATAAGCCGGCCCGACCAGCAGCGGCAGCGCACTCAGCGTGGTGTCGTCGCGCAGTCCCAGCAGCGCCTGCTGGGTGGTCGCCACGAGGATGATCAGGCAGAACAGCAGCGACACGAGATGTGCGAAATAGAAAGTCAACAATTTGAGCGGAGCGGGCAGGCGATCGACCAGGAAGGTCACGCGAATGAAGACGCCGCCGCGATAGGCATACGAAAGCCCGAGGAAGATGGCAGCCACCATCAGGTATTTTTCGGTGATCTCGTACGCGCCCACGATCGGGCGATTGAGCAGGTAGCGGCTGATCGCATCGGCGGATGTCAGACACATCATGGCGAACGCTGCGAGCATGCTGGCATAGACGAGCACCAGCTCGCAGCGCCACAGCCACTTCTCGATCGATTGCAGGACACTCACCGCTTGCGCGCAGGACGATGCGAGTGAACCGACTCAGGCGCAGCCGCCGCGATGGCGGCGACGAGGGTCCGGCCGCCAACCGGCAGTGCCACGACCTTGGTAATATCCCGCGTACGGTCGGAAACCGAACGAGCCCGGCGTGGCGTCGGCCATAGCCAAATGGCGATCATCTGCGTGTCAGTTCTTGAGCAGCTCGATCGCCGAGTTGAGGATGTCGCGCGCGTCCCGGTGCCCTTTGCCCTCCATTCTCTTGACCCACTCGTCCCAGATCGGCTCGCCGGCAAGCTTGGTCCAACGCGCAAGCTCGTCGGACGGCACGGTGTAGCGGTTGAGCTCGTAGTTGCCGGCCTTGGCTCGCTCGATCGCGCCCTGCTCGGCAGTATCGAAGAAGTTCTTGCCCCAGAACTTTGCGCCGGTGAGGCCGCTGACGCTCATGATTGCGTCCCGCACCTCTTTGGGCAGCGACTGCCATTTCGCCTTGTTGGCGCACAGGGAGAAGTAGGCCACATAGAAGGGAGCAAGCGTGTAGTTCTTCGCCACTTCGTAGAGGCGGAAGCCTTGCACCGCCTCCCATGGGGCGGCCGCTCCGTCGACCACGCCCTTGTCGAGGGACTGGTAGACATCCGGCATCGGAATGAGCGTCGGGACCGCGCCAAGCGCCTTGGCCATTTCGGTCGGCGGCCCGCCCAGGACGCGGAACTTCAAGCCCTTGAACTCCTCCAGGGTCTTCACCTGCTTCTTGGAGACCAGCAGGTTGGGTGAGCTGGTGTACAGCACGAGCGGCTGGATCTCGCTGAATTCCTTCTGTACGGAGGGAAACTTCTCGTAGAGCTTCCAGAGCGCTTCGCTTCCCTTCTCGGCCGAATTGATGGGAAGAAACGGCAGCGACACGACATCCGACAGCGGCGTCTGCTCGGGCCAATAGCCCTGCACGCACCAGCCGATGTCGGCGATGCCGCTGCGGACGCCCTTCCACATGTCCACGCCCTTGATGAGGGTTTGAGAGGGATAAACCTCGATCTTCACCCGGCCTTTGGTGGCCTCCTCGACCTGCTTCACCCACGGCTGCAGCGCGTGCGAGGGACCCCATGCGGTCGGCGAATTCTGGTCGGCGAGCGTGAGCTTGATCTCTTGCGCGCCGAGCGGACCTGCGCAGGCCAGCGACGCCGCGATCAAGCCGGCCAGGGCCGGGATCTTTCGTTCATACATGGGCTCACTCCCCTGCTTTTCACGACGCATTGATTGTGTCACGCGCACGGACGTGCAGTCCACGATAGTGCCGTTCCTCCTGTCGTTAGACAAGTCGACATCGCCGAGCGGAATCGCCCGCTCGCGAAGGCCGCGTGGACGGGGGACTCAGCGCCACATGCGGCGCAATCGCGCAGCGATATCGACGCCATGACGGATCTGCGTGCTGGCAGGCGTTGCCGTTCCGACGGTGGGCCAGGCGGCGCCCTCGAAGCGTTTAAGCATGGCGGCCGTGATGAATCGCGTCCGGCCGGCATACATATGATGATCGCCGTTGCCCCTCTGCTGGTGGACAAAGAACCGCTGCGGCATGATCAGGTGGAGATGATCCTTGGCACGAGTCATCGCGACATAGAGCAGGCGACGCTCCTCCTCGATCTCGGCTGTGCTGCCGGTCGAGAGATCCGACGGAATGCAACCGTCGACCGCGTTGAGCACCAACACGCATGTCCATTCCTGGCCCTTGGCCGAATGGATGGTCGATAGGATCAGATAGTCCTCGTCGAGCAGCGGCGTCGCGGCCTCGCCGCTGGTGGCGTCGGGGGGATCGAGCGTGAGCTCGGTGAGGAAGCGCTGGCGCGTGGGATAGGTGGATGCGATCTGCGAAAGCTGCGCGAGGTCCGCCTGCCGCAGGATCGCGTCGTCATGGATGCGCTCGAGATGGGGGGAATACCAGCGGGAGACGAGGTCCAGCTCGGCCGGCCAGCCGGCGGCCTGACTGCGCACCAGGCCGACTGTTTCGGTGAACGCTTCCCAGTGCGCGGCGCAGGCGGCGGGGGGATTGAACGCGACGATGGCGGCCAGCGGATCGGAATCCTGCATCACCCGATCGAGCAATCGCTCCGCCGTGGCCGGTCCGGCACCGGGCAGCAGCTGGATCACACGGAATCCGGCGACGCGGTCGCGCGGGTTCTCGGCCCAGCGCAGAAACGCCAGCACGTCCTTGATGTGGGCGGCTTCGAGGAACTTCAGGCCGCCGAATTTCACGAACGGAATGTTGCGGCGGGCGAGCTCGATTTCGAGCGGCGCGCTGTGATGAGAGGATCGAAACAACACCGCCTGCGCCTTGAGCGCGACGCCCGCTTCGCGGTTTTCCAACACCTTGCCGGCGACGTAACGCGCCTGATCGCCCTCGTCGTGCACGCTCACCAGTCGCGGCCGCTCGGCGGAGAGGCGGTCCGACCAGAGATTCTTGGTGAAACGCTCCTCCGCGAGCTCGATCACGGCGTTGGCGGCGGCCAGGATGGGCTGGGTCGATCGGTAATTGCGGTCGAGCGTGACGATCTCGGCAGGCGGGGTGAAGTGGCCGGGAAAGTCGAGGATGTTGCGCACCGTCGCAGCGCGGAACGAGTAGATCGATTGCGCATCGTCGCCCACCACCGTCAGGCCGACGCCGCTCGGCTTGAGCGCGAGTAGGATCGAAGCCTGCAGCCGGTTGGTGTCCTGGTACTCGTCCACCAGGACGTGATCAAAACGCTCGGCGATGTCGGCGGCGATGGATGGCTCCGCCATCATCTGTGCCCAGTAGAGCAGGAGATCGTCGTAGTCGAGCACATGCTGGCGCTGCTTGGCTTCGACGTAAGCCGCGAACAGCCCGCGCAATTCCGCTTCCCAGGTCGCGCACCAGGGAAACGCCGCGCCCAGCACGTCCGCCAACGAGGTTTCCGCATTCACGGCGCGTGAATAGATCGTGAGACAGGTTCCCTTGGCCGGAAAGCGCCGCTGCATTTTCGAGAAGCCGAGGTCATGCCGGATCAGATTGAGGAGATCCGCCGAATCCTCGCGGTCATGAATCGTGAAGGCGCGGTCGAGTCCGATGAGCGGGGCATATTCCCGTATCAGGCGCGCACCGATCGCATGAAAGGTGCCGGCCCAGGTGAGCGCGTCGATGACCGCCGTGTTTGCGCGCATGACGTGGGTGGTGATGCGCTCGACGCGTCGCGTCATCTCGGCCGCGGCGCGGCGCGAAAACGTCAGCAGCATGATACGTCGTGGATCGACTCCGTTGACCATGAGATGCGCCACGCGATGCGCCAGGGTATTGGT
>Ga0075365_10001026_pt1 | contig 11990 bp, 9 predicted proteins | sample EndMetdeltDD1765_FD_71387 | JGI IMG/M metagenome (GOLD analysis project Ga0075365, IMG submission 71387) | Populus endosphere microbial communities from Tennessee, USA - Endosphere MetaG P. deltoides DD176-5 | ecosystem: Host-associated > Plants > Roots > Endosphere | place: USA: Tennessee... | reverse complement strand
AGGGCCTCGACTCGCTGCGCGTAGCTGATGACGTCGCGCAGACCTGTGCGGTCGGACATGCCGGCGAAGACCTGCACGGCTACTGCCCGCCCCGGCTGGAGACCTCGCGGCCGGACAGCGCCCGGCCGGTCTCGATGATGTCTTCACGCCGGTCGGCCAGCGACCCGCGGTTGAAGCCGTCGACCATCCAACGTCGGGCCCGTTCGTTCTCGACCCGCCACGCATCGGGCGGCAGCAGCTCGGCGACTTCGTCGTAGAGGGCCAGCACACCTCGCACTGCACCGGCCGGGTTGGCCGCGATCTGCAGGGCGATGTCGCGGGCTCGCGGCAGCAACTGCTCGTGCTCGACGACTTCGTTGACGAGGCCCCAGTCGAGCGCGGTCCGGGCGTCGAGGAACGCGCCGCTGAGGCTGAGCTGCTTGGCGCGGCGGATCCCGATCGCCTCCGGCAGCATCACGGTGAGACCCCAGCCGGGCAGCACGCCGACGCGCGCGTGAGTGTCGGCGAAGCGGGCCCTGGTGGATGCGATGAGGAAGTCGCAGGCCAGCGCGATCTCGAACCCGCCGGTGACAGCGGCGCCGTTGATCGCGCCGATCACCGGCGTGCGATGCGGCGGCAGTGCAGCCCGGTAGGGCGGTGGCGCGCCCGGCTCGGATCCGCGCTCACGGGTGGACAGCTCACGCAGGTCGAAGCCGGCGCAGAACGCCGGGTCGGCGCCGGTGAGGATGATCGCCAGCACGTCGTCGCGGGTGTCGCATTCCGCGACAGCGGTGGGGAAGGCCGCCGCCAGCTCCGGGTTGAGTGCGTTGCGCGCGTCGGGCCTGTTCAGGGTGATCGTGGCGACGCCATCGGTCACGTCCACCAGCACGACAGGATTGTTCGACATCCCGCCGACATTAGGCAGAGCCGTTCCGTTGGACGAGATCGTGCCCGAGGTCGTGCAATTGGGCCGATTTCGGAGCATGCTGGGAGACGTCATCCAAGATCGGAGCGCCCCATGAGTGGGAATGCGAGTTTCAGCCACCGGCGCGCCGGCGTGATTTCTGTCGAGGCCGTCGAGCCGCCGGAGGTCGTCACCTCCGCCTGGATCGACGAGCAGCTGGCCGACACCTACGAGCGCACCGGCGTGCGCCCCGGCTTGCTCGCTGAGCTGGCGGGCATCAACGAGCGGCGCTGGTGGCCGGAGGACGTCACCTTCGACCACGCAGCGGCGATGGCCGGTCGCAAGGCGATCGAAGCGGCGGGCATCGACCAGGAGCTCATCGGCCTGCTGATCTCGACGTCGGTGTGCAAGCACCACCTCGAACCGTCGGTCGCATGCGCTGTGCACGATGCGCTCGGCCTCTCGACAGCGTGCACCAACTTCGATCTCGGCAACGCCTGCCTCGGCTTCGTCAACGCGATGCACCTCGCCGCGCGGGCGATCGACGCCGGCGACATCCGCTACGCGCTGATCGTCGACGGCGAAGGCAGCCGTTCGACGCAGCTGGCGACGATCAAGCGACTGCAGTCGCCGACCGCCACGGCCGGCGATGTGTTCGACGAGTTCGCCTCGCTCACGCTCGGCTCCGGCGCGGCGGCGATGGTGCTCGGCAGCCTCGACGATCATCCCGACGCGCACCGCGTCGTCGGTGGTGTCGCCCGCGCGGCCACGCAGCACAACAAGCTGTGCGTCGGCGATCTGGAGAAGATGACGACCGATACAGCGGCGCTGTTGCAGGCGGGCCTCGAGCTCGGCGAGGCGTGCTGGAACGAAGCCAAGCTCGACCACGACTGGCACGAGGGCATGGACCGCTACGTCATCCACCAGATCAGCTCGGTGCACACCCGCCTGTTGTGCGAGCTGCTCGACATCGAACCCAAGCGCGTTCCGCTGACCTACCCGAAGTACGGCAACGTCGGCCCGGCCGCGATCCCGATCACGTTGGCGAACGTCGCCGAAGAGCTCGGCGTCGGCGAGCGCGTGCTGTGCATGGGCATCGGGTCTGGCCTGAACACGAGCTTCACCGAACTGGTCTGGTGACTCGAGCCGAGCGCGCTCGCCCGGCGTTGCCCAGCGCCGAGCAGTTCGACCGATGGGGTGTCGATCCCGCGTGGTCGCGGTCGCTCGATGTCGTCGGCTCCGACGGCGAGGCGCACACATGGCATGTGCTCGACACGGGCCCGCCGCCGGCGGCCGTACCGATCGCGACGATCGTCTGCGTGCACGGCAACCCGACGTGGTCGTTCTACTGGCGCAGCTTCCTGCATCGGTTCGGCGACCGCTACCGGGTCATCGCCGTCGATCAGTTGGGGATGGGCTATTCCGATCGCACCGAGCGGCGCCGGTTTGCGCAACGGGTCGACGATCTCGGCACCGTGATCGATGCGCTCGGGGTGCCCGGCCCGGTGATCGTCGCCGCCCACGACTGGGGCGGAGCGATCGCCCTGGGTTGGGTGCTGCGCAACCGTGAGCGCGTCAGCGGAATCGTGCTGTGCAACACAGGTGTCGCCGTGCCCGCCGGGCGGCGCGCGCCCGGCCTGATCCGCCTCGCGGCCAGCCGGCCGGTGACGGGCATCGTCTGCCGCCGCACGAGCGCGTTCGTCAACGGAACGCTGGCGCTGTCTCGTCGTCGCGTCGGCAAGGTCGCCCGCGAGGCGTACCGCGCGCCGTATCGACGGGTGACCGACCGGGCCGCGATCGCCGACTTCGTCGCCGACGTGCCGTTCAAGGACGACGATCCGTCGGCGGAGGCGATCGCTGCCGTCGCCGATGGCGTGCGCGCGCTCACGATGCCGGTGCTGCTCGCCTGGGGATCGGCCGACCCGGTGTTCAACGACGACTTCGCTGCCGATCTCGCCACGCGGATGCCCCACGCCGACCTCCACCGCTTCGGGCGTGCCGGCCACCTCGTCGTGGAGGAGGCCGACGTCGCCGGTGTCGTCGATGGTTGGCTGACGGAACGTGTCGTCACGAGGCGCGAGACCGAGGCGTTGCCGACCGCGCCGACAGCGCCAACCGTTGCGGCGCCGATCTGGTTCGCGTTGGCCGCTCGGGCCAGCGACCCGATGGTGGCGTACGTCGACGGTGCGACCGGCCGGTCGACATCGTTCGCCGAGCTGCACCGGCGTGTGATGGGCATCGCCGCCGGGCTCGCCGCCAAGGGCGTGTCCCCCGGCGACCGCATCGCGGTGCTCGTCGAGCCCGGCGTCGATCTGCTCGCAACCGTGTACGGATGCTGGCGCGCCGGTGCGGTGACCGTGATCGCCGACCGCGGTCTCGGCCTGGGTGGCCTCGGCCGTGCGGTGCGCGGAGCACACGTGCGCTGGGTGATCGGCACGCCGAAGGCGCTCACCGCTGCCCGGGTCTTGCGGTGGGCTCCTCGTGCGGGCCGATTCGCGGTCGCGCGCCGCAACAGGGTGGGCTCACTCGCGACCTTGGACGAATTGGTTGGGTTGGAGGCGCCATCCCCACCCGAGCCGGGCGCCGAGGCACCGGCGGCCGTGCTGTACACGTCGGGGGCGACGGGGCCCGCCAAGGGCGTGCGCTACGTGCACGGTCAGATGGCCAGCCAGCGCGATGCGCTCGCCGCGCTGTACCGCATCAGCGCTGACGACCGTCTCGTCGCCGCGTTCGCGCCGTTCGCGCTCTACGGCCCGGCGTTGGGCATCACCTCCACGATCCCCGACGTCGATGTGACCGCGCCGGGGTCGCTGACGTGTGCCGCGCTCGGCGCCGCAGTCGAGTCGATCGACGCCACGATCGTGTTCGCGTCGCCGGCGGCGCTGGCCAACGTCGACATCACCGCACCGGTCGACGGCGACAAGCGGCTGGCCCGGGTCCGGCTCGTTCTCTCCGCCGGCGCACCCGTCCCGATCGCGACGTTGCGCGCGACCGCCGAGCTGTGCCCGGCGGCCGAGCTGCACACGCCCTACGGGATGACCGAATGCCTGCCGGTGGCCGACATCGAGCTGGCCGACATCGAGGCCGCCCGCCGCGGCAACGTCGGCGCCGGTGGTGTGTGCGTCGGTCTGCCGGTTGGCGGCGTCGAGGTGCTCATCGCGCCGCTCGGCTTCGATGCCGATCATCCTGTCGCCGCCGTGCCGGTGGAGCTGACCGGCGAGATACTCGTGCGCGCGCCGTGGGTGTCGGAGGGCTACGACCAGCTGTGGCGGATCCAACACGATGCCCGCCCGCGCGACCAGGAGGGCCGCACATGGCATCGCTCCGGCGACGTCGGCCACCTCGACGATGCCGGTCGGCTGTGGGTCGAGGGCCGCACCGTGCACGTGATCGACGCCGATCCGGGCCCGATCACACCCGTACCGGTCGAGGTCGCGGTGGAACGCCTCGATGGCGTCCAGCGCGCAGCAGCCGTCGGCATCGGTCCGGCGGGCTGCCAGCAGCTCGTCGTCGTCGTCGAGAACCCGGGCCGCGCCGACGGCATCGCGGCCGACGCCGTCGTGGCCCGGGTGCGCGATGCGGTGCGTCACCCGGTCGCAGCCGTGCTCACCGTCGGCGATCTGCCCGTCGACATCCGCCACAACACCAAGATCGACCGCACCGCGGTCGCGCGCTGGGCGGAGGATGTCCTCGCCGGGCGGCGGGCCAAGCCATCATGGTGAGCTGATGAAGGTGCTCGTGACCGGCGCAGGCAGCCTGCTCGCGCGGCGCACAGCAGAAGCGTTGCTGGCGCGCGGTGATCACGTCGTCTGCTTCCAACGCCGTGCCGCGACGATCGATGCCGAGCAGGTGCTCGGCGACGTGCGCGACGACGAAGCCGTTGCCCTGGCCGCGGTCGGTTGCGATGCGATCATCCACGCCGCGGCCAAGGTCGGCGTCGTCGGGTCGTGGGAGGAGTACCGGTCGATCAACGTCGACGGCACCGCCAACGTCATCGCCGCGGCCCGGCGCAACGAAGTCGGCCGGATCGTGCACGTCTCGACGCCGTCGGTGGCCCACGCAGGCGACGCCATCGTGGGCGGCGGGGCCGACGCGCCGATCACCGGTCGCAGCGGTGCGTGGTACCCGGAGTCGAAGGCGATCGCCGAGAACCTGGCGCGTGCCGCGGCGTCGCCGGCCGTCGCGGTCGTCGCGATCCGGCCGCACCTCGTGTGGGGGCCGGAAGACACTCAGCTCGTCGGGCGCATCGTCGAGCGCGCCCGCGCCGGCCGCCTCGCGCTCGTCGGCGATGGCGCGGCACTGATCGACACGACGTACATCGATTGTGCCGCCGGGGCGTTGGTGGCCGCGCTCGACGCGGCCCATCCCGGCGCGGTGTGCAACGGGCGCGCGTACGTGATCGCCAACGGCGAGCCCCGCCCGATCCGCGAGCTGGTGCTCGGCATCTGCGCCGCGGCTGGTGTCGACATCGAACCCCGCACCGTCCCGCGGCGCATCGCTCTGCTCGCCGGCTCGGCGGTGGAGCGCGTCTGGCGCCTTCGCGGTGCCGACACCGAGCCACCGCTGACCCGCTTCCTCGCCGAGCAGCTGGGCACGGCGCACTGGTTCGACCCGCGCCCGGCTCGCGACGACCTCGGCTGGACACCCACGGTCACGATCGACGAAGGCCTGGCCCGCCTCCGCGAGTGGTACGCGACCGAGGCCCGCTCTGCCACGATCTGACCCGTGGAATTCTTGATCGAGCTCGTCGTCCAGGTGGTCGGCGAACTGTTCTTCCAAGGCATCGGGGAGGCCTTGAGCCGCCGCTGGGGCAAGCTCGTGTTCGGGCTCCTGCTCGGCTTCGGCGGTGGTTGGGTGTGGTCCGCCCTCGTCGCCCACGACAAGGCGCCCGTGATCATCACGGTCGTCGCGGTGTTGGAGCTGGCCGCGATCCCGGGCCTGAGCGGGCAGTCGATCGGGCGCTGGCGGCTCGATCGGCGAGTGCTGACCGAGCTCGCCGCGATCGGTGTCGCCGTCGCCGTCGGGCGCTGGGTCGGCTACTCGTTCGAGGATCATGGGGTCTCGCCCCGTTGAACGTCGCCCGGTTGAACGTGGCACAGCTCACAGCGTTCGAGCGCGATCGATGGGAGGGATCGTCGCCGCGAACTGGCAGGCTGACGCAGTGAGTCAACGCGCGAGCCAACGGGACATGGTCGTGATCGGCGGCGGGCCGGCCGGTGCCGCGGCTGCAATCCGCGCCGCCCGCGCCGGCGCCACGGTCACGGTGTTCGAGAAGGGACCGCACGGTCGCGACAAGGTGTGCGGCGACGGCCTCACCCCACGGGCTGTCGCCGCGCTGCAGGATCTCGACATCGGGATCGACGACGCCCATCGCATCGACGGTCTGCGCATGATCGCGGGCAAGACCGCGCGCGAACTGGCCTGGCCGACGACCGATCGGTTTCCCAACTACGGCGCGGTGTGGCCGCGGCGCAGGTTCGACACGTACCTCATCGACATCGCGATCAAAGAAGGGGCCGAGGTTCGCTTCGACAGCGAGGCCCTGCCCCTTCTCGAGGACGGCCGTGTCGTCGGCGCGTCGTGTGCCGGCGAGACGGTTCGTGCGCCGCTCACCGTTCTCGCTGCCGGTGCCCAGGGCGCGGCGGCGAAGCTGCTCGGCGCTGAGCGCGATCCGGACGAGACGTTCGGCCTCGCCATCCGCGCCTATGCCGAAACACCCCGCCACGCCGAACGACATCTCGAGGCGTGCCTGTCGCTCCGAGACGAACACGGCGTTCCGGTGCCCGGTTACGGCTGGATGTTCCCGGCCGGCGACGGAACGGTGAACATCGGCGTCGGCGCGTTGAGCACGATGCGCGGGTTCAAGGCGCTCAACCTCAACACGCTGCTCGACCAGTATGCGGCCATCGTGCGCGACAGCTGGAGCCTCGGCCCGTATCTCGAAAAGCCCCGCGCCTGGCGCCTCCCGATGAGCAGCGTCCGCCGGCACGGCCCCGGCTGGTTGGCGATCGGCGACGCCGCCGGCTTCATCAACCCGATGAACGGCGAGGGCATCGACTACGGCCTGGAGAGCGGCGTCCTCGCGGCCGACCTCTGCATCGCCAACCCGGTCACCGCGCCCGACGTGTACGACCGCGTCGTCGGCGAAAGATTCGACTCGTTCCTGCGCACCGGCCGCCGGTTCAGCTTCATCATCGGCCACCCACTACTGCTGCGCAGTGGCCTGCGCGTCGCGGTCGGCACGCAGGCGGCCGCCAACGTCACGTTGTCGGTGATGGGCAACTTGATCGACGGCGAGACGCCGGGTGCGGCGGGGCGCGTCATGCGCCTCGCCGACACCGTCCTGCGCGTCGCCGATCCGCTGCTACGGCGCACCCGCGCCGCAGCCTGACGACTCTCGCCCCGGTCTCAGCAGTCGCCTTCGGCGATGATGTAGTCGCCCGAGTTCATGCCCGCGACGTACACATCGGCGGCTGCGGGCAGCAGTGGGATGTACGTGTCGTTGATGAACGTGGCGAAGTCCGATCCGCGGGAGAACAGGAACAAGCGGATGCCCGACGACGTGTTGCCGACACCCTGGTTGATGCAGCCACCCGGGTCGTACGAGATCGCGCCGGGGAAGTCGGCGGCCCGCGATCCGAAGCCGACGGCGTTGCTGTCGAACAGCAGGCCCTCTGGGTCGCCGTAGTACGTCCATCCGACGAAGGTCAACACGCCGGCGTTGGCGCCCCCGAAGGAGACGCAGAAGGGCCGGGACTGACCGCCGAAGCAGACCTCGCGGCCGGACTGGAAGGCGAACGAGTCACCGCTGGCGTCGTTGTAGTACATGTTCGAGCCGGGGCTGAACGTCGGGAAATCCTCGCTCTCGTCAGCGGTCGGCGCGCCGAACACGGTCTGGGCGAGGGCGATCACCGAGGTCGGGCTCGACCCGAACGGGAGCGAGCCGAGCGCGGCATGGGCGAGGGTGAGGTTGTTGCCGTACGGCGTGGGCGGACTGGTCGAGGCGGGGAACCAGCCGAGCACGTCGACGATCACGTCTGCGGAGCCGGCCGAGTTGTAGATCGAGATCTGGCCATTGTTGCCGAGCGGGACGATCACCATGTTGGGCACGGTCTGGAACGGTGTGAAGTTGAGGTTCGACGCGGTCGGCCGATGCGTTCCGGCCGGATAGACGGTGAGGAAGCCGGCTGCCGTTGGGCTGGTGACCGTGACGTTCAACGCGACGGCACCGACATCGGTTGCGGGAACACCGCCGCGCCCGGCGACGATCACGTTGAACACGGTGGGGTCGAGGCTGAACGGGCCCTGGTTGGTGATCGCCCGGTACCCGCTGTACTTGCCGTCGATGGTCGGTGAGCCGATGCGCGTGTCGGCGAGGCGAGTCGGCGTGAGCCCCGTGAACGTGCTGCCAGAGGGGAACCAGCCGAGCACGTCGACGATCAGATGGAGCGAGCCGCCGCTGCCGTTGAACACCGACACCTGGCCGCCCGAGCCCAGCGGCACGATCACCATGTTGGGCACCGTCTGGCCCGAGACGAAGTTGAGGTTCGACGCGGTGGGACGTGTCGCGCCGGTCGGGTACACGGTCAGGTACCCGTTGGTGACCGGGCTGGTGACGGTGACGTTGAGGGCCACGGCGCCGACACCCGCCGAAGGAACACCGCCGCGGCCGGCGGCGACGAGCAGCTGCTCGCCGTTCGCGTTGAGCGCGCCGGTGCCGGAGAACTGCCCGTCGACCGTCGGGAAGCCCGTTCGGCTGTCGAGGAGGCGCCCGGGGACGACCCCCGTGAAGGCACCGACCGCCGGGAACCAGCCGAGCACGTCGACGATGACGTGCGAGCTGCCCGACGAGTTGTAGATCGACACCTGCCCGGCGCTGCCGACGGCGACCACGACCATGTTGGGCACGGTCTTGCCGGTGGTGAAGTTGAGGTTCGACGCCGTCGGCCGCGTTGCGCCGGCGGGGAAGACCGTCAGGTAGCCGTTACCCGTCGGTGCCGTGACGGTGACGTTGAGGGCCACGGACCCCGCCCCCGTCGCCGGCACGCCACCGCGACCGGCGACGGTCACGTTGACGCTCGCGTCATTGCCGACCGGGCCGAGGCCGGAGAACAGTCCGTCGATCGTGGGCTGTCCGCCGCGGGTGTCCACCAGTCGCGCGGGAGCGAGGCCATGGAACGTCGCCACGTCGACCGCGTGCGCGGCGCCGGAGGCGCCAGTGATTCCGACGGACGCCACGGCGACCGCGGTGATTGCGAGCTTGCCGAGAAGTGTTCGCATGTCAGCAATCCTCCCCTTCTGCGGAGTAGATGTGGTAGCCGGCGTAGAACCCAGTGATGTACACGTCGCCCGGAGCCGGAAGCGTCGGGCCGAACGGGGCGCCACGGGAGATCAGGCTGACGAGGATCCCGGTCGCTGTCGTGCCGGTGCTGTACGCGTAGCACCCGGCCGCCTGGTACGAGTACGTGCCGGGCCAGTCGGCGGCGCGTGACGACATGCCGAGACCGTTGCTGTCGAACAGCAGGGCCTGGAAGTCGCTGTAGTAGCTGTAGCCGGTGAGCCCGAGCGCCGCGGTGGACACGCCGCCGAAATCGATGCACAGGTTTTCGTGCCAGCACACGTTCTTGCCGAACGGGAAGGCGAACAACTCGCCTTCGGACGACTCGTACACCATGCTGGCCGGATCGTATGTGAACGTGATGTCCCGGTTGATCGTGGGTGGACCGTACAGGGCGCTCACCGCGGAGATGACGACCGACGGCTGCGCGCCGAAGTTGTTGGCGCCGAGGCCGTCTGAGCGCAGGGTCAACGCGTTGCCGACCGCAGTCGGCGGCTCGGTCGGGTTCGGGAACCAACCCAGGACGTCGACGATGATGTCGGAGTCACCGCCCGAGTTGTAGATCGCGATCTGGCCGTTGTTGCCGACCGGGACGATGACCATGTTGGGGATCGTCTGGTAGGGAACGAAGTTGAGGTTCGACGCCGTGGGATGGCTGTTGCCCGACGGGTACACCGTGAGGTAGCCGTTCGAGGTCGGGTTGGTGACGGTGACGTTGAGCGCAACCGCCCCCACACCTGTCGCCGGTACGCCGCCGCGGCCGGTGACCCGAACGTTCATCGTGGCATCACCGAAGAGCTTGCCGAAGCCGCTGAAGAGGCCGTCGACAGTGGGCTGGCCGATGCGCGTGTCGAGCACGCGCGCCGGCGTGAGGCCCGTGAACGCGCTACCGGTCGGGAACCAACCGAGCACATCGACGATGACGTCGACGTTTCCGCCGCTGCCGTTGAAGATCGACACCCTGCCGTCGGTCCCGAGGGGAACGATGACCATGTTGGGGATCGTGAGTCCCGTGACGAAGTTGAGGTTCGACGCTGTGGGACGCGGCGAGCCTGTTGGGAACACCGTGAGATAGCCGGCGAGGCTGGGATTGGTGACCGTCACGTTCAGCGCCACCGCTCCGACGCCGGACGACGGCACCGAGCCACGTCCAGACGCGACGAATTGTGTCGACCCGTTGGCGATGACAGGGCCCGCTCCGGCCGAGATTCCGTCGATCGTGGAGAATCCGAGTCGGGTCTCGAGCAGGCGTGCGGGGTTGACGCCGGTGAAGGCAGCACCGGTCGGGAACCAGCCGAGCACGTCGACGATGACGTCGGAGTTGCCGCTGGAGTTGAAGATCGAGACCTGGCCGCCGGCGCCAACGGCGACGAGCGCCATGTTCGGGATCGTCTGGCCGGGCGTGAAGTTCAGGTTCGATGCGGTCGGTTGAGGTTGGCCGGTCGGGAAGACGGTGAGATAGCCGGTACCGGTGGGGTTGGTGACGGTCACGTTGAGCGCGACAGCGCCGACCCCGGTCGCCGGCACGCCACCGCGTCCGACGACGCTGACGTTCCGCGTCGCTCCGAGTGCGATCGGACCGAGTCCGCTGAAGGCGCCGTCGATCGTGGAGGCGCCGGAGCGTGTATCCATCAGTCGTGCCGGGGTCAGTCCATGGAACGTGGCCACATCGGTTGCGTGGGCCGCGACGGCCGGTGCGATCGTGCACAACGATCCAGCAGCAAGCGCTGCGACTGCACATCTTCTGACGAAAGTTCTCATTGCGCTCCGCATCTCGATCGGCATGGTCGCCGTAAGCCGTCAGCGCACACTAGGCGGTGTGCCCAGGTTCAGGCCGGCTTCGTCACTGTGCTGCGCAGGATCGCTTCCGTTACATCGTCGGCTGGGAAGAACAGCTCGACGGCCAGCTCATCGAGCGTGATGTCGCGTGGCGTGCCGAACGTCGTGAGCGTGGTGAACAGCGACAACTCGACCCCGCCCATGTTCAGCCGGCATGGCACGAGCAAGGGAGGTTCGTCACCGGCGGTCGGCTGCGCGCTGGCGAGATGCTCGACGACGTTGGGGTAGGCCAGGATCTCCTGTTCGATCTCGGCCAGCTCCGGGTCGTTGCTCATCATCACGACGCGCCGCAACTGGCCGAGCATGTAGTCGGCCCACTCGGCGAAGTTGATCGTGATCGCCCCGAGTCCCTGCGGGTGCAGGCTGACGCGGAAGACGTTCACGCGCGGCGTCAACAGCTCGGCCGATACTCCGGCGAGGAGGTTCGATGCGGCCTGGTTGGCGAGCACGACGTTCCACTGCCGATCGAGGACGACGCCCGGATACGGATCGTGCGTCGAGAGCAGTCGCTCGAGCGAGGCGCGGACGTGCGCCGACACCGGATCGTCGATCGAGGTCTCGTGGTAGCGCGGTGCGTAGCCCGCCGCGAGCAGCAGCGAGTTGCGGTCGCGCAGGGGCACGTCGAGGTGACGCGCCAGGGTCAGCAGGAGCTCGCGGCTGGGCTTGGCCCGCCCGGTCTCGACGAAGCTGAGGTGCTTGGTCGACACCCCGACCTCCACCGCCAGATCCAGCTGGCTGCGCCGCCGCCGGCCCCTCCACTCCTTGAGCAGGGGGCCGGCACCGGTCGATGTCATCGTTCGAGCGTATGCGCTCTGGCGGGCCGAAGGCCGATGGTGGCGCTCAGGCATCGAGGGCGGGCAGATCGCCGAAGAAGCCGGCGATCCGGGTCAGCTTGCCGGCGTCGTTGACGACGGCGACGTCCATCCCCGC
>Ga0075365_10001025_pt1 | contig 11992 bp, 9 predicted proteins | sample EndMetdeltDD1765_FD_71387 | JGI IMG/M metagenome (GOLD analysis project Ga0075365, IMG submission 71387) | Populus endosphere microbial communities from Tennessee, USA - Endosphere MetaG P. deltoides DD176-5 | ecosystem: Host-associated > Plants > Roots > Endosphere | place: USA: Tennessee... | reverse complement strand
TGCAGTGACCGAGGCGTTCAACGACAACGTAACCCTCAGCCAGAACAACCGCATCAGATCGGCCTTGACGCTGATCTCGCCGGCCTTGCTCGCCGAGGTCAAGGGCGCCTCTACCACCTTTAGCCTGGGCTACGTGGGAACCTACGCACGCTATTCCAATTCGAGTGCGGATAACTACAATGCGCATGCATTCCGTGCCAATGCGCTGTTCGACTTTACCGCAAGAGCCCGGCTGAACCTGTTGGCGGCACATATCATCGGTGTGGATCCGCGTGGCTCAACCTTCGCTTCCACCGCGGTGGCAACGCCCAACAAGTATCATTCGACCCAGTTGGGCGGCACCTTCTCGTACGGCGCTGCCGGCGCACAAGGGCGCATCGAACTCGAAACCCTGGTCAACAAGACGCGCTACGATAACAACCGTGCGGTAACCGCCACCCTGGACTACGATTCGTATCGGTATGGCGGTACCTTCTTCTGGCGTATCGGCCCCAAGACCGAATTGCTGGCCCAGGCGGTGCAGATCGATACCGATTACACCTCGCCGGCTTCCCAGCAGGATGGCCGTTCGCGTACCTATCTGCTCGGTGTGAAATGGGAAGCCACCGCCGCCACGACCGGGATTTTCAAACTGGGTAGCAGCCAGAAGAAGTATGATTCCGGCCTGGTGCCCAAACAGTCCAGCGGCGTCTGGGAGGGCAGCGTTCTGTGGAGTCCGCTGAGCTATTCGAAGGTGACTCTGTCGACGGGTAAATATATTGCTGATGCCTCGGGCGGCAATACCGGCTTTGGCGGCCTGGGTGCCACGTCGGTCAAGACCTCGTATTACAATGCAAACTGGAGCCACCAGTGGACGGAACGGATTTCGACCAATGTGCGCGCCGGTTTGACCGATGAGGATTATGTCGGTGGGCCGACCAGCCGCAGCGACAAGACCGGTTCCGCTGGGGTTGGGGTGTTTTACGCGGCGCGGCGCTGGCTGACCCTGGCAGCAGATTATTCCTACCTGGAACGCAATTCCAACCAGGCGGGTCTGGATTACAAGAGAAACCTTTTGATGTTCTCGCTTAGAGCGTCCATTTAGCAGTTGCTTGTTTAGTAGGTTGTAACAATGCGGGCGGCGCTAGTAGCACTATTGTTGGGTATGTTCTCGCTGGCTGCCGCTCAGGCGCCAGGAGCAATGGGCGCGTCGACCAGTGCGGCAGCGCCCAGTTCGCTTTCGTCCTACAAGCTGGGCGTCGGCGACATCATCACCGTCAAGGTATTCGGCGAAGAGGACCTGAGCCGCGACAGGGTGAAGGTAACCGATTCCGGTAGCGTGGCCTATCCGGTTCTTGGCGATATCAAGGTTTTGGGCCGGACGATAGGCGAACTCGAAAAGCTGGTGGCTGACGGCTTGCGGGGGCGTTATCTGGTCAATCCGCGGGTGTCGGTCATCATCGAGGAATACCGGCAGTTTTTTGTCGACGGCCAGGTTGGCAAGACCGGCGGCTATCCCTACCAGCCCGGCCTTAACGTGGCCAAGGCGATATCGCTGGCAGGCGGCTTGCGGGAGCGGGCGTCGGTGAACAAGATGTACATCATTCGCGAAGGCGACAAGCCGCAAAACCGCATCAAGGTGGACATGAGCGTGGAGGTGCGCCCCGGCGACATCCTGACCATCGAAGAAAGTTTTTTCTAGCAACTGCGGTGTGAAAGACAGGGCAAAAGGAGGCTACCTGTTCAGATGGTGCCTCCTTATTTTTTGGCGCGACCGGAAACGTCCAAGGCTGGCCTGTGAGGCGTGTCCGGAGTGGTTGTATGGCATGCAAGCTGCTCGGTAGCGGCATACGGAATCGGGCAATCAAAGGCGTGATGCGCGCCAGAGCGGCGCGCCATATGCCGGCCTTGCGGGCACGGAGCAATACTGGTCCATGATTGATCTTCACTGTCACTTTCTGCCGGAAATTGACGACGGCGCCGCCACTCTGGAAGAGGCGCTGGCTTTGGCACGCGCTTCGGTGGCCGATGGCATTACCCATGCGGTGATGACCCCGCACATTCACGCCGGCGTGTTCGAAAACCGCAAAAGCGCGATCAAGGGGAGGGTGGCGAGATTGCGTGTTGCCCTGGTGGAAGCGCGCATTCCGCTGCAGATCAGCATGGGCGCGGAAGTGCGTATCGGCCCCGAACTGATGGATTTGCTGGAAGAGGACGAGGTGCCCTTTCTCGGCACCCTGGGTCCGGACCAGGTGCTGCTGCTCGAGTTGCCGCATGGCCAGGTCCCGGTCGGCTCCGACCGTCTGGTCAAATGGCTGCGCTCGCGCGGCATCCGGCCCCTGATTGCCCATCCCGAGCGCAACAAGGACGTGATGCGCAGCCTGGACAAGATCCGTCCTTTTGTCGATGCCGGATGCCTGCTGCAGGTTACCGCAGGATCGATTACCGGCAGGTTCGGTCCGCAAGCGCAATTGCGCGCCCGGCAGATGCTCGAAGAGGATTGGGTCTTTGCCCTGGCCACGGACGCCCATAACCTCGAGCATCGTCCGCCGGAACTGGCCGCCGGCCGGGCCGCGGTGGAACGGCTGATTGATGCCCGCACCGCCCATGCGCTTACCCGCATCAACCCGGGCCGGCTCCTGGGAGTGCCAGACGCGGTGGTGGCCCGGCCGGGCGCGGCGCCGGCCGTGTCATGAATGTCGCGATATTGCGGCGCTGCCTGATTGCCCTGCCTGCCCTGGCCTTGCTGCTGGGCGTGGCGGTGAAGGCGGCGGCGGTGGGCGCGGCCGACTACAACGCGCGCGAGGCCAGATATCGTCTGGACCAGGCAATCCTGGGCGGCAAGGCGATGGACGAGGTGACCTGGGAACACATGCGCGCGCTGCTGGAGACAAGCCTGGCGGCCGACCCCGGCAACGCCACCTTCAACGAGGATCTGGCCAACCTGCACTTCCTGCGCGCCGCCGGTACACGGGGCAATGCCCAGCAGTCCAGAACCCATTATGAGATCGCGCTGCGCCAGTATTTGCGGGCCTCCTATTTGCGGCCGACTTCGGCCTATACCCATGCGAGCATCGCCACGGTCAAGCTGCGCCTGGGTCAGTTCGACCCCGATTTTTCCGCCGCGCTCCTGCTTGCTTCCAAGTATGGCCCTTGGGAGCCGCTGGTCCAGGAACAGGTGATGGCCGCCGGCTTCCGGGCCTGGGGCGCCCTGCAGGAGCCGGTGCGCGAAGCGGTGCGCGGAAATCTGCGCCGGGCCCACGAGCTCAATGCGAAGCGGCTCGGCCAGTTTCTTGCGGCCCAGAAGACGGCCTTTCCGGGCTGCGCGCAACTGCAGGTATCGATTCCGGAAGCCTGTCCCTCCCGATGATCGAGGCGCTGATCGCCTTTGCGCTGTCCCTCGCCCTGGGCTGGGTGATCCTGCGCTTTCGCAGCCACCACGAGCAATTGACCGGCGACACCCTGGACGGCGGGCCGCAGAAAATCCACACCGCGCCGGTGCCGCGGATCGGCGGCTTGATGATCTTCGCCGGTTTTGTCGCGGGGGTCGCGTTTGCCTGCTACAGCGGGCGGATCTCCTGGACGCAGGGCAGCCTGGTTGTGTTGTGCGGCGTGCCGGCATTTGCCGGCGGCTTCTTCGAGGATCTGACCAAGCATGGCGGGGTCCTGCTGCGCCTGGCCGCCACCTTCCTGTCGGCGGGCCTGGCTTTCTGGCTGCTCGGTGCGCGGCTGGACCGGCTCGATTTTCCGCTGGTTGATCATTGGCTTGCGCTGTTGCCGGTGTCCCTGATGTTCACCATGTTCGCTGCCGGCGGTGTCTCGCAGTCGATCAATATCATTGACGGCTTGAATGGCCTGGCGGTGTTCGTCGGCCTGACCATCCTGGCCGCGCTCGGTTTCGTGGCATGGCAGGTCGGCGATGCCCTGGTGCTGAGCATCAGCCTGGCGGCCTGCGGCGGCATCGCCGGTTTTTTTGTCTGGAATTTCCCGCGCGGCAGGATTTTTTGCGGTGACGGCGGTGCCTATTTCATCGGCTTTGTGGTGGCGGAGGTATCGGTGCTCCTGGTGCATCGCCAGCATCAGGTGTCGGCCTGGTTTCCCCTGCTGCTGGCGGCCTACCCGGTGTGGGAAACCCTGTTCTCCATCTATCGCCGCAAACTGGTCAGCAGGCGCGCCGCGATGCGTCCCGACGCCTTGCATTTGCACTCCCTGGTCTATCGATGGGTCAGCCGCCTGACCGACAGCAGCAATGCGGCATGGCAGCGCAATGCATTGAGTTCGGCGCTGTGCTGGCTGTTGCCGGTGCTCAGCGCGCTGTTCGCCGTCCGGTTCTGGAATGAAACCTGGATGCTCGCCGTGGGAACGCTGGGCTTCGCGTTTGTCTACGTGCTGATCTATCGCGAACTGGCCAGCGCCGCCAACTGGCGGAAAATCAAGCGGCGGCGCGCCCGCACCCCGGCCGCCGCGCTGAATGCCGAATTGCCGGCGCCCAAGGTGCTGAGGTAAATGCAGTACCGCGTGGGAGCATACGAGCCGATACCGGGCGACCGGCTGCAATTCCAGTCCCTCACCGAGGCGATTGTGTTTTGGGGCGCGGCGTTGCTCCTGCTCTGGGCGCCGCTGCCGTTTGGCAGCAATCGGCCGTTTGCGGTCTGCATCCTGATCGTCTGGGTAGCCCTGCTGGCGGCCGTGTGGATATTCGGCTGGCTGATCGGCGTGGTGCGGGTCGGCTCCGCGCTGCGCAAAGGGGCGGTGCCGCTGGCCTTGCTGGCCGGCTGGCTGCTGATCATTACCCTGCAGGTGATTCCGCTGCCGCTGCCGCTGTTGAAGGCCCTCTCCGCCGGAGCGGCGGAGGCCTATGCAGCGCAATACGCGGGTACGGCGCGAACGCTCGGGTACTTGTCGGTGGAGACGACCGCCACCCTGCGCTACCTGGGCCTGAGCTTTGCCCTGACCGCCTATTTTGCCTTGCTCTTGCTGGTGGTGCGTGACGAGGCGCGCTTGCGGGTGCTTTGCTACACGCTGGTCCTGAGCGGGACTTTTCAGGCCGTGCTCGGGATCTATCTGTTTTTCACCGGGGCGCGCTACAACCTCTTTTTCGAAGAGGTCATGCACGGGCTGCACTTATATCCCAGCGGCACTTTCATCAACCGCAATCATTTTGGCGCCTTCCTGGAAATCAGCCTGGGGATAGGCGCGGGCCTGATGGTCTCGCAGTTTCGACCTGGCGCCAGGGCGCGCACCTGGAAGCAGCGGCTGCGCTGGCTGGCCGATCTGATGCTCAGCCCAAAAGCGCGGCTGCGTATTTTCCTCATCGTCATGGTGATCGGGCTGATCCTGACCCGTTCCAGAATGGGCAACGGCGCCTTGTTCGCCGCCATTCTGGCCGGTGGCGCGGTCGGTCTGGCTTTCTCGGCGCTGCCGCGCAGACCGCTGATGGTGTTTCTGGTCAGCATGATCGTGCTCGACGTCTTTGTCATCGGCTCCTGGATCGGGGTCGACAAGGTGATGGAGCGCATGAAGCAGACCACCATCGTCACGACCGACAAGGCCGGCGGCGGCGAACCCGGTGCGGTGGCCGGCGACTCTTTCCAGGAGCGGGTCGGCCCGGGTATGGGGGGGCTGGCCGCATTGCGGGACTTTCCCCTGTTCGGCACTGGCGGCGGCACCTTTTATACGGCCTTTCCGCGTTACCGGCCCGACCGGTCGACCGGCTTTTTCGACCACGCCCATCTGGACTATGCCGAATTTGCCTCGGACGGTGGCATGATCGGCGCGCTGCTGTTGGCCGCTTTCGCCCTTGCCACCTTCGCGATGTCCCTGTATGTGCTCAAGACGCGCCTCAATCCGCTGTATCGCGGCATTGCGTTTGGCGCCTTCATGGGCATGGTTGCCATCGGCTTGCATGCGAGCGTCGAATTCATGCTGCAGATTCCGGCGGTGGCCTTCGCATTTGTCACCTTGTGCGCGGCCCCCTGGATTTGCCAAAAACAGCCTTTGCCGTGGCTGGCCAGAAAGCCGCGGCCAAGAGCCGATAGCCCGGTAGAATAGGGAAAATTCCAGCGTTCGCATGCGGCTCGCCGGGGACTACGGGCCGGATTCCATCTACTACATAAAAATTTGTAAAATCAGCGGGTTGGCGGACAATTTCATGGGTTTTCAGGGCGCAGCGACAGGCAAGCCCTTTATACTGCATGGCTCTCCTGCTTTTATTGTCGGGATATACACATGAATCAGCTTTCAGTTGCCGAACTCATTCCCGCGGAAGACGCGCGCGAAGAGCGGTTCGAACTGGTCGAATACTGGCGCAGCATCCTGCGCCGCAAATGGAGCATCCTGGGCCTGGCGATCGCCATCGCCGTGCTGGCCTCCGTGATCGTGTCGACCATCAAGCCGGTATATCGTGCCACCGCCACGGTGCTGCTCGAATCGGGCAAGGCCAAGATCGTCTCGGTGGAGGAAATCTATACCGGCCTGAGCGGCAACCGGGAGTTTTTCCAGACCCAGGCCGAGATCATCAAGTCGCGCGATCTGGTCAAAAAGGTGGTCGCCAAGCTCAAACTGGGCAAGAACCGCGAGTTCGATCCGCGCCAGAGCGAGCCGCCGCTGTGGCAGCGCTGGGGCAAGGTCATCGGCATGGGAGGTGCGGGTCCGGTGACCATGACCGACGAACAGGCCGAGAGCGCGGCTCTCGGGCAGGTTGCAGGGCGCGTTTCCGTCGACCTGGTCAAGGGCAGCCAGTTGATCCGCATCAGCTTTGAAGCCACGGACCGGGAACTGGCCGCCACTGTGGCGAACACGTTTGCCGACGTGTTCATCGAAAGCGACCTGGAGTCGCGCTACCAGGTGACGCAGAAGGCGGCCGACTGGCTCAACAGCCGGGTGGCGGGATTGCGCAAGCAGCTCACCGACTCCGAGAAGGCGCTGCAGGAATACCGTGAGCGCGAAAAGATTGTCGATGCCAAGGGCATCGCCATGAGTGGCGCCTCGGCCACATTCGGTGATCTGAACAAGAGCCTGCTGGAAGCCAGGCAGCGCCGCGCCGAGGCGGAAAATGCGTACAGCCAGATCCGCGCGATCCGCGCCAGCGGCTCAAATAATTTTGAGACCATCCCTGCCGTACTCAGGAGTCCGCTGTTCGTTGATGCGAAGAAGTCGGAAACGGAGGCGGAAAGAAAGCTGACCGAACTGTCGCAGCGTTATGGCAAAGAGCATCCGCGCATCATCCAGGCCGAAACGGAGTTGAAGACCGCGCGGGAGAATGTGCGCCGCCAGATGGAGGCAATCGTTTCAAGCATCAGCAAGGAATACGAGGTGGTGCGCGCCAACGAGCAGGCCGTCGAGCGCAGTCTCGCGGAAGCGCGCGAACAGGTGCAAGGCATCAATCGCAAGGAGTATCAACTCGGTATTCTTGAGCGGGAAGTCGCTTCCAACCGCCAGCTGTACGACATGTTCATCGGCCGCTCCAAGGAAGCCAGCGCGACCAATGACCTGCAGACTGCCGTAGGGCGCGTGGTTGACCGCGCCGAGCCGCCGGGTGGACCGATTCGGCCCAACAAGAACCAGATGATCACCACCGCATTCCTGGCGGGGCTGTTTTTCGCCGTCCTGTGCGCCATCCTGTTGGATCGCCTGGACAATACCGTCAAGACCACCGAAGACGTTGAAACCAAGCTCAAGGTGCCGGTGCTGACCTCGGTGCCGCTGATCGCGGGGCGCAAGGACGTGGTCAAGCTGGCCTATCTGTCCGATCCCAAGTCGGTGTTTTCAGAGTCGATACGGTCCGCGCGCACCGGCGTGCTGCTTTCGGGCATCGACGCGGAGCACAAGGTGCTGGTGATCACGTCGTCCGTACCCAACGAGGGCAAGACAACTTTCGCGATGAGCCTGGCGTTCGCCCATGCGCAGACCAAGCGCGTGCTGCTGATCGATGCCGACATGCGGCGCCCCACCATTGCCAAGACCATGGGCATCGACAAGGACTCGGCGGGCCTGTCCGATTTCATCTCCGGCACGGCCCAAGTGTCCCAGGTAATCCACTCCATCGAGGGCACCACGGCCAAGTTGCTGCCGGCCGGGCACAATCCACCCAATCCTCTGGAGCTGCTGCTGTCGCCGAAATTCTCCCAGGCGCTGGCCAAGCTCAAGGAGCTGTTCGACATCATCATCCTGGACACTCCGCCGGTCCAACTGGTGAGCGACGCCATGATCGTGTCGCGCCATGCCACCGGGGTGATCTACGTGGTCAAGGCCGACGATACGCCGCACCCGCTGGCCCGCCTGGGTCTGAAAAAAATCCGCCTGACCGGTACGCCCATCATCGGGGTGGTCCTGAATCAGCTGGACTTCAAGAAGGCCGACCGCTATTACGGCGAGTATTCAGGCTACTACTCGTACGGCTACAAGCGGTACTACGGACAGGCCAAATAGCACCGCCCCGTGCGTGCAACCATCGCCGTCAGTACCTTGTTCGGATGCCCGTCCTTGGGGAAGCCGTAGTGATGAGGGTTGATGGTTCCCCTTAGGCCGCCGGGCTTGGGCCGCCGGTGGTATCTGGGCCTGGTGGCTGTTTGCTGTCTGTTCGCGTCCGGCTTGTCCTGGCATTTTTTTGTCCAGCCGCTGAACCCTCTTCCCGACCAGAGCGTGTCGGTGCAGGCGGCGCTTCGCTACGCCCAGGGCCTGGGATTTACCAATGTGGTGGTGGACCAGGACCTGGCGCAGCCGGCATCTGCATGGCTGGTCCTGTTTCCCCTGGGCTATCCCCTGCTCATCGGCACCATGGCCAAAGGTGGTCTGGCGATCGATGTCGCGATCAAACTGGTCAATGCGCTTGCGCTGGTGTTGGGGGTACTGGGGTGGGTGCGGCTGGGCGTCGGCTATTTGCACCGAAGGTCCTGGCAGATCGTCTTTTGCGCCTTGCTTGTCCTGATCGGTGGTTCGCTGGTCCCGCTGGGCGGAACCGCCGATTACATATTCTGGGCCGGCATGCCATATTGGCTGCACCTGATCATCCGCTCCCACTCAGAAGGCGGCGCGCAGGCAAAGTGGAGCGCCGTGATCGGCGCGGCCGTCATCGCGGCCGCCCTGATTTCCGTCAGATGGGCCGCCGCCATCCTGGTGCCCGCGGGCTGCCTGATACTGCTTTGCGATGCACTGCGGAACCGGAGTCTGACCGCGCGAACACTTGTCCGGCTGGTGGTGTATGGCGCGGTGCCCACCACGCTCTATATAGCTTTGGTCGTCATCAATAAAAGCCATAGCGATGCGGCCAGCACGGTGCTTTCCTTTGTCAAACCGGAATGGCAGTTTGACAAGCTGTGGTATTCCTACCCGCTTGAGACGCTGACCACGCTGCCCCTGGGGTTCGATGTGCTGCTTAGGCGCCTCTGGCGGCTTGCCGGCCCTGCCGAAGGCAGCGGCCTGTTTCGCTTCGCGTTCACCTTTCTGATCCCCGTGGCGATGCTGCTCGCTGTCGTAGTGGCCAGACGCCGGCTGCGGCCGATACTGCCTTGGGGGGCACTGGATAATGCGGTGGTCATCGCATGTCTTGCCAACATTGCCTTTCTCGCGTTCATGTCGGTGCGCTACACCTGGAACAATACGAACTGGAGTTATCTCGACGAACCGCGATACTTTCGCCCCTTTCTTCCGGCCATTGCGCTGTGGTGGCTATGCATCATCGAACGCGGTTTGCTGACGAAAAGAATCCTGAATGCCGCGGCTCTGGCGGTCATGGCAGGTGTCGTTTTCTACCTGCTTCAGGCGAGTGTGCGATGGGAACGAGCATATCTGCAGGCACCGGATCCACACGGGGAGCTGACGGCCAGGATTCTTGCCTTGCCTGAAACAGGCAGGATGAAGGTGGTATTCGACGCCGACATCAGCCGATATGTGGTGCATGAGCGGCCGCGATTTCTGACTTTCGGATATCCTGATCAGGCCGTGACGGAGCGCCTTGCGTCCAGCGCCCCCATGGACGTCTGGATCGTCAAGCGGATCAGGGAAAAGGATGTCTATTCGCTGGATCCGGAGCTTCATCTCAAGCGTGTAAGCGCACTTATTCATCGTTTCAATGCACAAAAGGTCTGGGTCTCCCAAGACCAGTCTTTTGAAATCTATCAGGCCCGGATTGACAAAAAACCATGAGTGAACGGACATACGAACTGACGATCCTGATGCCGTGCCTGAATGAGGCCGAGACGCTGGCCACGTGCATACGCAAGGCGTCGAACTACCTGGAGAAGAACGGGGTCGACGGGGAAATCCTGATCGCCGACAACGGCAGTACCGACGGTTCGCAGGACATCGCGACTAGTTTGGGGGCGCGGGTCGTTCCGGTGAGCATGAAAGGCTATGGGGCGGCACTGATGGGCGGCATCCAGGCGGCGCGGGGCCGTTACGTCATCATGGGCGATGCCGACGACAGCTATGATTTTTCCGAGCTGGGCGGATTTATCGGCAAACTGCGGGAAGGCTTCGAACTGGTCATGGGAAACCGGTTCCAGGGGGGAATCAAGCCCGGGGCGATGCCGCCCCTGCACAAGTATCTTGGCAACCCGGTATTGACCGGCATCGGCCGCCTGTTCTTCCACAGCCCGTCCGGAGACTTCCACTGCGGCCTGCGCGGGTTCCAGAAAGCCGCCATCGAGCGTCTGGGCCTGCAGACCACGGGGATGGAATTCGCCAGTGAAATGGTCGTCAAGGCGACCCTGTTCGATTTGCGGATTGCAGAGGTGCCGACGGTGCTTTCACCGGACGGCAGAAGCCGTCCCCCCCATTTGCGCAGTTGGCGCGATGGCTGGCGTCACCTGAGGTTTCTGCTCATTTACAGCCCGCGCTGGCTGTTCCTGTACCCGGGCATTGCCTTGATGCTTGCCGGGCTTGGCCTGCTTGCATGGCTGCTGCCCGGCCCGCGACATGTTGGGGCGGTCGTGCTCGACATTCACACCCTGGTCTATTCGTCCGGGCTGATCATGGTGGGCCTGCAAGCCTGCCTGTTTTCGATATTCACGAAATTTTTCGGCATGACATCGCGCCTGCTGCCGCCCGACCCGTTTTTTGAACGGGCGATGCGGTATGTCACGCTGGAGCGCGGGCTGTTGTTTGGCCTGGCGCTGCTGATTGCCGGATTCGCCGGGAGCGTTTATGCGCTGGTTGACTGGCGCGGCACCGCTTTTGGCCCGCAAAATCCGGGGGAGTTGATGCGCGTGGTGGTGCCTTCGCTGACCGCAATTACGGTCGGCATGGAGCTCGTATTTGCCTCATTCTTCCTGAGCGTTCTGCAATTGAAGCATCTGCCGGCGCAGGTGCCCGCGGCCGGCGGGTGACGGGCTTGCTGGCGGCCGGAAGACGCGTCCGGCGGATGGGGAGTACGGTGTTGAAGCTGCGCAATATGTCTGGCCGGGCCGCGGCCCTGATGTCGGGTCCGGGCAGTAATAGCGGGATGTCCGGCCGTTCACCCGCTCGGGCGTCATGGACGCGGGAAGCGCCGGAACCGGATTTCGGGGAGTGAGAATGGCCGATGGTAGCGGGAAGCTGCATGCATGGCGTTCCTTGATGCCGACCCTGGCGGCCAATCGCCGCTACCTGTGCGTGCTCTTGCTCGGAGCCGCGGTCGGCGCACTGGCCCTGCCCGCCGCCAAGTTGGCCTATCGAACGGCCAAGGCTGCATTGACCCCGCGAACCGACGCCATCAAGCCGATGGACGCGGCTGCGACGCTCTCCGATCGCGCGGCTATCGTGCGGCTTTCCCGGCTCGAAAAATTCGATATTGCCATGCTTGGTGATTCATTGACCGTGCTGGCGCCGTGGCAGGATCTGACCGGCTGCGCCTCATTGTCGAACCGTGGGCTCCTGTACGGCAAGGTGCGGGACCTTCTCGATGACGGTGAAAAAATCAAGGCGTTCTCGCCAAAGCTGGTGTTCGTAACCATCGGGATAAATGATCTGCTTGGCGGCGCAACGGCGGGCGATGTGCTGTCCGATATCGAGAAGTTGGTCGGGAAAACAGCCC
>Ga0075365_10001023_pt1 | contig 11998 bp, 8 predicted proteins | sample EndMetdeltDD1765_FD_71387 | JGI IMG/M metagenome (GOLD analysis project Ga0075365, IMG submission 71387) | Populus endosphere microbial communities from Tennessee, USA - Endosphere MetaG P. deltoides DD176-5 | ecosystem: Host-associated > Plants > Roots > Endosphere | place: USA: Tennessee... | reverse complement strand
GCCTCGGAGTCCCCGTCGCAGGCCCCGCCCGACAGCGCGCCCCCGACGTCGGCGGAGCCGGAGCCCACCGGTCCGGCCTGCCGCACGGTGTGGGTGGACGGCCGGACCCTGCCGAAGCGGTACGCCGGCTGCGTGGCCGGGGGCGAGTTCGTCGAGGCCGACCGCCTCGGCTGCTCCTCGGGCCAGCGCATCGTCCGCTACGACGACCGGTTCTGGGCCTACGAGGGCGGGCCGGTGTCGAGGACCGCCGGGCTGCTGAAGGACGACGAGTACGTCGACGAGGTCGCGACCTGCCGGGGCTGACGCGGAGAGCGGATCCGCGGGTTCCCCGAGGTAGGGTGCCCAGCAATGCCGGCCATCGGGCCTGGCGCCTCGCGCCTCCGGTCGGCGCGCTGGTGATCCTCCTGAGAAGTGGAAGCTGCATGTTCCCCTCGATGCGCGCGGACGCGCGACGTCCGGTCCGACTGCTCCTCGGCCTGCCCTTGGCCGCCGTGCTGGTCGCCGGGACCCTCGCCGCGACCCCGGCGCCGATCGCCTCCGCGGAGGAGGGCGCGGCCGCCCCGCTCGCGCGCACGCCCGCCGCCGCTCCGGCGACGCCGGTGGTGTCGAAGAAGAAGGCCAAGCTCTGGAAGCCCAAGTCGGGCCCGATGTTCAACACCGCGGTCGGGTCCCTGCCGCAGCGCTACCGCATCCACAACCAGATCCAGACCTCGATCTGGCGCGCCCGCAAGGGCAGCAGCGTGAAGATCATGTCGTGGAACGTCATGTCCGCCTCCGCCGTGAACGCCCTGCTGGCCGCCCAGAAGCGGGGCGTGCGGATCCGGGTGCTGATGGACCGCCTCAACGTCACCGAGGTCCCGAACCCGGAGTGGCGGCGCCTGGTCGGCGGCCTGGCGGCCGGCAACAAGGGCCGCAAGCCGGACAAGCGCAGCTTCGCGAAGACCTGCCAGGCCTCCTGCCGCGGCGAGCGGGGTCAGGCGCACGCGAAGTTCTACCTGTTCGGCCACACCGGCGGGGCCAAGAAGGTCGTCATGCAGGGGTCGGCCAACCTGACCCAGGCCGCCGCCACCAACCAGTGGAACGACCTCTACACCACCATCGGCAACAAGGAGCTCTACAGGTTCACCGAGGGCGTGTTCGACCAGATGTGGAAGGACAAGCCCCAGGCGGACGCCTACACCGAGCTGCAGACCGGTCGGGTGCGCTTCTACTTCAGCCCGTTCACCGGTGCCGCCTACAAGGGCGACCCCTACCAGCAGCTGCTGCGCCAGGTGCAGTGCAGGGGCGCCCAGGACGGCGCGGGCAACAAGAACAGGCGCACGATCATCCGGGTCGCGCCCGACGTGATGCGCAACGAGCGCGGCATGCGTGCGGCGGTCGAGTTCAAGCGGCTGTGGGACGCCGGCTGCGACGTCAAGATCGGCTACACCGTCATGGGCGTCGCCGTCTTCCGGTTCCTCAAGCAGCGGACCGGCCGCGGACCGGTGCCGATCCGGCACCTGGTCCAGGACTACGACGGTGACAAGGACTTCGACAACTACTTCCACCTCAAGGCCCTGACCATCAACGGCGTGGTGGGCGGGGACCGGTCGGCGTACTACACGATCAACGGCTCCTCGAACCTCTCCGGCGGCGCGACGGTCTCGGACGAGAACATCATGCTGATCAACAAGAAGCGCGTGACGAAGAAGTACCAGCAGCACATCAACTGGTGGTACGACCACTTCCCGAGCGTGGTCCCGGACACCGCGGTCTCCGGTGGCGGCGACGCCGCCCGGATGCGGATGGACCCGTGGCTGGCCAAGCGCGTGACCAGCATGGCGCCGTACCGGCACATGGACCTGGACTAGGACACCTGCGTTGGTCAACGCCAGGGCGAGGGTGAGTGGGGTCGACGCCGACGGCATCTCGCTGTGGGGCTTCGGCGACCGGGTCCTCGACGTCCTGTTCGACGGCCGACGGGTGTGGTCGTTCTGGCTGGTGCGCGACACGACCGGGTCGCGCACCGGCCGCCGGCACATCGCCTGGCCGCCCGTCCTGCGCAAGTTCCTGGACGGCAGCACCCGGCTCACGATCCGTGAGCACGTCACCGGCACCGACCTCTACGACGAGGAGCGCAGCTTCGGCACCAGCCGCGAGCGGATCGCGGTGGTCGGGCGCACCGGGGCGCCGATGGGGCTGGACAAGTCGGGCCGGATGAGCGCGACCTTCGACGTCCGCTCCGAGGCGGAGGTCGCCCCGCTGCTCGACGCGATCGCGACCGTGCTCGACGTGCTGCGCGGGTCCGGTGTCGACCCGTTCCTGGCCTACGGCACGCTGCTCGGCGCGGTCCGCGAGCAGAAGTTCCTCGGGCACGACTCGGACGCCGACCTGGCCTACGTCAGCGCCGCCGACCGGCCGGTCGACGTGGTCCGCGAGTCCTTCCGGCTGCAGCGCTCGATCGCCGAGCAGGGCTTCCCGACCTATCGCTACAGCGGCGCGGCGTTCCGCATCGACGTCGTCGAGGCGGACGGGGTACGCCGGGGGCTCGACGTCTTCGCGGGCTTCCTCGACGAGGGCCGGCTCTACCTGATGGGCGAGGTCGGGGCGCCGTTCGACCCGGCCTGGGTCTACCCGACCACCGACTGCGTCCTGGAGGGCCGGACCTTCCCGGCGCCGGCGGTGCCCGAGCGGTTCCTGGAGGCCATGTACGGCCCGAGCTGGGCCGTGCCCGACCCGGCGTTCAAGTTCAGCACCGACCCGCGCACCATCGACCAGCTCACCGGCTGGTTCCGGGGGAGCGCGGGCCAGCGCCAGGACTGGGAGCGGTTCTACAGCGGGCCGCCGAAGCTGCGCCGCGCGAAGCGCGGCTCCTCGCTGGCCCGGAGGCTGTGGCGCGACCTCGGCGGGATCCCCGACCTGCACGTCCTCGACGTCGGTGCCGGCCGGGGCGGCGACGCCGTGTGGCTGGCCCGCCAGGGAGCGCAGGTCACGGCGTACGACTTCGTGCCACGGGCACTGATCGCCGCCCGGGAGGCCGCGGAGGCCGAGGGCCTGCGCCTCGACACCCGGACGCTGAGCCTGACCGAGTGGCGCTCGGTGCTCGGCGAGGGCGCGCTCGCCGCCCGCGACGACCGTCCCCGGGTGCTGCTGGCCCGGCACGTGGCGGACTCGACCGGTGAGTTCGGGCGCGAGAACCTCGCCCGCTTCGCGGCGATGACGCTGCGCGGTGGCGGCCGGCTGTACGCCGACGTGTGGACGGGGCAGGGCGGCCCGGCCCAGCGGCTGCGCCCGGTGCCGCTGGACGACCTGGTGCGCCACGTCGAGCGCCAGGGTGGCACGATCGTGCGCACGCGGGAGCTCGGCGTCGCCGGACGACGCCGGCGACGGAGCATCGGACGATTGGTGGCGCAGTGGGACTGAAGGACCTCGCACAGGGGGTGCGCACGCAGGCGCAGCTGGTGCGCCGCGTGCGGCAGCTCGAGACCGACGTGGCCGAGCTGCGCCGGCACAACCTGCGGCTGGCCGAGCTGGTCGACGTGGTCCAGGAGCTGCTCGTGCCGCTGGCGGACCGGGACGACGCCCGGGTCGCCGCCGCGATCGAGAAGTTCAACCGAAGCCTCTAGGGCGACCATGGCCGAGCGGGTCTTCCTGCACGTCGGTCTGCCGAAGACGGCGACCACCTACCTGCAGACCGTGCTGTGGGGCTCGCGACCCCGGCTGCGCGAGCAGGGCCTGCTGCTGCCCGGCGAGGAGCGCCGCGACCACCTGTGGGCCTCCCGCGTGGTGCGCGAGGACCCTCACCTGGCCCGCTCGCCGCAGCGGCACCGCACCGCCTGGGACCGGCTGCGGCACGAGATCGCCGGCTGGAGCGGGGACGCGCTCCTCAGCCACGAGTTCTTCGCCGCGGCCGCCGCCGAGCAGGCCGCCGCCGCGATCGCCGCCCTGGCCCCCGCGGAGGTGCACCTGGTGGTCACGGCGCGCGAGCCGCTGGGGCTGTTCACCGCCAGCTGGCAGGAGAGCCTGAAGAACCGGCACACCGCCACCATCGAGGACTACGCGCGCACGGTCTCGGAGAACCCCAACGACATCTGGAACTGGCGCACCCTCGACCTGCGCCTGGTCCTGGAGCGCTGGGCGGCCACCCTGCCGGCCGAGCGGGTGCACGTGCTCCCGCTCGACACGGGCGCGGAGCGCGAGGAGATCTGGCACCGGTTCGGGAGCCTGCTCGGGCTGCGGACCGCCGAGTTCGACCTGACCGGCTCCTTCCCGAACGAGTCGATGGGCGTCGCCGAGGCCGAGACCCTGCGTCGGGTGAACCATCACCTGGGCTCGTTCCGCCGGGCCTTCGACCGGGGCGTCTACATCCGGACCCTGCTCGCCGACGACCTGCTGGTGCCCCGTGGCGGGGAGCGCTTCTGGCCCCCGGCCGACCGGATCGAGGAGCAGCGCGAGCGCGGCCGGGACTGGGTGGCCCACGTCCGCGCGCAGGGCTACGACGTCCGCGGCGACCTCGACCACCTGCTGGTGCCCGCGCAGCTGCCCGAGCGCCGCGAGCCGTCGTCGGTGAGCGACGCCGAGGTCGCGGGCGTGGCGACCGAGCTGGTGGCCCGGCTGCTGGAGGAGGTGCGCGAGCTGCGCACCGGCGCTCCGCAGGAGTCGGCCGGGCCGGCGCCGCTCAGTCCGCGGCGGGGATGGTGGCGTCGGCGCTGACGAAGTGGTGGTCGCTGGTCACCCGGAGGGTGGAGCGGTCCTCCCAGTAGTCGCTGAACGTCGCGCCGTACCCCATCACCCAGTCGACGGCCAGCGCCCCGGCGGGGGAGCAGCCCCCGGCCGTGCTGCCGCCGATCGCCGCCGCCATGCCGGTGGCGGGCGCGACCCGGCAGAAGAACGGCGCCCGGTCGTTCATGTCGCCGGTGAGGAAGATCGGCAGGCCCTCGTCCTTGAGGCTGTTCACGACGCCGATCACCGCGTTGTGGCCGGCGGCCCGCGACACGGCGTACTTCCCGCCGCCGGCGGAGGCGTGCATGTTGAGGACGTAGAGCTCGCGCCCGGTCGCGCGGTGCCGGAGCCTGAGGATCGTCTGCGGTCGCACGGCGTTCATGAAGGTGATCCGGAACGAGCTGCCGTCGACGAACTCGAAGACGTCGGGGTCGTAGAGGATGTTGTTGTCGGTGTCGCGGGAGCCGAACGCGAGGTCGGGGTAGGCCGCCATGCCGGTCATGCTCTTCAGTCCGGCGAGCTGGTCGGGCTTGAGCTCCTGGGTGCCGAGGATGTCGACGCCGTGCTGGGCGACCTTGCCCGCGGCCCGCGGTGTGCGCGCCGAGGCGGGCGGGTAGGCCCGCCGGTCGCCACCGGGCGCGGTGTGGTTGCTGCCGAGCACGTTGAACGTCCCGATCCGGAACGAGAACGGGTTGCGGGCGGCCTCCTCGCGGGCCTGGCGCTCGGCGATCGCGGCCAGCTCGGCGGGGGAGTACGCCTGGATGGTGGTCCCCTTGACCACCGGGGGCTTGCGGTCGTTGCCCGGCCCCTGGATCGGCGCGCCGGTCGGGGTGGTGATCGCCCCGGGGGAGGAGGTCAGCTCGGCCGACGGCGACCCGGTCGGCTCCGTCGGCGTGGCGGCCGGCGTGTACGGCGCCTCGGCCGGCCGGTCGGAGACGCGGGCCGGGGGCGCGTCGCCGTTCGAGGCGACGACGTCGGCGGTGATCCAGGTCCCGGCGACGATCGCGGTCGGTGCGATGACGATCGCCACCCACGAGGCGGGCGACCGCCGCTTCGTGGGGAGGCGGCGGCGTCCTTTTCGCGCTGGGGACGGCATTGGGTCACGATATCGTTCCGGCGGTGGCCGGCCCAGTCGCGGTCGTCCGGCCGGTGACGTCACGACAGCAGCCAGACAGCAGCCAGAGGAGTGTTCGCGGTGGGCTCAGGCCACCCGGGGCAGGGGTTCCGCCCGGACGTGCAGGGCATGCGTGCCCTCGCGGTCGGCCTGGTGATCCTCTCGCACGCCGGGTTCCGCACCTTCTCGGGCGGCTTCATCGGCGTCGACGTCTTCTTCGTGATCTCCGGCTTCCTCATCACCGGGCTGCTGCTGCGCGAGGCCGACGCCTCGGGCCGGGTCTCGCTGCTGGGCTTCTACGCCCGGCGCGCCCGGCGCATCCTCCCGGCGGCCGTGGTCGTCCTGGTGGCGACGGTGCTGGCCTCGCTGCTGGTGCTGCCGCTGGTGCGGGTGCTGGAGATCGCCACCGACAGCATCTGGGCGGTCCTGTTCGCCGCCAACATCCGCTTCGCCGTGGTCGGCACCGACTACTTCGCCCAGGGCGAGCCGACCTCCCCGGTCCAGCACTACTGGTCGCTGGCGGTCGAGGAGCAGTTCTACCTCGTCTGGCCGTTGCTGCTGATCGCGGCGCTGCTCCTGGCCCGGCGTCGTGGCCGCCGTCCCGACCAGGTCCTGGTCCCGCTCGCCGGCCTGGTCGTCGTGCTGATGGCCGTCTCCGTGGTCTGGTCGCTGGTGGCCACCCACGGCTCGCCGGTCACGGCGTACTTCTCCACCCTGACCCGGGCCTGGGAGCTCGGCGCCGGCGCGCTGTGCGCGATCGCGCTGCGCTGGCGCCCGGTGCGCGCCCCGCGGGCGGTGCTGGAGGCCGGCGGCGCGGGCGGCCTGCTGCTGATCCTCGCGGGGGCGCTGGCCTTCGACGCCGAGACGCCGTTCCCCGGGTACGCCGCCGCGGTGCCCGTGCTCGGCACCGTGCTGCTGCTCGCCTCCGGGGCCGGCCCGGAGCCGACGGCCGTCGGCCGGCTGCTCGCGATCCGGCCCGCGCGGGTGCTGGGCGACTGGTCGTACTCCCTCTACCTGTGGCACTGGCCGGTGCTCCGGATCGCCGAGGACCACCAGGGGGTGGCCCGGCTCCCGCTCCTGGACGTGGCCGGCGTGCTGGTGCTGGTGCTCGTCCTGTCCGCGGCGACCTACCACCTCGTCGAGGAGCCGTTCCGCCGCGGCCGGCTGTGGGCCCGCCCGCGCTTCGGCGTCGCGCTCTACCCCGTCAGCGTCGTGGTGGTGCTCGCGGTGGCCCTGGGCGGTCGGGGCTGGGTGGACCACCAGCTCGGCGGGGACGCGCCGGCGATCAGCACCGCGGAGTTCGCCGACCAGCGTCTGAGCGCGGACCCGCAGGTCGCGCTGGTGCAGGCCTCGGTGCTGGCCGCGCGCGAGGGGCAGGCCGTCCCGGGCGACCTGGAGCCGCCGCTGCCCGGCATCCGCAAGGCCGTGGCGCCGCTGGGCGACTGCGACTACCGCACCGGCACCGAGGAGCTGTGCGCCTTCGGCGACGCCGACGCCGACCGGTCGCTGGTGCTGATCGGCGACTCGCACGCCCGGGCCTGGTCGCCGGCGTTCGACGAGCTCGGCCGCGAGCACGGCTACGCGACGTACAACCTGGTCTACAGCGGCTGCTCGGCCACCACCGCCGTGCAGGCCGACCGGGACACCGGCCGGGCCTTCGCCGGCTGCGAGGAGTTCAAGACCTGGGCGGCGTCGGCGATCGCCGAGCTGGAGCCGGACCTCGTCGTGGTGGCCACCTCGGCCGTCTCGCCGGTGCTGGCGGCCGACGGCGACCGGGTGGTCGGGATGGTCGAGGACCGGGCCGAGTTCCTCGACCTCGTCGTCGGCGGGTACGGCGAGCTGCTGCAGACCCTCCAGCAGTCCGCCGGCGAGGTGCTCGCGATCGGCAACACCCCCAAGCTGCCCCGCGAGCCGGGGGTGTGCCTGAGCACGGGCGACGTCGACCTCGGCGACTGCCTGCTCGAGGAGGGGAAGGTGTCGCGGAAGATCCAGCGGGCCTTCGCGCAGGAGGCGGCGAGGCTCGACGTGCCGTTCGTGAGCGCGAGCCGCTGGTTCTGCTTCGAGCGCGAGTGCCCCGCGGTCGTCGGGCGCACGGTCACCATGCGCGACAGCGAGCACATGACCCCGGAGTACGCCCGCCAGCTGGCCGAGCCGGTCGCGCGGGCGCTGCGTCTGGACCGTTGAGGACGTCCAGGACGGGGCCCGACAATTACACGTCTGTAGTTATCACGGATGGGTTGCCTGTGACTGGTGTGACTGATGTGATGTGGAACTGTCGCGCCGTGCCTGCGTAGAAATGGACTCTCCCGTGCCCCACGTTGCTCCCTCCCGTGCCGTCTCCCGGCGCCTCCCGCTGCGCTCGTTCGCGGCGCTGCTGGCGACCGTCCTGGCCGCGGGCCTGCTGGCCGCGCTCGGCTCCGCCTCGCCCGCCACGGCGGCCCCGATCTACGCCGACCCGCTGCCCGCGACCCCGGTCGGCTCGGTCCGGATGACCACGGCGAACCTGCTCTCCGGCCAGCCGCAGGCCAAGTTCGAGGCCGACCTGGCCTCGGTCTTCCAGAACGCGCCCGACTTCGTCACCTTCAACGAGGTGCCGTTCCGCGTCGACACCCAGCTGGCCCCTCCCGGCTACGCCCTCTGGCGCACCCCGGGCCAGTACGAGGGCGCGAACCCCGTCGTGTGGCGCACCGACAAGTGGACCGCGATCGCCCAGGGCACGGCCAACATCACCAACCGCTGGGGCAAGACCAAGAAGCAGTCGGTGCACTGGGGCGTCCGCTACGCCAACTGGGTGACCCTGCAGGGCGTCGACGGCCGCGTGGTGTCCGTGATCGCCACCCACCTGGCGCCCAAGAGCGAGATCACCGCGGGCCTGACCCCGATCGGCGTCAACAACCTCGGCAACCTGGTCGACAGCCTGCGCCCCGCCGGCCCGGTGCTCATCGGCGGCGACTTCAACTTCCACTACGCCAACCCGAACGAGTACCCCCGCGACCTGCTGGCCGCGCGCGGCCTCACCCCGGTGTACGACGTGCTGGGCCGCTACCTGCCGACCGGCGACCACTACGGCGCCACCATCGACTACGTCTTCCTCAGCGACACCGCGCAGGTCGCGACCAACGAGCTCTACACCTCCGAGCTCAACTCCGACCACGACGCGGTCACCGTCGACCTGACGCTCACCGGCGCCCCGCCGTCGGGGGTGCTGAGCTTCGGGCCGGGCACCGTGGTCAACGACCCGAACGGCGCCCTCGCCTCCAAGCGAGCGGTGCTGGACCTGATGGTCAAGGCCATCGACGGGGCCCCGAAGGGGGCGGGCATCCACCTCGAGACGGTCAGCATGATCGACAAGAAGATCCGCAACGCCCTGCTGAACGCCAAGGACCGCGGGGTGAAGGTGCAGTTCCTCAGCCGGCGCACGCCGAGCAGCAAGGTCGAGAAGTCGCTCTACAGCGCCCTCGGCAAGCGGATCTACAAGCGCCAGTGGGGCGTCGCCTGCCCGAAGGCCTGCCGCAAGATGGAGAGCCGCCGCTCGCTGCCGACCGCGCGCCTGCTGGTGAGCAAGTCGGGCATCACGCCTGCCGTCCGGATCGACGTCGACGCGCCGCTGAGCTTCAACAGCGCGAAGTCGCCGATGAGCGGCACGATCACCACGAGCCAGGGCAAGTACGACGGCGCCTACAAGTCGTTCCTGAAGCTGGTCGGTCGCTAGCCGCCCCGACGTCCGTGACGGGTGAGATACGCCACGGCGCGGACGTCGTACCGGTGCGTAACATCCAGCCTCGAGACCGGCGACGACCGTCGCCGCCGTCCTGAGCAGCGAGGAGCACCCTGATGGGCCGTCTGTGCCAGACCGAGGGACTGACCGAGGACCAGACCGAGATCCTGAAGGCGGTCCGGACCTTCGTGGAGGAGAAGATCCTCCCGGTGGCCACCGAGCTGGAGCACGCGGACACCTATCCGACCGAGATCGTCGACGGGCTCAAGGAGCTCGGGATCTTCGGGCTGATGATCCCCGAGGAGTACGACGGCCTCGGGGAGTCGCTGCTGACCTACGCCCTCTGCGTGGAGGAGATCGCCCGCGGCTGGATGAGCGTCTCGGGCGTGATCAACACCCACTTCATCGTGGCCTACATGCTGATGCGCCACGGCACGGAGGAGCAGAAGCGGAAGTACCTGCCCCGGATGGCCACCGGTGAGGTCCGCGGCTCGTTCTCGATGTCCGAGCCCGGCCTGGGCTCGGACGTGTCGGCGATCAAGACCAAGGCGACCCGGGGCGACGACGGCGGCTACACGATCGACGGCCAGAAGATGTGGCTGACCAACGGCGGCTCGTCGAACCTGATCGCGGTGCTGGTGAAGACCGACGAGGGCGCCGACAGCGTCTACAAGAACATGACGACGTTCCTGGTGGAGAAGGAGTCCGGCTTCGGGGAGACCGCCCCCGGGCTGACCATCCCCGGGAAGATCGACAAGATGGGCTACAAGGGCGTCGACACCACCGAGGCGGTCTTCGAGGGCCACCGGATCGCCGCCGAGCAGATCCTGGGCGGCGAGCCCGGCCGGGGCTTCTACCAGATGATGGACGGCGTCGAGGTCGGCCGCGTGAACGTCGCGGCCCGGGCCTGCGGCATCGCCAACCGGGCCTTCGAGCTCGGCATCGCCTACTCCCAGCAGCGCGAGACCTTCGGCAAGCAGATCGCCGACCACCAGGCGATCCTCTTCCGGCTCGCGGAGATGGCGACCAAGGTCGAGGCCGCGCACGCGATGATGGTCAAGGCCGCGCGGCTCAAGGACAAGGGCGAGCGCAACGACGTCGAGGCCGGGATGGCCAAGATGCTGGCCGCGGAGTACTGCAACGAGGTCGTCCAGGACTCCTTCCGGATCCATGGCGGCTACGGCTACTCCAAGGAGTACGAGATCGAGCGCCTCTACCGCGAGGCCGCCTTCATGCTGATCGGCGAGGGCACCTCGGACATCCAGAAGATGATCATCGGCCGCAGCCTGCTCAAGGACTACGCGCTCAAGGGCTGAGCGGCCCGCCGCTCAGCCGAAGACCGGGACGCAGACCGTGGTGGTCGTGCCCACCGCGTAGCGGGCCGCGACGGCGCGGTGGTCGGAGACCGGTCCGGCCACCACCTCGACGTCGAGCGGCTCCACCGCGCCGCGGTGGAGCAGGTAGTCGATGCGGGCCCGGGGCGTGGAGCTGGGCGCGGTCAGGCCGCTCCCGGTGCCGACCTCGGCCCAGGTGTCGGTGACGAAGGTCCGGGCCAGGGCCATCACGGGGGTGCCGGGTGTGGCGTTGAAGTCGCCGCCCAGCACCACCGGGCCCTCGTCCCCGGCGAGCAGGTCGCGGATCGCGGTGACCTGCTGCAGCCGGGCGTCGGCGGAGGTGTGCTCGAGGTGCGTCACGTAGGCGCCGAGCGAGGTGCCGTCCACGTCGATCACGGCGTGCAGCAGACCGCGCTGCTGGGTGCCGGCCGGGCGGGGGAGCAGGGTGTTCTCGGAGCTGGTGATCGGGAAGCGCGACAAGATGGCGGTGCCGTACTGGCTCTCGCCGGGCCGGATCACGTTGGCCCCGAAGGTCGAGTAGTAGCCCAGCCGCTCGCCGAGGTAGGCCGGCATGTCGATCGAGCCGCTGATCGGCCGGTTCTTGTCGACCTCCTGCAGCAGCACCACGTCGGGCTTCCAGCTGGCCAGGGCCTGCGCCAGCAGGTCGATCTGCACACCTGCCTGGCCCCGGGAGGACTTGATGTTGAACGACATGACCGAGATCTCGGTGGTGCTGCCGTCCGGCACGCAGGTCTCGCCGGTCGCCGAGCCCAGGGGCGCAGGGACGGTCGTGGACGGCGGCACGCTGCCGCTCGGCGGGCCGGAGACCGGCGGCTCCGAGCCGGTCGGGCTCTCGGTGCCGCCCGGCTCGACCGGGCTGGTGGTGTCTGCGGGCGTGTAGGGGACGTCGGGGTCCTGAGGGCCCCCGACGACGACCTCGCCGGCCCGGTCGGCGAGGTAGTCGAAGGTGAGGACGGTGCCGACCACCGCGACCAGGGCCGCCAGGATGGCGATCGAGACCAGCCCGTGGGTCCAGCGCTCCGGCCATCGCGGGATCCAGCGGCGCGGTCCGGTCGGCCCGGCTGAGCGCTCCGCGACGTCGGGCTCCGCCTCGGGCTCCGCCTCGGGCTC
>Ga0075365_10001022_pt1 | contig 12000 bp, 10 predicted proteins | sample EndMetdeltDD1765_FD_71387 | JGI IMG/M metagenome (GOLD analysis project Ga0075365, IMG submission 71387) | Populus endosphere microbial communities from Tennessee, USA - Endosphere MetaG P. deltoides DD176-5 | ecosystem: Host-associated > Plants > Roots > Endosphere | place: USA: Tennessee... | reverse complement strand
GCCACGTGGCCGGTCGAGTACGGCGGCAAAGGCCTCACCACGATGCAGGGCGTTGTCCTCACCGAAGAGTTCGCGAGGGCCAAGGCGCCGCTGCGCGCGGACTTCTTCGGCGACACCCTTGTCGGGCCGACGATCCTGCAGTGGGGCACCGAGGAGCAGAAGAAGACGTTCCTGCCGCAGATCCTCAACGGCACCATGAGTTGGTGCCAGGGTTTCAGTGAGCCGGACTCTGGTTCCGATCTGGCCAGCCTGAAGACCACCGCTGTGCTCGACGGTGACGAGTGGATCATCAACGGCCAGAAGGTGTGGACCTCGCAGGCCCATCACGCCAACTACTGCTTCTTGCTGACCCGCACCGATCCCGACGCTCCGAAGCACAAGGGCATCTCGTACATGCTCGTGCCGATGGATCAGCCCGGCGTCGAGGTGCGCGGCATCACCCAACCCGATGGCACCGCCGAGTTCTGCGAGGTGTTCTTCGACAACGCGCGGTGCCCGAAGGACAACGTCGTCGGCGGCGTGAACAACGGCTGGAAGGTGGCCAACTCCACCCTCGCGTTTGAACGCGGGATGAGTGCAACCACCGGTTATCGGCGCTTCGAGGAGGAGCACCGACTGATGGTGGCCGCCGCGCGCGAGAACGGCTCGATCGCGGATCCGTCGATCCGTCAGCGCTTGGCGATGTTCTACACCAAGGTCCGGATCATGAAGATCAACGGGCTGCGTTCCTTGAGCGCGACGCTGAACAACACGCGCGACCCGGGCGTCGCCGCGCTCGGCGCGACGAACAAGATGTTCTGGTCGGAGATGCACCAGGCGGCAATGGAGCTCGCGCTCGACATCTACGGGCCGAGTTCGATGCTCATCGACACCGGTCCCGAGAGCGCCTCGTGGCCCGCGACCGGTCGCGACAACCGGCGCGACGGCTACCCGGTCAGCCCGATGATGAGCGCGTTCTTCTTCAGCCGCAGCGAGACCATCTGGGGCGGCACCAGCCAGATCCAACGCAACATCGTCGGCGAGCGCGTTCTCGGCCTCCCCAAGGAACCGTCACCCGCCTGACCGCCGGGGCCCGCGCTCCCACGCCTGTCGCAGTGAGTCGGCGAATCGGGGGGCCAGCCAATCGGGCAGGATCGCGGGCGTTCGGCGGCGGATCGTGAGGAGCGCGGCGTCGACGCGGGGTACCGGCCGGAACGCTGTCCGCGGGATGGTCGGCCCGGCATCGAACGTCCACCACGGTGCCCATGCCGCCGACCGCAGTGTGTCGGGAGGCGTTTGGCACCGCTTGCGGACGACCTCGAGTTGGAGGATGAGATCGCATCGATCCGGCGCGTGAACTGGATCGTCCAGGAGTCGGGTGAGGAGATCGGTGGACATGCCGAACGGGGGATTGGCGATCACTCGGAACGCTTCGTCGGGAACCCGCCATGTCCGTGCATCGGCTCTGACGACCTCGACCCGATTCGCGAGGGCGCGGTCACGGACGTGGGCGGCGAGTTGTCGAGCCCACACCGGGTCGCGTTCGATCGCGATCACACGGGCGCCGGCCGTGGCGCACGCGAACGTCAGCGCGCCGCGCCCGGCGCCGATGTCGACGACGAGCTCGCCGGGGGTGATGTCGAGCGTGCCGACCAGCCGCCGGACCAGCGCCTGATCGACCAGGAAGTTCTGACCGTCGCTACGGCGTCGGTCGTCCCGAGCGGTCCTCGCGCCCGACGGCGCCCGTCCTCGCCCGGCCACGGAGCACCATCGGCATCATCATGAGCGTGAGCGTAGGTCAGCGTTCAGCATGCGCCCGCACGAATTCTCGACCCTACGACCGACCGGCGAGGGCTTCGAGCATGGCGGGTGTGTCGATCGAGAAATGGGCGGCGACGGCCTTGCCGTCGCGGATCGTCCACCGATGGACTTCGGCGATGTCGAACGGAGTCTCGGTCGCGACCGTGCGCCCCTGCGTCCGGCCGACCTGGATCACATCGCCGTCGGCCATGAACATGGCCTCGGTGGTGACCGCGGACGCGATCGAACTGGTGAGCGCAAGGCCGAACGTGGAGAACCCGTCGTGCCCGACGTGCCGGCCACCCCATGGCAGGGCCGGGTCCTGGGTGATCACGCACTCCGGATCGAGCAGGGCGAACACGGCGTCGAAGTCGCGACGCGCCATCGCCGAATAGATCCCGGTCACGATGTCGATGTCGCTCATCGGGTCCATTCAAGCGGCGCCCGACGGCGCGGCGCGACGCCACTGTTAACAATCACGCAACATGCTGGTCTTGCGGACGTGCGACACTTGGCGAAGTGACTGTTACCGATTTGCGCGTGCACGCAGGATCCTACGACGAGTTGTTGTTGCCAGACGGCAGTGCACGACCGCACGCCGAGGTGCTCGTCGAGACGCTCCGCCGGCTCGGCGTGGACGAGTTGCAGGCCCGCCAGGATCATGCCGATCTCGACATCCTGACCATGGGGATCACGTTCACGGTCTACTCCGACGGGCGCGGCATCGACCGGGCCTGGCCGTTCGACGTCATTCCCCGCGTGATCGACGCGACCGAGTGGAAGCACATCGAGGCCGGGCTGATGCAGCGCCTCCGCGCGCTCAACCACTTCATCGACGACATCTACAACGAGCAACGCGTCGTCGCCGACGGCATCTTCCCGGCCGAGCTGCTCGAGGGCTCGGTGAACTTCCGGCCGGAGTGCGTCGGCGCCCGTCCGAAGTTCGGGGTCTGGGCACACATCAGCGGCAGCGACATCGTGCGCGACGAGGATGGCACGGTGTACGTCCTCGAGGACAACCTGCGCGTCCCGAGCGGCGTCAGCTACATGATCGAGAACCGCTTGATCGCCAAGCGCGCGTTCGCCGACGTGTTCGAGAAGCACAGCGTGCGCCCGGTCGACGGTTACACCGACGAACTGCTCGAACTGCTGACGTCGCTGGCGCCGGCCAGCAACGGCAGCGCGACGGTCGTCGTGCTGACCCCCGGCATCTACAACTCGGCCTACTTCGAACACGGCTTCCTCGCCCAGCGGATGGGCGTGCCGCTCGTCGAGGGCCGCGACCTCTTCGTCGACGAGGACGAGGTCGTCTACATGCGCACGATCGACGGGCCCCAGCGCGTCGATGTCATCTATCGGCGGATCGACGACATGTTCATCGACCCTGAGGCGTTCAACCCGGACTCGACCCTCGGCGTGGCCGGGCTGATGCGAGCCTGGCGGGCCGGCAACGTTGCCATCGCCAACGCCCCTGGTGCGGGCGTCGCCGACGACAAGGTCGTGTACGCCTGGGTGCCCGACCTGATCCGCTACTACCTCGGTGAGGAGCCGATCCTCGCCAACGTTCCGACGTACCGCTGCATGTATCCGGCCGAGTGCGAGTACGTCATCGAGCACATGGCCGAGCTCGTCGTCAAACCCGCCAACGAGAGCGGAGGCGCCGGCTTGCTGATCGGCAATCGGGCCACCGCGGCGGAGATCGACGAACGCGTCCACGCCATCATCGCCGATCCGCGCAACTGGGTTGCGCAGCCGATCCTGTCGCTGTCCACTGCGCCGACGCTGTGTGACGGTTCGATCCAGCCCCGCCACCTCGACCTGCGCCCGTTCATCCTCACCGGCGAGACCAGCTACGTCACTGCCGGTGGGCTGACACGCGTCGCGCTTCGTGAAGGATCGCTGGTCGTCAACTCGTCGCAGGGCGGCGGCAGCAAGGACACCTGGGTGATCGAGACGGCCGAACTGCCGGGCCAGCGCCAAGTCCAGGCCTGACCGTGGCTCTGCTGTCACGGGTTGCCGAACAGTTGTACTGGGCGGCCCGATACATGGAGCGCGCCGAGGACACGGTGCGCATCGTGCGCGCCTACACCGATGTGATCGTCGACCTTCCGATGTCGGTGGTGAGCTCGTGGGAACCGCTGCTCGCCGTCACCGGCACCGGCGACCTTCACGACAAGCACCACGATCACGCCGACGAGACGTCGATCGTGCACTTCTTGATCGCCGACGAGCAGAATGCGAACTGCGTCGTGAACGCGGTGGCGATGGCGCGCGAGAACCTGCGCTCGTCGCGCGAGGTCGTGCCACGCGAGGCCTGGAAGGTCGTCAACGACCTGTACCTGTACGTCGCCGCGCATCGCACCGACGGTGTCAGTCGACGCAGCCGCTCGCGTTTTGCCGATCGGGTGATCGCCGAGTCGCAACGACTCGACGGCGTGTTGAGCGCGACGATGAGCCGCGACCACGCGTACGAGTTCCTCCGCATCGGCCAGTCGCTCGAGCGGGCCGACATGACGACGCGCGTGCTCGGCGTCCGCGCCGCGGCGTTGATCGGCGGGGACGCGGACGACTTCGCCGAGGTGCAGTGGATGGGTGTCCTCCGTTCGCTGTCCGCGCTGCAGATGTACCAGCGGGCAACACGCTCGCCGATCGACGGCACCGCGGTGATCGACTTCCTGCTCCACGACCGGGCCTTCCCGCGCAGCGTGATGTCGTGCCTGCAAACCGTGCGCGACGGTCTGTCGCGGCTGCCCCGCGGTGATCGGATGTCTGGTGTGCTGGCCGAGGTGTTCGCCACTGCGGCGCAGGCGAGCGGCGATGCGTTGGACGGAGCGGAGCTCGATTCGGAGACCGAACTGCTGCAACTTGCGATTGGCAAGCTCCACAATGCCATCATCGCGACGTATGTCGGCGACCATTCGCACTGAACCGGTGAGCGCGGGCACCGCAACGCCGCTGAACTACTCGGTCGCCGGCGACGCGTACGACGAGGCCGTCGACCCGACGGGGGAGACCCGCCCGACGTGGCGATCGCTGTCGCGGGCGATCGCCCGACTCGGCCCGGCCGAACTGGTCGAGCGCCAGCGCCAAGCCGATCGGCTGGTCGAGGCCGAAGGGGCCAGCTACCTGTTCAACGACGACGGAGCCGACAGCAGCCGGCCATGGCGGCTCGACCCGGTGCCGCTCGTGTTCGGCGGCATGGAGTGGGCCGAGTTGGAGCGGGGCATCGCCCAACGGGTGCGCGTGATCGACGGCATGATCGCCGATTTCAACGGTCCGCAGCAGCTGCTCCGCGACCGCGTGGTCGCGGCAACAGCTGTGTTCGGTTCGCCCGGATACGTGCGCGCCGCGCACGGCCTGACACCGGCCGGCTCGCGTTGGCTGACGATGTATGCGGCCGATCTCGTCCGGCTCGCAGACGGCCGGTGGTGCGTCCTGCGCGATGTCACCGACGCGCCATCCGGCGCGGGTTATGCGCTCGTCAACCGCAACGCCAGCGCGCAGCTGCTCCCCGACGTCGTTCGCGACATGGCGCCGCTGTCGCTGGTGCCCTTCTTCGCTGATGTCCGATCCGCGCTCGACGCGACGGCGCCCAGAGATCGCAGCAGCCCGCGAACTGTGGTGCTGTCGCCTGGCCTCGGCCACCCGTCGTACTTCGAGCACAGCTACCTTGCCGCCAACCTCGGCTACCACCTCGCCGAACCGCCGGACCTGGTCGTGCGCAGCGGGCGCGTCTGGCTGCGTGCGCTCAGCGGCCTGGAGCCCGTCGACGTCATGCTGCGGCGGATCGACGGCTCATCACTCGATCCGCTCGAATCGGCTCGCGGTGCGATCGGGGTGCCAGGCCTTGCTCGTTGCGCGCGTGTGGGCGGCATCGGGCTTGCCAACGCCCTGGGTTCCGGGGTTGCGTCGACGATGGCTGTTCTCCCGTTCGTCGATGCAGTCGCCAAGGCCCAGGGTGAGCAGCTGACCCTGGCGTCGTTGCGCACGCTGTGGTGCGGCAGCGCGGATGATCGCGCCGAGGTGATCGCCGGCCTGCGACGGCTCGTGCTGCACGATGTCAGCGCGATGCGCACGGTCTTCGGGTCGCACCTCGACGAGGCCGGCGTTGCCGAGTGGACGGCGTTGATCGACCACGAACCGCACCGTGTCGTCGCCCAGGAGACGGTCGACTTCGCCACCGCGCCGGTGCTGAGCGCGACCGGTCTGGTGCCGGGCACCGTTGTGTTGCGGGTTCTCGCCGTGGTCGGCAAGCAGGGCATCAGCGTGATGCCCGGTGGGCTGGCTCGAGTCACCGACCCGACCGTGCCGATCGTCCAGCAGACGTCCGGCGTCGTCAAGGACGTGTGGGTTCTCGACGACCGTCCCGATCGGCCGCTGCCGATCTCGACCAGGGTCACTCGATCGATGCCGCAGGTCGACCTCCGCGAATCGCTGCCGACCCGCGCCGCGGAGGCGATGTACTGGGTTGGTCGATCCGCCGAACGCTCGGAGGCGATGGCCCGGGCGACCGCTGCCGCGCTGGCGATCATCCAGGGTGATCCACCGTTGCTCACGGTGCTCGATGGTGCGTGGCGACGTCCGGTCGTGGCCGCGCTGTCGGCGTTGGGTGGGCAGAGGGTCGCGGGCGTCGCCACGGACGCGAGTGTGACGCCCGAGGAAGAGTTCCGCGCCGCGGTGGCGGCGACGCTGGTCGGCCCGGGCGGGCTGCCCGGCTCGCTGAGCGCGCTGTCGCGCGCGGCGAGCTCGGCGCGGCAGTTCGTCAGCGCAACCACGTGGCGCGTGCTCGGCGAGCTCGAGAACGAACGCAACCTGCTCGGCACCGAAGTCGCGAGTGCCTACGACGCCGGCGTGCGACGGCACCTCGACACCGTCCTCGTCCACCTCAGCTCGCTCGCCGGGCTGTTCAACGAAAGCACCGTCCGTGGCCCCGCGTGGAGGTTCCTCGAGATCGGCCGTCGTGTCGAGCGCAGCCTCGGCCTGCTGTCGGTGTTCGAGAACGTCGTCTCCCCGGCCGACCCGAATCTGCGCAACAGCCTGTTCGACTACGTCCTCGCGGCCAGCGAGAGCCTGGTCGCGTACCGGCGCCGCTACCGGAGCGACGCCGTGCTCGATGCTCTCGTCGACCTACTGCTGCTCGACGACGCCAATCCGCGGGCGCTGGCGTTCCAACTCGATCAGCTGCGCAGCCAGCTGGCCCTCCTGCCGGCGCGTGACGGCAGCCCGCATCTGGGCGCCCTGGTCGAGCGTTCGAGCGCAGCCCTCGTCGACATGAGCTGGCTGCCGGCGGACGCCGATCATCTGGGCTCGAACCGTCGCCGCGAGCTCATCGACCGGTTCGTCCTCAGCGCACGCGCCCCGTTGCTCGATTTCGCTGATCAACTGAACGTCGTGTACTTCAACGACCCCGCCCGTGTGCGCCACCTCGTCGGGCAGACCGAGATGCAGCAGGTCGCCAACAGGGGAGGCGGCAGATGATCCGGTACGCCGTCCGCCACCGCACCTTCTACCACTACGGCGAGCGGATGAGCAGCGGTCAGAGCCTCGGCCACCTCACCCCGCGGATGACGCCGTACCAGACCGTGAACGCGTCGGCGCTCGAGGTTCTGCCGCAACCCGAGGAACAGTCGGAGTGGCTGGACTCGTTCGAGAACCCGGTCAACTCGTTCACGATCACATCGCCGCACGAGACGCTCGAGGTCGTCGCCACGTCGCAGGTCGATGTCGTCGTCCCCGAGGTGCCCGACGTCGACGAGCCGTGGGAGACGATCATGTCGCGGTTGCCGAGCGGCTTCGGCAAGCTCGATGTCGACGCCCAGCAGTTCGTGCTGCCGTCGCCGTTCATCCCGTACCTGTTCGAGCTGCACAGCCTTGCCAAGGAAGCCTTCACGACCGGCCGGCCGTTCCTCGAGGCCTACCGCGCGCTGAACGAGTCGATCTTTCACACCTACTCCTTCGACCCGTCGTTCAGCGACGTCTCCACACCCCTCGGCGACGTCCTGCTGCACCGGCGCGGCGTGTGCCAGGACTTCGCCCACCTGATGACGGGCGCGTTGCGATCGATCGGCCTCGCCGCGCGGTACGTGAGCGGCTACATCGAGACCCAACCACCGCCCGGTGAGACCAAGCTCGTCGGATCCGACGCATCGCACGCGTGGTGCTCGGTCTACGTTCCGAACGTCGGGTGGATCGACGCCGACCCGACCAACAACCAGATCCCCCCGCATCGCCACATCACCGTCGCGTGGGGACGTGACTACGGCGACGTGTCGCCCCTCCGTGGGGTCGTGCTCGGCCCTTCGGCGACCCAGTCGATGACCGTCGAGGTCGACGTCAGCCGCCTCGACGTACCGGCTTCATAGGGCGGCTGCCACCACCGACGGTCATGTCCGAATTCGGCCAGATTGTCTGTCCGATAGCCGCCAGACTGGATCCGTGATCGAGGACCCGGAGCAGTGCTATCGAGCGGTCTCGAGTCGCGACAGCCGGTTCGACGGATGGTTCGTGACGGCCGTGCGCAGCACCGGCATCTACTGCCGGCCGTCGTGCCCGGCGATCACGCCGAAGCGGGCCAACGTCTCGTTCTACGCATCGGCTGCGGCTGCGCAGCGCAATGGTTACCGGGCCTGCAAGCGCTGCCGTCCCAACGCAACGCCGGGTTCGCCGGAGTGGAACGTGCGCGCCGACGTCGTCGGCCGGGCGATGCGCCTGATCGCCGACGGCGTTGTCGACCGCGAAGGCGTGCACGGCCTCGCTGACCGCCTCGCCTACAGCGACCGCCAGCTCAACCGGCTGCTCAACGCGGAGATGGGGGCCGGGCCGCTCGCCCTCGCGCGGGTGCAGCGGGCCCAGACCGCGCGGCTGCTGATCGAGACCACGACGATGTCGTTCACCGACGTTGCCTTCGCGGCCGGGTTCTCCAGCGTGCGCCAGTTCAACGAGACCGTGCGCGAGGTCTTCGATGTCGCGCCGTCAGAGCTGCGCTCGCGCCGCGGACGGGAAGGGGTCGGGCCCGGCGCGGTGACGGTGCATCTGGCCTACCGCGAGCCGTTCGACGCGGGTTCGATCCTCGGCTTCCTCGGCCTGCGCGCGATCCCCGGCATCGAATCATGGGACGGTACGACGTACTCGCGTGTGCTCACGCTGCCCCACGGCCACGGGACGGCCGCGCTGTCGCCCGACGAGCGCTCGGTGCGCTGCGAGCTCCGCCTCGACGATTGGCGCGATCTGCAGGCCGCGGTGCACCGGTGCCGGCGGATGCTCGATCTCGACGCCGATCCTGTCGCGGTCGATGCCATTCTCGGACGAGATCCGGTGCTCGCGGCGCTCGTCGCGGCCCGGCCCGGGATGCGATCGCCCGGCCACGTCGACGGCAACGAGCTCGCGGTGCGCGCCGTACTCGGACAACAGGTGACGGTGATCGGGGCGCGCACGCTCGCGGCACGGATGGTGCAGGCGATCGGCGAGCCGCTGCCGCACCCGGTCGGCGATCTCACCCACGCCTTCCCCACCGCGGCGGCGATCGCCGACATCGACCCGGAATCGTTGGCGATGCCGAACTCGCGCAAGCGCGCCCTGCGTGGCCTGTGCACCGCTCTCGCGACGGGCGACGTCGTCATCGACGCCGGCGCCGACCGGGCCGAGATGTCGGCTCGCCTGTTGGCCCTACCGGGGATCGGACCATGGACCGTGTCGTACATCGCCATGCGCGCTCTCGGCGATCCCGACGTGTTCATGCCGACCGACATCGGCGTGCGCAACGGCTTCGAACGGCTCGGCCTCGACGGCTCGCCGCGCACTGCAGATCTCGCGTCGCAGGCGTGGCGACCATGGCGTTCGTATGCCCTCCACCACCTCTGGGCTCAGCTGTCCGATCCTGTGAAGGAGATCACCTCATGACCACCACGACCCTCTACCGCACGATCATCGACAGCCCGGTCGGTCCGCTGACGTTGGTGGCGTCCGATTCGGGTCTGCGCTACGTGCTGTGGATGCAGGACCGCGACACCCGCGTCGACATCGGTGCCGTCGACGGCGGCGAGCACGACCCGAACGGCATCCTCGATGCCGCCGTCGCCCAACTGCAGGAGTACTTCGCCGGCACTCGTACCGACTTCGACATCCCGCTCGACACGGTCGGCACCGGTTTTCAGCGCACGGCGTGGGATGCGCTGCGCACGATCCCGTTCGGCGAGACCGTCAGCTACGGCGAGCAGGCGCGGCGGATGGGCGACGTCCGCAAGGCACGAGCGGTCGGGGCGGCCAACGGCCGCAACCCGGTCTCGATCATCGTGCCGTGCCACCGCGTCGTCGGCGCCGACGGCTCGCTCACCGGCTTCGGCGGCGGCCTCGAGGCCAAGGCCTGGCTGCTCGATCACGAGCGCCGGGTGTGGATGGCCCAGAACGCCGTCGGCTGATCGCCGCGGTCAGACGCGGTTCTTGGCGCGGGCGAGCTGCTCGCGGCGGAGGCGGGCCGCGGCTTGCTCTTGGGCCTTGCGCTCCTTGCGCTGGGCCTTGAGCGCGAGGCGCGCGGCGTCGTCCTGCTTCAGCGGCAGCAACGGCGCGAGCGGCTTGTCCTCGCTCGGGGGCAGCTTCACCAGCTCGTCGTTCTTGAGCATGCCGACGATTGTCGCCGAGGCGGGTGCCTCACCGACGACCGTGGAGGCGAGCATCATCCGGACCACGCCGACGCCGTGCTTGTCGACCAGCCCGGGCATGACCTTCTCGAGGTCTTCCAGGCTGGGGAGGTCGGCGGCGTCGCCGAGCTGCTCGACGCAATCGGCCAGGCAGGCATCGCTGAGCACGACGCCGAGGCGCTGCAGATCACCGTTGAGCCGCCCCTTGTGCGCCGTTGCCCGGATGGCCTCGATCAACCCGGCGGTGTCGGTGGCGGAGTCGGTCTCGGCCGCGTCGGCGTCGTCGGTGGCAGCGTCTCCGGCGTCGCCGGCAGCTGTTGCCTTGCCGCTCTCATCGGCGCGGATGCCGCTGATCCGCTTGACGGCGAGGACGTGATCTTCTGGCAAGCCCGCGAGCAGCGCCGACAATTCATCGTCGGTCGCGGCGATGAACGCGCGGTCGAGCAGGGAAAGGGCGGCGATGTGGGCCTTCGTCGTATTCACGGGCTACACCATACGAGGGCATCGGCGCCCTGACCACCCGCGTGAGATGGTCAGTCCTCGTACTCGAAGTCGGCGAGACCAGGCGCCCGCTCGTGGTAGTCGCCGGCTTCTGCCACCCACCACGCCTTGGTGGTTCTCAGACCGGTCGGCTGATCGAGGGTTCCGGCCGCGATGCACATCTTGTCGGGGTTCTCGTCGGCGTGCCAGAACAGGGTCGATCCGCACGTCGAACAGAACCCGTAGTGCACGGTCGGGACGGGGTCGTACCAGCGCAGCGTGCTGTCCGAGAGGAACGTGAGCTGATCCGGCCGAACGGCGGTCGCGGCCATGTGATGACCGGTGATCCGCCGGCAGCGCTCGCAGTGGCAGTTGTAGACGTCGCGCAGCTCGCCCTCGATCTCGTACGACACCCCGCCACAGTCACATCGACCACGCTGCATCCGGCCACGGTAGCGACGCCGGACGCCCGCGGCGAGAACGAGCGGCCAGAATGATCGCATGGCGACCACGCGGGGCAAGCGATCGATCGATGTCGCCGAACGACGGGCGCGCCTCGGCGTTCGTCACCACTTGGCCGCCGCGCAAAATACCGACGATGTCGTGCGCATCACTGACGATCTGGTCGGTCTCCACTCGACCGATCCGGTGACCGTGTACCTCTCGGCCGCGGCTCGGATGAAACAGCCGTCGTTCGAACCGCTCGCGACGGCGCTGTACGAGGATCGCACCCTCGTTCGCCATCACGCGATGAGACGCACGCTGTGGGTGTTCTCGCCGGAGGTCGCCAGACTCGCCCACGCCTCGACGACGACCGGACTGCTCAAGCAGCAGCGCAAGGTGCTGAGGACCTTGCTCGAAGAGTCGGGCGCGGTCGATGATCCCGACGCATGGGTCGCCCAGGCGCGCGCTGACACGCTCGCCGCGCTGCATCGGCTTGGCCCGACCACAGCCCGCCGGCTCGGCAAAGAGGTGCCGGCGCTCGGCGTCAAGCTGCAGCTCGCGGCCGGCAAGTCGTATGCCGCTCAGGTCGCGGCGCACACCCGCGTCCTGCTGCTGCTCGGCTTCGAGGGCGAGATCGTTCGCACCAAGCCGACGGGCACCT
>Ga0075365_10001021_pt1 | contig 12017 bp, 14 predicted proteins | sample EndMetdeltDD1765_FD_71387 | JGI IMG/M metagenome (GOLD analysis project Ga0075365, IMG submission 71387) | Populus endosphere microbial communities from Tennessee, USA - Endosphere MetaG P. deltoides DD176-5 | ecosystem: Host-associated > Plants > Roots > Endosphere | place: USA: Tennessee... | reverse complement strand
GCCTCTACCAACGACCGAAACACCTTAAAGGAACTGTGTCAGTCTATAGCCCGTCATCGAGCAGGCTGGCGTTTTTGTCGGCCGCACCAGCTGTTTTGTCGGCGAGTTTTTGGACCTTGCCAAGCTTGCTTTCGATAGTACGCGACTTACGGCTGGCTGTGTCGATAGTGTTTGTTGCCTGGACGAGTTTGTCGCGCGTCTTGTCGAGCAAGTCGCCAAACTTGCCAAACTCACCCTTTATGGTCGTGAGCAATTCCCATACTTGCGAGGTCTGCTCGGCAATCGCCAGCGTCCTAAACCCAAGCTGATAGCTCGACAAAATTGCAGCAATCGTCGTCGGGCCGGCTATTGTCACGCGGTAGGATTGCTGCAATGTTTCGAACAAGCCGGGCGTGCGCAACACTTCGGCGTAAAGGCCTTCGGTCGGTACATAGAGCACCGCGAAGTCGGTGGTGGCTGGTGGGTTGATGTACTTTTCCTTGATGGATTTGGCCTCGAGCTTGATGCGCGTTATGAGAGCCTTGTGGGCCGTATCGGCGTCGACAGTGTCGCCTTTTTCTTGCGCTGCGACGAGGCGCTGATAATCTTCCAGCGGGAATTTCGCATCAATCGGCAAGTAAATAAATCCGTTTTTGGAAGTCTTATCCGGCAACTTTATAGCAAAGTCCACAGCATCGCGACTACCCGGCGTAAGCATAGCCTGCTTGACATAGTGGTCCTTGATGAACACTTGGTCGAGCAGGCTTTCGAGTTGGACTTCGCCCCATGTTCCGCGCGTTTTAACATTGGTCAACACGCGCTTGAAGTCGCTGACGTCACTGGCCAAACCTTGCATTTCGCCCAGACCCCGCTGCACTTGCTCGAGCCGCTCGGACACGAGTTTGAAGCTTTGGCCAAGCCGCTTTTCCAATGTGCTTTGGAGTTTTTCGTCGACGGTCATACGCATTTTTTCAAGCTTTTCGGAATTGTCTTTTTGTAAGCTTTCGAGTCTGCCTTCCACTGTTTTGCGGATCAGTTCCAGCTTTTCGTCGTTTTTGTCGCGCAATTGCTCGACGCGCTGGGTAATCTCAAGACGCAGCTCCTTGTTGGCGTCAGCAAATTCGCGGCGATTCTGGGCAAACTCCTTCGAAGCATCCAGGCTTTTTTGCCGCGACATCATATATAGCAGACCCACGAAGTTCAAGACTCCAACCACCAACAAAACTATAAGCATATTCTTATTCTAACAGATCACTGACAAGATCAAACAAAACGTGTTAGGACGAACATAGCAGCCGTGCCCAGTAGCGTAAAGCCGATAGCCCGTAGCGACGAACTTTTGGCATGGGCCTGAGGCAAAATATTGCCGCTCGCAATGTACATAAGTATACCGGCAAAGAAACCTAGATACACCGCCAGCGCCCCTTCTGAAAACGAAATAACCAAGCTAGCGAGGCCGCCCAAGATCGGCATAACGACTACGACAGTCAGCAGTTTTTTGATACGTGCCAGACGGTTGCCGTGGAACATCATGAAGCTCGTTGTGTCAAAGCCATCGGCGAAGCGATGGCCAATCACCGCCAGCGCTACCGCAAAGCCTACCGTTGTGCTGACTTGAAAGCCGACGCCAATACTCAGGCCATCCAAAAAACTGTGCCCAGCCAGCGCCACTGCGCGGGCCACACCGAGCTTCGGGTGACGGTGCGGGCCGTACTCGCCCTCGTCGCCCTCGTGCACCAAAATGAACTTTTCGGTCACATGAAAGAACAAAAAGCCCAGTGCGAACAGTGCCATTGGCCACACGGCATCGACTTTTCCGTCCGCGACCACTTCAAAGATTTCCGGCAGCAGGTCGAAGGTTACCAGCCCCAACACCAAGCCTGATGTCACAGCCATAGCAATTTGTAATTTGTTGCGACTGCGAATAGCCACATAGCCCCCGGCTAAAGCCGCCAGCGACGCTAAAATAGTAAGTACAAAAACAATCATGCCGATATGATAAGGTTGGCGCTAGTTTTATGCAAATCTGTCGCAATTTTTGTCGTAATTGCGGCTAGTTCAGTATAGTAGCCGATGCGATAACGAATGTATCAATACTTTTTCGGACAGCGCTTGCCCGCCTTGCAGTTTGCACAGGTAGTACTGTCATGCTTGGACTTTTCTTTTTCTTTGGTAAGCCCCAGAGCTTCCCCCATATCGTTAGCGAGATTTTCCAGATGCGGATGTATACACGCCATGGCACCAAGAGTCATAGCCATTTGCATAGCCATTTCTATCTGACCGCGATCGCGGGCCTCGGAAACCAGCCGGCGCAGGCCACTCATGGCCAGCTCGTCGTCCGGCTGGTTGATGGCTAGTTCGGTCAGTTCGCCGAACTTTGCGCCAAGTTCTTCCTCGGTCAGCGGCACCAAATCCGCGAAGAACTCGTCGTCAAATTCCGGCAAACCGAACTCGTCTAGCGGTCTCTGCGGAGTATCTAGCGCAACTTCTGACAAATTTTGCATTACGCTCCTACTATATTAGTGAGGTTGGCGGTCACATTCGGCCTGACACCGCGCGACTCGGTAGCGGCCAGCGTCATGCCGACAGCCAATTCATCATCAGTAAGCTCTACTCCCAGAAGTCGTGCATCACGCGGTAACTGATCCACCGACCCCGCATACAAAATCACGCGGTTGACCGCTACTACTGTCGAGCGCGGGCTGCGGGTTTCGTGGCCGACCTGGATATCCTGGCGGCCTGCATCACTAAAATTCGTGCCGAAAGTTTGCAGCCGAGTTTGCGCTGCCAGCTCGTGCATATCAGAATGCGCACTGAGGCTACCGCCACTCGAAGCCACCATCAGTGAGGGACCGATTTCGCCGGCATTCGTCACATCCGAACGCCTGTGCTCGGCTTGGACGTTGGCCTTCTGTTTGACATATTCCGCGCTCAGGAACGCGTGCTGCATCTCGTTAATCTGTGCGCTTGGTCGCTCGGCGGTCAGCACGGCGACACTGCAGCCATCCTCCAGAACTATTGCTGGGCCTGTAACGATAACCCTCTCGCCGGATTCCGTTATAACCTGCGTACGTGCTAAGCCCCGCAAGCCCGCAAAGTTCTCCAAAACTGCCGCATCTTTTGGACCTATCGCCAATCTACCATTAGCTGAAACGGGTTCAGGCTTCCCGGCAACTTCTGCATATTCGGCATAGCCTGCTTCGAACAAGGCAAAATCCGGGCGCGGAGTACGTATTTTGTCGGGCACATAGACACCTTCTTCTTGGTCGGAAATCGAAAACGCCTCGTCTACAGCCGCATACATGTCAGCCGCAGCATCTTCTATTTGCATTTGGGTCAATTGAATTTCTTTCATGAGCATAGACTAATAAAAGCTCAACAATTTTTGCAAATTTGTTGCAATTTGTGATAAAATTGCGGCATGTCGAACTCACTAGAAATCCTTAGAGAAACACTAAAAGACAAAGGTTTTAGCTTGACTCAGCCGCGCAAGATTGTTTTTGAGGCGTTGCAGCACCAGGAACCGCGAAGTATGCGTGAGGTGGTGGCAAGCTGCATACAAATCGACCGCGCCAGTGTCTATCGGACAATCGCGCTCTTTGAACAACTTGGCATCGTACAGCGACTGCAAGTTGGCTGGAAATACCGCCTGGAACTTTCCGACGCATTCCACGAGCATCACCACCACATGCACTGTGTGCATTGCGGCCAAACAACCGCCTTGCCCGAAGACCGAGCTCTCGAAGAACGCTTACACAATATGGCAGCAGCGCATAGCTTTACGCTGCAAAGTCACCAGCTCGAACTCAGCGGTCTTTGCAAAAAATGCAGCTCCACGGAACCCTAAAAATCCGGGCGGTCGTGCCCGGATTTCGTGGAAGCCTCACACTTCCATCTTCAGCATACGCCTTATGCTTATGCCATTTCAAGCCCTCTTGGACACAAAAATGTTGTCTTTTTCATAAAATCTCCAGGGAACATCCGCTGCCCGGCTAATACCAATACGTGTTGTTTGGACGATCTGATCTTGCGTTAGGGCGGGCTTTAGTGCCAAACGCAAGGGGGTCTCGCGTAGGTCATGGCCGTTAAATCGCTTATCAATCTTGAGCCCCTGACACAGTTTTGCCGGACCATTCGTCAAATTTTCGCCCATAGCCCCGTGTCGATTCCGCCCCATAATCTCCTGGCCTTCCAGCGGTTCGATTGCACGAATTAGTACTGCCGCACCATGTCCCTTGCCGCCAACAACGATGTTGCAACAGTAGTGCATGCCATAAGTAAAGTACACATACAGATGACCGGCGGGACCAAACATAACATCAGTCCGCGGCGTTTGCCCCTTGTAGCTATGGCTCGCAGCATCGGTCTGGTCGTAGGCTTCCGTTTCCACGATTCGACCGCGCAGCACATGACCGTCAAGCTCCCGAACCAACTCACATCCCAACAAACGCGGCGCGACTACGGCCGCCGGGCCAGACAACGTTGTTTCAAGCGCATCCTTGTCAGTCATGCTTTTTCCGCCTGGACCTTGCGAGAAATATCTTTGTCTTTGGTGACTTTAGATAGCGCTTGTAGTTAGGTAATCTGGAGACCACTTCTGCTTCACTCAGCCCGATCGCCGTACCAACCCGGCCGGCCAAAAAGGTTGCGGCTTTTGGAGAAATGCCATGAGTCTCGGCAATAGTATGTGCGGTGATGTGTTGCGCGTCAGCGCCAAAAAAATTCTGAGGCTTGCCACGAATGACCACGATATCACGTGACCCATAGATAAGTTCAGTAGGTGTCTTTAGTTGCCTCAAATCATTAAGCGCGGTCTGCGCCATAATAGTATTCCGCAAACTCCGCACGAATGCGTTCCATGTCTCGCGGGAGACATCAACGAACCCCATGGCTCGCACCACGATTTTTTGCAGGGCGCGTACGTTAGCGGGGCTGTAGTGCGGATGCTTCACGATGCGCCGGTACATGGCGTAGTATAGGTCGCGGCGGAGGTTGTAGCGGCGTCTGGCAGGCAAGCCTTCATATAGCGGCGCTTCGTACAGAATCATTTTTCGTACCAGCTTCGGATGCGCCTTGGCTAGTTCTACAGCAATAAGACAACCCATAGAATGGCCGACCAATACGACTGGCTGCCTTATATGCAAACGCCAGATAGTTTGTGCTACCGCTGCCGCATGAGCCTTGACGTCATAGGAGGACCTTTCAGGCTTCGGCGAAACGCCAAACCCCAGCAAATCAAATCCCAGTACCCGCACCGGCACCTTCCCTAGCGCCTCAACGGTCCCTGACCAAGTCGCAGACGATGTTGCCACGCCGTGCAGCAACACGACCGGCACACCTTCTCCGACATCAATTGGACAAGCCAAACGGTAGGGTCGTTTTAAAACATCGTGCCAAAACCAAGAAAATATCGGCCTCATACCATCTATTATAGAATCGGCACGCTGCTAAGATCTAGGCTTTCGCAGCAAGTACTCTGCGCGAAGCGATGATAGAACCGCCGATGAATACTATGCCAGCGAGTCCGGCAATAACCTCAGGGACTTCTAAAAAGATGCTTAGCAGTAGCGATGCCGCCAAAATGACAATAGTATAGTGGGCGCCGTGCTCTAAAAACTTGTAGGTTTCGAGTGTGCCGCGGCGTACCATAAAGACAGTCAGCGAGCGCACCCAAATCGCACCAATACCCAAGCCAGCAGCAATCAAAACGACCGATGTCGTGACTGCAAATGCACCGAGCACACCGTCAAACGAGAAGCTAGCATCCAAAATTTCCAGGTACATGAACGTACTGAATGCCGCCCAGCCTGTCCGAAGCTGCACTTTTTTAGCTCGGTCCTTTTTTGCACCCTCGCGTTTTTGCTGGACGGACTCCAGCGCGTCGACCATCGCATGGATTGCCACAAACACTACCACACCAAGCACGCCGGCCTCCAGCGTCTCCATGGTGTGCGGATTAGCCGGCAGAAACGCCAGCAGAACTACTGTCGCGAGCGTTATAACTGAAGCTAGGCCTCTACGTTGCAGCCGCTGCAAAAAGCGTTCCAAGCGCGAGAACCAGTGCACGTCACGCTTCCTGTCAAAGAAAAATTGCAGGCTCAGCATCAGCAGAAATGCGCCACCGAAGCTGGCGATAATCGGATGTGTGGCTTCAAGTTTTTCGGCGTATTCATGAGGGTGATGCAGTGCCAAGTCGATGACTTCCCCAAACGACAAATGCGCACCAAATGCCACGATAAGCACGGGGAAAATTACGCGCATTCCAAAAATTGCGATCAAAATGCCGACGGTCAAAAAGATCATTTGCCAGCGCTTGGACATTGTGGCCAATACTTTGGCATTGATAATGGCATTATCGAAACTAAATGACAGTTCAATAACCATCAGCAGCAGTGTGACACCTAGCGCTCCCCAGCCCATGCCAAGTAGAACCGCAATAAGGGTTCCGAGTGTAGCGATAATTGAAAAAGCAAATATCCGGAACGGATGTGTATGGCCAAAGAGATGTTTCATATTCGCCTATCTTACCACGGGTCCGCCCGACTTTGCATTTTATCCTGACGGTAGCTACAATAATGCTAATGACTATTGTGTCACGACGGGAGACGATTGCATTTGTAAAAGCCCCGCGGCTTCCTGGATTCTAGTATGCATACGATGCTTTTTGTTATTGAAGTGGCGGCGTTGATTGGCATTTCTGCCGTTTGTTCGGGTCTCAATATCGCTTTCATGGCACTCGACCTGGCCGACCTAAAACGCAAGGCCAAACTAGGTAATGTCTATGCGAAGCGGATTTTGCCGCTTCGGCAGAGCAGCCATCTCACGCTAGCAGCAATCTTGCTAACAAACGTGGCGGCCGTTTCCGCAACATCACTGGTATTAGAAAGTGCCTTCAATGGCATCATCGCAGGCGTCGTCACCACAATTTTGATTGTTACTTTTGGTGAAATTATGCCGCAGGCGTTGTTTCTGCGTAACGCGCTCAAATTGTGCGGAATGCTAGTGCCGCTGCTGCGCTTCATGATTGCACTAACATATATTCTCGCCAAGCCGATCCAGCTGCTTCTGGACAAACTGTTCGGGCCTGAGACACCTCGACTGCAAAGCAGGCAGGAGCTCGGCGTTATGATCGCTGAACATTTAGGCAATAACGCAAGCGACTTGGACGAAGACGAGGTGGAGATCATCCGGGGCGCGTTGCAGCTTAGCGAAAAACGCGTGCGAGATATTATGACCCCTGTCCGCAAAACGTTTTGGCTCATGCCCGACGACATTCTGAACGACGAAAAGATCGAGCAAATCAAGGCCGCCGGCCGCAGCCGCATCCCCGTCTTTAACCGCAAGCTGCGTCAATGCTACGGCGTATTACTCATGAAAGACCTGGTTGGCGAAGACCTTGAAACCGGTCCGCCTCGCGTCAACGACCTGCCCTTATATCCCAGCCAAACCGTCGGCAGCATGACTGCGCTCGATACAATGTTCCGCAAATTCATCAGCAGCGGCACCCATCTAATGCCGGTGGAGCAAGGTGACAAAATTGTCGGCATTGTAACGATTGAGGATTTGCTAGAAGAGATTGTTGGACACGAAATCACGGACGAGACTGACCGCCGCAAACAACGCGCCTAAATGGGACACTCGAAGAAAGCCGCACGATTCAAATGTAAAATGGAGAGCTTCGAAAGCCCAGCATCATTTCACATCGTTCGTACGGCTCGCTTCCCGCGGGGACTCTGGCAGACCAGACCTCTTTTTCCCATGGGAAGCTTGCTCCTTTTCTGCTCGCGTTCGTATCTTTTGCTACGCGTCGCCGTCACCAGAGACTTGGGCTCTGGCGGCTCGCCGTACTGCTGCCTCTAGCTGTAGTAGCGTCATGGACTTTCCCATCTCAGTCTCTGATGCCACACGATTTAGGACAGCGGCGACATTTGTCACCACGACCGGATTCATCAGGCGGACCAGATACTGGACAAATAATATTACGAGGAGCGCCATGCCTCCTAGGCCGGCACATCCTATAGTCAGTAATACCAGGCCGATGTTGCCTTCGGTGATATCGGCTATGCTGAGACTTTGGACTATCAACATTCTGCCGATAGTCACACAGCCGGAGGACATGAGGGTCACAAATGCTATGACCGCGATCGCAATGACGTCATTCCGAGACCATTTCATCACTACCTCCACGCGTGGTTTCAAACAGAAAAGATCGCAAACGCTTTTTGCAACGAATGCTACTTTATTATAATGCCAACCAGAAAATACGTACTTAAATTGTACAGAGAAAAACCGTACGAAATGTAATTGAAAATGGCGAACCTTAGAGGTCCGGCGTCACTTTCTGTACTTTCGTACGGCCGCTCCCGCAGGGGCATCAGCTTTACCTGAACCTCTTTTCCCTACGGGAGGCTTGTAGTTCCTTCCTGTTTGGATTTCGGACTGGTGCTATTGGTTACTTTGCGGCCACACCCTCTGTCTTGTCGGGTTCGTGCATTATCGCACGCAGCCTCTTCAACACTTGCTCCTGGAGTTCTGTGTCGTTGAATAGGGTGACGACGGCCCGGTAGACAGCATCGGCGGTTATCCCCGTTCCCTTCAATCCTGACGACTTCGGGGACAGCTTGGCCTGCAGCAGCACGTAGACCATCACGGCTCCAAGACCAAACCCTCCAACTATAGCCAGTACCAGACCTGAGATCACAGTCAATACCGACACTTTCTCAAGGTTCAGCGCCAAAATGACATAAACCACGCCGATGAGAAGACACAACGTGGACGCCGCAGCAACCACTAGGACTACTTCTGTTTTGAGTTGTTTGGACTTTTGGGTCACTGCATACTCCCGAATCGATAGTTTGGCAGGAAGGAGCTCATCCGATTGAACGAATGGCAGGTATATTATAAGTGTTTTTGGTCGTCAATGCTGCTAATCTAGAAACTATGGACACGCGACCTTTGGCGGAGCGGATGCGGCCACAAACGCTTAGGGAGGTGCTGGGACAACAGCACTTGGTTGAGGCCGGCAAAATTATCCACGAGATCATCGACAAAAAGCAGCCGACCAGCCTGATACTGTGGGGTCCGCCGGGCTCGGGCAAGACGACACTGGCTCGGATAATCGCGCGTGAGACGGACGCGGAGTTTGTGGAGCTTTCGGCGGTGACGGCTGGCAAAGCTGACGTCGTAAAGGTCATCGAGCGCGCCCACCAGAACCAGCGACTCGGCATGCAGACTATATTGTTTGTCGACGAAATCCACCGGTTTAACAAGGCACAGCAGGACGCGTTCTTGCCACATGTCGAAGATGGCACGATCACGCTGATCGGTGCGACGACTGAAAATCCGAGCTTTGAAGTCATCAATCCGCTGCTCAGCCGTTCGCGGGTTTTGGTACTGGAGCCACTCACTAAAGATGCCATTGTGAATATTCTAAAAACGGCGGCCAAGGCTGAAAAGTTAAATACCAAAAAGTTGCCTGCCAAAAGTATCGATTTACTCGCAGAACTTTCAGGCGGTGATGCGCGGGTGGCACTCGGCAACTTGGAGCTCGCGACGCAACTGGCCGGCCGCAAGACCATCACGCCGACTATCGTGGAAACCGTCGCGCAAACTCGTCTGCCTGGCTATGACAAAAAGGGCGAAACGCATTACAATATCATTAGTGCCTTTATCAAATCCATGCGCGGCTCGGACGCGAATGCCGCGTTGTACTATCTGGCGCGGATGTTGCAGGCGGGCGAAGATCCGAAGTTTGTCGCGCGGCGCATGGTCGTCTTCGCCTCCGAGGACATCGGCCTAGCGGCGCCGGCGGCGCTCAACCTGGCTGTTTCAACCTTTTTGGCCGTTGAGCGCATCGGCATGCCGGAGTGTCAGTACAACTTGTTTCATTGCGCGGCGGTGCTCGCTAAAGCCAAAAAGTCCCGTGAGCTCGCCGACGCTATGCAGGGCGCATTGACGGCCGCCAAGCAGTATCCAGACTTGCCGGTGCCACTGTCTCTTCGCAATGCGCCGACCAAGCTCATGAAAGACCTCGGTTACAACAAGGACTACAAATGGCAGGCTGATTTCAAAACCAAAGAGGGCTTCTTGCCGCCAGAGCTTGCCGGCCTCGACCTTTTTGAGGACTAATATTCTACGTTTGGTATAATCAGGCCATGTCTGCTGATGTACTAACGCAAAAATCAAAACTCCATCACGTCCGCAAAGTTTTCAAAAAAACGCATGACCCACTCTGGCAAATGCAGCTGGGCGTCGTCATCGTCATTATTCTACAGTTGCTTACCAGCAACACGTTTTTGCCATTTCATAAAGTGTGGCTGGTGGCTATTGAAGTCGTGTTCCTTTTGGCACTTATCGTAGTTACAACCGAAGGCTATAGCAGGGTGTCGCGTCCGCGACGCAACCTCGCGATGTCGCTCATTGGCATTATTGCGACTATCAATATTTTCTCGTTGATCCTTCTGTTGGATGCACTTTTCCTGGGTAATACCGGCATCAGCGGACACAGTATGCTACTAAACGGCCTAGCCATTTACAGCACCAATATCTTTATGTTTGCGCTGTGGTACTGGGAAATGGACGGGGGCGGCCCTGATGTGCGCACGACCAAGCAAGCGCAGCGTGATTTTCTGTTCCCCCAAATGATCCATGAACATTATGCAGGCAAAAATTGGTTGCCGGGATTTGCTGACTATGCGTATCTTTCTACCACTAACGTCACTAACTTTGCATCGGCTGACACTGTGCCGCTTTCGCACCGGGCCAAAATTATGATGATGACCCAGTCGCTTGTCGCAGTGGTAACAGTTGTGTTGGTGCTTGCGCGCGCGGTGAGCATCTTACAATAGGGAATCTAATCAAGAGGAGGGTTTATGGACTTTCGACTCACCAGCCCGGCATTTGCAGATGGCGCAGCTATACCTGACAAATATACGTGCAAGGGCGAAAACCTTAGCCCACCACTTAGCATAACCGGCGCTCCTGAAGCTACAGCCAGCCTGGCGCTTATCTTGCATGACCCTGATTCACCGAGTGGTAATTTTTTGCACTGGACTATGTGGAATATGCCTGCGAATACTGCGGCCATCACTGAAAATGCGGCACCACTTGGCAGTGTCTCGGGTGTGAATGATTTTGGCGAGACACGCTACGGCGGCCCTTGTCCGCATACTGGCACACATCATTACGTATTTGACTTGTACGCGCTCGATGTCGAGTTGGCGCTTAGTCCGGGCGCTACTCGCCAGGAACTGCAAGATGCCATGGAAGGTCATGTGCTCATGCAAGCCAGATTGACCGGTATATTTGGCGTTTAAGTATATATCTGCATCGCCAGGAGAAAATTCAAACCTTGTGTATGTGCAGCTTAAGACGTTCTAGGTAGTAGGCTGCGGTGAGTTTCTCGTAGTTTTTGTGCAGACGGATATCCAAGACTACGTTGGCAACGGCATGCGTAAGTTTGACGACCACAATAGCCGGTGCCACGATAGCAATCGTACCCGGATAATATGTCTCGAATAACAAGGCCAGGATGATCGCTGTGATGCCGTTCTGTTGGGCAAAGGAAATATGGAGACGGTCCTTGTAGGGCAGCTTGCGCGTAAGTAGCAGGCCTACAATGACTTGTGAACCGTAGGCGGCAAGGCCCAAGACTATGCCTGGCAGCAAGCTAGCCCCATTGATAAGTAGAATACCGAGCAATATCGCTGCAATGTAGAGCGCCCACTGCACCGCATGAGTCAAAGCTTTCTCGATCGGCGGCCGCATAAATAGTCCCAAAATGGCTATCCCCAGCATCCAAAAGTAGTACACGGCGACGGACAACGACCCAACTAGCAGGCCATACATGCCGATTGCTAATAGGGCAACCACGACATAGTTCGTAGCTTTAGAATGGCGCTTCATCAGCCGCCACAGCACGAAAATGCCGGCAGCAAACAGGATATTAACACCTGTCTCAATAAAATATCCTGATAAGCCCACAGCTTGCATACTGCCGCGGATTGGCTCCCAGTGCACACCCGTAATGGCCGCAACCA
>Ga0075365_10001019_pt1 | contig 12032 bp, 10 predicted proteins | sample EndMetdeltDD1765_FD_71387 | JGI IMG/M metagenome (GOLD analysis project Ga0075365, IMG submission 71387) | Populus endosphere microbial communities from Tennessee, USA - Endosphere MetaG P. deltoides DD176-5 | ecosystem: Host-associated > Plants > Roots > Endosphere | place: USA: Tennessee... | reverse complement strand
CAGTCGATCATGCTGTCGCTGTCGATGGTGGTGTTCGCGGCCCTCATCGGCGCCGGTGGGCTGGGCACGGAGATCAACCGCGCGCTCGGCTCGCGCCGCATCGATCTCGGGCTTGAGGCGGGCCTCGCCATCGTCGTGCTGGCCATCGTGCTCGACCGAATGACCCGCATTGGCGTTGGAGGCAAGAAATGACCGTCGCCGTCGATTTCAAGAACGTCGATATCGTCTTCGGCGCCGACCAGGCCGGTTCGCTTGCGATGATCGACAAGGGCGCTACACGCGCCGAAATCCTGGAGAAAACCGGCAATGTGCTGGGCTGCGCCGACGCCAGCCTTACCGTGCATGAAGGCGAGATCTCGGTGCTGATGGGCCTGTCGGGTTCCGGCAAGTCGACCCTGCTTCGGGCCGTCAACAGGCTCAATGTGGTGTCGCGCGGCCAGGTGCTGGTCAAGGACGGCGACAAGATTGTCGACGTCGTCACCTGCGACGAGCCGACCTTGCGGCGCTTGCGCCAGAAGCAGGTGGCGATGGTGTTCCAGCAGTTCGGCCTGCTGCCGTGGCGCACGGTGGAGGAAAATGTCGGCCTGGGCCTCGAACTTGCCGGCGTGCCGGACGCCGAGCGCAAGGAGCGCGTTCACAAGCAGCTCAAGCTGGTCAATCTCGACCAGTGGTCGAAGAAATACGCGCACGAGCTGTCGGGCGGCATGCAGCAGCGCGTCGGCCTGGCGCGGGCCTTCGCCACCGAGGCGCCGATCCTGTTGATGGACGAGCCGTTCTCGGCGCTCGACCCGCTGATCCGCACCAAGCTGCAGGACGAATTGCTGCAGCTGCAGGCCGAGCTGAAGAAAACCATCATCTTCGTCAGCCACGACCTGGAAGAGGCGCTGAAGATCGGCAGCCACATCACCATCATGGAGGGCGGGCGCATCGTCCAGACCGGCGCGCCGGAAGACATCGTGCTGCGACCCGCCAACGACTATGTCCGCGACTTCATCGCCAATGTGAATCCGCTCTCGGTGCTGACCGCCTGGAATGTGATGCGCGACCGCCGCGACCTCGAGCACGGCGACAATGGCTGGGTGTGGCTCGACCGGCGCAAGACGACGCGCTTCAAGATCGACGATCACGGCCTGGTGGCGGCGGCCGAACGCGACGGCAAGCCGGCGGTCTGGGTGTCCTGCGCCGACGTCGAGGCCCAGTCGGAGGAAGCTGCGCAAGTGTTCTGGGCCAATCCCGGCACGTCGCTGAAAACCGTGATGCTGGCCATGCACCGCTCGCAGACGGCACCCGTGGCGCTGTTCGACGACCAGTCGCGCTTCGTCGGCGCCATCGGCATCAGGGATGTGCTGAGCGCGGTGTTGAGAAGATAGAGCGGTTCAGGTCGCCTGCGGCAGGCGCAGCTCCGTTACCAGCCCACCGTCCGGATGATTGGACAGGCGGATCTCGCCGCCGGCGGCGCGCGCGATGTTGCGGGCGATGGTGAGTCCCAGGCCGAGGCCCCCGGTCTGGCGGTTGCGGGACTGTTCGAGGCGCACGAAGGAGCCGAAGACGGCATCGATCTGCGCCTGCGGTATGCCAGGCCCTTCGTCGCGGATGGTGAGCGTGATCGTGCCGTCCGAGCGGTGCAGGCTGAGATGCGCCTTCTTGCCGTAGGTGACTGCGTTCTGCACCAGATTGGTTACGCAGCGTTTGAGCGCCACCGGCCGCGCAATGCAGATCAGGCCGCGCGAACGGGTGTCGTCATTGTCGAACGAGACCTCCGGATAGGGGTCGGCGATCGATTCCACGAGCGACCAGAAGTCGATGCGCTCGGCCTTCTCCTCGTTCACCTCGAAAGTGGCGAAGTCGATCACGGAACTGGCGATGCTTTCGACATCGGCGAGATCATGGGCCAGCGCCTCGCGAACCGCCGATTTGCGCAACAGTTCGAGCCGCAGCCGCATGCGCGTCATCGGCGTGCGCAAATCATGCGCAAGCGCCGCGGCGAGATGTTCGCGGTCCTCGACATATTCGCGCAGCCTCTTCTGCATGGCGTTGATCGCCCTGGCGGCGGCCCGCACCTCGCGGCTGCCCGACTCGGCGATCGGCGGGCTTTTCAGGTCCTTGCCGATCCGGTTCACGGCGGTTTCCATCATCCGGTAGGGCGCGGTCAGCCGGCGCAGCGACCAGATCGACATGATCACCACCAGGCCGGCGATCAGCGAATAGAGCGGCAGGCTGTCGAAGCTCAGGATCGGGCCGACCGGCGTGATCGGCTCGGTGAAGTTCAGCCACTGGCCGTCGGCGAAGCGCAAGGAGGCCGTCAGCTTGTCGCTCTGGGCGAAATCGGCGGCGAGCACCAGAAGGTCGCGCTCGACCTGGCCGATATCGGGGCCGGATGCTGTGCCGCTGGCGTCGTCGGCCTCACGCGTTGCCGGATCGCGCCGCACGCGCGCATCGGTGATGCCGAACTTCGACAGCCGGCCGACGAGAATATCCTCGAGTTCGGCCAGTTCGTCATCACCGGCGATCGAGGAGGTGACGGCGGGCGTGTCCGAGACGGTAAGGGCGTAAGTCGAGTTGAACAGGCCCGCCGCGGTTGCCTTGCGCTCCTCGGGCGTGGCGCCGCTCATCAGCTGCACCAAGGAGAAGGCGCGGTCGTTGAGCCGGTAGAGGTCGACCACGTCGTTGGCGGCGGCGCGGTCGCGCGACACGATATAGAGGGTCGCGACCTGGCTGATCAGAAGGCCGGCAATGACGATCAGCAGCACCCAGACAGGCAAGGTCTGCGGCAGGAAACGTCTCATTCGGAGGTCGTCTCGGGCAGGAACTGGTAGCCGCCGCTGCGCACCGTCAGGATCAGTTTCGGCGTTTTCGGGTCATCTTCCATCTTGCGCCGCAGCCGGCTGACCAGGATGTCGATGCTGCGGTCGAAGGAATAGTCGCTGTCGCCGCCGGAAAGCTCGATGAGCTGGTCGCGGGTCAGCACGCGCTGGGCACTCTTGACGAAGGTCTGCAGCAGGTTGAACTCGGCCATGGTCAGCTCGACCCTGACATCGTCGGGCGCCGTCAGCCGGCGCCGCGAACAATCCATCGTCCAGCCGGCGAAATGGTAGATCTGCTTTGTGGTGGCGCGTTTCGGTTCGGAAGTACCATTGCGCCGCAGCACGGCACGGATGCGCGCCAGGAGTTCGCGCGGATCGAAGGGTTTGGGCACATAATCGTCGGCGCCCATCTCCAGGCCGACGACGCGGTCGGTGGTCTCGGTGACGGCGGTCAGCATGATGATCGGCGTCGAGTACTGGGCGCGCAGGTCGCGGCACAGTTCCAGCCCGCTCTTGCCGGGCAACATCACGTCGAGCACGATGAGGTCCACCTGCGCGCGGCGCAGGACAGCCTCCATCTCGGTACCGTCGGCGGCAACCGAAGTGTGCAGGCCCCGCTTCTGGAAGAACTCCTGAAGCAGGTCGCGGATGCCCTTGTCGTCGTCGACGATCAGTATGTGTGCGTCGGATTTCACGAGGTGCCCTGTCTCGATTGCCGGCCAAGTCATTCCTGGCAGGTGAGCCACACGATAGAATTCGGGCCATATGTTGGCCAGTGCCTTGCTTTTCAAGGGAGAACGAATTCGGCCTTCTCCACATGGAAAGCGATGGCCGTGCTGAAGCTCTTTGTTTCCATGCGTGCGGTTCCAAAACCGGGACCGATTTGGACGATACGCATGGGGCGGGCGGGCCAGACACAATCCAGAAACAAAATTCTACAATTGGGAAAAACTCCTGAAAAGGTAGGGCGGCATAACGGAGCCGTGGCGGTCAGATTACCGGCTGCGACGCAAAATCTCCGGGTTCACGGAAAAACCGATGCCAAGCTTGTCGATCAGTTTGTTGGGTGCGTTGCTGGGCCTTGGCCTGGTCACTGCCGCTGTTGGACAATCGGACGCAAAGGCGCCGCTCACCCGGAGCGAACGGTGCGCCAATCTCAGCCACCAATTTGATGAAGCCCTCGAAACCCATGCCACGGCAACGCAGGTCACCGCGGCAAAGGCACTTCAGAGAAAGGGCAACCGGTACTGCGCCGCCAAGAAACAGGCACAGGGCATCCGGATGCTCGCCAACGCTTTGAAGCTGCTTGGAGTGACACCGAACGACCCGGTCCAGTGACACTCAACTGACCCGCATAAAAAGGAAATGAAGCCATGAAGAAGTCCATCCTCTCCGCCACCGGTCTCGCCGTCGCTCTGGCTTTCGCGATGCCCGCTCTTGGCAACGCCGCTGCCACCACGACCGCTGCTCCGGCTGCTGCTGCCACCACGACCACCCCGGCCCCGGCTGCTGACGCCACCGCCAAGCCCCCGGTGAAGAAGGTCGTCAAGAAGGTCAAGCACAAGAAGGCTCCGGCCAAGAAGGTTGTGAAGAAGGCGACGGACAAGGCTGCTCCGAAGAAGCCCTGATCGGCTCCGAAGCCCGTTTCTATCAAGGCCGTTCCAGCCGTAGCCGGCTGGGGCGGCCTTCTGCCAGGCACCTGATCGAGCGGCTGAATACCGGTGGCTTGCAGCCGGCCACCTCGATCTGACTTAACCCGTTTTCAACGCCGGCCATGTAGGACAATCCGCATGAAGAAGCGGCTTTCGTCCATTTTGCGTTCGATGGTGATTGGCGGCCTGGTTGCCACCGGTGTCGCCAGGGTGCTGATTCTGCTCACCGCCAGCCCCGTGCCCGATCCTGCCAGTGGCCGCACCGAGCCCTCGCTGTTCGCGCCGATAATTTCCAGCAACTGGGACTACATCACACCTGTCCAGGCGTGGCTGCTGATCGTGTTGCTTGCCGTGACGCTGGTCTGCGTCGTCGGATGGCCGATCGCGGCCTGGATGGAACGCCGGGCGGATGCCGGTGCCAACCGCCGTATCTTCGGCCGCCAGGGCCGTTGAACCGCGCCCGACAATTTCCCACATGATTGTGAATACCGGGCCGGCCCACCGGCCGCCCGCATGCCAATCAAAATGGACGATCGCTGCCGCCCGTGGCAAAATACCGGGTAAAGCCCGATCGCGAAACTGTCGGTTCCGATGCCAGAAATCACCACAAAACCGCGAACCAAGGTCAAGCCGCAGACCGAGCGGCCGAAGCTCTACAAGGTCATCCTCATCAATGACGATTTCACGCCGCGGGAATTCGTCGTCACGGTGCTCAAGGGCGAGTTCAAGCTCAGCGAGGACCAAGCGCACCGCATCATGATCACCGCGCATCGGCGTGGCGTCTGCGTGGTCGCGGTCTTCACCAAGGATGTCGCCGAGACCAAGGCGACGCGTGCCACCGACGCCGGCAAGGCCAAGGGCTACCCGCTGCTGTTCACGACCGAGCCGGAGGAGTAGAGGAGTGGCGCCTCTTCCTTCTCCCCTTGTGGGAGAAGGTGGCCTCGCGAAGCGAGGTCGGATGAGGGGTGTTCCAGCGAACACCAACGCCTCACTCCGCTGTAACAGCCCTCAACCGTCTCGGCGCTGCGCGCCGATCCACCTTCTCCCACAAGGGGAGAAGGAAGAGGCCCTGCGCTACCGCCCCTCGCGGTACCACATCGAGCCCATGGCCAGGAGCAGCAGGCCGAGGCCGAGGAAGCCGCCGAACAGCGGCACGCGCGAGACGGCCTTCAAGACGCTATCGTCGGTGGTGCGCAGGCCGATCCAGTCGCTGCCGGAGGCATCGCCGGCCGAGCGCACCGGCACGATGGACGGCAGGGTCACGTCGCTGCCCAGCGCCGTCGATGACGCCAGCCGGCGCACGCTGCCGCCGGTGGCTTCCGCCGGTGCCTTCAGCCGGTTTTCGGTGGAGACGACGTCGGCGAATTCCGGCGCGTTGACCGGTCCGACATGGGCGAGCGCGGTGAGATCGCCATTAGCGACCTGGAAGAGGCCGATCTCATTGGTCTGGACGCTGCCGAGGAAAACGCCGGGCTCGGATTTATCGAGCTTGACGGTCACTGTCTTGCCTGAGGGCGTGATGATCTGCGCGGAGCCTGGATCGTCGGCCATGGTCTGGCGGCGGATCTCCAGCACCATGCCGCGTCCCTCGGCGGTCAGCCGCTCTTCCTCGAGTTCGGGCTCCTTCATCAGCCAGTGGGCGATGCGCCTGTAGAGCTGGACATGCGGACCACCGCCCTCGAAGCCGCGCGCCCACAGCCAGCCCTGGTCGGACAGAAGCATGCCGACGCGGCCTTCGCCCTTGCGGTCGAGCAGCAGCAGGGGCCGGTTGTCGGCGCCCTTCATCACCACCTCGCCTTGCGGATTCTGCACGCCGATGGTGCGGAACCAGCGGCTCCAGTGCGGCGGCTCGGTGGCCGAACCATCGAGACCGCGCGTCACCGGGTGACGCTGGCCGAGGTCGGTCAGGCGCGGATAGAAGGCCTTTTCCACCACTTCGCCGGTGGGCATGGCCGGCAGCGCTGACATCAGCGGCGTGCGCGCGATCGAAGCCTCGCCGGCATATTCGGGGCCGGCGGCGATCAGCAGCGCGCCGCCCTTTTCGACATATTCGGAGATGTAGTCGTAGTAGAGGATCGGCAGCACGTCGCGGTGCTGGTAGCGGTCGAAGATGATGAGGTCGAAATCCTTGATCTTCTCGACGAACAGTTCGCGCGTCGGGAAGGCGATCAGCGATAATTCGTTGATCGGCGTGCCGTCCTGCTTTTCCGGCGGCCGCAGAATGGTGAAGTGGACGAGATCGACCGAGGCGTCGGATTTCAACAGATTGCGCCAGGTGCGCTCGCCCGCATGCGGTTCGCCCGAAACGAGCAGCACGCGCAAATTCTCGCGGATGCCGTCGACCAGCGCGATGGCGCGGTTGTTGGTGTCGGTCAGTTCTCCGGGTTCGCGGTCGATGGCGAGTTCGATGATGTTGCGACCGGCGCCGGGGATGGTCACCTGCAGCGGCATGGCCTGGCCGACGGTGGCATGCTCGACCGAGACCTGCTCGCCATTGACCGAGACGCGCACATCGACCGGGGCGGCTTCGTTTTCAGTCGAGATGACGCGGTAGGTCATGTCGAGCGGCTTGCCGACGATGCCGAAACGCGGCGCGTTCTCGAAGCGGATGCGGCGGTCCTTTTCGTGGTCGTTGCCGGTGATCAAGGCGTGCAGCGGCGCGTTGAAGTCGGGCGCACCCGGGGGCGCGTCATGCACCTCACCATCGGTGATCATGATGGCGCCGCCGATGCGCGACGGCGGCACGTCGCGGAAGGCGCCTTCCAGCGCGCCGAACAGCCGTGTTTCGGTACGCTCCTCGGCGGCATCGGACTTGCCGGCCTCGACGACGCGGACGTCGAACTGCTTGAAGCGGCCTAGACGCTGCTGCAGTCCGGCGAGCGCTTCATCGGTCTGCTTGGTACGGTCGCCGATGTCCTGGCTCTGGCTGCGGTCGACGATCAGCGCGACGACGCTCTTCAGCGGCTCGCGCTCCTCATTGAGGAACACCGGGTTGAACAGGGCGGCGGCCAGCGCCAGCAGGGCGACGAAGCGCAGGACACCGCCGCGCTGGCGGAACCACAAGCCGACAAGCGCCAGCAGCGCCAGCGGCACCAGCACGAGGGCCAGCAATGGCCATGAGATCAGCGGTTCGAAGGAGATCGACCAGTTCATTGGTTACTGCCCCAGCCGTTCGAGCAGAATGGGGACATGCACCTGGTCGGATTTGTAGTTGCCGGTCAGCATATACATCATGATGTTGACGCCGGCGCGCAGCGCGTAGACGCGCTGCATCGGGTCGGCTGGCACGGTCGGCAGCAGCGGGTCGCCATTCTCGTCGACCGCCCAGGCGCCGGCGAAATCATTGGCGGTGATCATGATCGGCGAGACGCCGTCGCCGGTGCGTACCGGCCGGTTGTCGGCGTTGCTGGCGTCGAGCGAGGCCTCGACCCAGAGCGGGCTGCCGGCGAAGCGGCCGGGGAACTCCGGCAGGATGAAGAAGGACTTGGTCAGCACGTGGTCCGACGGCACGGGCTCCAGCGGCGGCACGTTGAGGTTGGCGAGGATGTCGCGCAGCCGCTCTGTCGCCGGGCTGGTCGAATCGGCGCCGATGCCGTTGGCGAACTGGTCGCGCGTGTCGAACAGCACCGTGCCGCCCTGTTGCATATAGGCGTCGATGCGGGCGATCGCGGCCTGGCTCGGCATCGGGGCGGCCGGATCGATCGGCCAGTAGATCAGCGGATAGAAGGACAGTTCGTCCTTCGCAATGTCGACACCGGCAGGCGCGCCGGGTTCCAGCGCGGTCTTTTCGATCAGGAAGCGGGTCAGGCCCTCGAGCCCGGCGCGGCTGATCGAATCGTCGCCCGGCACGCCGGTCAGCACATAGGCGATGCGGGTCTTCGAAATCGCCGTGATGGCCGCCTCGTCGCCCGGCTTGGCATCGTCGGCGCGGGCGAAATCGGCATGGCCGAACAGCGCGCCAAGCGCGATCACGACCGCCGCGGTGGTGGCCACAGCGCCGGCACGGCGCCGCCGGCGCGAGAACAGCCCGCCCATCCAGAACACGGCCAGCGTGTCGAGCAGCATCAGCACCAGGGCTGATGTGACCAGCGAACCTTTCAGATTGCGGGATTCATCGAAGGCGTACTGGATTGATGTGACCGGAACAGTGAGTTGCGGGCGCGCCAGCGGCACGAACGTGCTTGCGGCGTCGAGCAGGTTGTGGGCGAAGACGCCGGTATCCGAGCCGTAAAGGCCGGGCGGGTTCTCGAAGGTCACCCGCGCGCCGGCGCTCGGCACCAGCGGCCGTGCATCCGGCGTCGGCGGCACCAGCGAGCCGTCGGCCGCGATCATGCGGTAGGGTGCCAGCGATGTGGCGGCGGCTTCGGCATTGGCGATCGCCGCGCCCTGGTTGCGCGACAGCTGCACGATGCGGCGCAGCATCTCGACGAAGCTGCCCGAGATCGGCAGGTTCGACCATGTCGCCTCGGGCGTGACGTGGAACAGCACCAGCGTGCCCTTGCCCTTCTTCAGCCCGGTGACCAGCGGCGTGCCGTCGGCAAGAGCGGCCCAGGTGCGCTCGACGATATCGGGCGTCGGTTCGGCCAGCACCTGCCTGCTCACGGTGACTTCAGTGGGCGGCGCCAGATCGGCGAAGGGACCGGCCTTGGGGAATTCGGTGACCGGCTGCGGCGAGGTCCAGGACAGCGCGCCACCGAGCGAACGCTCGCCGGTGCGCAGGCGAACCGGCAGCAGATCGTCGTCATTGCCGGCGGCGGCCAGCCGCGAGCCGGCGAAACGCACCAGCGTACCGCCATTGTCGACCCAGTCGACCAATCGCTGCCGGACCTGCGCCGGAATGGTGCCGATGTCGGCCATGATGATCATCGCCGGCTTCTGGTCGAGGATCTGCGGGATGGCGTCGGCGAGATCGGCGCTGGAGGGTTCGACCAGATCGGCGAAGGGCTGCAGCGCGCGCCTGATATAGTAGAGCGGTGACAGAAGCGGCTGCGCCTGGTCGGCCTCGGCCTGCGATAAGAGCCCGACGCGGCGGCGCTTGGAGCTTTCGTCGAGCACGCGCACCGCACCCGCCTGGCGTTCGCCGTCGAGGGCGATCGAAGCGAAGTCGTTGCGCAGCTCGAACGGCACCGCCATGGTGCCGGTGGCGGTGGCTTCGCCGGGCGTGAAGGTCAGCGTCGCATCGGCGATGCGGCGGCCCTTGTCGTCGAAGGCGCCGGCGGTGACCTGCGCCGGTGCCGGGTCACCCGGCGCGCGGATGGCGGTGAGCGCGAAACCGTCGACCTGGTTGTCCGCGGCGGTGAGGCCGGTCAGCGAAAGCCGGTCGGCCGTTGCCCAAACCACGCGTGCCGCATTCTTCGACAACAGCGTGTTGAAGGCGGCCTCGTCGCCCTTGGCCGCGAGGCCGTCGGCCAGCACGGCGACACTGGCGCCGGGCAAGGTCTGCAGCACGCCGGCGACGCGGGCATAGACGGCGGGCCGGTCGGTCGGGATCGGCCGCGGCTTGGCGGCGCGCAGCCGGTCGAGTGCGGCGGCGGCATCGAAGGGGCCGATCTCCGCATTGGCCTTTTCGGCGGTGAAGGCGATGATGACCGGCACGCCGTTCGAGCCGGCATCCTTGATGAGCCGCTCGGCGGTGGCGACGCGCTTGTTCCAGTCGGCGGCACTCGCCCAGTCATTGTCGATGACCAGTGCAAGGGCCGCACCCTCGGCCGGCAGTTTTTCGCGCGGGTTGAAGACCGGTTCGGCCAGGGCCGCGACGATGAGGCCCGCCATCAGCAGCCTGAGCAGCGTCAGCCACCAGGGGCTTTGATGCGGCGTCTCCTCGCGCTTCAAGACGCGCGCCAGGATCTTCAGCGGCGGGAAGATCTCGGCCTGCGGCTTGGGCGGCGTCAGCCTGAGCAGCCACCAGATCACCGGCAGCGCCAGCAGGCCCCACAGCACCATGGGAGCGCCAAAGGAGAGCGGCAGCCAGCTCATGCGCCGACCACCTTTCCAGGTTGACCGCCAGCGGCGGTCGGCCCGAATTGACCAGCGCGGCCGCCGGCGCTAGGCCCGGCATAACCCCCATCGGCGGTCATGGCCATGTGCAGGCGCACCAGCGCGTCGGACGCGAGCCGATCGGTGTGGTTGACGGTAAAACTCCAGCCGAGCCGCTTGCACCAGCCGGCCAGCTCCTGGCGGCGGGCGGTGTAGAGCAGGCGGTATTCGTCACCGAGCATTTCGGCGCGTCCGGCGGTCAGCTTTTCGCCGGTCTCGGGGTCGGTGAACTCGGTGCGGCCGGCATAGGGGAAGGTTTCCTCGGCCGGGTCGGCAACCTCGATCAGATGGGCTCGCACGCCATGGCGGGCGAGCACGTCGAGCCATTCCATCGTCTCCTCGACCGGGTCGAGGAAATCGCTGGCGATGACGATGTCGCAGAAGCGCCTGATGTCGGTGAGGTCAGGCTTCGCCGGCAAGTCGCCGGCATGCATCAGCTGGGCGGCGATGCGCTCGGCGCCGTTGCGGGCGGTGAACGGATCGGTCAGGCCCGGCCAGGCGATGCGCTCGCCGCTGCGCGACAACAATTCGGCCATGGCCAGCGCCAGCACCAGCGCGCGCGACTGCTTGGAGACGCTGGCGCCGGTCGATTTGTAGAGCATGGACGGCGAGGGGTCGGCCCACAGCCATACCGTATGGGCGGCTTCCCATTCGCGGTCGCGCACATAGGTGTGGTCGTCGCGCGCCGAGCGGCGCCAGTCGATGCGTGAGGAGTCGCCCTCGACATAGGGCCGGAACTGCCAGAAATTCTCGCCGATGCCGCGTTTGCGGCGGCCATGCCAGCCGGCGATCACGGTGTTGACGATGCGCCGCGCCTCGACCAGCAGGTCGGGCACCAGCGAAGCCCGCAACCGGCCACGGGCGAGCGCATCGCGCGTCGCTGCCGGAGCCTGGACCTCGCCGATACGCGCCATCAAATCCCTTTCACGAGTTTCGCCACCACGTCACGTACGCTGGTGCCCTCGGCGCGGGCGGCGAAGGTCAGCGCCATGCGGTGCTGCAGCGCCGGCTCGGCCAGCGCCCGCACGTCGTCGACCGAGGGCGCCAGCCGCCCATCGTAGAGCGCGCGCGCCCTCGTGCACAGCATCAGCGCCTGGCTGGCGCGCGGGCCGGGACCCCAGGCGACATGCTTGTCGGTCTCGGCATTGCCTTGCCCGGGACGCGCCGAACGCACCAGAGTGAGGATCGCCTCGACGACGCTTTCGGGCACCGGCATGCGGCGGATCAGCGTCTGGATCTCCTTCAATCGCGCCGGCTGCAGCACGTTCTGCGCCTTGGCGTCCTCGATGCCTGTGGTTTCCAGGAGGATGCGGCGCTCGGCCTCGATTTCGGGGTAGAGGATATCGACCTGCATCAGGAAGCGGTCGAGCTGGGCTTCCGGCAACGGATAGGTGCCTTCCTGTTCCAGCGGGTTCTGCGTCGCCAGCACATGGAAGGGGGCGGGCAGGTCATAGCGGGCGCCGGCAATGGTGACGTGGTATTCCTGCATGGCCTGCAGCAGCGCCGACTGGGTGCGCGGCGAGGCGCGGTTGATCTCGTC
>Ga0075365_10001018_pt1 | contig 12032 bp, 14 predicted proteins | sample EndMetdeltDD1765_FD_71387 | JGI IMG/M metagenome (GOLD analysis project Ga0075365, IMG submission 71387) | Populus endosphere microbial communities from Tennessee, USA - Endosphere MetaG P. deltoides DD176-5 | ecosystem: Host-associated > Plants > Roots > Endosphere | place: USA: Tennessee... | reverse complement strand
CACGACGCCGGCGAGCAGCAGCACGACCGCCGGGCTGAGTGCGGGATATCGATGCAGAACCCGCTGCACTCGTTCGGCCACAGTGGTCCGAGGCACGACGTGTTCGACGGGCTCGACGGGCCCGAGCAACGGCAACGCATGTGAATCGATGGACATCTGCTGTCACCCCCGTGACGTTCGTGGACAGTGTGGCAGAAAGTGGATGGGGTGCCGCCGGGTGGCAGGCGGCACCCCATCGATCAGCATCGAGGTCAGCCCCAGCAACTGCCGAGACCGTCGGCGACGCTGATGCTCTCCACGCCGTCGACCGGCTTGTCGGTCACCAGGGCGACGCCCGTGTTGAAGAAGTCGAGGCCACTCGACACGCTCGGCTTGGCGCCGCCCCTGGCGAGGTCGGCGATCGCCTTCATGCCGAGCGTCGCCATCTTGCCGGGGTACTGCTGCGCCGTCGCGCCGATCACTCCGTCCTTCACGAACTGGACGCCAGAGCAGCCACCGTCGACGGACACGATGATCGCATCCTTCTCCTTGCCTGCGGCTTGAAGTGCCTTGTAGGCGCCGTTGGCCGCCGGTTCGTTGATCGTGTACACGACGTTGATGTCAGGGTTCTTGGACAGACAGTTCTCCATCGCGGTGCGGCCTCCGTCCTCGGCCCCCTGCGTGGCTTCATGGCAGGCGATCTCGTACGTGCCGCCGGAGTACGAACCGCTCGATGCCTCGCCGCCATTCTTGGTCTCGTCGCCGACGTCGATCCCCATGCCCTCCAGGAAGCCATGGTCACGCTGCAGGTCGACCGAGACGATCTTGTCGTCGAAGAGGTCGAGCATCGCGATCGTCGCCGCGCCTCCGGCCAAGGTCTTGGCTGTCCACTGCCCGATCAGCTTGCCGGCGAGGAGGTTGTCGGTGGCGAAGGTGATGTCGACCGACGACGCGGGATCCGGGGGCGTGTCGAGAGCGATCACGAACAGCCCGGCCGCACGGGCCTTGTCGAGTGCGGAGACGACACCGTTGCCGTTCGGAGTGATCAGGATCCCCTTGTCGCCGGCTGAGATCGCGTTCTCGATCGCGGTGATCTGGGTGGCTTCGTCGCCGTCCTTGGTTCCCGCTGACACGGTGAGCTTGACATTGTCGGCGTCCGCTGCGTCCTCGGCGCTCTTCTGCATGCTGACGAAGAACGGGTTGGTCGTGTTCTTCAAGATCAGCGCGATTCCGACCTCCTCGGTCGATGCCGTCGCCGTCGAGCCGGCCGTCGTCGCCGCAGTGGTCGCGGTCGTCGTCGCTGCCGTCGCGACCGAGGTCGCCGCGGTCGTGCTCTTCGTGGATTCCTTGTCGGAACCACACGCGGTGATGAACAGCAGCGATGCTGCACCGACCGCGAGCATGGTGAACCTCGATGTCATGACTCCCCCTTCTGCCTCGATCCCCATGAGCGAGACAACGTTGTCTCACGCACGATAACGAGCCGGCTGTGGCTTGTCAACAAGGAACGAGTCTCCCAGATACCGCTGTCGGACATCGTTGTCTATGATGCTCTCTCATGAGCATCGGGGACCGGCCACGACCGACGATGAAGGATGTCGCCGCACTGGCCGGAGTCAGCCTCAAGACGGTCTCGCGGGTCGTCAACGGGGAAGGAGCGGTGGCGACCGACCTCGCCGACAGGGTGCGCCGAGCGGCAGACCAGCTCGACTTCAAGCCCAACCGCGCCGCGAGCGCCCTGCGCCGCCGGGATGGCAAGACGCGCACGATCGGCCTCTTGCTCGAGGACGTCTCCAACCCGTTCTCGGCGACGGTGCTGCGCGCCATCGAAGACGTCGCACGCACGCGCGGCGTGCTCGTGCTGGCCGGCTCGCTCGACGAGCAGGTCGAGACCGAACGGGCCCTCGCGTTGACACTGGTCGAGCGGCGCGTCGACGGTCTGATCATCGTGCCAACGGGCGCGGATCAGAGCTATCTGTTGATCGAACGCCGCTCCGGCATGCAGATCGTGTTCGTCGATCGCGCCCCGCGACTGCTCGATGCTGACGCCGTTCTGAGCGACAACCGCCACGGCGCCCGCTCTGGCTGCGACCATCTGGTGCGGGGCGGGCACCGGAGGGTCGCGTTCCTCGGCGACCTCCGCAGCATCGCCACCGCGGAAGACAGGTTCCAGGGCTACCTCGACTCCCTCGACGCGAACAACATTGCGATCGACGAACGGATCATCATCCACGACTTGCGCTCGATCGACGCCGCACAACTGGCAACGAAAGGGCTGTTCGATCTCGACGCTCCACCCTCCGCGATCTTCGCCGGTCAGAACCTCGTCACGATGGGCGCGATCCGTGGTTTGCGTGACCTCGATTTGCAGCGGCGCGTCGCACTCGTGGGCTTCGACGACTTCCTCCTCGCCGATCTGCTCGAGCCCGCAGTGACGGTGGTCGCGCAAGATCCCCGCCGCATCGGTCAGGTCGCGGCCGAGCTGCTGTTCGAGCGAATGGACGGAAACTCCGAGCCGAGTAGATCTGTCGTCGTGCCCACGACCTTGGTGCCCCGCGGCTCCGGCGAGATACGTCCGGCTGGTTCATCCGGTTGAACGACATGGGCCGAGCGGTCACCGCCAGACGGACAATTGTGCTTGATCGCCTCGCAAGGTTTGGGTTTGACTTGAGCCGTGTCGTCGGTGGTGGCCCTGCATCGCAGCGAGAGACACGGCTTCTCGAAGAGTTCGGTGGACGGCTTGGACCTCGTTGCTGGAGTTGGCGTTGTCGGCGACGTACACGCGGGACCGCTCGTGCAGCATCGGTCGCGCGTGGCGGTCGACGCGTCGCAGCCCAACCTTCGCCAGATCCACCTCATCGCTTCCGAGCTGTTCGATCTTCTTGCATCCGCGGGACACACGGTCGGGGCAGGCGATCTCGGCGAGAACGTCACGACGCGGAATCTGGACCTGCACGGGTTGGCGGTCGGGTCCGTGCTGCTGCTCGGCGAGGATGCTCTCGTCGCCGTCACCGGACTGCGCAACCCGTGCGCGCAGATCGAACGCTTTCAAACGGGACTGTTGGGCCAGGTTGCCTTCCGTACGCGCGACGGCGCGCTGGTGCGTCGTGCCGGGATCATGGGCGTCGTGATCCGCGGCGGCCACGTCGCTGTCGGAGATGGGATCGCCGTGTCGGAGCCGCCCGGTCCGCGTCGCCCGCTCGAACGTGTGTGAGGTTCGGTTGACAAGATATAGCCAGTCTGTTAAATAACTGATCTGTGAAGTATCTGCAACAGCGACGGCACCGATGACCGTGACGGCCGAGCGGTTCGACGTCGTCTTCGCCGCGTTGTCTGATCCGACGCGGCGCTCGATCGTGCGCCGGCTGGCCGACGGTGAGTTGACCGTGCTCGAGTTGGCTGAGCCCTTCCCGATCAGCCTTCCGGCCATCTCTCGTCATCTGAAGGTGCTCGAACAGGCGGGTCTGATCAGTCGCGGCCGAGACGGGCAACGGCGGCCGTGCCGACTGCGGCCGGAGCCTCTGGTCGAGATCGCCGCCTGGGCGGAGCACACACGAGCTGCGTGGGAGCATCGTCTCGACCGGCTCGATGCGCACCTCCGGCGCACCGCTGACCGATCCGCGTCCGTGGCGACATCGAGGAAGCCGTGAGCGAGACCCCGTCAATCAGCGATCCGACCACGTGGGCACTCGATCGTGAGATCGTGCTCGTTCGAGTTCTTGACGCCACGCGTGAAGCGGTGTTCGCCGCGTGGACCGAGGCGGACGACTTCTGCCAATGGTTCGGCCCCGATGGGTTCACGTGCACTGTGCGTGAGATGGACGTGCGCCCTGGCGGTCGAGCGCGCTTCGACATGGTTTCCGGGGACGGCATCCTCTACACGAACCGCTTCGACTACCTCGACATCGTGCCGGCCGAACGGATGGTGCTGGATCACGGCCACGATGTCGACGATGACCCGACACGGTTCCGAGTGACGCTGACCTTCGACGAACAAGCAGATGGGAAGACGGTGTTGACCTTGCGACAGCTTCATCCAACCGTCGACCAGCGAAATGCAGGCATCGGCTTCGGCGCGGTCGAGCAGGGCCTGCAGACGATGCAGAAGCTCGCCAACTTTCTTGAGTCGACCGAGTTCCACGGCCGATGAGGCCTCGCCAGGGACACGTCAACCGATCTGACCCACCAACGACCACCACCCGAAGGAGTCGCCATGTCGCGCGTCCGCATCCACAACTTCTCGATCTCGCTCGACGGATTCGCCACCGGCGAGGGGCAGTCGCTCGAGTCGCCGTTCGGCCACGCTGGGCATCGGCTCCACGAGTGGATGATGGCCACGGCGTTCGCGCGCCGCGAGGTCTTCGGTGAGTCGGGCGGCACAGAGGGCCTCGACCACGCGCTGGCCGTCCAGCACGGACCCGGGATCGGGGCGGAGATCATGGGCGCGAACAAGTTCGGCCCTCCGGGCTGGCAGGACGATTCGGAGTGGCGCGGGTGGTGGGGCGACAACCCGCCGTTCCACACGCCGACATATGTCCTGACCCATCGCCCGCGCCCGTCGCTGGAGATGGAGGGTGGCACGACGTTCCACTTCCTCGACGCCGCGCCGGCGGACGCACTCGCGGTCGCGCGGGATGCAGCCGCCGGTCAGGACGTCCGCATCGGCGGTGGTCCGACCATGTTGCGCGAGTTTCTCGCGGCCGGCCTCGTCGACCACCTGCACGTCGTGTTCGTGCCGATCCTGCTCGGTCGCGGTGTTCGGCTATGGGACGGCCTGGAAGGGTTGGAGCAGCAGTACCGCGTCGAGTCGGTCACGACGCCAAGCGGCGTCACTCACCTCACGTTCACCCGATAGCCGCTGCCGCCCCCGTCACACGGGCGGCCGCGGGCGGCGACGGCTGACGCCGACACCTCGCCGTTTCAGGATCGGTTGGTCGATCAGCAGTGCGTCGAGCAGTCGCGCCTATGACGCGGTGACTGGCAGCACGTTTCGCTCGGCGAACACCTTCTTGGCCACGAAGGTGGCATTGATCGCCCTGGGCATGCCGCAGTAGACGGCGGAGTGCAGGAGCGCCTCCACGATCTCCTCGGGTGCCAGACCGACGTTGAGCGCGGCGTTGATGTGCACGTCCAGTTGGGGTTCGCAGCCACCCAGGGCGGTGAGCATCCCGAGGGTGACGAGTTGGCGGTCGCGAGGTGCGAGGCCGTCCCGCGAGTACATGTCGCCGAAGGCCCAGGCGACGACCTGGTGACCGAGTTCGGGCGAGATGTCCGCCAATGTGGCGATCACCTTGTGGCCGGCTTCGCCGTCGATGGCTGTCAGCGTCGTCATGCCTCGATCGAAGCGGGATTGTCTGGTCTCGTCGGTCATGAGACGACGGTAGAACTTCGAGCGCGCTCGAAGTCAAGGGTCCGACCAGCTCATGACCCGCCAGCTTCCCATGACGGGAGATCTCGCGCAGTCGGGCCGCATCGTGACCGAGTGGCCCGAGCGCGACGCCGGCAAAGCACTTCGAGTAACTTGTCATCAACTACAGAAAGGTGGTTGTTTGTGCCGTCGATGACTCCCTTCGCGGTGTCGATTCCCGAGGACCACCTCGACGATCTGCGCGTGAGGCTGGCTCGAACCCGCTGGATCGACGACTTCCCGGAGACGCCGTGGGAACTTGGCGTGAGTCGCAGCTATCTGAAGGAGCTGTGCGAGTACTGGCAGACATCGTTCGACTGGCGGGCACAAGAGTCTCTGCTCAACTCGTACAGCCAGTACGTGACCGAGGTCGACGGGCAACCGATCCACTTCGTGCACGTCCGCTCGCCACAGCCGGACGCGCTGCCGTTGTTGCTGATCCACGGTTGGCCTGGGTCCGTGTTCGAGTACGTCAAGGTGCTCGATCCGCTGTCTCGGCCCAGTTCGTTCGGCGCGGACGAGGCCGACTCCTTCCACATGATCGCTCCGTCGATCCCCGGATACGGATTCTCGGGGCCGACCCGCCGGCCCGGATGGGGACCGGCCAGGATCGCATCTGCGTTCGCGACGCTGATGCACGACCTCGGATACGAGCGCTTCGGGTTGGCCGGTGGCGACTGGGGTGCGATCATCAGCACCGAACTCGCGAGAGCTGACCGTGGAGCCCACGTGTGCGGACTCCATCTCACGATGCCCCTCGGACTGCCGCCGTCGGGCGAAGACGTCGATGTTCTCAGTGTGTCCGACCAGCGTGGGCTGGACGACTGGGCCGGGCATCAGGCGGCCGGCAATGTCGTGCATGTTGCGGTCAACAGCACTCGACCACACACGTTGGCCTTCGGGCTCAACGATTCGCCGGTCGGGCTGGCGGCGTGGTTGATCGACAAGTACCGCGCGTACAGCGATTGCGGCGGCGATGTCGAAGCTGCGTTCACCAAAGATGAACTGCTGACCGAGATCAGTACCTACTGGTTGACGGGGACGATCGCCTCCGCGTCGCGGCTCTACTACGAGCGGGCCGATGAGACCCGCAGGCTCGGCTCGAAACAACTTCCAGTACAGGTGTCGACCGGATGTGCGATCTTCCCGAAAGACGTCCGCCGCGTCCCGAGATCGTGGGCCGATCGCGTCTACCCGAACATCGAACGCTGGACCGAAATGCCATCGGGCGGTCACTTTCCGGGATTGGAGAAGCCCGAGCTGTTGGTCACCGAACTGAGAGAGTTCTTTCGCGCACGACGTTGAACGAGCACCACGCCGCGACAGCCCGACAGTGAGCGACTTAACATTGGCCCGATGGGTCTCTTCGATGGTTCGACGAGCTTCACCCCGACGTCGAGCCGACGAAGCCGTATCAGGTCGGGCCGCATGAAGCGGGCGGGGGAGTTGTTCGCCATCGACGAGTGGGGCTCCGCGTCGGAATTCATCGAGAAGTCGTGGCGGACCCACAGCGCACCCGAGCCGGCGTTCATCTCCATCGCCGCGAGCCGCTGGCAGATGGTGTTCGTGACTCGACGCGGCTCCACGTCGCTGAGCGTCCGCGGTCCCGAAACGGTCGCGACCGTGACCGAGGTTCCGGAGGATGCCGAGTTCTTCGGAATCGTGTTCAGCCTCGGGACGTTCATGCCGGCGATGCCGCCTCTGGGGCTGGTCGACCGGGCCGTGACGTTGCCGGCGGCGACGCCGACCTCGATCTGGCTCGACGGCGCGCGCTGGCAGGTGCCAGGTCCCGACAACGTGGACGTGTTCGTGGATCGTCTGGTCCGACACGGCTTGCTCCTCCGCGACCCGTTCGTCGCCGAATCGGTCCATGCCGACCTCCGTGAGGTTTCGGCGCGGACCGTTCAGCGTCGCGTCGCGCGCGCGACGGGTCTTACACGCTGCACGATCGCGCAGATCGCGCGGGCCGAGAACGCAGTCGAAGCGCTCGGGCGGGGCATGTTGCCCGCTGCCGCGGCGTGTGTGGGCGGCTATGCCGACCAAGCCCATCTCTGTCGGTCGCTGCGGCGCTTCATCGGGCAGACACCTGCTCAGGTCGTCCAGCAGAGCAGCCATTGGTCTGTTGCGTCGCCGCCGGAACCGCGCCGGCTTCGCGGCGGATAGTTGTCGTTTTTCTTCAAGACATCGACGAGCGGTCTCCGTACTGTGCCCACCATGCGAAGGACCGTGAACTCATGACCACGACGAACGACATCGACGTCCTCCTCACCGCGTGGGCCGACGCCGAGCGCCGCGGCGACGCGTCGGCCACCGACCAGTTGATCACAGACGACTTCGTCGGCATCGGCCCCGTCGGCTTCGTGCTCCCGAAGCAGGCATGGCTGCAACGCCACACCAGTGGCACGCTGCACTACGACGAGTTGGCTCTCGACGAGGTCTCGACGAGGACCTACGGGGCCGCGGCCGTGACGACTGCGCGGTGGAACGCCAAGGGCACCGCCAACGGACACCCGATCCCCGAGGCGAGCAGAGCCACACTCGTATCCGTCCGGACGGAGGCCGGCTGGCGGTTGGCCGGGATCCACTTCAGCTTCATCGCCGGCACACCGGGTGCGCCCGGTGGACCCGCCCTGTCATGACCGCGAATGCCACCCGCACTCGACCGAAGAACCGAGCGCCGACGCACCTCGAGCCCGGCTCAGCCGCCGAGCCCGGAACAGCTTGCTGACCGCGCACATCGTCGTGTCCGCTGTGGCCCTGATCATCACCGTGATCATCGTCGGTGCCACCGGGCTCGCGGTGTTCAAAACCCGGCCGAATGCCGCGACAGCGAGGACGCGTTGCTGTTCCTGGTCCGCCTCGTTGAGGACAGCCACCATGCCGACGGCCTCGATCGTGTCCGGTGAGGAATGGGATTCGGAGTCCGGCGCGTGGCTCGCGATTCGCGATCACGGTCGATCACCGTGACGAGGGTGATCGTGGACATCCCGGTCGACCTCGATGGCGCGCGCGACGTCGAGGCGGCGCTGCTGGGCAACGCCGTTCAGCGCAGCGGCGCTGTGGTGATGGGCCGCAACCTGTTCCACGTCGTGGACGACGGCGACGGCTGGAGCGACGAGGTCGGCGACGGTGCTCCCGACGTCAGGTGGCGCCCGCCCTTCTTCGTCGTGACGCACAACCCTCCTGCGCAGGTTCGGCTCAACCTCGATGTCACGTTCGTCACCGACGGCATCGCAAATGCTCTCGATGCCGCCCGCGCCGCATGCCCGCCCGACAAGGACGTCGTGATCATGGGAGGCGGCAACGTGATCGCTCAGGCAATCGAACAAGGTCTCGTCGACGAGATGGTGCTCCGGGTCGCGCCAACCCTGATGTGCGCCGGCATGGGCGCTTCGGTCGGCACCGCGCAGTTCCCAACGGAGTTGCGACGCTGGCGCAGGGCCCGCCGGCTGAGTCAGCTGGATCTGGCGATACGTGCCGGCACGACCCAGCGGCATGTGAGCTTCATCGAACAGGGTCGCTCACGACCGGGCCGCGACGTGGTCGTGCGGTTGGCAGAGTCGATGCACCTCACGCCTCGCGAGCGGAACGAGTTGCTCGCTGCCGCGAGCTTCGCGCCGGCGTACACGGTGTCGCGCCTCGACGACGTCACACTCCACGCGGTTCGCCTCGCGCTGAACACCGTCCTGGATGGATCTCGCGCCCGGACGATGCGGCCATGACCGACACCGCAACCGTCATCGATCGATTCAAGGCTGCGCATTGATCCGATGGCCACCGTCACCGCCAATCACGTCGCTCTGGGAATCGAGTCGTTTGGTGCCGACGACGCGCCGCTTGTCCTGCTCGCGGGCGGGACGACGATGCTGTCGTGGCCGGATGCCCTGTGCGAGCGACTCGCGGCCGGGGGGCGCCGCGTGGTGCGCTACGACCTGCGCGACAACGGGGAATCGACGACGGTGGCCTCGACGGCCCCCGCCTACACCCTCCGCGATCTCGCCGCCGACGCGGCTGCCCTGACCGAAGCGCTTGGCGGCCATCGCGCCCACATCGCGGGGATCGGCGTCAGCGGGATGGTGGCCCAGGTGGCCGCGCTCGACCATCCCGATGCCTTCAGCGCCCTCACCCTTGTGGGCACCCGCCCGGTCGCGCCCGGCCGAGCCGACGCCGACCTCCCCGATCACGACTCGGCAACGATGCGGCGGTTGTTCGCCCGTCCGATGCCCGACTGGGCTGACCGCGACGACGTGGCGAACTTCGCCGCCGCCCGCGCCGACACCCTCGGCGACGACCCCCACGCCGCGCGCGCTCTCGCGATCCGCGTCTGGGACCGGACGCGTGGCACATCGCCAGAGGTCCACATGGCCAACCAGATGGGCATGGTGTTCTCCAAGCTCGACTGCAAGCCTCGCTGGCGCAACCGTCTGTCCGAGATCAAGGTCCCAACGCTCGTCGTCCACGGCCGGCGCGACCCCTTCTTTCCTGTGGGCAACGGCGAGGCCCTCGCGCGCGAGATCCCTGGTGCTCGTCTCCTCGTCCTCGAAGACGCGGCGACCGCAATCCCGACCCGCGCGGCACGCGAAGTCGCCGAAGCGATGCTGACGCTGGACTGAGCGCACAGCGCGCGATCACCGCGGTTCCGACGCTCGCCTTCGAATCCGGGTCGGGATGAGGTCGCGTTGGCGAGCGTCGTCCTGGAGATGGTCGGCGATGATCCCAAGTTCGTGATGGCATCGCGCGATTTCGAAGCCGTTCATGGTCGAGGAGATCCGTGAGGGGCGGCGAGTTCTGGTCTGTGTCGTGAACATGCTGAGAACGGTACGCTCATATGCGGACAGGATGTGTCCGCAGAACTCACAGCGATGAAATTTGTCGCAATCGTTGCATGGATACCGCCGCCCGCCTTCTCAGCATGTTGACGCTCCTCAGTGCGCGTCCCTGGTGGACCGGGGCCGATCTTGCCGAGCGGTTGGGGGTCACGACCCGGACCGTTCGGCGCGACCTCACCCGGCTACGCGATCTCGGTTACCCGATCGAAGGAACGCCGGGCCGGGTCGGTGGGTACAGGCTCGGCAAAGGTGGCCGCCTGCCGCCGTTGCTGCTCGATGACAACGAGGCGATCGCTGTCGCAGTCAGTCTGCGGGGCACGGCAGCGGTTGGCGCGACTGGATTGGAGATGGCCGCGCTCTCAGCGTTGATCAAGCTCGACAACGTGATGGCACCACAACTGCGCGAACAGGTGAACGCCGTCCGTGCCGTCACCGTCGACCTCCGCGGCTTCGGTCTACCTGCCGTCGATCCTGACGTGCTCGTCAACCTCGCGGTTGCCTGCGCACGGCCGGAACGGCTGCGGTTCTCGTACCTCGATGCGCGGGGCGTCGAGTCGGACCGCGCCGTCGAGCCGTTCCGCCTGGTCTACACCCAGCGGCACTGGTACCTCGTTGCCTTCGATCGAGATCGCGATGACTGGCGATCGTTTCGGGTCGACCGGCTGAGCGATGTGAAGCTGACGCGAATCCCGTTCACCCATCGCGGCACGCCAGACGCGGCGGCCCTCGTTGCGGCAGGCATCGCCGGGGCGGGCCGAGACGATCGCGCGATCGTGCGCCTCCATGCGACGCTCGAGCGAACGCGTGCGCTCGTCGATCCGACGATTGCGACGATCGTCGACCACGACGAGGCGACGACGACGCTGCGCATCGGTGGGTCTGCCTCCTGGATCGCTCGTAACCTGGCCGCCCTCGACGCAACCTTCGACATCGTCGAGGGCGACGACGTCCGCGCCGCTCTCGGTGTGCTCGGAAAGCGGCTGTCAGCGTGTGCCGGCCGACCTCGTGTGGTTGCTCGGCTGTGAGGTGAGGAGGTGCGCCTCGTTGCGGACGTCACGAACGGGCAGCGCGCCCGCCTGTCGCACGTCCGTTCCATCGGGGAGACCGAAGCCGGTGTACATCACCTTTCGTGGCCGAACCGTCGGCGGCAATGCTTCGTGGACGGTGCAGGCGATGTGAACGGTGAGGTCGCCGGTCTCGGTCGGCAATGCGATGACCGGCAAGTCGTTGCCGCGCCAGGCAGGATCGTCGAGCGTCGCGGCGCGGTGCGAGCCGGCGACGACGCGAAGCAGGCCTGACTCGGCCGTGCCGTCCGTGACGGAGATGCCGATCGTGAGCCCGCCACATTGATAGGGATGGCCACCGAAGGCGCAGTCCCGGTGCCACGGAACGTCCGAGATTCCCGCCGCGACACCGATTGGTTTGAACAGGCCCTCGATGACATTCGTTCCGGAGCGCGCGACGAGTTGCTCGTCAGCGGCGAGCAGTTCGCGCAGTTGCTTCCACGTCTCGCTGTTCAGGATCTCGACGGTTCGTTCGGAGTGCTGGGCGAATTGCAGCATCCGCACACAGACCTCGTCGCCCGACTCGAGCGTGGCCCACCAAGAACGGCCGTCGCCCTGGCTGTAACTGGTCACTGCGCGATCCATGTCGGCGGCAATGGTCGCCATGTCGGCCGGATCCAGCCAGCCACGCAGATGGAGGTAGCCGGTCTCGCGGAGGAAGTGAGCGACTTCGGCCGGCGGATCGTCCGGGGTGAAGGTGCGATGCAGGTCGAGTGGATCGCCGTGGAGATCGCGGAAGTCGATCGATCCGGG
>Ga0075365_10001017_pt1 | contig 12044 bp, 11 predicted proteins | sample EndMetdeltDD1765_FD_71387 | JGI IMG/M metagenome (GOLD analysis project Ga0075365, IMG submission 71387) | Populus endosphere microbial communities from Tennessee, USA - Endosphere MetaG P. deltoides DD176-5 | ecosystem: Host-associated > Plants > Roots > Endosphere | place: USA: Tennessee... | reverse complement strand
TGCCTGGGTTTACGCGCGGTTGCCGGAATGGTGACGCGGGCCGCTACTCCGGCCTCGCCGCGACCGCCGCCCTGCAGTTCATCGTTGTGTTCATGTCGGGCAGCGTGGTGCTGCTGGCTGACACCATCTGCGCTCCTTATCTGGGTTGAGAAGCAGTAAGCTATGATCAGTATCTGCTAAGTTGGCATTTTCTAGGAGGCATTTATGATGAGAGCCGTCACCTTCTTTTTCGCCTTGGCGTTGCCGACGTGCGCCGCCTTCGCGCATCATGGCTGGGGCAGTTACGACGCGAACAAACCGCTGACCGTCACCGGTCCGATCCTGACCTCCAAGTTCGAGAATCCGCACGCGACGATCACGGTACAGGGCAGTGATAAGGTCTGGACCGTAACGCTCGCGCCCATCTCGCGTATGAGCAGTCGTGGAGCGACGGAGCGGGTCGTCGCCATCGGCCAAAACGTCTTGGCCTATGGCTATCCGTCGACAGCTGAAAAGGATGAGATGCGGGCGGAGCGCATCACGGTCAACGGCAAGACCTACGAGATGCGTTGATGAACGACGCGGCGCCAACGATTTTCGTTGCGCTGGAACAGTCTGGCTTTGCCGCAGCCATCCGCCAGTCGCCATGGCTCTACCCGGCGGCTAATGTCGGGCACATCGTCTCGCTCACTTTTTTTGCTGGCGCAATAGCCGTGATGGACATCCGTTTGCTTGGAGGGTTGTCGGCGACCGCACCGGGACTCTTGCTCGCGCGAGCCCGCAACTTCGCGGTTGCCGCACTGGCGGGCATGGCGGTCACTGGTTTCTTTTTATTCTCGGCCGAGGCGAGCCATCTCGCGCTCAATCCGGTGTTCCAGCTAAAGGCTATTCTGATCGCCGCAGGTCTGATCAACGTGGCGATTTTCGAATTCTGGGCCAAGCGCGCAGTCGAGCATCTTGCCCCCGGCGTATCGACACCGGCGAGTGCCAAAGTCGCCGGTGTCCTTTCACTCGCCACCTGGGTCGCAGTTGCCGCCTGCGGGCGTAGCATTGCGTATTTCTAGACAGTCGCATTCGAGCGCGTGAACGTGGTTGGCCTTGGGGGCAGGCGGCGTGAGCCGTCATGCAGGCGGGTGAACTGACGGGCTCCGCACATTAGGCATTTGGCACCACCGTTTTGCAGGCACGGGCAAGTGCATGGGCTCAAATCCAATTGTCGATAAAAAAGCGAGTTGTATCAGTTCCAATGGCGGACACCCCTTCCGCCATTGTAAGTCGGTAGCCCGCGCATCCCGTGCGCGAGCTCGAGGCGAACGCCGATTCGCGCGCGCTTCGCGCTCGACTACTTCGCCTACGGCATTGGGCTTCACGTCGGACAGCTCGCCCGGCAGTCGGCGGGTACGACGCCTTCGTGTTCACCGCCGGCATCGGCGAAACTCAGCCGGCATGCGCGCGCGGATCGTGGATTGGCTCGCCTGGCTCGGAGGTCCTCAGACCCGCCGTCACTTGCGGATGCACAGCGCGGTAACGGCCGCACCTGGAGTGGCGCACCTCGTTCCGTCGCTGGCGCCCGCAGAGCACACGAGCGACACCAGCATCTCGTTGTCAGCACAGGCAACCGTGTCCGTGCCCGTGACGACGCGGAGCGGCGCCGACGGGCCGGGATCGCCCTTTGGACCGGGTGGTCCCACGGGACCGGGCGGGCCCGCGGCGCCCTGCGGCCCAGCGTCGCCGCGTTGGCCGGCCGGCCCGGCCGGCCCTTGCCCACCGGCCTCGCCCTGCGGGCCCTGAGGTCCGACGGTTCCTTGCGGCCCGGGCGGACCGGCTTCGCCACGTTCTCCGGCAGTGCCCTGGGGGCCAACCGGGCCTTGCGCTCCTTGGGCCCCTTGCGGTCCGGCTGGACCGACGGGACCGGCAGGACCAGCCTGGCCGGCCGGACCCGGTGCACCATGCGGCCCGGGTTTGGGTTCGCTGCAGCCCGCGAGCGCGACCGTCGCAACAAAGGCGGAGAGGATCAGGACTCGTTGCATTGGGCACCCCAGCGGCAGACTGCACCCAGTTGCCGAAACCGGTCAAGGCGAGCAATCCAACGGGTGAGCCGGCGCCTGCCAACTCTGCCGCGCCATCGCGCATCGCGGATCGGCGCGACGATACGCACGTCCACCGTCAACCGTCCGATCGACTGCGGCGAGTCCGCGCAACATTAGCCCTGCCACGATGTTGGGCTGGAACACGACACGAACTGAGGTACGCTACATCGAGCTTTTCGTCTGGGACAAGGCCATGCGCGCCCTCATCACTTGTGTCTGCGTCCTGCTGTCGGGGCCTTCCCTCGCGGACAGCGTCCGCCACCTCTCGGTGCCGGAAGTGTTCTGGGGAAGGTGGGCACCCAGTGCTGACGGCTGCAAGGACGACAAGACTGTCGTCGTCGTTACGGCCAAAGGCTACACCGGTCCGCGCGGCACATGCGCGGTCCAATGGGTGACCGAAACCGCCGGCGTGGGAGGATCCATTTACTCCACGCACATGCGATGCACGAAACCGGCCTCCAACGAAGAGACAACCGAAGAGAATGAAATCATGCTGTCCCGGGACGGCGAAACGCTCGCGGCTGGCGCGCACTTCAACGAGCTCAAGGTCTTCAAGCGGTGCCCCGCCAACTGATGCGGGTTTCTCATGGGAGGAGAGGGCAGAAGGGCGTGGCTCGGATGGTGCCGATCGCAGCACCACCGCTCGATGACTAGCCCTCGCTCGGTCCGCACCATCCCGGCAGATAACGGGCCTCCTGGCTCTTCGCGAGAATGAGCGCCCCATCGAGCGCGCCGGTAAAATCCTTCTCGACCTGACTGGTCTTTATTCGCCGCCGCAGGAAGTCGGCCCACAGAAATTCGCTGAACGGCGTGATGTCCTTGGCGAAACCTCCGGCCCGGCGCAATTCGCCTGAGAGGCTGCGGAACGGGTCGTCCTTCAGGCCGGTGATGGATTTCGGAATATCGTCGACGCTGCGGCGGCGGCCCTTCGCGTCATAGGGATGCACCCAGGCGTGATGATCGAGCACGACCCAGAATGCATCGATCGTCAGCTCGCTCAGATTCGCCACGACGCTGACGAGAACATGCTCGAGACCCTCCTTGTGCAGGGCCAAGGCAAGATGGTGATGGTCGATGATGTAGTTCTGGGATTTGGGACCGGTCACGACGGGAATCATGTGGCCGCCCAGAAATTTTCCGATCTTCTTTGCGACGTGCTTGCGCAGATGGTTGCGCTTCAGCTTCACCTCGCGCATGCCGACCGTCATCTGGGTCGGGCGCAGATCGGTGATCGGTACGGGTTGCAGGACGGGATCGCGCACGACGATCATGACGGTTCTCCAAAATCGCTGGCCGAGATGTTGCGTTTGATCTCAGGACGCCGGCCTGGCGGCTGAGCGTAGAGCATGATGGCGAGGAATTGCAGACCTGTCGGAATGGGCGTGCGCAGAGCGAAGGGCCTGAGCACGAAAATCGCTTCAACCAGTAGGGATTTCGGTCCAGGCAGCCGCGCGCCGGTGAACGCCACTGAGTCGGGTGGCGAGAATCTTGTCGACGCGGCGGCCATCGAGATCGACCACCTCGAAACGCCAGCCCTGGGCATCGAAACACTCGCCCACTTCCGGTAGATGGCCGAGCGCATTGAGCACAAATCCAGCGGCGGTGTGATAGCCCCGCGAATGCGGGATGGTGATGCCCAGCCGCTCTGCCATCTCATCCACCGGCATGCTGCCCGCGATCAGCCATGATCCATCGTCGCGCTGCACCGCGTCGGGCTCGGCCGGGCCCTCGTCCGTGCGGAAATCACCGACAATTGCTTCCAAAATGTCGGCATTGGTGACGACACCCTGGAAGTAGCCGTATTCGTCGTGGACGAGCCCCATATGGACCGGCGATCCCTTGATGACGTCAACGACGTCGAGCGCATCCGCGGTATCCGGAACGGTCGCCGCCGGCCGCACGTGAGCGCGAACGTCCAGGGGCTCGCCGCGCAGACAGGCGTCGAGCAGATCCTTGGCGTGCACGACTCCGAGCATTCCCTCCGGCGAGCCCTGATAAACAGGAAGCCGGGAATGGACGCTCTGCAGAATTGTCCGTCGCATCGCATCCGGATCCGCCAGGTCGATCATGTCGACCTCGCGGCGCGGGGTCATGACGGCGCGCACGGGTCGATCGCCCAGGCGCATCACACCGGCGATCATCGCGCGCTCGCCGGGCTCGATCACCCCGGCAGTCTCCGCCTCCGCGATCAGAGTCTGGATTTCCTCGTCGGTGACCCGTGATTCCGCGCGCGCAGCATAGCCCAGCGCCCGCAACACCAGGCGACCGGCAGCGTCCAGCAGCCATACGAGAGGGGAAGCGATTTTCGCCATGACGGTCATGGCCGGGGCGACCCGTACGGCGATTTTCTCCGGATTGCGCAGCGCAATCTGCTTCGGGACGAGCTCGCCCACGATCAGGGACACGTAGGTGATCGCGGCGACCACCAGCCCTACGCCCACGATATCGGCGATCGCAGTCGGCATGCCGACATCGATGAACCATTGCGCCAGCCGTTGTCCCAAGGTGGCGCCGGAAAAGGCTCCGGACACGACGCCGATCAGGGTGATGCCGATCTGGACGGTCGACAGGAACTTGCCGGGATCCGATGTCAGCGCGAGCGCCTGCCTGGCGCCGGGGATGTCACGATTGGCTAAGGCTTGCAGGCGGTTGCGGCGCGAGGAGACGACTGCAAGCTCTGCCATCGCAAGGACGCCGTTGAACACAATCAGCGCGACGATGATCGCGAGCTCGATGTACAGCATCGCAGCAATATAACCTCGTCATCCCATCGTCGGAAGGCGCGGCGCGCAGCGCGGTCCTCACGCCCATGTACCGAATCTGCTGTAGTCTGGCCGCCGCTGCGAGAGTACCATCGCTCGAGAGCGAGGTTCGCGCGTGCGCTGCCGTTGTTCGATCATTGCAGTCCCGCCCGCAGCGGAAGGCGGGCGCGGGCTCACCTCCGATCGGGAGTTTTCATGACCAACGCTGGTTCCCGTGGTTCTGCCGCCGGTGCGTCCTGGTCCGGACTGACGATCGCTGCAGCCGTTGCCGCGCTCGTGAGCACATCAACCGTGCAGGCCCAGGACACCTGGGTCGAGGACCTCGTTGCGGCGGTGGTCAGGATCAAAACTCACATCAATCCGGAAGGGCGCACGGTCGAGGGCCTGGGGCGCCAGCGCGAAGGATCAGGAATCGTCATCGACAACGATGGTCTCGTGCTGACGATCGGCTATCTCATGGTCGAGGCCTACGCGGCCGAGGTCGTCGACAACAACGGCCGCACGGTGCCGGCGAGCGTCGTCGGCTACGATCACGAGAGCGGCTTCGGGCTGTTGCGGACGGTCGAGCCGCTCAAGCTCAAGCCGATGCCGCTCGGCAAGTCCGCCGAGATCAAGGCGCACGATCCCGTTCTGATCGCAAGCTTCGGCGGTGTCGGCATGGTCGCCGCGGCTTATGTCGTGGCCAAGCGCGAATTCGCCGGCAGCTGGGAATACATGCTCGACGACGCGCTGTTTACCGCACCCCCGCATCCCGCCTGGAGCGGAGCGGCGCTGATCAGCCGCGAGGGCAAGCTCGTCGGCGTCGGCTCGCTCATCGTCGGCGATGCCGTTGGCGCAGGCGACAAGACCCCGGGCAACATGTTCGTGCCGATCGACCGGCTCTCGCCTATCCTCGGTGACCTCATTTCCGATGGGCGAGTGGCCGGAGCAGGCCGGCCGTGGCTGGGACTCAATACCGAGGAATTGCGCGGCCGCCTGTTGGTCGGGCGGGTGACGCCGGGTGGCCCGGCGGACAAGGCGGGTCTCAAGCGCGGCGACGTGATTGTCGGCGTGAATGGCGAGCCGCCGAAAGACCTGGCCGACTTCTATCGCAAGGTGTGGGCGCGCGGCCCGGCCGGCGTCGACGTTCCGCTCGACGTGCTGCAGGAGAGCCAAGTGCGGCGGGTCGAGGTGAAATCGATCAATCGCCTCGATCACCTGAAGCTGAAATCGACGTTCTAGCGCGGTTTCGAGCCGGAGCCTCCAGGACAGCACGAACCGGCCGACGGCCGGATCGTGCGCCGCCGGTGCTTGGCGTCGGGGGCTCGCTGTCCGGACTCCAAGGTACCCCGAATCGAATTCTTCGCGCCGGCTAAAGAGGTGATTCGTACGCGTTTTTCGCCGGCCGAGACGACGACCGTGCATCCGGGGACGGCCGCGACAGGCGCCAATTTCAGCGCCAGTGTTGCCCGCTTGCGTCAGTGGCGCTGGAATCCGGGGTATGGCCGGACTGCCGCATACAGGGGCCGCATTCCTGCCGCGATCGACCTGCGTTATGGCCGCAGGGGATCGCGGGGATCGGATGGGGCACCAGCTTGCCGGCGCGGATTTTTTCGAGGTCGCGCGCGCCGGGGCGCTGGCGCTTGCGTGCCTCGCGCTCGCGAATTGCTCGGGGGCCAACAAGGAATACAGCCCGCGGGTGGTTGAGGAGGGCGAGCCGGTGCCCAAGGGCGGCGGCATCTATCGCGTGGGCAAGCCCTACACCATCAACGGCCGCACCTACGTCCCGCATGAAAATCCGTCGTATCGCGCCGAGGGGGTCGCTTCCTGGTATGGACGCGATTTCCACGGGCGGCGAACCGCCAACGGCGAGGTCTACGACATGCACAGCATCTCGGCAGCGCACCCCACGATGCCGCTGCCGAGCTACGCGCGCGTGACCAACCTCGAGAACGGCCGCTCGATCATCGTCCGCGTCAATGACCGTGGGCCCTACACCCGCGACCGACTCATCGACCTCTCGATCGGGACGGCCAAGGCTCTCGCGTTTCACAGCAAGGGGATCGCGCGAGTGCGGGTTGAATATGTCGGACGCGCGCCGATGACCGGCAGCGACGACGAGATGTTGATGGCAACCCTGCGCGAGCGCGGGCCGGCACCAGCGCCCTCGAAGGTAATGGTAGCGGCTGCCAAGCCATTTCTTCCTTCCGCGGACGAGGCCAAGGAAGAGACCCAGGAGCCCAAGTTTGCGCTTAGCAGCGCGTCCAGCCGCCCGGCCCCGGCGCCAACCGCCAAGACCGCCGCCGCTGCTCCCCGCCAACTGGCGAAGGCTGGCATGCGCTCCGCGTCGGCGGCGGACGTCCGAGCCGAACCGCCGCCTGAGACGCAGCCCGAAGCTCCCGCCGCACCCCCCTTCAGCTTTTTTCCAGTTCGCAATGACGGCGGCGCGCTGGGGCTGATGAGTGGCCGCGGACTTTACTGACGACGCCGACGGTAGGCCTCATGGCCGCGGCCCGAGGGCGCGCCTCCCGGCAACGACGACAGGGCATTGCTTCAGGCAGGCGGAACTTGCTAAGCACGAGCGGGGCAGGGAAGGGCGCGCGGTCCCCGGCCGCGCAGGGCTTGCCGCTATCAGGAACATCCGCGTGTTTGGGAGCGTGATCCCGTCGTCCTTCGCCAGGTGGGGCGCTGCCGCGGTGCTCGGCTGCGCGGTCGCTTCCGCTTTTGCCGCTCCCAACCCTGTCTCGGGGCCGAAGGCGAGCGAGGGCTACCAGACGGCCGCCCCCCACGCGATCCTGATCGAGGCCGACAGCGGCAGCGTTCTGTTCGAGAAGGCCGCCGACGATCTCATTGCTCCGGCCAGCCTGTCCAAGCTGATGACCGCCGAATTCGTGTTCAACGAAATCAAGCAAGGCCGTCTCAAGCCGACCGACGAGTTCCTCGTCAGCACCAATGCCTGGCGCCGGGGCGGGGCGCCCTCGCGCACCTCGAGCATGTTCATCCCGATCCACAGCCGCGTGGCAGTGGATGATCTGCTGCACGGCGTCATCATCCAGTCGGCCAACGACGCCTGTATCGCTCTGGCGGAGGGCATCTCCGGCAACGAGTCCGCCTTCGCAGAGCAGCTGACCAAACGCGCGCGCGAGATCGGTCTGGCCAAGTCGACCTTCGGCAATTCGAACGGGCTTCCCGACCCGCGCCAGCTCATGACCTCGCGCGAACTCGCCAAGCTCGCGCGCCACATCATCGAGACCTATCCCGAATACTACAAGCTCTACAGCGAGCGCGAATTCACCTGGAATAAGATCCGGCAGTACAACCGCAATCCTTTGCTCAACCTGAACATCGGGGCGGACGGCCTCAAGACCGGTTTCACCAAGGAAGCAGGCTACGGTCTCGTCGGTTCTGCGGTGCAGAACGGCTTGCGGCTGATCGTCGTCGTCAACGGGCTCAAGTCGGAAAAGGAGCGCGCGGACGAAGCCAAGAAACTGCTTGAGTGGGGCTTCCACAATTTCCAATCCGCGCTTCTATTCAATGACGGGCAGGAGATCGCCCAGGCCAAGATCTATGGCGGCGACAAGGGCCATGTACCGTTGATGGCGCGCAAGGAAGTGCGGCTCATGGTGCCGCGTACAACGCGCGAGAAGATCATTGCGCGCGTCGTCTATAACGGCCCGGTGCCGGCGCCGGTGCAGCAGGGGCAAAAAATCGGAACGCTGAAGGTCTGGCGCGGCGACTTCGTCGTGCTTGAGGTCCCGCTGCAGGCGGCCGAAAGCGTAGCCGCCGGTTCCATGTCCCAGCGCGCCTTCGATGCGGCCTCCGAGCTGGTGCTGGGCCTGTTCCGCGCCGGGTTTCAGCGCGCCTTGGGTGGCAGCGGAGCAGGGACATGAACCGGCTTTGCACCGGCTCCCCGGCGCACGCGTTCTCCTGAGCCGATCTTTCGATTGCGCAGCATTGCGTCCCCAAGACGCGGCGTTTGCGGCGGCTCCCGGCGGTCTTTTTCGCATGCAGGGGAGCCGCTATAAGAAAGCCAAGGGCCGCGAGTGATTCAATGCGTGGACGCTTTATCACGTTCGAAGGCGGCGAAGGCACCGGCAAGTCGACCCATTCGACTTTGCTGGCGGATCGCCTCAGCAAACTTGGGATCGGCGTCGTGCTTACGCGCGAGCCCGGAGGCTCGCCCGGCGCCGAAGTGATCCGCCATGTTTTGCTCTCGGGCGTGGCAGAACCGCTCGGTGTGGAGACCGAGGCGCTGCTGTTCGCCGCCGCGCGTGCCGATCACCTGCAGAACACGATCGAGCCCGCCCTCGCCCAGGGCACTTGGGTCGTCTGTGACCGCTTTATTGATTCGACCCGAGTCTACCAGGGTATTCTCGGGCGTCTCGACCCGCGCTTCATTCGCGCCCTCGAGCGGGTGACGGTTGGTAACCTCACGCCCGATCTTACTTTCATGCTCGACGTGCCGGCCGAGGTCGGGCTTGCGCGCGCCGGCAAGCGGCGCGGCGAGGGCGTTGCCGACCGCTTCGAGGCGGAATCACGCGTTTTTCATGAAACGCTGCGCGATGCGTTCCGACACCTCGCACTCGAAGAGCCGGACCGCTGCGTGTTGATCGATGCCACCATGCCGAAACCCGCCGTGGCCGAGCGCATTTGGAACACGGTCAGCGACCGCCTCAATTCCCGGGCCAATGCCACGCTGCCCGCAGGCGCCGCATCGTGAGCGCGTCCGACGACGACGGTATCGAAGCGCGGCCTCCGCGCGAAGCCACCTGCCTGTACGGGCACCGCGAGGCGGAGGGCGCTTTGCTGGCGTCCTACCGCAGCGGCCGTTTCGCCCACGCCTGGTTGATCGGGGGGCCGGCCGGAATCGGAAAGGCCACGCTGGCATATCGCATGGCGCGCTTCATCCTTGCCCACCCGGATCCGGATGCGCCTCTGGTGCAAGGCGCGACGTCCCTCGACGTGAATGCCGATCACCCGGTGGCGCGGCGTATCGCGGCGCAGGGGCAGGGTGATCTGCTGGTGCTCGAGCGCACGATCAATGAAAAGACCGGCAAGTTGCGGCAGGATATCCAGGTCGATGACGTGCGCCGGACGGTGACGTTCTTCGGTTCGACACCCGCGGAGGGCGGTTGGCGGGTTGTCATTGTGGACTCCGTCGACGAGCTCAACCGGGAGGGCGCCAACGCCTTGCTCAAGGTGCTGGAAGAGCCGCCGCGGCGCGCGGCGCTGCTGCTGGTAAACCATTCGGCGGCGCGGGTATTGCCGACCATCCGCTCCCGCTGCCGGACGCTTGCGTTGCGCCCGCTTTCCGCGACCGATGTGGCGTATGCCGCTGCCGCCGCGATCGGCAAAATGTCCGACGACCCCGATGTGGCCGCGGCGGCTGCGGCGGCGGAGGGCAGCGTACAACGGGCCCTCGCATATCTGAACGGTGACGCGCTGGAACTGCGGAATCGGATCTCGGCCCTGCTCGAGGGTCTGCCGGCGATCGACCCGCGCGCGCTGCATGCACTCGGCGACCGGCTCTACGGCACCGATCCGGCGACCCTCGCCGCCTTCGTCGACACCGTGAATGCGTGGCTCTCGGCTCGTCTGACGGCCGGACTGGACGCCGCCGGGCTGGCGCGCGTCGCCGAGGTCTGGGAGCGGGTCAACCTCGCGGCGCGCGACGCCGCCGAGTTCAATCTCGAGCGCAAGCCGCTGGTTTTCAACGTATTCGGCTGGCTTGCCGAGGCCGCGCGCCGTTGATACCTATGGCTCGGCATGGCCGGGCCCCGTCCCGGCCATGCATGTCTTTGGATTGACCGCCGTTGCAGGCCTGGTCGCCTGTTGCGCAGCGTGTACCACGCGTCGCGACAAATCCGGTCCGTGGTACCGATAGCCGACACGAGCAGACGTCACTCCTGGTGCATTCGATGGCTGACAAGCCCCGCTACTATCTCACCACGGCCATCGCCTATCCCAACGGGCCCCCTCACATCGGCCACGCCTATGAAGCGATCGCGACCGACGCGATCGCCCGCTTCATGCGGCTCGACGGCTACGACGTGCTGTTCCTGACCGGCACCGACGAGCACGGCATCAAGATGCTGCAGACGGCGGCAAGAGAGAAGCTCACGCCGCAGCAGCTGGTCGAGCGCAACGTCCCGCTCTTCAAGGCGATGGTCGAGCGTCTCAACTGCTCGAACGACGAGTTCATCCGCACCACCGAGGAACGCCATCATCGCGCCTCGGTCGGAATCTGGGAGCGCATGGAAGCGGCGGGCGATATCTATCTCGGCAAGTATTCCGGCTGGTACTCGGTGCGCGATGAAGCGTATTACGACGAGGACGAGACCAGGCTAGACGAACGCGGCGAGCGGATCGGCCCGCAAGGCACGCCGGTCGAATGGGTCGAGGAGGAGAGCTATTTCTTCCGGCTCTCCGCCTACCAGCAGAAGTTGCTCGATCTCTACGCCAAACATCCCGAGTACGTGTTGCCGCGGGAACGCCTCAACGAGGTCATGAGCTTCGTCAAAGGCGGCCTACAGGATCTTTCGATCTCGCGCACGACCTTCGATTGGGGCGTCAAAGTGCCGGGCAATTCGAAGCATGTGATGTATGTGTGGGTCGATGCCCTTACCAACTACATCACCGCTGTCGGTTACCCGGATACGGACAGCCCGCGGTTCCAGCATTACTGGCCCGCGGACCTGCACGTGATCGGCAAGGACATCGTGCGCTTCCACGCAGTCTACTGGCCTGCCTTTCTCATGTCGGCGGGGGTAGAGGTGCCGCGCCGCATCTTCTCGCACGGGTTCTTGTTCAACCGCGGCGAGAAGATGTCGAAATCGGTTGGCAACGTCGTCGATCCAATCGCACTGGTCGACGCCTACGGCGTCGACCAGCTGCGTTACTTCTTTCTGCGTGAAGTGCCATTCGGCCAGGACGGCAACTACAGCCTGGAGGCGATTGTCAACCGCATCAACGCCGACCTCGCCAATGACCTCGGTAATCTGGCGCAGCGCTCGCTGACCATGGTCGCGCGGCAGCTCGGCGGCGTGCTGCCGCAGCCGGGCGCGTTCTCCGACGCCGACAAGTCGCTGCTGGCGCTGGCCGACGGTATGATTGGCAAGGGGCGCGAGGCCATGAAGACGCAGCAGCTCCACCAAGTGCTCAATGCGGTCTGGGCCGTGGTCGCCGAGGCCAACCGCTATTTCGCCGGCGAGGCGCCGTGGGCGCTCGCCAAGAC
>Ga0075365_10001016_pt1 | contig 12044 bp, 11 predicted proteins | sample EndMetdeltDD1765_FD_71387 | JGI IMG/M metagenome (GOLD analysis project Ga0075365, IMG submission 71387) | Populus endosphere microbial communities from Tennessee, USA - Endosphere MetaG P. deltoides DD176-5 | ecosystem: Host-associated > Plants > Roots > Endosphere | place: USA: Tennessee... | reverse complement strand
GGCACGAGGCCGGCGAGCCGCTGGCTGTGTTCGATGGCATAGCGTAATGCGATGAGACCGCCGAAGCTGATACCTCCGAGAAAAATAGGGCCTTTACCCAGCTCTTCCATCAGAAGGTGGAGTGCAGCGACGTGATCGTCCTGGCGGATGAAGAGAGCTGGCTTATCGGACGCACCTTGACCAAGCAGATCGAACGTTGCAACGCGGAAGTGCCTTGCGACCAGCGCGTCGCGATATGCAGTCCATAATTGGGCGTATTGGGTCAGTCCGTTGACCAGAACATAGACGGGCGCGTCCTCCGGGCCGTCGAGTTCATAACGTATCCGATACGAACCATACTTCAGGAACGGCATTGCGCTGACCGGTTGGCGATCTGATCGCTGCGATACTCAACTCCCGAAAGTCGATTCCATTGAGCTAGATCAAGCCTTTCCGGGCAGTCCCGCCGAACACTTTCGCGCAAAGCCATTGGGAGGACGCCGTCATGACCGGGGCAGATGCCGTGAAACGTTGTGCTGTGAGCCTGATCATTCTGCTGGTCGGCACAGCGATAGCCGTCGCACAGCCCTTCACGCGCCGCTCGTCACAAGTCCAGCATGATGGATTGAAGAAATACTACGAGATATCGAACTTCCGGCTGGGTGGTAAGTATGACCTCAACGACCCCGCCAAGTGGGAAGACGGCGGCGAGGGCGGGGTCACGCTGGAGTCGCTTGGTAGTGGTAAGCTACGCACGGCCTATGTCGCAGTCGGAAATCCGCGCCGCAACGCCGCCGGTGAGATCACCAATGCGGTGGTTATCAATTCCTACTATTCCGGCGACTCCACCGACATGTACGAGCAATGGGTCAAGGGTGCCGCGCTATCAGGTGGTGTGCCTATCATTGGTCCCGGACGACCCATCGATACCGACCGCTATTACGTCATTATGGTCGATCCGTTGGGTACCTGGGGCGCCAGCAAACCTTCGGACGGTCTTGGCATCAAATTTCCGCAGTACAGCTACTTTGACATGGTGCAGGCCAACTATCGGATGTTGCGCGACCATCTGAAGGTCGCGCGCGTGGCGCTGGTCGCCGGCGTCTCGATGGGTGGCACGCAGACTTATGTTTGGGGCGTGCTACATCCTGAATATATCGGTGCGCTGATGCCGATTGGCGGCACCACGCAGTCCGACGCCGGGGATCCGGTCGGCAACTGGACGTTCCAGCTCATGACGGCCGCGATCCAATCCGACCCCGTCTGGCAATCGACCAAGGGCGACTACTACAAGCTACCGAAGGAGAAGCACCCGCTGCCGGGCATGGCCTTCGGCTGGTCGGTGCTAGGTCTCACCGGCTATGATTTCGGCTACAGGACGAACCAGAGTTTCGCGTCGGTCCAGCCCGAGGTTTTCTACTGGGACCCGCCGAATGAGAAAGCTGGTCTCAATGTGAACAACCGCTCCAAGATGTATGATGCGGTCGATCTGGTCTGGCGTAACCGCGTTGGCGAAACCTACAACATCAATGAGAACCTCGGGCGTATTCAGGCTCGCACGTTGGTGATGCATATCACCAACGACCTCTGGCTGAATTTCAAGCTTGCCCAGCGCGCTGTCGATCGCGTTCCCGGCGCAGACCTCATCTCCGAGGAGAGTCCGGTTGCTCATTACGGTGTGTTTCCGATCATCAACAATCGCAAGAACGATCCGAAATTCGTCGCGTTCATGGACGATGTGGCGAGCCTCGATCGGGCGCAGCAGTTTGTCGACAAGAACTATCGTGTTCCCCGCGTTGCCGAGAATATCGACAAGACCAAGTCGTTCTGGAAGGACTACGTGACCTATCCTTATCCGGTTAAATATGCGACCGCGAAGGACAAGCGTGGCACGTCCTGGCAGATCGGCTATATGGACGAATATGCCGGTACAGACAGGGATCCGAAGGTTCTTGTCATCATTCATGGCAAGGGCGCATTTGGCGGCCACTACGGCAATATCATGCAATATGCCTTGCGCAGCGGCGTCCGCGTGATCGTTCCCGACTTGCCTCATTATGGCATGTCCGGGCCCGGTAATCTCGACAAGAGCCCGGCGCGCACCATGCAGGATATGCGCGAGGTGATCTACGATCTCGTCGTCAGCCAGCTGGGCGTCAAGAAGGCGCACTACCTTGGCCACTCTCTCGGCGGCCAGTTCGTGATGGGCTACGCCCTGACCTGGCCGGACGCGGTGCAGAGTCTTGCGCTCGAAGCGCCTTCCGGTCTTGAGGAATATCCGCGCGACATCACGATCGCCAAGGACAAGAAGGCGCGTCTGTTCGACGAATCCTTCGGCCGTGACTTCGCCAAGTGGAAGCAGACATGGGATCAGACCGGGATCCTGGCGGCAGAGATTGCCCGGCCAGAGGAGGGCATCCGCGATTTCTTCTACTTCAAGAAGCGTGACCCGGAGACCGGCGTTGTGTCGGCTGCGAAGAGCGGTTACTTCTTCAGCGATAGCGAATATGCCCGCTTGCATACCGAGCAGCGGGTCGGGCTCACCAAGGGTAACCCGAAGGAGCTTGAGCAATGGTGCAACGTCTTCATCTTCGACATCTACACGATCGGGGCTGAGTTGCAGCAGGATGACCCGAAGAACCTCTACGAACGGCTCACCGAGATCAAGGCGCCGATCTTCCTGGCGTTCGGCGACAAGGAGCCGTTCATCCCGACGCCTGCCTTTAACGGGCTGACCGACCTCGGGCGTGATGTCATCACACCGTTCATGTCGCGTATGACCAATGCCGGCAATCGGCCGATGCTCAAGATCTATCCGGAGACCGGACATTTCATCCACACGGATAACCCCGTTGAATATTCCGCCGACGTGGTGGACTTCCTGACGAAGGGAAAGGTCGATACCAGCTCGCCGCTCGGGACCGACCGCATGATCAGGGGGGCCGTTGCATCGGTGCTTCCGGTGGCGCCTACACCGCCCGGTGCGGCCCCGACCGCCGGTCTGAACAAATAGGTCCGCCTCATGCCGAGGGTGAAGGCGGGCGATGTTTCACTGGGCTGGCGCGAATGGGGAGCGGGCGATGTCACCGTGGTCTTTCTCCATGGTAATCTCGCCAGCAAGGACTGGATTGAACTCGCCGCACCTCTATTTCCGTCAGGGCTGCGGGTGATCGGGATCGACTGGCGCGGCTGCGGCGACAGCGACCGGCCGGAGCCTGCGAGCGACTACAGTAATTACTCCATGCAGCAGCACGCTGAGGATATGCTCGCTGCGCTCGATACGCTGGACATCAGATTCTGCCATCTCGCAACGCATTCTACCGGCGGCATCATTGCGGCACGGATGTTGTTGATGCAGCCGGAACGCTTCGGGCGGGTATTGGCCCTCGATCCGGTGACGCCGCTGGGACTGGCCTTCAACGCCGATCAGCTCGGCCTCTTCCGGGCCATGATAGCAAGCAAGCAACTTACACGCACGGTGATGGCCACCGCTGCGTCCTCGCTATTCGTGCCGGAGAGCATGGCGCCAAACGCGATCCCACGTTTCCGTGAGGGGCTAGGTGAAATCCAGGCGCTGTTCGACCGGATCGTCGAGCAGACATTTGGCGTGTCTGAAGGCATCTGGATCGGGACGCCCGTCAATCTCAACCGCGAGAAGGAAAGCAGAGAACTGGAACGCCGCATGCCGGAAATCCGGCATGCGCATCTGGTGCTCTGGGGCGAACGCGACGGGTGGATTCCATTGCCCGATTTACGGACCATGGCAGAGACAATGCCGGATTGCCGGCTCGTCGTTGTGCCCGGCATCGGACATTCGATGAATCTGGAGATGCCGGCGCTATATGCCGGTTATTTCGGCGCTTGGTTCGGTGCTCTCCAATAGCAGCGGGCTTATCACAGGGGGAAGATTGGTAGAATTATGGCGATTCAGTTTTTTGTCGGCTCGCTCGTCACCGTGATCACGATCATGATCCACGCGCTGGTGACTGTCGGCGCCGTGGGGATCGCGCGCAAAGCCGGGTTGCGGCACACCATGCGACCGAAATTTCACCTGATGGCCGTGATGGTCGAGGTAGCAGCTGTGCTAATGATTGCGCACACGCTGGAAATGCTTGCCTGGGCGTTGGCTTACGCAATAGTGGGTGCAGCCCCGGAAGGGAGCGATCTACTTTATTTTGCTTTCGTGAATTACACGACTCTTGGCTACGGCGACATTACACCGGTGCAGGCCTGGCGGCTGATCGGGCCGATGACCGCCATGAGCGGCATACTGATGTTTGGCTGGTCAGCCGCAGTCCTGTTCGAAGTGCTGCAGAAGACACTGGATCATCTCGCCAAAATCGGTGCCCGTGGCTTCAATTTTGAAGATCCAGGCTAGCGAGCCGATTCCGGTCCATGAGCACGATCTGGCGTTGGGTGTTCCCGACAAAACCAAGGGTGCCGAGTTCATGCAGCCGAGACAATACGCGTGAAACAGTTTCCAGCGTCAGGCCGAGATAATCAGCGATATCGCGGCGCGACATCGGCAGCGCCATAATGTCGGCGGCTGTCAACCGTTTGTCCATTTCAAGCAGGAAGGCGGCGACCCGTTCCAGCGAAGTCTTGCGGCCAAGCAGAAGCATATGGTCTTCCGCATGTTGCAGGTTGCTAGTGGTCATGCTGAGGAGATTGCGGGCGACCATGGCGTCGTTTTCAGCGACTATCTCCAAACTTTGTCGCCTGATGAGGCGAACGGTGGTGTCGACAATCGCTTCCGCTGTGAACCGATGCTCGCCACCGTTCTCCAGTCCGAAAATATCGCCGACGAGGTGAAATGCGCCGATCTGTCGACGGCCATCGGAGAGTAGCTTGTAGCTTCGTACGGCCCCGGATTTTACCTGGTAGACGTATTCTGCTGGCTCTTTCTCGCCGTAGATCTCAGAGCGTTTTTTGTATGTGAATTCGTTCAGGCTGACGATAGGATTTGAATCGCTGTCCATGCCGAGTTCACGAAGAGAGTTTGGGCGAGGCGTTGGGCTCATTGTCGTGCGAGCAAACATGGTCCACTCCTCACTTTTACTGAACGGCTTTCCATAAATTCTGCACTGCGACAAAAACAACATGTTTTTACCGCTCGCGCCGAAGTAGATTTAAGAATAAGCTGGAACCTGCGACCATTGTCTCAAGGTTCATTGCACCAAAGAACAACATAACGGTGCGTAATACGGTACTTAAGATAGGAGGCGATGCCTCGTCGCGACATGCATATTTCGATCCGAAATGCGTTCGGACCATTTTCGGTATCGTACGGATATGATGCGCCGATGGGAAGATCAGGCGCGATGCGTAAGACGTTCGACTAGAATTGATGCTTCAGCAGTGCCTTTCGCCATATTGATCGGAGTTCGAGTAAAATGCCGGGCCTCGTTCACGTCGTAGACGACGATGCTTCGTATCGAACCGCGATCGAGCGGCGGCTGAAAGTGGCCGGCTATGAGGTAGCTGTATACGCATCAGCGACACAGTTGCTGGATCAATTGCCGTTCAACGTGAGGCCGGGGTGCATTCTGCTTGATGTACAGATGCCCGGGTTGAGTGGTCTGGAGTTACAAAGTCAGTTGATTGAACTCGGGTCCAGCATGCCAATCGTGTTCGTCACCGCGCACCTCGACGCTGCAACGATTGTGCAGGTTATCAAGGCTGGTGCGGAAGACTTTTTGACGAAGCCAGTGACATCGGAGCAGCTGATCGATGCGATAGAGCGTGCGCTGCTGCGCCTAGAGACGGAAAATGGGCAACGCAACGAGCTCGCTTCATTTCGCGGGCTCTTGTTGTCCCTCACGCCGCGGGAATGGCAGGTGTTCGACTTGATGGTACGGGGTAAAATCAACAAGCAGATCGCCTATGAGCTAGGAACAACCGAGCGCACGATAAAGGCGCACCGCCATCAGGTCATGGAGAAGATGCAGGTCGTTTCGTTTGCGGAGCTCGTTTCCGTCGCCGAAAGACTTGGTATGCGGGGATGAAAGACGTGCCTATCTCTGTCTGATTGCGGGTTCCGGCATATTCATTCGTCGATATCCTGTTCAAACGTCTGCGCCGGAGCGCCGTTGTAAACGTTCGAAAACGGATTGAGCGGTATTGATGTGGTGAGTACCAAGAGGCTTGAATCCACGAATTGCAGCCGCAGAATCCGCCCTTGGCTTATCTCTTTTATCAGCGGGGAAGGGGCTTTCGCACCTGCGACACAAGCGTTTGTCAGGCACCAGGTGTAGGGAAAACGGTAAGGCTTGCCCTGGTCGATTATGAGTTCGACTGGATTCGGCAGGTACATTCCGACTGGAGAGAATATCTGTATCCGCCTGGCGGCATCGCCTTCGCGCTCTGTGATGTCGAGCCGGACAGCCATTTGACCGGTCGAGAAAGTTCCGGTGATCGACGTGCGACAAAGCACTTTTGCCCCACCGGGTTTGAAGCAGACTTTTTTCCAGTCCCCAAAAGTAACGTCCTTGACCTCGCGCTGACCACGGGGGCGCATTTCCGCGCCTGTGAGGGCGGGCGTCGAGCTCTGTTGAGACGCGGCGGATTGGTTGAACACGATGTTCGCAGGTACAGCGAGAAGTAGTACCAAGAATAGATGCCCTTCATGGCTGCGGTGTCGCTCGTTGCGGTGCGATCCTGTCACAGCTGTCCTCCGGCGTCGGCTGTCCTATTTCTGGCTATCCAGGAACTTCGCCACCAGCGGCGACCAGATCGGGATAGCTTCGGGTGAGCCTATGAAGAAATGTCCCTCGTTTCCGAATGGTGGCATCAGATGATATTCGGCTTGACCACCAGCAGCGGTGAAGGCCGCATGCATACGCCTTGATAGCGCCGGGCCGAAAAACGTATCGTTCTCGATATAGATCCACAGCATCGGGGTCCGCGACGTCCGACCGAACTCTGCCGTAGCCTCAACAAGTTTGTCCGGCGCGCAATTGTTGTTTGGCTTGCCGTCAACGCGGCCGCCTCGGCCGGCTGCAAAGGTGATAATCGCCTTCACCTGCGATGGATTAACACTCGATAGGGCAATAGAGGCCCACCCGCCGGCGGATTGCCCGACGACGATGACATCATTCGGCACGATCTGCTTCGCGGCAGTCAGATAATCGATAATCCAGAGATCTACTTTTGCGACCGCACGGCCGGCATCGCGAAAATTGGGATTGGTGCATTTGCCGACCTTGGAGAAGAATGGACCGAATATCCCGTGCTCGGGAATGTCGATGGCCGACGCGCCATATCCGCTTCCGACCGGCGCCACCACGAGATAACCCCGCCTTGCAAACCATTTGGCTGCGTCGCGGAATTCGACGAGTGGAAAGAAGCTGCGGTCAGTTGGATTGAGAGCGACGCCGTGGTTCATGATAACGAGCGGAAAGGGGCCGTCGCCTACCGGGCGCACCAGGTAAGCGAACATCGGCAACGGCAGCGGTAGAACCCAGAGTTCTTCCTGAATGCGCACAGCGTCAGGCGTTTCCGCGGCTTGTGTCGACTCCGCGGGGGCGACGAACGCGAGGACCGCCATCACGATGATCCGCTGGATGATATGCATGCTCGCTTAGCCCTGCATTTTGGTATTGCGAGCTGACCGCAGAAAACTCCGAAACAGTTGATTCAGATCAACCTAAGCATGTGGGAAGCCGGCGTTTGTTGGCTCGATGTGGTTCAATATGTATGTGGCTCATGTCGGCAATCCGCCGATGCGCCGCGAAGAGAGCCTGCTGGTCGCGCTGCTGCTGGGCTTCGCCGGTGGCTATCTTGACGCCTATACCTGGATCACCCACGGCGTCCTGGCGAATGCGCAAACCGCCAATCTGGTCTTCTTGTGGGTGAACGCGATGGTTGGGAAGTGGAAGGAGGCATTCCACTTCGTGCCATCGCTTTTTGCATTCATGGTCGGCGTTGTGCTCGCCGCGTGGCTGCGCCGTGTCGCTGGCGATCGAGCTGGCCCAATCAGCATCCTCGTCGAGATTGCCGTTCTTGTCCTTGTTGGTGTGTTGCACAATCGAATGCCCGATGTCGCTGGCACGCTGGGCGTCTCGATGGTGGCCGCAATGCAGACCTCGGTTTTTACCAAGGTCGAAGGTGCAAACTACAGTTCGGTGATGATAACGGGAAATCTTCGCCAGGCAATTGACGGCGTATTTAGCCTGGTAGCCGGGGATTCGCAGGTCGGTTTGTTGCGGAAGTCCTGCATCTTCATCGGGGTTTGCGCTACATTCGGTACGGGTGCGGCTGTGGGGGCCTTCATTACAGAGAGAACGCCAGCGGTCGCATTGACCGTTCCTGTCGCCGCGTTGTCGCTTGTTCTTTTGCGTTGCGGCCGAATACGCACCGCTCACGCAGGATGGCGTTGATCGAAGGAGGCGGGCATGAATTCGCGAGGGATCTTTCCGCCAGCGCAGTGGCTTTCCGGATACAAGGCGGACTGGCTTCGCTACGACATGATTGCGGGTGTCACGCTTGCCGCCTACGCGATCCCGGTATCGCTCGCCTATGCCGCGCTTGCTGGTCTGCCGCCACAGGTCGGCATCTACGGCTACATGCTGGGCGGCATAGGCTATGCGTTGCTGGGTTCTTCGCGACAACTTGCTGTCGGTCCCACTTCGGCGATTTCCCTGATGGTCGCCGCCACGGTCGGAGCGCTGGCCGCAGGTGATGCACTTCGCTATATGCAGATCGCGAGTATAGCGGCCCTGGCCGTTGCGTGCCTCTGCGTGATTGCCTGGATTTTCCGGCTAAGCATGCTGGTTCGGCTGATCAGTGACAGCATTCTGGTCGGCTTCAAGGCTGGCGCCGGCCTGACCATCATCATGACGCAGTTGCCAAGCCTGTTTGGCGTTGCTGGCGGCGGACGAAATTTCTTTGATCGCGTTGTCACACTCGTTTGGCAACTCGGGGGCGTGCAGTGGATCGTGCTTGTGATCGGGCTCGTTGCGCTCCTGCTGCTTCAAGGCGAACGCCTGTGGCCGGGCAGGCCGGTGGGACTTGCGGTCGTGATCCTCTCGGTCGTTGTCGCAACGATGCTTGGCTTGCCGGCACTTGGCATTCCCGTCACCGGTGAAATTCCCAAGGGCTTGCCGAGCATCGCCGTGCCGACCTTCGGGTTGCTGGAGTTCGACGAACTGTTTCCTCTCGCTGCCGGCATTATGTTGCTCGCTTATGTCGAAGGCGTCGCGGCTGCACGCAGTTTTGCGGCGAAACACGGTTACATCATCGATGTGAGACAGGAGTTTTTGGGGCTGGGCGCGGCGAATATGGCAGTAGCGTTCGGCCACGGCTATCCCGTTGCGGGAGGACTATCGCAATCCGCCGTCAACGACCAGGCCGGCGCGAAGACGCCACTCGCTCTCATTATCTGTTCGGGCACACTAGCCATCTGCCTGCTCTTTCTCACCGATTTACTGACCAATTTACCCAAGGCGGTGCTTGCCGCGATCGTGTGCACGGCGGTTTACAGACTGATTGATATCGCCGCGCTTATTCGAATGTGGCGCATCAGCCGGATCGATTTCTATGCAGCAGCGATCGCTCTCGTGTCCGTGCTGTTGCTGGGAATTCTTCAGGGTATCCTGCTGGCCGCGCTGGCCTCCATTTTCCTGTTGCTGGCGCGCGCCTCGCAGCCGAACGTCGCAATTCTCGGGCGCCTGCCAGGAACGGGCCGATATGCCGATAGTGCGCGACATTCTGACGTGGAGCCCATTGCTGGTGTGCTCGCGTTCCGCCCGGAGGCCTCGTTACTCTACATCAATGCGGAAACGGTGATGGAGATCGTGCTGGCAAGGGTTCGGGCATTGCCGGACACCAAGATTGTTGTCTGCGGCCTCTCGTCGTCGCCCTTCATCGATCTCGCGGGTGTAAAAATGCTTCACGACCTCCATGGCCAGCTTGTCTCTCACGGCATCGCCTTCCAGATCGTTGGCGCCCGCGGTCAGGTCCGTGACGTTTTGCAGGCTGATGGCTTCGCAGAAAAGACTGACAGTGCCAACTGGACCCGAAGGATGGATAGCGTGCTTGGCGATCTGAGGCGAGAGTGACCTTGTTGCGTTGCGAGGCGGATCGTTGCTCACAGGAGCAGATTGCGTTGACCTGGATCAACAGACGTTTGTCGGAACGGCGCGAGGATCTGCCGAATTTCTCGATATCTCGGAAGTATCACATCTCCACAAGTGACCGCGCCAAACCGCCTTTTATCGTCTGAGCGATCGGGGTGTTCGCGATGATCCTGGCTCAATAGTTCAGTCTCACAACAGAGGGAAGTAAAAGTCATGCGAAAGTTTAGCGTCTATGCAGTTGTCGCCGTCGTCCTCGCTGGAGTCGCAGGTTTCAGCACGCCGTCGCGCGCCGATATGGGCCAGGTTGCCGTGATATTCACCAAGGGCGGATTCATCGTCGGGGTTGGCGGCGGCGAGGGTGTGCTGAGGTATCGCGGCAAACAGTATCCATTCACAGTCTCGGGCATGAGCGTCGGTTTTACGATTGGCGCCTCTACCACGAAGTTTGTCGGCCGTGCGATCAATTTGAAGGGGCCGGCTTCGATTGAAGGCACTTATGCGGTGGTCGGAGCGGGTGGTGCGGTGGCGGCCGGCGCGGGAGGTGTGCAACTGCAGAATGGCAATGGCGTGATCCTGCAGCTCAGCGGTCCCAAAGTTGGCGCCGAAGTATCCGCTGCTGTCGGCGGGGTTACGATACGGTTGAAGTAGGCAGGAGTCGAACGGGCCGCGCAGCGCGCGGCCCCGTTTGCTTCAGTACCGACTCTCGACGAATTTCATGCGGCGCAAGCTGGTCTGATCGTTGTAGCGCCCCTTATTGGATCGCTTCGCCAGCTTGATCTTCTTTCGCGCGATCTTCTTGTAAGGGATCGTCTTGAGGATGTGCCAGATGATGTTGAGCCGAGCCCGCCGCTTGTCGTCGGATCTGACCAGTCGCCATGGCGCATGCTTCGTATCGGTCGCGCTGAGCATCATGTCGCGCGCTCGGGAATAGTCGTACCAGCGATCGAACGACTCGGTGTCCATCGGGCTTAACTTCCATTGCCGTAGAGGGTCATCGATGCGCGCCTTGAACCGCTGTTCCTGCTCCTCCATCCCGACTTCGAGCCATAGTTTGATCAGGATGATGCCAGCATCCACTGCGAATTTCTCAACCAGTGGGCACAATTCGAGGAAGCGTTTGTGTTCGGCCGGGCTGCAGAAGCCCATGACATATTCGACGCCGGCGCGATTGTACCAGCTGCGGTCGAAGATCACGATCTCTCCACCTGCCGGGAATTGCTCGATGTAGCGCTGAAGGAACAACTGGGATTTTTGCCGGTCAGACGGCGCGGGCAGGGCGCAGACGCGGAAAACCCGCGGGCTCACTTTTTCCGTCAGGGCCTTGATCGCGCCGCCCTTGCCGGCGGCGTCGCGTCCCTCAAAAATCACGATGACCTTCAGGTTTTTCGCTTTCACCCATTCCTGCAAATGACAGAGACCGACCTGAAGCTTTTCCAACTCCTTCTCGTAATCCTTGCGCTTTAGCCGCTCCGTCGCGACGATAGCTGACATGTCATGACTCCATGATCAGTCTGGAACGAGCAAATGCTCAATCTCCCCAGGAAATGGTGATGCCGATGTCGCCCGGCATGCCGCCGGGATAGTCGATGGTCTGGTAACCGATGCGATAGCCGCGCGGCTGCAGATAGTCGCTCCAGAGCTGGAAGATTTCAGCTGGAATTCCCGTTAGCGTTTTTTCCCAGCCCTTTTCTTGCTGATTGATGGCCCGACCTTTGTCGGTGCACAGGGAGTTGGGAAAGCGGTAGACCTGAACTTCCGTCAGGCCGTTTCGCACTGCCCGCTGGATGATGGTTGAGGCCAGCTGGACTTTCTCGGCTTCGCTCTTCCCGGACGGCTGGCTGAGCCGTTCGATCAGGGCACGCTTTTCAGCGTCAGCGGCGGCGGCGATGCGCGCATATTGGTCAGCCGCCTCGGCCTCTTTAAGCGCCGCCTCTTTGCGGATCTGGGTGGCAGTGGGGATGAGATCGTCGATGCTGCGAGACATGATTT
>Ga0075365_10001015_pt1 | contig 12045 bp, 14 predicted proteins | sample EndMetdeltDD1765_FD_71387 | JGI IMG/M metagenome (GOLD analysis project Ga0075365, IMG submission 71387) | Populus endosphere microbial communities from Tennessee, USA - Endosphere MetaG P. deltoides DD176-5 | ecosystem: Host-associated > Plants > Roots > Endosphere | place: USA: Tennessee... | reverse complement strand
TAGGCCATGTCTTCCAGACCATGAGCCTTCAGCGCGTAATTGTAGAGACGCGTGTCGTTCATGAAATCGTCAACGCTTTTGACGTTGCCGATATTGGCCAGATAATAGTCGGTCTCGCGGGCCACTTCCGGCTTTTCCGCGACGCGTTCCAGCGACTTCGGAAGGTCGCGGGCGATCATTGCATAGCTGGTATAGGTCGTGATCACGATGGTTCTGCCCAGGTCCAGGAAGCAGACAATCCGCTCCTATCCTGGCGACAACTATGCGCGAAGACTTGTGCGAAGCTGTTCGGGGCTAACCTTTATTAGAGGCCTCACAACCAGCCTCACGCAAGCCAGAGGCCGTATCTCAGCACCAAACCAAAACGATCGGGCAGAGTTACGCGATGAATATTGTTATCGGATTTGTCATCACCGTCGGCTGTATTCTCGGTGGCTTCATGGCCATGGGCGGGCACGTCGACGTTCTCGTCCAGCCGTTCGAGCTGATGATCATCGGTGGCGCCGGTATCGGCAGCTTCATCATGGCAAACCCGATGAAGGTGGTGAAGGATTCCGGCAAGGCGCTCGGCGAGGCCTTCAAGAACGCCGTGCCGAAGGAGCGCAACTATCTCGACATTCTCGGCGTGCTCTATTCGCTGATGCGCGACCTCAGAACGAAGTCGCGTAACGAAATCGAAGCGCATATCGACAATCCGGAAGAATCCTCGATCTTCCAGACGGCTCCGACCGTTCTGAAGAACAAGGAACTGACGGCATTCATCTGCGACTACGTCCGCCTCATCATTATCGGCAATGCCCGCTCCCACGAGATCGAGGCGCTGATGGACGAGGAAATCGACACCATGTTTGCCGACAGGATGAAGCCCTATCATGCGATCACCGCAATGGGCGACTCCTTCCCGGCGATCGGTATCGTCGCGGCCGTTCTCGGCGTTATCAAGGCCATGGGTAAGATCAATGAATCGCCGGAAGTTCTCGGCGGTCTCATCGGTGCAGCTCTCGTCGGCACCATGCTCGGCATCTTCCTGTCCTATTGCCTCTGCAACCCGCTGACGTCCCAGATCAAAATCGTCCGTACCAAGCAGCATCGCCTCTACATCGTCGTCAAGCAGACCCTGCTTGCCTACATGAACGGCTCCGTGCCGCAGGTTGCGCTGGAATACGGACGCAAGACGATTTCCAACAAGGAAAGACCCTCGATCGACTCGGTCGAGCAGGAAATGATGAATCCTGGCGGTGAAAAGGCGGCATGATGGCGACCACACAAGCGACTGCAAACCAAACAACTTCTGCACCCGCGCCGGGAATGGACCTGGCGCTGCTCGCAAAACTTACCGGCGGCCTCGGCGACAAGAAGACCGTCGAGAAGATCAGCAGCGAATTCGCCCAACTCTACAGCGAATTTCTGCCGGACGTCTTCCACAGCGAAACGGGCATCCGCATCGGCGTCTCCTATGTCAGCTGCACGTCGGGCCTGATGAACGATCTGGTAGGCGATCTCGGCGACGGTTTCGCGCTGTCCGACGGTTCGCTGCGCAACTGGAGCCCGAATTTCGTGCTCGGCTGCGGCAACACCTTCGTTATCGCACTGATGGAGCTGATGCTCGGCGCAGCACCGGAAACCATTCTCCAGCCGATCGAGCGTCCGCTGTCGGACATCGAGATCGATCTGGCTGTCATGGTTTTCGAAAAGATCGCCAGCGTGCTTCGCTCCGGCGTCAACGCACCAGGCGGCTTCGAAGCCAGCCTCGATCGCCCTTATAACGCCGAAGATCGCGCGGCTCCGGACGAATTCGACCGTCCGGAATTCGGCGTTGCGATCCGCATGGCGTTCGAGCTCGGCAAGGTGACGTCCGAATTCGCGCTCGTCATTCCGCAGCGCGCCTTCCTCAAGACCAAGGTTGCGGCTCCGAAAGCCAAGGCTCAGGTTTCCAAAGGCCAGCAGGAATTTACCGACCGAATCAACGATCAGGTTCGCCGCTCGCACGTGACGCTCGAAGCGCGTATCCGGCTGCAGAAGTTGACGCTCGGCGTGATTTCCAAGCTTTCCAAGGGCGATGTCATCGCATTCCAGGACCTCAACGACGTGAGGGTTCAGGTCAGTGCAAATGGCAAAGACATGTATTCGTGCGAATTTGGGCGCTCCGGCGAGCGCTATACAGTCCGTGTAAAGGATAACATCAGCACGGACGACGAAATTCTACAGCACCTGATAGGCTAGGACGCTTCTGACTGCCGCTCGGTTTTTGTATCGTGACGGCAGGCTGACGCAAGTTTCAACAGGAATAATGACCGCATGGCTACGAAGAAGACACCCCTTACCGAAGACGACGCACTGATGCCGCTCGGCAATGACGGCGAGCTGGATCAGGCCATCGACGATCTGCGCGGCGTCTTGAAGGCCGACGCCGACGGCGGCGTACCGGGCTTCGATGCGGATTTCGGCGCGACCACGGCTCCGGACTTTCCCGAACCGAGCAGCGACTTCGGCGCACAGGCCGACAGCTTCGGCGGCGGCTCCAGCTTCGGTGGCAATGATTTTGGTGGCAATGATTTCGGCGGGTCTTCCTCTTCCGCCACATCGAGCTACCAGGCACCGGGCAGCGCACTGAATGCCAACCTCGATCTCATCATGGACATCCCGATTGATGTCGAGATCGTACTGGGCACAAGCCGCATGCAAGTTTCAGGGCTTATGAGCCTTGAGGAAGGCGCGACGATCGCACTCGACAAGAGGATCGGCGAGCCGGTCGAGATCATGGTGAACGGTCGGCGCATCGGCAAGGGCGAGATCACCGTTCTGGAAAACGACGACACGCGATTTGGCGTGCGGCTGACGGAAGTACTGAGCACGAGAAAAGCCTGACCCCGATGATTGGGGCAGAGAGGGAAGACCATGATGGACTTTGAGGATTTCGGAGGCACGGCGCTCTCGACGGCGCCGTTGTCCAAAGCCGAAAAGGCGGCAGCAGTTCTCCTTGCCATGGGCAAGGGGGTTGCCGGCAAGCTCCTGAAGTATTTCACGCAGAGCGAGTTGCAGAACATCATCGCCTGTGCGCAGTCGCTTCGCTCCATTCCGCCGGACGAACTTCTCGAACTCGTCAACGAATTCGAAGACCTGTTCACCGAAGGAACGGGCCTCATGGACAATGCGGCCGCGATCGAGGGCATTCTCGAAGCCGGCCTGACCCCTGAAGAAGTCGACGGACTGCTCGGCCGTCGCGCTGCATTCGATGACTATCAGGGCAATATCTGGGATCGCCTCGGCGATGCCGATCCGGAATTCGTCGGCAAGTTCCTCTCCCGCGAACATCCGCAGACCGTCGCCTACATCCTCTCGCAGATGCCATCGAACTTCGGTGCCAAGGTGCTGCTGCAGCTTCCTGACAGCCGCCGCGCCGACATCATGAACCGCGCCGTCAACATGAAGGAAGTCAGCCCCAAGGCTGCCGAGATCATTGAGAAGCGCGTGGTCGAACTCATTGCCGCAGTCGATGCGGAACGCAATTCCAACGGCTCCAACAAGGTCGCCGAGCTGATGAACGAGCTCGACAAGAACCAGGTCGATACCCTGCTCTCGTCGCTCGAAACGATCAGCAAGGAATCGGTCAACAAGGTCCGCCCGAAGATCTTCCTCTTCGAAGACCTCATGTACATGCCGCAGCGCAGCCGCGTCATGCTGCTCAACGACGTTGCAGCCGACATCCTCACGATGGCACTGCGCGGCGCGAGCAACGAGATCAGGGAATGCGTGCTCTCGGCGATCAGCCCGCGCCAGCGCCGCATGATCGAAAGCGATCTCAGCGCGCAGCCGGCAAACCTCAACCCGCGCGAAGTGGCCATGGCCCGCCGCGCGGTCGCCCAGGAAGCGATCCGGCTGGCAAGCTCCGGCCAGATCACTCTCAAGGAAGAAAAGAAGGACGGCGACAAGCCGGCCGAAGCCGCCTGAGACTTAAGTTAATGCACGAGGAAGAGACGGAGCGGGAGACAATCCCGCTCCGTTTTCGTTTTGGCGGCTTCCTTGCCGCGAATCAGCCAAGTACCCACAGCCTTTTTGTCGACTCGATTCGCGGGTAGCTGGCGATCAGATAAGATCGTGGGCGGCGACCCGATTCGTTTGGGCCACTTCCCCGCAACGCGATTGTCGAGTGGTCCCGGACCGTGTCGGACGAAGATAAAGACAGCAAAACAGAAAACCCGACCGCCAAAAAACTCACGGAAGCGGCCGAGAAAGGTAATGTGCCTGTCTCGCGCGAAGTGACGCTCTTCGCTTCGATCCTGGCATTCTACATATTCCTTGTTTTCTTCCTGCCCTCCAGCGCAGCAAGACTTGGCGAAACATTGAAGGACCTCTTCGAGCAGCCGGACCAGTGGACGCTTGAGAATTCCTCAGACATGGTTTCGATCAGCAGCCATCTCGGCTGGGCAATGGCTGCCTTCCTGGCGCCGGCCATGCTGCTTTTCATTATTTTCGGTCTCGTATCGGCGTTCGGCCAGAACATGCCGTCCTTCGTGCTAGAACGCATCCGCCCGCAGGCCGGGCGCGTCTCGCCGACCAAGGGTTTCGGCCGAATCTACAGCGGCCCCGGCTTCGTCGAATTCGGCAAATCGCTGTTCAAGGTCATGGTCGTGTCTGGGATCATGGTTATCGCGTTGCGCAGCGACTTCTACGGAACGCTCGACGCGATGTTCTCCGATCCGCAGATCATTCTCGTCAAGCTCAGCGCCATCATCCGCAAGATGGTGATGATCCTCATTCTTTCGATCGGCGTGCTGGCGGTTATCGACGTGCTGTGGACCAGATATCACTGGTACCAGGAATTGAGGATGACCAAGCAGGAGGTCAAGGACGAATACAAACAGGCGCAGGGCGACCCGATCGTCAAGCAACGCCAGAAATCGGTTGCGCGCGACCGCGCCCGCCGCCGGATGATCAACAACGTGCCGCGCGCAACGCTCGTCATTGCAAACCCGACCCATTATGCGGTCGCGCTGCGCTATTCGCGTGAGGAAAGCGACGCCCCGATCGTCGTTGCCAAGGGACAGGACCTGATTGCGCTCAGAATCCGCGAAATCGCCGAGGCAAACGATATCCCAGTTTTTGAAGATCCGCCCCTGGCGCGCTCCATGTTTGCGCAAGTCTCGGTGGATAGTGTCATTCCACCGGTCTTTTACAAGGCTGTGGCAGAACTCGTGCACCGGGTTTATGCGTCCCGGTCGCGCCAGAAACGGACACGCTGAGCGTCATGAAGAAATGCACCTACTCCACCGAACGAGAAGTAATCGTCGCACAAGCAATCAGCCCGGTGGCTACGGAACTTCGCCTGCTCGATGCCGGCGACCTCATTTCGCTGTTGCGCCTTGAGTGCTACAGCAGCCTCGCCGATCTCGTTTCGTCGGCGGCGGAGCTTTATTTCCATCCCGGCACCGTCAGCTTTGGCGCTGGCGGCGACTATAAGCTTGAATGGGGTGGTCAGCCGGAGGTCGTCCTCGACCTTGAAATCAAGCCGCGCGGTGTTTCCGTCTATGCGCGCCTGACGATCGCGGACGAGAAGGCCGGCCTGGAAATCGACCATATCTCCTTCCAGGACCCATCCGAGGACCCGCAGGACAATACGGCCTTCCTGGCGCAGAGCCTGCAGGAATCCAAATTCGTCAGGATGAGCGCGACGCAGTGATTCTGCCGCGCCGGATCGACTAAACCCCTTGAGAGGCTGCGTCCTTTTTACGTTCCAAAGGACGCTCTAATGGATGTAGCCGAGGCGTATGGCCTTGGCGATCGCCTGGATGCGGTTGACCGAATCGAGCTTGATCGTCGCCGAGCCGAGATAGGCGTTCACCGTGTGCACGGACAGGCCCAGCTTTTCGGCGATTTCTTCGCTGATCCGTCCGTCGCCGGCAAGCTGCAGGCAGGCGATCTCGCGTTCGCTCAGCGATTCGGCCGGTACGCTGCGGCGCTCGTCGAGCGCCAGGAGGTCCATCATCACCTGACAGCTGCGAACATGCTGGTCGATGATCGCATCGCTGGCCAGTTCCATGGCGGTCGCCAGAAAGGTCACGTAACCATTTCCGAGTGCGCCAAGGCGCACCGGGAAGGCTATGCCCGAGAACGGCACGACATCCGAATCAAGCCGGCGCGTCAGCGGCGTGAATTCGCCGGCTTCGGCAAAACTTGCATTCTCGGAACCGTTCCAGACCAGCGGCAGGAGCGACAGCTCGATGTGATCGAGCAACGCATCGCCATACCCGTTCAGCAGCTGAGTGCCGCATTCCTGCGCGCCCGCGCCCCAGTTTTCCAGCTCGCAGACCAGTTTGCGCTTGTTCGGCAATCCGGCGCCTGCGATGCGGTAGACCGCGAAATTGCGCGCCTTGAGGTTCTTCTGCATGGCAACGAGCTTCGGAAAGATGTCCGAACGGCTCGAAGCGCGCTGGAGACGCAGATACTGGATGCTTCCAGGTCCCTCTGCCATGCCGCCGCGCGTATACCCCATGAAATTTCAGTCCTTATACGAGATTGTTGCGAACCGCGTAGGCTATCGCCTCGGAGCGGGTCTTGGTGGCGGTCTTGCGCATGACGCTGGTGATGTAATTGTTGATCGTATTGCGCGAGATGCCGAGGATGACCGCGATTTCGTCGCTGGTCTTGCCTTCCGCGATCCAGAACAGGCATTCGAGTTCGCGCTCGGTCAGTTCGAAGTCACGCTCCGTCCTGGCATCGGAGCCTTCGGCGAAACTTGCGCCATAGGCAGCGAACAGGCCGACTTCACGCAATCTCTCCTGCGAGAGGATAATGCCTTCCGAAAACAGCAGCATCAGCGAAAAGCGCGTGCGGCCGACACAGAAGGTCAGTGCGCAATATTGGCGGCTGATGTCGTCCGGCGGCACGATATCGTCGGGAAGAAGCGCGAAACTCGGCGTCAGCAAAGATAGGCATTTTTCCAGTTCGGTGGAACGGGCATAACCGCTCGCAAGCTCCGAGCCGAGACGACGGACAAGGTCGAAAGGCCAGTTGGACGTGACGATGAAGTCGAGCCCCTGTTCCTGGATCAGGTCGTACCGGGCCAGAAGGAAATGGGAAGCGCCGACATAATCGGCAAGCAGGCGCATCACCGCCTGAACATTGTTGGAACTCGTCAGCACCGAAAGCCGGCGGACCAACTGCTCACGCGACAGGACTTTGGAGCCGGTCGCCTCCATAAAGGAGCGCCCCTCCGCTGTCATGTCTACCCCCTGCAACTCCATGCGTTATCTGCTCCTCGCCCCGTCGCACATTCATCATGAATGCGCGTATCGCGGCACGTCTCAACGACGCACACCCACTTCAAAACCGAAACGGTCCAAGTTTCCAGCGAATCATTGCCTTCTTCCTGACACGTTTGGCAGTCTGGTCTCCATTGGTAATTTCCCGCATTGCCGTATCGCTGGCGCTTTGGAACATTCCACCGAATCACCGTCATTGTAGGAAAGACCCACCGAATTACCATCGCCAAGGCATGGGATTTCCCCAACTGCAGGTATGAACGTCATAATTCGGGGTTGAGGCGATTTAGCCAAGTGTGTGGCAAAACTCATAAGAAAAGGGCCGGACAATGGCCGGCCCTTGGTAATCATATTTTCGTGATCGCGCATCAAGCTGCTTTTTCGAGAGCCCATTTGCGGAGAATCTTGGCAGCGCGCTCTTCGGAAATCTCCACCATGCGGGCCAATCTCTTTTCGGGACCTTCCTTGACGCGGCGGTTGAAGCCCTCGCCTTCGTCCTCGCCGAACGCATCGCCCGTGCTGTCGAAGCCGAAGTCCGAACCGAACCCGTCCATGAGGGCCGGGGCACCGGTCGACGGGGAGAAGTCCGGCAGTTCCAAGCCGCCACCTTCGGTCGAGGTGTCGCCGAGGGCTGCGCTGCCACCACCGACCGAGCGGATCAGGGGGCGAAGGCCGAGCCAGACCACTAGGAATGCAACACCGAGGAAGGCGAGCGAGTTGATGATGCCACCGAGGTTGCGGGTCAGCACTTCCATCACGCCCGGGCCGCCGGCAGCGTCGTCGAGCAGCTGGTTTTCGAGGAAGTCCATGGCCGTCAGGGTCACGACGTCGCCGCGGCCGGAATTGATGCCTGCCGCCGAGGAAACGATCTTCTGCATCTCGGCGAGATAGGCGTCGACCTTGGCCTGGTCGGCAGGTTCGCCGACCATCTTGGCAATACGACCCTTGTTGACCACGACGGCGACCGAGACTTTTTCGATCTGATAGCTGTTACGGACCGTGGCCGTGGTCTTCTGGTTGATTTCGTAGTTTGTCTGCTCTTCCTTCTTGTCGGACTGATCGGAAGACTTCGGACCGGTTGCGCCACCCTGCTGCGGAGCAGCCTGCGGAACATTCTGTTCCACGGTCGCGGCATTGTCGTCCGCGCTCTGCTGCGACTTCGAATTTTCCTTGGTGGTACGGACCGAACGTTCGACACGGGAATTCGGATCGTAGACCGTTTCCTGGATCTGCTGGCTGTCGGTGTTCAGCGACGCGGTAACGCTGGAGCGGAAATTGTCCATGCCGAGGAAGGGCGCGAGCGCCTTGTCGATGTTGCTTTCGATTTCCTGCTGGACGTTCTGGACGATCGAGAGCGACTTGTTCATTTCACCGCCGTTCTCGTCGCCCGAAGCCAAGAGCTGGCCGGTCGAATCGAGGATGGTGACGTCGTCAACATCGAGCCCGGGAACGGCCGAAGCGACGAGATGGCGAATGGATGAAGCGGCCTTGCGGCCGGCATTGGATGCGGCACGGATCATCACCGACGCGGTCGGTTTCTGCTCGCCGCGGCGGAAGTTGCCGACATCCGGCATGACGATATGAACGCGGGCGGCCGATACGCCGCTGATCTGCTGGATCGACCGGCCGATTTCACCTTCAAGCGCACGGACGCGGGTGACTTCCTGCATGAAGGAGGTGAGACCCAGCGAACCGACATTGTCGAACAGTTCGTAACCGGCATTGTGGCTGTTCGGCAGGCCCTTTTCGGCCAGCATAAGGCGAGCCTTGCTGGTGGTGCCGACCGGAACCTGGATGCTCTTGCCGTCACTGCCGACTTCGAACCCCATGTTCGCTTCGGCAAGCGCCATGCTGACCTGATTAAGGTCACCCGCTTCCAGATTGACGTAAAGGGTTTCGAAAGCCGGTTTGTTCACGAACATTGCTGCTGCAATAACGATCGCTACTGAAATGACACCCGCCGCGGCCAACGCGATGAGCCGCGTCTGGCCTAAACCCGCCAAGTTCTTAAAGATTTGCTGAAATTGAGCCAACAGATTCATTCTGTTCCCACATCGCCAAACAAGGATATAGAGGCTTATGCCTGTGTGCACCCTAGAAAGCGAAGCTTGTGCGAGCGTTTCGCTGGTGCGTCCTGTCTGACGATTTGGAACGGAATTTAAACGGGAGGCCCAGCCCACAAGGCTTCGACCACCCTTGATCTGAGGCTATCAGAAGAAATCGAAGTCGCCTGCTGCCTTGCTGAGCGGCTGGGAGTGGCCGTGACGCAGGCCATTCGAGAGCGATTTCTGCATATCGGCAAGCTTGACGAGGCTCAGCGCCGTCGACACGTCGACTGCCCATTCGTCGGGAATTGTCGCAGTGATCGTGTCGATGAATTCCGCGATGCCGCGCGTTTTCTGAACGGCAAGGTCGATACCCTGCAGAACTTTCATGCTGTCCGGTGAGGAAAGCAGCTGGTCGCCGCCCAGTTCGATCAGCTGCGGTTCGACCCGTTCGATCAGATAGGCAACGTCGTGAAGTTCCGACACCAGCCGCATCAGAATCTCGGGAAGCGGTTCCTCGAGAGAAGCGATTGGCGGCTTGGTGATGTCGTTCATTGCCGTACCCGTACCCTTAAAAGAATTCGATAGAGCTTTCGACCGGCTTTGGCGGGGTCCGAACGGGACGTTCCTCCAGAGCGACAGTCCTCTGCGTTTCGGCGCCGGTCAGCGGATATTGACGAGCACGGCCGCTGACGGGCCAGAACTCGAGCTTGCGTCCATGATCTCCCCCGGTAGAGGAGCCGACCACCGGAATGCCTTCGTCCTTGAGAAATTCCATGGCGAATGCAGCATTCTGTTCGCCGACATTCGAAAAGCTGGCGATGGTTTTGGCACCGCCGAATATTTTCGCTTCCAGCCTGTCGCGGCGGGCTCCCTGTTTAAGGAGCCCGTTGATCAACAATTCCATGAGATGCACGCCGTAGCGTGTCGCATCGCCGCCCGATGCCATGGCAGTTGCCGACCCCGGCAGGAGAAAGTGGTTCATGCCGCCGACACCGGCGACAGGATCACGAAGGCATGCAGCCACGCAGGAGCCCAGAATGGTTGAAAGCACGACATTAGGATCGTTTACGACCTTGTACTCTCCCTGGATAATATGGACACGCCTGGCTGCAGCGGCGTCTATCATTTCAATGCTCCAAACACCGCTTCGATAGCGGCCTTCATCTTTTCGATGGTGAACGGCTTGGCGAGAACGTTGTTGGCGCCGAGCGAAGCTGCTTTCTGAACAAGAGCGCGGTCGCCTTGGGCGGTCAGGATGATGAACGCAGCCTTTTTCGTATTCGGGTTGGCGCGCACCATCTGCAGGAACTCGATGCCATCCTTCTTGGGCATGTTGAAGTCCGAGATCACCAGGTGATGCGGCTGCTCGGCCATGATCTTCATGCCTTGCTCACCGTCACCGGCGGCGGTGATCTGCTTGAAGCCGAGCTGTGTCAGAGCGTCGCTGAGCAGAAGACGGCTAGTTACCTGATCGTCGACGATCAGAACTTTGATTTTTTCAGCGATAGACATTTATTCGGTACCTTCTTTTCGGGCGGCAGTTAACTTCAAAACTTCTTCTCCAATGGAGCCTAGCGGCAGTTGCTGCTCGACGGCCCCAATTTCGTAGGCGACCCTCGGCATGCCGTAGACCACACAGGTCTTTTCGTTCTGACCGACGGTGCGAGCGCCTGCGCTACGCATCTTCAGCAGACCGGATGCTCCGTCGCGGCCCATGCCTGTCAGGATGACCCCGACGGCATTACGGCCCGCCAGTTCCGCGACCGAATCGAAAAGCACATCCACCGAAGGTCTGTGACCGTTGACCGGCTCCTTTTCGACCAGCCGGCAACAGGGTGCCGACGGATTGACTACCTGAAGGTGCCGTTCGCCACCCGGCGCTAGATAGATCTTGCCGATCTCCAATCTCGCCCCGTCAGTCGCTTCCTGCACCACAGGAGCGCAGATACGATTAAGCCGTTCAGCAAAACTTTTGGTAAACGTGGAAGGCATATGTTGAGTAATTACGGTCGGTGGGCAGTTTTGTGGAAACTTTTGTAGCACCGCGATGAGTGCTTCCACACCACCGGTTGAAGAACCGATCGCCACAACCTTGCGTCCGACGCGATATTCGACCGCAGGCGCTACAGTCGGCACCGGCGCCGGTCCGCTGCGACGGTGCGCGGAACGGGCCGCAGCCTTCACTTTTTCGGCCAGATCGTAGAAAGGACGGGAGTCGCCCGGCGCCGGCTTGCCGACACAATCGAAGGCGCCGATCTCCAGCGCGGCCAGGCTTGCATGAGCACCGTGATGGGTCATCGTCGAGACCATGATGACCGGCATCGGGCGCAGCTTCATGATCTTCTCGAGGAATTCGAGACCGTTCATGTTCGGCATCTCGATATCGAGCGTCACGACATCGGGATTGAGCTGCTTGATGGCAGCACGCGCCTCCATGGCGTCACCGGCCTGCCCGACGACGTTCACTTCCGGATCGGAATTCAGAACAGCCGTGATCAGGCCACGCATCGTGGGTGAATCGTCGACGACTAGGACTCGTGCCGGAGCGCTCATGCTTTCCTCCCCGCGTTCTTACCGACATACCGATAGGTGGTGATGCCGATGTTATCGAACAGGTTTTTCGCGTCGCCAGAGACGCGCTCGGAATGGCCGATATAAAGATGCCCGCCTTCGGGCAGCAGCGATGCGAAACGCGACCAGATCTTCATCTGTGTCGGCTCATCGAAATAGATGAC
>Ga0075365_10001014_pt1 | contig 12050 bp, 11 predicted proteins | sample EndMetdeltDD1765_FD_71387 | JGI IMG/M metagenome (GOLD analysis project Ga0075365, IMG submission 71387) | Populus endosphere microbial communities from Tennessee, USA - Endosphere MetaG P. deltoides DD176-5 | ecosystem: Host-associated > Plants > Roots > Endosphere | place: USA: Tennessee... | reverse complement strand
CGGCCGATCAGGCGGGCCAGGTCGCCGCCGTCGTTCTGCAGCGCGCCGCGGGCGATGCCGGTGTCGGAGTCGGCGAGCACGGCCGCGAAGGGGCCGGGGACGCCGGCCGACTCCAGGATCGCGGCGTACTCGGCGGCTGGCAGGTCGGTGTAGCCGATCTCCTGGCCGGTGGCGGTGGCCAGCGCGGCGGCGTACTCGGTCATGGTGAAGGCCTCGTCGCCGGCCAGCTCGTAGACGGCGCCCGCGTGCTCACCACCGGCGAGCACGGCGGCCGCTGCCTCCGCGTAGTCGCGCCGCGCCGCGGCGCTGACCCGGCCCTCGCCGGCCGAGCCGACGACCTGGCCGGTCGCGAGCGCGGGGGCGGTGTTCTCGGTGTAGTTCTCCAGGTACCAGCCGTTGCGCAGCAGGGTGAACGGCACGCCGCTGCTCCGGAGCAGGTCCTCGGTGGCCAGGTGGTCCTGAGCCAGCACCAGGCCGCCGGTCTCGGCGTTCAGGATGCTGGTGTAGCCGAGCAGCCCGACGCCGGCCCGGGCGGCGGCCTCGATGACGTTGCGGTGGTCGTCGACGCGGCTGCCGACGGCGTTGGAGGAGACCAGCACCGCGCGGTCGACCCCGGCGAAGGCGGCGTCGAGCGAGGCGGGATCGGTGTAGTCGGCGCGGCGTACGACGACGCCGCGCTCGGCCAGGTCGGCCACCTTGTCGAGGTCGCGGGCGGTCGCGACGATCTCGCCGGCGGGGACACCGCGCTCCAGCAGCGCGAGGACGGTGAGGCGGCCGAGGTGGCCCGAGGTGCCGGTGACGAGGACGGTCATGGTGCTGCCTTTCGTAGGGATGTGCTCGTCCCAACGGGCCGTCGACGGCGTTGCTTCCCGAGAGTTAGTACCCACTTTGAAGTGAGGTACTGTCCATGAGGTGAGTATCGCGTCCGCGTTCCCTGACCAGGCCTTCACCCAGGGTTGCCCGACCCGCGTCGTCCTCGACCACGTGATGAGCAAGTGGTCCCCGCTGGTGCTGGCCGCGCTCTCCGACGGCGAGCCGCTGCGCTGGAGCGAGCTGCGCCGCCGGGCCGAGGGCGTGAGCGAGAAGATGCTGGCCCAGACCCTGCGGATGCTCGAGCAGGACGGGCTGGTGCTGCGCGAGGCGCGGCCCGTGGTGCCCCCGCACGTGGAGTACTCCCTGACCCCGCTGGGCCAGGGCCTGGTCGCGCACCTGGTCCCGCTGATGGGCTGGATCGCCCAGCACGCCGAGGGCATCCTCGGCCAGCAGGGTGACGCTGCGCACGCGTGACCTAGATCGCGACGCCGTGCGCGGACACCGGCGTTCGCCTAACGTTGCTCCGTGCGCCTCACCGTCGTCGGCTGCTCCGGCTCCTACCCCGGACCGGACTCGCCCGCGAGCTGCTACCTCCTGGAGGCCGAGCACGGCGGGCGCACCTGGCGGGTGCTGCTCGACCTCGGCAGCGGCGCGCTCGGCGCGCTGCAGCGCTACGTCGACCCGCTGAGCATCGACGCGGTCCTGCTCAGCCACCTGCACGCCGACCACTGCCTCGACCTGTCCGGCTACTACGTGCTGCGCAAGTACCACCCGACCGGTCCGCAGCCGCGCATCCCGGTGTGGGGGCCGGTCGGCACCGCCGACCGGCTGGCCCGGGCCTACGACCTGCCGCTCGACCCGGGCATGCACCACGAGTTCGACTTCCGCGAGTGGGACGCCGCGATCGAGATCGGCCCGTTCTCGGTGCAGCCGGTCGTCGTCGACCACCCGGTCCCGGCCTACGGCCTGCGGATCGCCGTCGACGGCGTGGTGCTGGGCTACAGCGGTGACACCGGCCCCTGTGCGGGCCTCGACCGGATCGCGTCCGGCGCCGACCTGATGCTGGCCGAGGCGTCCTTCCGCGAGGGTGACGAGAACCCGCCGAACCTGCATCTCACCGGGGCCGACGCGGGCGACCTCGCGGCCCGCACCGGGGTCCGCCGGCTGGTGCTCACCCACGTCCCGCCGTGGCACCTGGCCGAGGACGCGCTCGCCGAGGCGCGGACCCGGTACGACGGCCCGCTGGAGCTGGCCCGCGCGGGTGCGACGTACGAGCTGCACACCGCCGCCCAGGCCTGAGCGGAGTTAGGCTAGCCTTACCCGTCGTGCCCGGGGACCGCGACGTACCGACCTCCGCGGCCGCGCTCTACCGCCGTACCGTCCGCCGCCACCGCGGCCGGGTGCTCACCAGCATCGGCCTGCTCGGGATCTGGCAGGTCTGTGAGGCCCTCGTCCCCGTCGTGATCGGCCTGGTCGTCGACGACGCGGTGGCCACCGGCGACGGGAGCCGGCTGCTGGGCTGGTTCGGCGCGCTGGCCCTGCTGTTCCTGGTGCTCTCGACCGGCTACCGCTACGGCTCGCGCGCCGGCTTCGCCACCGTCCAGCACGAGAGCCACCTGCTGCGCGGCGAGGTCGTGCGCCGGGTCCTGGACCCCCGCGGCACCACCCAGCGGCGGCTGCCGGGGGAGACCCTGTCGGTGGCCACCTCGGACGCCGAGCTCGCGGCCGAGGTGGTGCGGATGGCCGGCTTCGCGGTCGCGGCCGTCGTCTCGATCGCCGTGGCGGCCGTCTACCTGCTGCAGGTCGACCTGCTGATCGGGCTGGTGGTGCTGCTCGGCGTCCCGCTGGTGCTCGGCATCGTCCAGCTGCTCGCGCCGCGGATGTCGCGGCACGCGGGGGAGCAGCAGGGCCGGATCGCCCGGGCCAGCGGGCTGGCCGCCGACCTGGTCGCCGGCCTGCGGGTGCTCAAGGGCGTCGGGGGCGAGTCCGCCGCCGCCCGCACGTACGACGAGGCCAGCGAGCGGGCAGTCGGGGCCGGGATCCTGGCCGCCCGCTCCACCGGGATGATGACCGGCACCACCACCGCCCTGAGCGGGGTGTTCCTCGCCGCCGTGGCTCTGCTCGCCGGCCACCGTGCCCTCGACGGCGACATCACCATCGGCCAGTTCATCGCGGTCGTCGGGCTCGCGCAGTTCCTCGCGGAGCCGCTCAGCACCCTCGGCGAGGTCGCCGCCCACACCGCCACCTGCTGGGCCTCCGGTCGCCGCGTCGTGGAGGTGCTCTCCGAGCCGTACGCCGTGGCCGACGCCGGCGCGCCCGCCGTCGTACCGGGGCCGCTGGAGGTGCCGGGCCTGCTCCGGGCCTCGCCGGGCGAGCTGGTCGGGGTGCTCCTGGAGGACCCCGCTGCCGGCGACCGGCTGCTCGACGAGCTGGCCGGGGTCGTCCCCGCGCCCGGGGTCCGGGTCGGGGACGTCGACCTCGACGACGTCGCTCTCGCGGCGCGGCGCGCGCACGTGCTCGTGGTGCGCCACCACGTCGACGTCTTCGAGGGCACCCTGCGCTCCAACGTGCTCACCCACGGCGAGCCCGACTGGCCGAGCGTCCTGGCCGCCTCGGCGCTCGACGACGTGGTCGACCTGGACCCCGACGGTCTCGACCGGCCGGTCGCCGCCGGCGGCACCACGCTCTCCGGCGGCCAGCGGCAGCGCCTCGCGCTGGCCCGCGCGCTGGCCGCCCGGCCGCCGGTGCTGGTGCTGCAGGACCCCACCACCGCGGTCGACGCGGTCACCGAGCACGACATCGCCGCGGGGCTCCGCTCCGCGCTGCCCACCGACGCGATCGCGGTGGTGCTGACCAGCAGCCCGGCCCTGCTCGCCACGGCCGACCGGGTCGTGCACGTCGCCGCCGACGGGACGACGGCCACCGGCTCGCACGCCGGCCTGCTGGCCGACGACCCGGCGTACCGCACGGCGGTGCTGCGGTGACCCGCGACCTGCTGCCCGTCGCGACGGCGCGCGCATCCGCGGCGCACCTGCTGCGGCTGATGGTGCGCAGACCGGTGGTGCTCGGCGCCGCCGTCGTCGCCTTCCTGGCCGCCTCGGCGACCGGTCTGCTCGCGCCGTACGTCCTCGGCCGGCTCGTCGACCGCCTCCTCGAGGGCGGTCCGGGCACGGGCGACGCCCTGACGACGGCGTTCTGGCTGATCGCCGGGGCCGCCGTCCTCGGCGGGCTGCTGTCCGCCGGGTCGGCCGAGCTGCTCGCCCGGGCCGTCGAGCCCGCGCTCGCGACGCTGCGCCAGCAGGTGCTGGCCCGGGCGCTGAGCCTCGACGCCGCCCGGGTCGAGGCCTCCGGCTCCGGGGACCTGCTCTCCCGCGTCGGCGACGACGCCCGGGTGGTGGCCCGGGCCGTGAGCCAGTTCGTGCCGATGATCCTGGCCTCGCTGACGACCATCCTGCTGACCGCCGGTGGGCTGTTCACCCTCGACTGGCGCCTCGGGCTCGCGGGGCTGGTGACGGTGCCGTTCTACGTGCACGCGCTGCGGTGGTACCTGCCGCGCTCCGCGCCGTACTACGCCCGCGAGCGGGTCGCCACCGGCGAGCGCGCCCAGGCCCTGGTCAGTGCGCTGCGCGGGCTGTCCACGCTGCGGTCCTTCCGCACCGAGGAGCCGGCGGCCGCCGAGGTCGACGCCCGCTCGCACGAGACGCTGCGGATCTCCCTCGACGTCTTCCACCTCTACGGCCGCTTCGGCGGCCGCACCAACCGCACCGAGTGCATCGGGCTGATCGTGATCCTCGGCGTCGGCTTCCTGTCCGTCGACGCCGGCGCCGTCAGCGTCGGCGAGGTCACCACCGCCGCGCTCTTCTTCCACCGGCTGTTCAACCCGATCGGGGTGCTGCTCTTCCTCTTCGACGACCTCCAGGTCACCGCGGCCTCGCTGACCCGGCTGGTGGGGGTGGCCGCGCTGCCCGCGCCGTCGTACGACGTGCCGGCACAGCCGGCCACCGGGGCGCTGGTGCTCAGCGGGGTCGGCCACCACTACGCATCGGGCCGCCCCGTGCTGAGCGGCGTCGACCTGGTGGTCGAGCCCGGCCAGCGGGTCGCCCTGGTGGGAGCGAGCGGGGCCGGCAAGACGACCCTGGCCGCGGTGGCCGCCGGGGTGCTGGCCCCCGCGACGGGGACGGTGCGGCTCGGCCCGGTGGACCTCGGCACCCTCGACCCGGCGCTGCTGCGTCGCCGGGTCGGCCTGGTCAGCCAGGAGGTGCACGTCTTCGCGGGCAGCGTCCGCGAGAACCTGCTGCTCGCGGCGGTCGACGCCCCGTCCGAGCGCGACCTGCTGGACGCGCTCGCGGCGGTCTCGGCCTCGGGGTGGGTCGCCGCGCTGCCCGAGGGGCTGGACACCCTGGTCGGCGAGGACGGGCACGCACTGACCCCGGCGCAGGCCCAGCAGCTCGCGCTCGCCCGGGTGCTGCTGGTCGACCCGGCGGTCGTCGTCCTCGACGAGGCGACGGCGGAGGCCGGCTCGCTCGGGGCCCGCGAGCTCGACGTCGCCGCCGACGCCGTCACCCGCGGCCGCGCGGCCCTGGTCGTCGCGCACCGGCTCAGCCAGGCGCAGCGCTCGGACCGGGTGCTGGTCCTCGACCACGGCGCCGTGGTCGAGGACGGCTCGCACGACGAGCTGGTCGCCGCCGGCGGGCGCTACGCCGAGCTCTGGGCGGCCTGGGAGGGCTAGCGGCCCCAGCCTCGGACGAGGAGCAGCAGCCACGACCCTCCGGGAGGGGCGGGCAGCCGCCGGTGGCGGAGCGCCTCGAACCACGCCCCGGCCCGGCGCAGCAGGACGGCGTCGTGGGGTGCCGCTGGGTCGAGCCCGGCTCGCCGCGGGCGGCGGTGACCTCGGCGCCGACCGTGACGAGGCCGCCCGGCCCGGGGACCGTGCGGGCGAGCAGGGCGTCGATCGCATCCCAGGTGGAGGGGCGGGCCGGTGGAGGGCGCCCGGGGAACCCTCGCTCGCAAGGTCCCTCTCAGACCAGCCCGGCGTCGTGCACGCAGATGGCGATCTGGACCCGGTTGGTCACCATCAGCTTGTCGAAGAGCCGCGACACGTGCGCCTTCACGGTCGGCACCGACAGGTGCAGCTCGCCGGCGATCTCGGCGTTGCTGAGTCCCCGGCCGACGGCCAGCGCGACGTCGCGCTCGCGGTCGGTGAGCAGCGCGAGCCGACTCTCGGCGGCCGCGACCCGCTCGCCGTCCGGACCGGAGCGGAGCCGCTCGATGAGGGTCCGGGTGACCGAGGGGGACAGCATCGGGTCGCCCGCGGCGACCGCGCGGATCGCCTCGAGGATCTGGCCCGGCGGGGTGTCCTTGAGCAGGAAGCCGTCGGCCCCGGCCCCGAGCGCCTCGACCACGTGCTCGTCGGCGTCGAAGGTGGTCAGCACGATCACGTGCGGCGGGTCGGGGCGCCGCTGCAGCTCCCGGGTCGCGGCCAGGCCGTCGAGGACCGGCATCCGGATGTCCATCAGCACGACGTCGGGGCGCAGCGACCCGGCGAGGGTCAGGGCCTCCCGGCCGTTGGCCGCCTCGCCGACCACCTCGACGTCCGGCTGCCCGCCCAGCATCAGGCCGAGCGCCGAGCGCACCAGCGGGTCGTCGTCGGCGACCAGGACCCGGGTGCTCACGTGGCCCACGGTATCCACGCGTGCAGGACGAACATCGACCCGTCCCGTCCGTGCGAGAGGTGGCCGCCGCGCAGCTCGGCCCGCTCGGCGAGCCCGACCAGGCCCAGCCCGGAGCCGGGCGTGCGGCTCGGCGCGAAGCCGACCGGGTTGCGCAGCATGATGTCGACTCCCTCGTCGGGTGAGCCGCTGACCCGGATCGAGAGCAGCGCCCCCGGCGCGTGCTTGCGGGCGTTGGTGATGCCCTCCTGGACGATCCGGAAGAGGGTGCGACCGACCGAGTCGGGGACCTCGTCGGTGCAGGCGATGAGGTCGTCGTACTCCACCCGGACACCGCTCGCGCGGGCCTGCTCGACCAGCCCCGCGAGGTCGCCGTACGTCGGCTGGGGGGCGTGCAGCAGCTCGCCGGTCTCCCGGTCGCGCAGCACGCCGAGCACGCCGCGGAGGTCGGTCAGGGCCTCGTGGGCGGTCCGCTGGATGACCCCGGCGCTGGCGCGCATCTCCTCGGCGCTCAGGTCCTCGCGGAAACCCAGGGCCCCGGCGTGCATCGAGATCTGCGAGATCCGGTGGGCCAGCACGTCGTGCATCTCCCGCGCGATCCGGGCCCGCTCGCCGTCGCGGGCGTGCGCGGAGCGCAGCTCCTGCTCGGCCTCGGCCCGCTCGGCCCGGTTGCGCAGCGTCCAGATCAGCTCGCGGCGGGAGCCGAGGTACATGCCCCAGGCCGTGACCGCCGCGATGGAGACCAGGTTGGTCGACAGCGTCAGCCACCACGGCTCGTCGCTCTCGGGCGGGTTGATCAGCGCGAAGCCCTGCGCCGCGAGGAAGGCGAGGACCGCCAGCGGGATGATGTTGCGCCACACCCGCCGCGTCGACAGCGACACCAGGGCCAGGGAGGCCGGCCCGGCGGCGGTGGCCGAGAAGGTCCCGAGCAGGTTGGTGCCGAACGCGACCGCGACCGGCCAGCGGCGCCGGAAGAACACCAGGACGTACGAGGCGAGCCCCAGCGCCAGGTCGGCGACCCAGATCAGCTCGGACTGGTCGTCGAGGACCGTGGCCCAGACGCCGCCGCTGATCGCCAGCATGGCCAGCAGCCGCCAGGTGTGCCCCCACGCCGACAGCGGCGGCTGGTACTCCTCGGGGGGCGGGCGGTCCACGCGGCCAGGCTAGGCCCCGCCGTCCGGCCCCGCAGGCGCCCGCGGTCGTCGTCGGCCCCCTCCCTAGGTAGGGGGTCGCGATGGCCGCGCGTCCGATGCGTGAGCCGGCCGTCCTCGGGCAGGGTGGGGACATGATCAACGTCGAAGGACTCACCCGGACGTACGGCGGCTTCACCGCCGTCGACGACGTGAGCTTCGTCTGCCAGCCTGGACGGGTCACCGGATTCCTCGGTCCCAACGGCGCCGGCAAGACGACCACCATGCGCGTCATGGTGGGGCTCACGCCCCCGACCCGTGGCCGGGTCACCATCGGAGGCCACCTCTACTCGGACATCCCCAACCCCGGGCGGCACGTCGGCGTGCTGCTGGACGCCTCCGCCCAGCACGCCGGCCGCACCGGTCGCGAGATCCTCACCATCGGGGCGCAGACCATGGGGCTGCCGAAGTCCCGCGTCGACGAGATGCTCGCGCTGGTCTCGCTGTCCGACGGCGAGGCCAACCGCCGGCTGCGCAACTACTCCCTCGGCATGAAGCAGCGCCTCGGCATCGCGCACGCCCTGCTCGGCGACCCGTCGGTGCTCATCCTCGACGAGCCCGCCAACGGTCTCGACCCCGCCGGGATCCGCTGGATGCGCGGCCTCCTGAAGGGGTACGCCGACCGCGGCGGCACCGTGCTGCTCTCCAGCCACCTGCTGCACGAGGTCGAGATCATCGCCGACGAGATGATCCTCATCGGCCGCGGCAAGATCGTCGCCCAGGGCGACCGGAAGACGCTGCTGGCCCGCGGCGCCGGGGCGGCGACCTCGCTGGTCACCGCCCTCGACAACGACGCGCTCGCCCGGGCCCTGCAGGCCAAGGGCGTCGAGGTCACCGCGGCGGGTGAGGGGCTGCGGGTCTCGGCCGAGACGGTCGAGGTCGGCCGTACGGCGCTCGAGAGCGGCGTCGTCCTCACCGACCTGCGCTCGGGCGGCGCCGGGCTGGAGGACCTGTTCCTCGAGCTCACCTCCGACACCCAGCGCGAGGGCCACCCCGAGGCCGCGACCCAGACAGGAGCCCAGGCATGAGCGCCACCGTTCCCACCCTCGACGTCGCCGGGACCGGCCCGGTCCCGCTCGCCCGGCTGGTCAAGGTCGAGGTCCGCAAGGCCCTCGACACCCGCGCCGGCTTCTGGTTCGCGGTCTCGATCGTCGGGCTGGTGCTCGCCGTCGAGATCATCTTCGGCCTGGTGGCCGCCGAGGCGGACCGCACCTTCGAGAACAACCTCGGCATCGCCGGCGCCGTGCTCGGCTACTTCCTGCCGATCCTCGTCATCATGCTGGTCACCAGCGAGGCCAGCCAGCGCAACGGACTGGTCACCTTCACCCTCGAGCCGCGGCGCCCCCGGGTGGTGCTGGCCAAGTTCCTCGCCGGCATGGTCCTCGCCGTGGTCGTCATGGTCCTCTCGGCCCTGATGGCGGTCATCGGGATGCTGGCCGGCCGGGGCGACGACTGGGGGGTCGACGGCAACCTGGTCTTCAACGGCTTCATCCTCTCGGCCGCGGTGGCGGTGCTCGTCGGGTTCGCCATCGCGACCCTGCTGATGAACACCCCGGCCGCGATCGTGGGCTACTTCGCCTACACCCTGATCCTGCCGACGGCGGTCGGCATCCTGTCGGCGCTCAGCGACGGGTTCGAGGAGATCGCCCCCTGGATCGAGTTCAACACCGCCCAGACGCCGCTGTTCATGGGCGACTACACGCCGACCGGCGAGGAGTGGGCCCAGATCGCCACCAGCGGCTTCATCTGGCTGGTGATCCCGCTGGCGCTCGGCATCCGCCGGCTGCTGCGGATCGAGTTCAAGTAACCCTTCACCCAGGGTTGACCGACACGACACCTCGTGGCGGCAGGCGCGCACCGGGCCTGCCGCCACGCTGGCGTCATGTACCTGCGCGTGGCGGCCCTGGGTGACAGCTCGACCTTCGGCATCGGCGACCCGGTGCCGCTGACGGTGTCCGCGACGGGCTGGCGGGGCTGGGCCCGGCTGCTGGCCGACGCGCTGGGCTCGTCGTACGACGTGTCCTTCTGCAACCTCGCCGTCTCGGGCGCGACCGCCGCCACGGTGCGGGCGGGCCAGCTCGACGAGGCGGTGGCGCACCGCCCCGACGTGGCCTCGCTGATCGTCGGCATCAACGACACGATGCGCTCCTCCTGGGACACCGGCCGCGTCCGCGACGACCTGCTGACCTGCGCCGACGCGCTGCACGCCACCGGCGCGCTGCTGCTGACCGCCCGCTTCCACGACCACGGCGCCGCGATCGGACTGCCGGGTGTGCTACGCCGTCCGATGCTGGCCCGGATCGAGGCCGTCAACGCGGTCTACGACGAGCTGCACGCGGCGTACGGCGGACTGCGGGTCGACCTGGCCGCGCAGCCCGGCATCCTCCGGCGCGAGTCGTGGTCGATCGACCGGCTGCACCCCTCCGAGGTCGGGCACCGGGCGCTGGCCTGCTCGTTCGCCGCCCTGCTGCGCCGCGAGGGCCTGGACTTCGTGGCGCCGTCGTCGGAGCCGGCGGGCGGCTACGCGCCGAGCTGGCGGCGCGACCTGGCGTGGATGGCCACCGAGGGAGTGCCGTGGGTCGGGCGGCGGGCGCGCGACCTCGGGCCCTGGGCGGTCCGGCTGGCCTGGACCGAGGGGGTGCTCGGGCGTGTCCCCGCCGCCCACTAGCGTGGTCGGCATGACACGTGCCGACGGTCGCGCCGACGACGAGCTGCGCCAGATCAAGATCACCCGCAACTGGCTCGACCACGCCGCCGGGTCGGTGCTGGTCGAGTTCGGCCGCACCCGCGTGCTGTGCGCGGCGTCCGCCTCCGAGGGGGTGCCGCGCTGGCGCAAGGGCTCCGGCCTGGGCTGGGTGACGGCGGAGTACGCGATGCTCCCCGCCTCCACCAACACCCGATCCGACCGCGAGTCGGTCAAGGGCCGGATCGGCGGGCGCACCCACGAGATCAGCCGGCTGATCGGCCGCTCGCTGCGGGCCGTCGTCGACTACCGGGCCCTCGGCGAGAACACGATCCAGCTCGACTGCGACGTGCTCCAGGCCGACGGCGGCACCCGCACCGCGGCGATCACGGGGGCCTACGTCGCTCTCGCCGACGCGGTGGCCCACCTGCGCTCCACCGGTGCGCTGAAGGGCGAGCCGCTGACCGGCTCGGTGGCCGCGGTCAGCGTCGGCATCATCGACGGCGTCCCGCGCCTCGACCTGCCCTACGAGGAGGACGTGCGCGCCGAGACCGACATGAACATCGTGATGACCGGCGACGGGAAGTTCATCGAGGTGCAGGGCACCGCCGAGGGCGCGGCCTTCGACCGCAGCGAGCTCGACGCGCTGCTGGCCCTCGGCGAGAAGGGCTGCGCCGACCTGACCCGGCTGCAGCAGAGCGCCCTCACCGGTGGCTGAGGTGCGAGCACAGCGAGCCTCGACGCCCGGTGAGCCCGTCGAGATCTTCCTCGCCTCGCGCAACGCCAAGAAGCTCGGCGAGATGGAGCGGATCCTGGCCGAGCACCTGCCCGGCGCCACCGTCGTCGGCCTCGACGACGTCCCGGCGTACGACGAGCCCGTCGAGGACGAGCCGACCTTCGAGGGCAACGCGCTGCTGAAGGCTCGGGCGGGCTTCGCCGTCACCGGCCTGCCCTCGGTGGCCGACGACAGCGGGCTGTGCGTCGACGCGCTGAACGGCATGCCGGGCGTGCTGTCCGCGCGCTGGTCGGGCCCGCCCAAGAGCGACGAGCGCAACAACCGGCTGCTGCTCGACCAGCTCGTCGATGTGCCCGACGAGCGCCGTACGGCGCACTTCCGCTGCGCGGTCGCCTTCGTGCACGCCGGCGGCGAGCTGGTCGTGCACGGCCGGATGGACGGGCACGTGATCCGCGAGGTGCGGGGGAGCGGCGGGTTCGGCTACGACGTGCTGTTCGTCGCCGACGACCACCCGGGCGTGACCACCGCGGAGCTCTCGCGCGAGGACAAGGACGCGATCTCGCACCGCGGCAAGGCGCTCAGGGAGCTGGCGCCACTGCTGGCCCGGCAGCTCGGATCCGCCGGCTGATCAGCGCGCCCCAGGCGGCGGCCAGCACGAACATGAAGACCGAGTAGACCGCCGCCGGCACCGAGATCTCGGTGGTGTCGAGGACCTCGACGGCCACGTAGATCGCCAGCGTCGCGTTGTGCACGCCGATCTCCATCGAGGAGGCGATCGCCTGCTCCTCGCGGATGCCGGCGGCGCGCGGGACGACGTACCCGATGACCAGGCTGATCGCGCAGAACAGTCCGGCGGCCAGGCCGACGTCGGCCAGGTAGCCGGCGACGTTGTTGCGCTGGTCGAGCAGGATGCCCAGCACCAGCACCGCCAGGATGACCGCGGAGCCGGTGCGCACCGG
>Ga0075365_10001013_pt1 | contig 12052 bp, 11 predicted proteins | sample EndMetdeltDD1765_FD_71387 | JGI IMG/M metagenome (GOLD analysis project Ga0075365, IMG submission 71387) | Populus endosphere microbial communities from Tennessee, USA - Endosphere MetaG P. deltoides DD176-5 | ecosystem: Host-associated > Plants > Roots > Endosphere | place: USA: Tennessee... | reverse complement strand
GTAGAACTCCCAGCCGCCCGTCTGGTCGGTGCTCGACCATCCGGCCAGGATTCGGCCGAACGTGGACCCTGGCGTCTGCACGGCGTCGCCGCATGCTGCCGGTGTCGCCGCGCTGATCGTCCAGCGCCACCCGAACTGGTCGCCGGGCGCCGTCGCCGCTGCTCTGCGCAGCACCGCGACGCCGAAGAGCTGCCCGACGGACTGGCCGGCCGACGACCCCCGTGTGTGCACCGGTGGGCCCAAGGCGACGAGCTTCTACGGAGCGGGTGTGGTCAACGCACTCGCGGCCGCGTCGAAATGACCGGCGGCCATGAACCAGCTCAGTAGGCGGGCACTGCTCCAGGGCGCCGCCGCGTCCGTCGGCGGCGTGTTCGTCTCCGGAGGGCTCGACACGCTGCTCGCGGGTGTCGCCGGCGCCGGCACGGACAAGGTCACCCTCGGCCCGGTCGCGGATCTGCGCGACGGGATCGTCCGACTGCACCTGCCGACCGGGTTTCAGTACCGGTCGTTCCACGACACCGACACACCCGTCGGCAGTCCCGTGACGCTCACGGACGGCACCGTTCTCCCCGGCCGCCACGACGGCATGGGCGCATTCGCGGGTCCGAACGGCCACGTCTGGCTGATCCGCAATCACGAGATCAACGGACCCGTCCCGGCATTCGGGCCGGGTACGCCGTACGACACGAACACCGGCGGCGGCACCACCACCACTGAAGTGACGACGGACGGTCACGTCGTCCAATCGTTCACGAGCCTCAACGGCACCCAGAACAACTGTGCAGGCGGACGGATGCCATGGGGCTCGTGGATCACATGCGAGGAGACGGTCAACGGACCCGATGTCGGCCCCGACTTCACCAACGCGTCGAACGTCAGCCTGACGCAACGCCACGGATTCATCTTCGAGGTACCGGCAGGTGGGCAGTCCAACCGGCAGCCGATCACCTCCGCCGGCCGGTTCGCCCACGAAGCCGCGGCGTACAGCCCGGACGAGGGGATGGTGTACCTCACCGAGGACAACTTCGGTTTCCCGTCGGGTCTCTATCGGTACATCCCTCCGGTGAACCCGACGGAGTCGGGGAGCCTCGCGAACGGCGGCCGGCTGCAGATGTTGCGTGTGGTCGGCACCCCGAACGCCCACCTCGAGGCGAAGCAGACAATCGGCGCCACCTATGCCGTCGATTGGGTCGACATCGAGGACCCGAACCCCACCTTCCCGTACACGCCCGGCCAGCCGGCTCCGACGTCGAACAACGACGCGATCTCGTACGTCGGCAACCAGGGCCGAGCCCAGGGTGCCGCGCACTTCTCGCGTCTCGAGGGTGCGTCCTTCACGAAAGGCGAGATCTTCTTCACGTCGACCCAGGGTGGAGGGGCGGCCGAGACGGGACCCGACACGGTCGGTGGGTACGGCAACGGACCCGGCCAGGTCTGGTCGTACGACCCCAAGTACGCCAGGTTGACGTGTCGGTATCAGTCGACGAGCTCGGCGGCACTCGAGCTGCCCGACAACATCACGTCGCGCAACGATCGCGGCAGCATCGTCATCTGTGAGGACGGTCCGGTCGAGAACTACATTCGCCGCCTGAGCAGGGATGGCGAGCTGCTCGACATCGCCCTCAACCAACTGCGGGCCAACGTGCCTCCCGCGGCTGCGGCGACGCCTCGTTTCGCGGAGGAGTTCGCGGGGGCGACGTTCAGCCCGGACGGGGAGACGTTGTTCGTCAACATCCAGGCCTCGAAGGGCATCACCTTCGCGATCTGGGGTCCCTGGGGTCGACTCGGCGTCTGATCGCGGTCAGCCGACGATGCCTCGCGGTCGCTCGCCCGCAATCGTCACCCGATGCATGATCCGGCGGCTGTCGCCGTAGTCGGCCGCGGCATAGTGCGCTGTGGCGCGGTTGTCCCAGAAGGCGACGTCGCCGCGACGCCACCTCCATCGCACGACCCGCTCCGGTTCGATCGTGTGCGCGTACAGCAGCCGCAGGATCGCATCGCTCTCGGTGGGCGACAGGCCGACGATGCGCTGCGTGAACGTCTCGTTGACGAACAGCCCGCGTGCACCGGTTTCGGGGTGCACACGCACCACGGGATGCTCGACCGGTGTCAGCTTCGTCAACCGGGCCTGTTGCTCGCCGGTTGGGTCGTCCTCCCGGAAACGGTTGAACGTGCCGCTCGCGTCGTGCACCGCGGTCATACCGTCGATCAGGGCTCGGATCGGATCGGACAACGTCGCGTATGCGTCGACGAGGTCGGCCCACAGCGTGTCGCCACCGCGGGCCGGGATCATCTGGGCGGCGAGGATCGTGCCGGTCGGCGGGCGCTCGCTGAAGGTGACGTCGGTGTGCCAGCGGTTGTTGTAGCTCGTGCCGTTGGCGCGACTGCCGACGCCGAGCGGGTAGTCGCCGCTGTCGAGGACGAGAACCTCGGGATGTTCGTCGTCGAGGCCGCCGAGCAGTGGATGAGCCGGTGTCGGTTCGCCGAAGCGGCGGGCAAACGCCACCAGCTGAGTGGGGGAGAGCTCTTGCCCGCGGAAGAACACCACCCGGAAACCGAGCAACACCGAGCGAATCGCAGCGACGTCACCATCGCTGAGATCGGCGGCCAGATCGACCCCGTGGATCACTGCGCCGAGCGTGCCCGTCAGCGGTTCAATCGTCCACCCGTCGGGCACCTCGGCGATGAGTGGTTCCACTTCGAACGCTGTCACCCGACGAGCCTACAAACGGCACGGCGGCGAGTTGATGGCTCGCCGGGTCGTCGGGCTAGGCTGTACAAGTCGAATACAAGTTCAGCAGGACGCAACGAGCCACCAGCAGCCCACCAGGAGTCGCACGAGCATGAGCAAGATCCCAGGAAAGATCAAGGTCAAGAACCCGATCGTCGAGATGGACGGCGACGAGATGACGCGGATCATCTGGCAGTTCATCAAGGACAAGCTGATCCTTCCGTACCTCGACATCGAGCTCGACTACTTCGACCTGAGCATCGAGCACCGCGACGCCACCGACGATCAGGTGACGATCGACTCCGCCAACGCGACCAAGAAGCATGGCGTGGCCGTCAAGTGCGCCACCATCACGCCTGACGAAGCCCGCGTCGAGGAGTTCGGGCTGAAGAAGATGTGGAAGAGCCCAAACGGCACGATCCGCAACATCCTCGGCGGCGTGATCTTCCGTGAGCCGATCGTGATCTCCAACATCCCTCGCCTCGTTCCGGGCTGGACCAAGCCGATCGTCATCGGCCGTCATGCCCACGGCGACCAGTACAAGGCCACCGACTGGAAGGTACCCGGCGCCGGCAAGGTGACGATGACGTACACACCTGCCGATGGGTCCGCCCCGACCGAGCTGCACGTCGCCGACTACGGCGCCGACGGCGGCGTCGTCATGGGGATGTACAACTACAACGACAGCATCCGCGACTTCGCCCGGGCCTCGCTGCGCTACGGCCTCAACCGCGGCCTGCCGGTGTACCTCAGCACGAAGAACACGATCCTCAAGGCCTACGACGGGTCGTTCAAGGACATCTTCGAAGAGGTCTACCAGACCGAGTTCAAGGCTGAGATGGATGCGGCCGGCCTCACCTACGAGCACCGCCTGATCGACGACATGGTCGCGGCGGCGATGAAGTGGGAGGGCGGCTACGTCTGGGCCTGCAAGAACTACGACGGCGACGTCCAGTCCGACACCGTCGCCCAGGGCTTCGGTTCGCTGGGTCTGATGACGTCGGTGTTGATGACTCCCGATGGCAAGACGGTCGAGGCCGAGGCCGCCCACGGAACCGTCACCCGTCACTACCGCGAGCACCAGAAGGGCAACAAGACCTCCACCAACCCGATCGCCTCGATCTACGCGTGGACCCAGGGCCTCGTGTACCGCGGCAAGATGGACGACACGCCCGAAGTCGTCGCCTTCGCCGAAGCACTCGAGGCAGTGTGCGTCGAGGCGGTCGAAGCTGGTGAGATGACCAAAGACCTCGCCCTGCTGATCTCCAAGGACGCGCCGTGGTTGAGCACCGAGGACTTCCTCGACGCGCTCGATCGTCGCCTCCAGGCGAAGATGGCGTGAGAATCGGAACGGCGTGACCGTCCGCGCGGTCCTCTTCGACTGGGGCCACACCCTCTTCGACACGGCCGGCAGCACCGACTTCATCCTCGACTGGACGCGCCGCAACCTGAGCGGCGAACCGCCGGCCACCGCCGACGAGGTGAACAGCCTGTGGAACGATGCCCGCCTGGCTTCTCGGTCGGCATCCGAGCTGGCCAAGGGGCGCGACAAGAGCGCAGCGTTGCACCGCGACTGCTGGCTCGCGCTGTGGGCCGGCATGGACGAACGGTGGCCCGGAGTCGCCGAGGCGCTGTACGAGCACGAGACCTCGGCCGCCGGCTGGTCGCCGTATGTCGACACCGCCGAGGTGCTCCGCACGGTGCACGCGCGCGGAATCCAGTCAGTGGTCGTCAGCGACGTGCCGTTCGATCTGCGTCCGATCTTCGCCCACTACGGGCTGGATCAGCTCGTCAGCGCGTATGTCCTGTCCGGCGAGCACGGCACGATCAAGCCCGAGCTCGAGCTGTTCCGGATCGCGCTCGCGACGGCCGGAGTTCGTGCCGACGAGGCGCTGATGGTCGGCGACAACCACGTCAACGACGGCGCCGCGATCGATGTCGGCATTCGCACGCTGTTGCTGCCGCCGGTGCCCAGCGGATCGGCCCGGGGCCTTGCGTCCGTGCTGTCGCTGCTGGGCTGAGGCGATCGTTCAGCAGCCGGGCGGGACCCGGTAGCCGCGGGTGACATCGCCAAGTGCCCCCGCGATCGCGATCGCGTCGCGGTCGCGCAGGTATGGCGCCACCACTTGCATGCCGACGGGTATGCCGCCCGCTGTCTGGCCGATCGGCGCGACCGCGACCGGCAGGTAGAGCACCCCGAACATGCCCGTCCAGAAGACCGCGTCGATGTACGGGCGCTGCACGCCGTTGACGGTCAGCGTGCGCGTACCGGGCTCTCCGTCCTGCAGGTGTTCGAACGCGGGGAGCGGCATCACTGGAGTGAGCAACGCGTCGTAGTCCTCGAACCAACGTGCCCACGTGGACTGCAGCGTGGCCCGCGCCCGATCGTTGCGCAACCATGCCGCGTGGCTTCCAGCGACCGCGTCGGCATGGTCGCCGAGGCTGACCGAGATCGCCGGACCGATCAGCTTGGAAAACAAACCGATCTGCTCCGCAGGATCGACGGGCGGGCGAACTTCGGTCACGATCGCGCCTGCCGATGCCACCGCGTCGGCTGCGTTGCGCAGCAGGCCGAGCAGCTCGCGGTCGGTCTCGGCCACCGGGTCGTCCAGCCACACAGCGATCCGTCGGCCGGCCAAGGTCGGCGGGCCGGGTGGCGGCAGTTCGATGCGCCACGCCGCGGCGCGCGCCGGCTCGGGACCGGCCAGGACGGACATCAGCAGGTCGAGATCGGCGGCGCTGCGCGCGATCGGACCGAACACGTTGATGTCCGCGTCGGTGCTGCCACCGCCGACACTGTCGAGGTAGCCGCGCTGGGGGACGACGCCGAAGGTGGGCTTCAGCGCGAACGTCCCGCAGCAATGCGATGGCAATCGCACGGAGCCGCCGATGTCGGTGCCGAGCTCGAAGCTGGTCAACCCGGCGGCCACGGCTGCTGCGGCGCCACCTGACGAACCCCCGGGGATCCGGCTGTGGTCCCACGGGTTGTTGGTCGTGCCGAAGATCTCGTTGTAGCTCTGCATGTCGCCGGACCAGCGGGGAAGGTTGGTCTTGCCGAACACGATCGCTCCGGCGTCGCGCAGACGGGCGACCGCGGGCGCATCGGCGGCCGGCACGTGATCGCGTAGCTCGACCGCGCCGCCAGTGGAGCGGATGCCCTCGGTCTCGATCGCGTCCTTGATGGTGGTCGGCAACCCGTGCAGCGGGGGAAGCTCGGCACCCCTCGCGGTGCGCGCATCGGCGGCGTCGGCCTCAGCGAGCGCGCGGTCGGCGGCGATGGTGACCACCGCGTTGATGCCGCCGTTCAACCGCTCGATGCGAGCCAGGTACAGCTCGAGGAGCTCGCGGCTCTTGATCTCCTTGGCCCGGATCGCAGCGGCGAGATCGGTTGCGGGCTTGGTTGACCAGGCGTCGTCGAGCACCGCGCGATCGTATGGTCAGCGCCGTTCCTCCGCGAGGTCGTGCGCGTATCCGTCGGCGAGGTCGGCCCGCACCATGTCGGCGGTGACCTCGTCGCCGACGAGGTTCTGGCAGACGATGATCGCCGCGCCGTCCGGGACGTCGGCATAGGCATCCCACGTCGCCGGGTCCCAGATGTTGCTGCGCTGCATCGCCTTCGCGCAGTGGATGTAGGTGCCGACGACGGTGACGACGATGGCCACCTTGGGCACCTTCAGCTCGGCTGGGAAGCCGCCCAGGATCTCCGGATCGGTGGTGAGGTAGGCGGTGCCGTTCAGCCGCACGGTCTCGCCCTGGCCGGGCATCATGAAGAGCAGGCCCACCTGCCCGTTGGCGACGATGTTCTCCAGCGTGTCGAGGCGGTTGTTGCCGGACAGATCGGCAATCGCGATGTGCCTGTCGTCCAGCACCTGCACGAAACCGCTCGGCCCACCGCGCGGCGACACGTCGGCCGTGCCGTCGCCGCCGACCGTGCCGACGAGCACGAACGGGCAACGGGTGATGAAGGCGCGCGTCGCGTCGTCGATGATCGGACGTTCCTTGTCGACGACGAGCCGGTGCGGCGGGCGGTAGAGCGTGCGCAGCGCCTCGCGGGTTGCGACGAGATGATCCGTTCCGAAGGCCATGGGTCGAATCCTACGAGGCGCGAGCGAGGTGACAGACTGCGCCGATGCGCGCTGTTGTCCTTCGCTCTCACGGTGGTCCGGAATGCCTCGTCATCGAGGACGTGGCGGATCCCGTTCCCGGCCCCGACGAAGCGGTGGTCGACGTGCGCACCACCGCACTGAACCGCGCCGATCTGCTGCAGGTGCTCGGGCTGTACCCCGACCCGCGAGGCGTCGTGCCGGAGATCCCGGGCATGGAGTTCTCCGGCGTGGTCAGCGCCGTCGGCGAGCGCGTCAAGTTGTGGCATCCGGGCGACGAGGTGATGGCGATCGAGGCCGGTGGTGGCTACGCGGAGCGGGTCGCCGTGCACGAGCGGCAACTGATGCGCGTGCCGATCAGCGTCGGTGTCGCCGATGCTGCCGCGATCCCGGAGGTGTACCTCACCGCGTGGGACGCATTGGTCGTGCAGAGCGGGCTGATGAGTGGGCGGTGGGCGCTGGTCCACGCCGGCGCGTCGGGTGTCGGCACCGCGAGCATCCAGATCGCCAAGGCCATCGGCGCCCGGATCGCGGTCACGTGCAGCGCCGGCAAGCTGCAGGCCTGTCGCGACCTCGGCGCCGACGTCGTCATCGACTACGGCTCACAGGACTTCGTCGAGGAGGTGAACTCGGCGACCGGTGGCGTCGGCGCCGACGTGATCCTCGATGTGATCGGCGGCGACTACCTCGATCGCAACCTGCGCTGCCTCGCCAACCAGGGCACGATCATCCAGGTCGGCCTGATGGGCGGCGGGGCGACGAACATCAACCTCGGCATGATGCTCGCCAAGCGGGCGCGGCTGATCGGCACCGGGTTGCGGGTTCGCCCGATCGAGCAGAAGGTCGCGCTCGTGCAACGCTTCGTCCGCGAGATGCTGCCGCTGTTCGACTCCGGCCAGCTGAAGCCGATCATCGACTCGCGGTTTCCGCTCGACCAGATCCAGGACGCGCACCGTTACATGGCGAGCAACGCCAACACCGGCAAGATCCTCATCGACGTGTGACCTCGCTCAGCTACGGCTGCGGGAATTCAGCGATTGCCGAGGTCGACGTAGTCGCGCGCGTCGAGACCCGTGTACATCTGCCGCGGGCGGCTGATCTTCTGCTCCTTGTCGGCGAGGAGCTCTTGCCAGTGGGCCAGCCAGCCAACGGTGCGGGGGATCGCGAAGAGCACCGTGAACATCGCCACGGGGAAGCCCATCGCCTGATAGATCAGGCCGGAGTAGAAGTCCACGTTGGGATAGAGCTTGCGGCTGATGAAGTACTCGTCGGCGAGGGCGACCTCTTCGAGTTTGAGCGCGATGTCGAGCAACGGGTTCTTGCCGGTGACCTCGAAGACGTCGTAGGCAGTCTTCTTGATGATCGTCGCCCGCGGGTCGAAGTTCTTGTACACGCGGTGGCCGAAGCCCATCAGGCGGCTGCCCTTGCCGCTCTTGACCTCTTCGATGAACGCGGGGACGTTGTCGACGTGACCGATGTCGGTGAGCATCCGGATCACCGCTTCGTTGGCGCCGCCGTGGAGCGGACCGTAGAGCGCGGAAGCCGCGGCAGCACAGGCCGAGTAGGGATCGACGTGGCTGGAGCCGACGACGCGCATCGCCGTGGTGCCGCAGTTCTGCTCGTGATCGGCGTGGAGGATGAACAGCACGTCCATCGCTCGCTCGAGGCGAGGATCGATCTCGTACTCACCGATCTTCCACATCATCTGCAAGAAGTTGGCGGGGAAGCTGATGTCGTTGTCGGGGTAGACGAATGGCAGACCGGCCGAGAAGCGGTAGCACATCGACGCCAGCGTCGGCATCTTGGCAACGAGGCGCAGGACCTGCTTGTCGCGACTGTCCTTGTCGAAGATGTCCTTGGCGTCGTTGTAGAACGTGCCGAGCGCGGCCACCGCGCTGACGAACATGCCCATCGGGTGGGCGTCGTAGTGGAAGCCGTCGACGAAGCGCTTGCGCATGTTCTCGTGGATGAACGTGTGATGGGTCACCTCGGCCGTCCATGTGGCCAGCTCCGCCTTGTCGGGGAGCTCGCCGTTCAGCAACAGGTAGGCGACTTCGAGGTAGGTGCTCTTCTCGGCGAGCTGCTCGATCGGGTAACCGCGGTATCGGAGGATGCCCGCGTCGCCGTCGAGGTAGGTGATCGAGCTCTTGCACGCCGCGGTCTGCATGTAGGCAGGGTCGTAGATGTAGAGCGATGGATCGAGTTGAGCGACGGCGGACGCCGGAAACACGCCGTTGGTGATCGGAACCGTCACCGTCTTTCCGGTGCGGTCGTCGGTGATGGTGATGGTGTCGGGCACTTCGCTCCCTTGGGATGACACGGACAAGGTTCGGGGCTTTCTCCCCAGCGGATGACACTAGTGGGAGGCACCCCGGAACGGCCCATCCGCTGCGTCTCGTCGGGACGCCGGGGCGGAGGCCAGTCAGTGAGTCGTGATCGCGTGGGTCGTGTGGTCGGGACTGCGGCGCCAGGAGCGCCAGCGACCAGCCGCCGTGAGGGAGCGGCCAAAGTCTCTCGGCCGAAGGCTCCCTCACGGAGGCCAGTCAGTGAGTGGTGGATCGTGTGGTCGGGACTGCGGCGCCAGGAGCGCCAGCGACCAGCCGCCGTGAGGGAGCGGCCAAAGTCTCTCGCCGAAGGCCTCCTGACGGAGGCCAGTCCCGAACAACTAGAGCGGCATGTTGTCGTGTTTGTGGATGTGGAGCCCTTCTCGTTTGTCGACCAACGCGGCGAGGGCGTCGCAGATCGCGGCGCGGGTCTCGGCCGGTTCGATGACGCCGTCGATGTAGCCACGGTCGGCGGCGATGTACGGGTTGAGCAACCGGGTCGCGTAGTCGGCCTCGAACGCGGCCTTCTCCTCGGGGGTCGCCCGCCGCTGCAGGATCGCGGCGGCCTGGCCGGCGCCCATCACCGCCAGTTCGGCCCACGGCCAGGCGAGGCACAGGTCATTGCCCATCTTCTTGCTGTCCATCACGATGTATGCGCCGCCGTAGCTCTTGCGCAGGACGACACAGATGCGCGGCACCGTCGCTCGTCCGTAGGCGAACACGAGCTGCGCGCCGTGACGGATCATGCCCCGCCACTCCAGGTCCTTGCCCGGGTAGAAGCCGGGCGTGTCGACCAACGTCAGGATCGGCAGGTTGAACGCGTCGCAGAACGACACGAAGCGCGCCGCCTTCTGCGACGCCGGGATGTCGAGCGTCCCCGCGAGCGAGATCGGTTGGCTGGCGACGATCCCAACCGGCTGCCCGGCGAAGGTCGCGAAGGCGGTCACGACGTTTGCGGCCCAGCGGGCGCGGACTTCGAACAGATCGCCGTCGTCGGCCAATATCCGGATGACATCGCGCACGTCGTACGACCCGGTCGAGGACGCAGGCATCAGTTCGCCGGCCTCCGGCGTCGGTCGGTGCGGGTCGTCGTCGGTCGGGAATCGCGGCGCTTCGTGATCGACGTTGTCGGGAAGGTAGGACAGCAGTTGCTCCACCATCACGATCGCGCTGTCGAGGTCGGTGGCCACCAAGCTCGTCGCGCCACTGTAGCGAGCGTGGCTCGCCGAGCCGCCGAGCTCCTCGTTGTCCATCAGCACCCCGGTGAACTCGGCAACCATCGTCGGTCCGCTCACGAACGCGTAGGCGGCGTTGGTCATCACCACGAAGTCGGCGATGCCGATCAGCAGAGCCGGTCCGCTGACGGCCGGGCCGTCGACGATGATGATCGTCGGCACGATGCCGCTGCAATCGGTGAGCGCCTTGGCGGCCATGCCCCATCCGTGCAGCGCACTGAAACCTTCCGCAATGTCGGCACCAGATGAATCCATCGTCGCCACGAGCGGGTAACCGTGCGTGCGCGCCACGGTTGCCGCAGCCTCGATCATCGACGACGCGGCCGACGACAGCGCACCCTTGCGCACTGCCGCGTCGACGTCGAGCCACACGATCGTCCGTCCGCCCATCTCGCGCACATCGACCCGCGCGGCCCCTGGCACGTGGGCGCGGATCGTGAGGGGGCGACTGAGCTCGACCGACGACATCGCCCCGACTGTAGGCGCGCGAACCGTTGGGCCAGGTTTCGTGTGGCTCGGGCGGGCGAGTCAGCCGGACTTGCTGATCGGGAACGCGTCGGCGCCGACGTACACACCCGTCTGCAGCGAACCACGTGTCGCCAGCGTCTCGCGCATGGCCTTGAGCAGTGCCCGTGTGGGCGCACCGGGGATGGGGCGGCGACGCTGCACCCACCCAACGACGCGCCGAGGAAGTTCGGGGACCGTGATCCGAGTGAAGTCACCCTTCAGCCACCGGGGGATCGCGGTCGACGGCACGATGGCCGGGCCGTAGCCCTCCATCGCCAGCGAGGTCAGCAGGCGCACGCCGTCGATCTCGGCCTGGGGACGCAACGTGCAGTCCGCCGCGGCCGCGGCGCGGTCGAGGATCCGGCGCATTGCCGTTCCCTTCGGCGGGATCAGCAGCGGTTCGGCTGCGACCCGTTGCAAGGACAACTCTTCCTCGGCGGCCCACGGGTGGCGGCTGTGGACGACGACGATCAAGTCCTCGGCGAACAGTGGCTCGATCATCAGCTCCGGATCGTCGACGGGGAGGTGAACGATGCACGCGTCGAGGTGGCCGGCGGCGAGGCGGGGGAGCAGGTTGCTCGTGCTGCCCTCGAAGATCGTGACATGGACGAGCGGGTGGTCCTGGCCGACCAGCGGCAGGAACTGCGGCATCAACCATCGGGCCGTCGTGCCGATGACGCCGAGCCGCGAGTCGCCGCTCACCGAATCGCCGCGGCTGGCCATGTCTGCGGAGATGTCGTCCATCTCGCGCAGGATCCGCCGCGCTCGCTCGACGACCTGGCCACCGTCTTCGGTGAGCCCGCCCCGCTGGCGGTCGACGAGGGTCACACCCAGCTCCTTTTCGAGTCTGGCGATGTGCCCGGAGACGTTGGACTGCACGGTGTACAACGCCCGCGCGGCCGACGAGAACGAGCCGTGATCGGCGATCGCGACGAGCGCAGAGAGTTGACGCAGATCCATCTCCAAAAAAGATAGCGTCTATCTACAAGTTCTGCTTGCAAGATCACTCGTTCACGTGCATAATTTCACATACATCGAAGCGGTCGTTTCCCCCAAGCGACTGCTCGACAGAACCCACCAGATGTTCCCCCAACATCCGGGTTCCAAGGTTGAGAGGTCCCGCTTCCCCCAAGCGGGACCTTTCCCGTTTTC
>Ga0075365_10001012_pt1 | contig 12053 bp, 15 predicted proteins | sample EndMetdeltDD1765_FD_71387 | JGI IMG/M metagenome (GOLD analysis project Ga0075365, IMG submission 71387) | Populus endosphere microbial communities from Tennessee, USA - Endosphere MetaG P. deltoides DD176-5 | ecosystem: Host-associated > Plants > Roots > Endosphere | place: USA: Tennessee... | reverse complement strand
ACTCACCAACGACACACGCCAGTTTCGGGGCTAAAGCCCCTCACCGACAACAACTCACCAACGACACACGCCAGTTTCGGGGCTAAAGCCCCTCACCGACAACAACTCACCAACGACACACGCCAGTTTCGGGGCTAAAGCCCCTCACCGACAACTAAGCGGAGACTGGCTGAACGTCGAAGTTGCGCGCGTAGAGCTCGCCCAACCGGGCGAGCTCTTCCGCGTTCAGGTCGGGTACGTCGGAGGCGCCGGCGTACTCGCGAAGCTCCGCCTCGTTAGTGATCGTCGGGATCACCACGGTCATCTGCGGCTGCTCGAGGATGAAGCGCAGCGCGGCCTGAGCCATGGTCCGCCCGGAATCCGGCCCGCAGAGGAACCGGACGCGGTCGATCTTCTGGAGGCCCTCGACGAGCCACTCGCGCGGTCGGTGCCGCCGGTGATCGCCGGGGCCGAAGGTCGTCTCGGGCGTGAGATTGTCGTCGAGCAGGCCTGACGAAGTGGGGACCCGGGCCATGACGCCCACGCCGCGCTCGGCGGCGGCCGCCATCAGGTCGCGTCCCGGGTCCTGCTCGAGGAGGTTGTAGACGGTCTGGACCGAGGCCATGTCCCGTCTGGAGATGGCCTCGAGGCCCTCCTCGCGCCAGCCGATCGCCGGCCCGAGGGCCACCCCGTAGTGCCGGATCTTGCCCTCCGAGCGGAGGTCCTCGAGCGTCTCGAAGCAGTCGTCGGAGTCGATCGCGTCCATGCGCGGGTTGTGCAGCTGGTAGAGGTCGACGTGGTCGGTCCCGAGGCGGCGCAGGCTCCCCTCGAGCGCCTCGCGGACGAAGGCTCCGTCCCAGCGCTGCGGCCGCTCGCCCTCTGAGTGCTGCTGGCGGTCCGAGTCGAGCACGTAGCCGAACTTCGTCGAGAGCTGGATCCGATCGCGGTGCGGGGCGAGCACGCGGCCGACGAGCTCCTCGTTCGCGCCCTGCCCGTAGGCGTCGCCGGTCTCGAAGAACGTGACTCCGAGCTCCAGGGCCAGCTCGAGGAGGCGCTCGCCCGAGGACTCGCTGACGTCGCCCCACCAAGTGGAGCCGAGAGCCCAGGTCCCGAAGCCGATCTCCGACGCCTCGAGGTCCGTATCACCGAAGCGACGCGTCCTCACGCGGGGGAAGTCTAGAGATGCTCCGGCGCCCGCCCGACCCCATAGGCTCCCCCGTCCATGGCGACCGGAGGCTCAGAGGACGCACGGGGACTCGCATTCCTGTTCACGCCCAAGGGGTGGCCGTACCTCCTGGTGCCGTTCATCCCGATCGCGATCGTGCTTGACATCGCCGGTGCCAACCCGGTCGCCATCTTCTTCACGGCCGCCCTCGGGATCATCCCCACCGCCGCGCTGATGGGAATCGCGACCGAGGAGCTCGCCGCCCGGTCTGGGCCCGGCATCGGCGGGCTGCTCAACGTCACGTTCGGCAACGCCCCCGAGCTGATCATCGCCCTCTTCGCGCTGGGATCCGGCCTCCACGAGGTCGTGAAGGCGTCGATCATCGGCTCGATCATCGGGAACATCCTGCTGGTGCTCGGTGGGGCCATGTTCGTCGGCGGTTTGGGCCGCCCGAAGCAGCGCTTCAACTCGACGGCGGCCAACGTCCAGTCACTGATGTTGTTCCTCGCCGCGGCGGCGCTGATCATGCCCGCGATCTTCGAGCTCGTCGAGGGGAGCGGCCTACCGGCCGTCGGCGCCGAGCGCGTGGACTACGGGGCCACGGTCGAGCATCTGTCGCTGGCGGTCGCGCTGGTGTTGATCGGGACCTACGTGGCCGGGCTCCTGTTCTCCCTGAAGACGCACCGCGACCTCTTCAACCCCCCCGACGAGGACGACTCGGACGACGCGCACTTCGGCTGGTCCTCGCGTCGCTCGATCGTCATGCTCGCGATCGCCGGCGTCGCGGTTGGGGTGATGTCAGAGGTGCTGGTCGGCTCGATCTCGGACGCCTCGGAGTCCGTGGGCCTGAGCGAGTTCTTCATCGGCGTGATCATCGTGGCCATCGTCGGCAACGCCGCCGAGCACTGGGTCGCGGTGCTCGTCGCCCACAAGAACAAGATGAACCTCGCGGTCAACATCGCGATCGGCTCGAGTGCGCAGGTGGCGCTGTTCGTCGCGCCCGTCCTCGTGCTGGCCTCGTTCTTCCTCGGCCCCGGGCCCATGCCGCTCGTCTTCAACGGCTTCGAGCTCGGCGCCGTGCTCATCGCGGTCCTCATCGCGAACGTCGTGACCCACGAGGGCGAGTCGACCTGGTTCGAGGGCGTGCAGCTGCTCGCGGTGTACGCGATCCTCGTCCTGGCGTTCGCCTTCGCCTGAGGGGCTTCGGATGAGCACCGTCGTCCTGATGCTGGCGAGCTTCGCCGTGATCCTCGCCGGCGCGGTGGTGTTCACCAACGCGGTCGAGTGGGCCGGCAACCGGCTGTCGATGGGCCAGGGCGCGGTGGGGAGCCTCCTCGCCGCTGTGGGGACCGCGATGCCCGAAACCCTGATCCCCATCGTTGCGATCATCGGCGGCGGCGAGGGCGCGGACGGTGTCGCAATCGGGGCGATCATCGGTGCCCCGTTCCTGCTTGCCACGATCGCGATGGTGGTCGTGGGGCTCTCGGCGCTCGGCTACCGCCACCGCCGGCCCCAGGGCACCCACCTCGATGCTCACGCGCCGACACTCGACCGCGATCTCGGCTTCTTCCTCTGCTTCTTCGCCTTCGCGGCGTTGATCGGGCTTGGGATCCCGCAGACGCTGCGGATCGTGCTGGCAGTCGGATTCGTGTTCGCGTACGCGGTCTACGTGCGGCGCACTCTCCACCGCGGCGGGGAGGTCGAGTCGACCGAGTCGCTGAGGCCGCTGATCCTGAGCCGCAACGCGTCCGGGGAGCCCTCTGGCAGGCTGATCGTGCTGCAGTTCGCGGTCGGTCTCGGCGCAATGATCGGAGGGGCACACCTCTTCGTGGAGCAGGCGATCGAGCTCGCGGGGCGCATCGGCGTCGAGCCGCTGGTGCTCTCACTGATCCTCGCCCCGCTCGCAACCGAGCTGCCCGAGAAGGCGAACAGCTTCTTCTGGGTCCGCGAGGGCAAGGATGCGCTGGCCCTCGGGAACATCACGGGAGCGATGGTCTTCCAGTCGACGATCCCGGTCGCCTTCGGGCTGCTCCTCACCGACTGGGACCTCGATCGCTTCGCGATGCTGTCCGCGGCGCTCGGCATCGCGGGTGGCATCGTGGCCTATTGGGCGCTCCGCCTGCGGGGCCGCTTCAACGTCCCGGCGATCGTCAGCTGGGCCGTGCTCTACGCGATCTTCCCGATCTACGTGGCGTTCGCCTAGGCGCCGGCTTCGGAGCCGGCCATCTCTGCGAGCGCCTCGAGGACCACGTCGTCGTGGGTCTTGGGCGAGACCTTCGGGAAGACCCTTGCGATCCGGCCCTCGGGGTCGATGATGAAGGTCGCGCGCTGCACTCCCATGTACGTCTTGCCGTACATGCTCTTCTCGCCCCAGGTGCCGTACGCATCGGCGACGGCATGGTCTTCGTCCGCGACCAGGGTGAACCCGAGCTCGTACTTGTCTGCGAACTTGCTCACCGCCGTCACGGGGTCCGGCGAGATCCCGATCACGCGAGCGTCGATCCCCTCGTAATCCGCGGCGTGGTCGCGAACACCGCACGCCTGGGTCGTGCAGCCGGGAGTGTCGGCGCGTGGGTAGAAGTAGAGGACGACGGTCTGGCCGCGCAGGGCCGAGAGCGTCACGGCCTCGCCGCTCTGGTCCGGGAGCGTGAAGTCCGGCGCCTGGTCTCCTTCGGAGAGCAACTGCGTCAGTCCGCCGGCCAGAAGTCGGTGTCGGTCTTCTCGACCTCGCCCGAGTCGCCGCTGGCCCTGGGGGAGACGATGATCAGCTCGGCGTCGTCGGGGCCGTCGTTGTGGACCGAGCGGAACTCATTCGTCCCGACGCGGATACCGGTCCCCGGGCCGGCCTCGAACTCATCGTCGCCGACCTTGAACTTCACGGTGCCCCGGGCGACGAAGTAGATCTCCTCCTGGTCCTTGTGGCGGTGCCCGTAGGACCCCTTGCCACCCGTATCCGGGGGCATCACCCGCCATGTGAACGCGACCGCCGTGCAGCCGAGGGCGTCCGTATACGAGCGCATCTCCCCGAAACCGGGGTACTTCGCCATCCAGTCGGGTGCGTCCTCACGCGAGGTGACGGAGTAGTCGCTCATCAATCCTCCCGGCCGGGCTCCTCGGCTTCCTGCTCCACCTCGTCGGGATCGTCGGCGTCGGCCTGCTCGACCGCGGTCTCCGTGAGCGTGTCCGGCGCGGCACCGCGGTAGTGCGTCTGGAACTCCTCGAGCGTCGCGCCCAAGCCGTCCTCATCGACCGGGACCTCGTCGGATATCCGCACCCAGTCGGAGCCCTCGTAGGCCTCCATGTTGAAGATCTCCTGGTCGACCGACGTGGAGTCGTCGACCACCACGACCATCTCGGTCTGGGGATTGAAGTACGTCCCGGGCCGCAGGAGCATGTCATCGACCTCGGTGACTCGGGTCTCGATGTCCGTGTCCGCCATCGGGCGCGATCCTATCTATTGCCTACTGCCCGAGGTTCTCGAGCTCTCGCAGCTGCCGCTCGACCTCCTGATCGACGTCCAGCGGCTCCTTGCCCTGGCGCGCGCGGCGCTCGTTGCGCGCGATGACGAGCTGTCGAACCTCATCCGCGAGGTGCGGGTCCACACCGGCCGGGGGCTTCGGTGCCTCGTTCATGAGGCGATGCAGCTCGGTGTTGACGTCGAGGGGCTCCTCTCCGCGCTCCCGCTGCCTGTAGGCCTTCGCCTCCAGCATCTGGCGGACCTCGTCCTCCCGCGCGGCGGACCCGCCGTCCGCGTCGCTGTCGGTGATGCTCGACGGCAGGTCGCTCTCATACTCCACTGCGAACTGGCCCTTGCCGACCTCGTCAAGCGCGTTCTTGGCCCCCAGGACGAAGGTGAGCAGGGCGATCGGGATCGTCGTGAAGACCACAATCAGGATCACATCGCCCGTGCTGAGACTTAGTGCGAGCGGAAGCACCAACCCAGGTTAAGACCGCTCGGGGTGCCGCGCAAGGCCCGCGATCGAACCGTGGGCCCACGGAATCGATTTCGGTATCCTGGGCTCCTATTGGTTGACTGACCAGTCAATCGGCAGGTCACGCAACCGTCTCTTCCTCCGGACTCAAAAGGAGCTTTCAGCCTTGGTTGACTTCACGCTGACGGACGAGCAGAAGGATCTCCGCGAGTTGGCCCACAACTTCGCCGAGAAGGAGATTCGCCCAGTGGCCTGGGACTACGACCGCGACGGGACGTGGCCCCAGGAGATCATCAACAAGGCCTGGGAGGTCGGCTTGATGAACGTCCACGTCGATGAGGCCTACGGCGGCCCCGGCCTGGACCATCTCTCCGGCTGCCTCATCGAGGAGGAGCTCGGCTGGGGTTGTTCCGGCATCGGCACGACCCTCATGGCGAACGGTCTTGCGTCCGCTCCACTCATGATCGGCGGCTCCGAGGAGACCAAGACGAAGTATCTCGGGATGCTCACCGAGGAGCCCAAGCTCGCCTCGTTCTGCCTCACTGAGCCGGACGCCGGCTCCGACGTCTCCGGCATGAGGACGACCGCCGTCCGGAAGGGCGACAAGTACGTCATCAATGGCTCCAAGTGCTTCATCACGAACGGCGGTTACGCCGACTGGTTCACGGTCTACGCGAAGACCGACAAGGAGGCCGGCCACCGTGGCATCTCGGCCTTTGTCGTCCCCAAGGACGACACGGTCACCGTGGACAAGAAGGAGGACAAGCTCGGTCAGCGCGCCTCCAACACCGCCACGATCACGTTCAACGAGACCGAGATTCCCGCTGAGAACCTGCTCGGCGAGGAGAACCACGGGTTCAAGCTCGCGATGCAGACGCTCGACTTCACCCGCCCCGGAGTCGCCGGGCTCGCGGTTGGGATCGCGCGCGCCGCGTTCGAGTTCGCCTCCGAGTACTCCAAGGAGCGGGTGCAGTTCGGCGTTCCGATCGCCATGCACCAAGCGGTCGCTTTCATGATCGCCGACATGGCGACCAAGGTCGAGGCCGGTCGGCTCCTCACCTGGAAGTCGGCGGTGCTCCTCGACCAGGGCCAGCGCAACACGCTGGTCGCATCGCATGCGAAGCGGTTCGCCGCGGACAGCGCGATGGAGGTCACCGTGGATGCCGTCCAGGTCTACGGCGGCTACGGGTTCATCAAGGAGTATCCGGTCGAGAAGCTGATGCGCGACGCGAAGATCATGCAGCTCTACGAGGGCACCTCGCAGATCCAGCGGCTGGTCATCGCACGCGAGGTGCTGATGCCGCGCAACATCGACGCCCCGGAGCCGGAGACCACCAAGCAGGACACCGACGTGGCCGCGGCGCAGTCCGAGCAGGCTCCGGCGACCGCCGAGGTCGCCTAGCAGCAGTCGTTCGGCGGCGGAGCCGCCGTGGGTGCGTCAGCGGGGAGAGCTCAGCCGCGCCGGGTCGGGCTGACGGCGATCATCAGGCCGATCGTCGTCAGCACGATCACGCCGAGAACGAGGCCCTGCGGCCATCCTTTGATGCCCCATGCGACGGCGTAGATGAGCGCGGCCGCCAGGACCGCGGCGAGCGCTACAAAGGCGATCACCGGCCGGTGATTGGTGACGCGCAGGGTCCTGTCCGGGCTGGCGAGGTCCGCTCGCTCGTACTGGGCCCGGTCCTGGCTGGTCATGTGCGACATCTCGACCCCTCTCCTCCTTAGTAGGCGCGAACGAGGCTACACCCGCCTCCGGGCGAATGGAAGTGCTGATGGTCACACGCCGCGTATAGTCGCCTGCCATGGCCAAGGAGCGTGAGAAGGGCTCTGCGCCCCGGTCGCGCCGGCTGGCCGAGGCGGCACGAGCGGCGCGCACGCGCGGGCGCCCCGAAACCAGCCAGGGATCGCGTCGAAGCGGTGGCGCGATGGACGTCTTCGGCGGGGAGATCCGGCGTCGCGACCTGTTCCCGCTGCTGGTCCTCCACCTCATCCAGCGAGAGCCGGCCTACGGGAACCGCCTGATCGAGGAGATCGAGGGGATCACGAACGGCGTGATCTCCGTCAACCCGAACACGATCTACCCGCTGCTACGCGACCTCGAGGCGCGCGGCCTGATCGAGGGGCAGTGGGAGCACCCGGACCGCCGGACCCGCCGCTTCTACTCGATCACGGCCGCCGGTCGCGGTGAATACCGCCGGCTGGTCGACGACCTCGAGCCGTTCCTCGACTCGGTGATCAAGTCGGTCACGCTGATCAAGCGGGAGATCTACGGCGACACCGGCTCAGGAGCCGCGCCGTGAGTCGAGTCTCCGCGTCGGCCGGCGTCCGTGCGTCGCTCGCTGAGGTATGGGACTACTACTTCGACCCCGAGGGCTGGCCCGCGTGGGTCGACGGCTTCGCGCGGGTCGAGACGTCGACCGGCTACCCGGAGGCGGGCGGGTCCCTCCGCTGGAGCTCCGGCCCCGCGGGACGGGGGACGGTCACCGAGCACGTCGTCGAGCACGAGCCCCGGAGGATCCACCGAGTCAAGTACGAGGATCCGGAGACGACCGGCGAGCTCACGACCACCTTCGCGATCGAGGGCAAGGGGACCCTCGTGACGCAGGAGCTGGACTACCGCCTGCGCCAGGGCGGGGTCTTCGCCAAGCTGACGGACCGCCTCTTCATCCGCTCTCAGATGCGGGGATCGCTCGCCCGTTCCCTCGGCCGGCTGAGGCTCGAGCTGGAGGAGACGGTGGGCACTAAACCCGTATAGCCTTCCCGCGCTTACTAACCCCCCCCGGGAGGATCCGAAACCGATGTTCGTGTTCAAGGCCGCGGTGCTCGGCGCCGGAACGATGGGCGGCGAGATCGCGCAGGTGATCGCGTCGGCCGACGTGCCGGTCGTGATGAAGGACGTGAAGCAGGAGTTCATCGACGCGGGCCTGAACAAGGCGCGCGAGGTGACGGAAGGCCAGCTGGCCAGCCTCGTCAAGAAGGAGAAGCTGACGCAGGAGCAGGCCGACGAGCGTCGCGAGGAGATCCTCGGGCGGATCACCGGGACCACCGAGTACGAGGGGTTCGGCGACGCCGACTTCGTCATCGAGGCCGTGCCGGAGCGCATGGAGATCAAGCAGGCCGTCTTCGCGGAGCTCGACGAGGTCACGCCGGGGCACGCGATCCTGGCCTCCAACACCTCGGCTCTCTCGATCTCCGAGATCGGCTCGGCCACCACCCGGCCCGACCAGGTCGTGGGCTTTCACTTCTTCTATCCCGCGTCGGTGATGCGGCTGATCGAGATCGTCGAGGGCGAGTTCACCTCGGAGGAGACCAGCCAGGCGGCGTCCAACTTCGCGATGCAGATCCGCAAGAACCCGATCCGCTGCGGCGAGGAGCCCGGGTTCGTGGTCAACCGGGTCCTGAACTCGGCCGCGTCGGAGATCTGGCGCTACAAGGACGAGAGCGGCGGCTCGGCCGAGGAGATCGACAAGGAGATCGCCGACGCGAAGGTCACGCCGATGGGGCCGTTCTTCCTCGCGGACCTGCTCGGGCTCGACACGGTCCTTCACGTGGCCGAGCACCTTCAGGCGAGCTACGGCGACCGCTTCTATGTCGCTCCGGAGATGAAGGAGCTGGTTGAGGCCGGAAATCTTGGCCAGAAGACCGGCCAGGGCTACTACACCCACGGAGGCTGATCGAGATGGAAGCCGCAACCACTGAGATGACAGTCGTCGATCGCTTCCAGCTGAAGGCCTTCGTCGAGGCCGCGCTGGTCGTGGACGAGGGGGTCGCGACCACCAAGGACGTCGACCTCGGCCTCATGATGGGCGCCGGGATCCTGCCCGGCCCGCTGGCTCGCGCGGACGAGGCCGGCCTCGACGAGATGCTCGACCGCCTCGAGCTGGCCCAGCGCGAGTGGGGCGAGGGGTTCGCGCCGCCGCTCCTGCTCCGGCGCCTCGTGAACCAGGGGCGCCTTGGCAAGAAGACGGGCCAGGGGTTCTTCTTCTACCCGCAGCCCGACGACGACTTCGAGCAGAAGGAGACGGTCCTCCTCGAGACACGTGACGACGTCGCGATCGCGTGGCTGAACCGTCCCCCGACGAACCCGATCTCCCCCCAGATGATCCGCGACCTGACGGCGGTCTGGGACGAGATCGAATCCCGCGACGAGCTCCGAGCGGCGGTGATCGCCTCCTCGAACTTCGCGGTCTTCTCCGCGGGCGCGGACATCAAGGAGTTCACGAAGATGACCGACCCGGCCGCGGGCAAGGAGCTCCTGGACACCGGGCACTCGCTGCTGCGGCGCATGGAGCAGTCGGCGACGGTGACGGTCGCGGCCGTGAACTCCCTCGCCCTCGGGGGCGGCTGCGAGGTCTCCATGGCCTGCGACTTCCGCATCGCGGCCGAGTCGGCCAGCTTCGGCCAGCCCGAGATCAACCTCGGGATCATTCCGGGCTTCGGCGGCACCCAGCGGCTCGCCCGGCTGGTCGGTGAGGGCAAGGCGCTCGAGATGAACCTCCTCGGCGACTCGATCTCGGCGGCACAGGCCTACGAGATCGGACTCGCGAACGAGGTCGTGGTCGACCACGAGCTGTTCGACACGGCGCTGGCCTGGGCTCGCAAGCTCGCCGGTCAGGCGCCCGTCGCGGTCGAGCAGATCAAGAACGTGTCGGCGAAGGGCGACCTGGACGAGGGCATCGAGGCCGAGAAGGGCGGCTTCGCGACCGCCTTCGCGTCCGAGGACGCGCGCGAGGGCATCTCGGCGTTCCTCGGCAAGCGCAAGGCGAAGTGGGCCGGCAAGTAGCCGGCGGGACGCAGCGAGCCGGATCAGCCGCCCCCGGGCTCGCCGAGCTGATCCGGGACAGCGAGCGGACGGTGGCCCTCACGGGCGCCGGAATCTCGGTGCCGTCCGGGATCCCCGACTTCCGTACGCCGGGAAAGGGCCTTTGGTCGAAGGTGGATCCGATGGCGGTGGCGACGATCGACGCCTTCCACGGGGACACGAAGCGGTTCTGGGACTTCTACCGCCCCCGGTTTCACGATCTCGCGGACAAGGAGCCGAACCCCGCGCACACCGTCCTCGCGGATCTCGAGCGGCGCGGCCTGCTCGAGGCCGTGATCACCCAGAACATCGACCGACTGCACCGCAAGGCGGGCTCCGAGGAGGTGATCGAGGTCCACGGCTCGATCGCCACCGCGAGCTGCACCAGCTGCGGGGAGCGCTACCCGCTCGAGCGCGTCGAGTCGCTCTTCGACGCCGAGGGCATCGCCGCGTGCGAGTCCTGCGGGGGAAAGGTGAAGCCCGACGTCGTTCTCTTCGGCGAGCTGCTGCCGGCCGATGCCATGGCCCGCGCCGAGCAGCTGTGCTCCGGGGCCGATCTGCTCCTGTGCATCGGGTCGTCGCTCGAGGTCCATCCGGTCGCCGGCCTGCCCGAGCTGACCCTCGCGCGCGGCGGCCGCATCGCGATCGTCACGAAGAGCTCGACGCCGTACGACTCGGTCGCGGCGGTCAGGCTCGACGGCGACGTGACCGACGAGCTGCAGGCCGTGCTCGCCGCGCTCGACGACTGAGCGCTATTCCCTGAGCGCCTGACGGCGACGCAGGACCCGCTCGCAGATCGCGAGCGTCTCGGCGAGCTGCGCCGCCTGGTCCTCCGACGGCTCCCGGTGGAGTGCCGACTCCGCTGTGGCGCGCACGGGCTCCCGGCGCTCGCGCAGCGCCGCCAGGTCCTCCTCCTGTCCCGGACCCGCCCGGTCCGGGAGCTCGGCCAGCAGTGCGTCGAGCCCCTGGGCGAGCTGCAGCGCGGCCTCGCGGGGCCGGCCGATGTCGATGTCCGCCCGGGCGCGCAGGAGGAGCGTCTCGCAGACGTCGATCTGCTCCCGGCCGGAGAGCAGCTCGGCCAGCCGCTCCTGGGGGCGCAGCGCGTCCACTCGGCGGCGGCGGCGCTCGGGCGATGCCACCTGGATGGCATCGCTCCATACGCCGTCCGCGAGCTCGGTGCCGGTGCCGATTCCCACCCGCACCGCGATGGGCGCAAGTCGCCCGATTTCGTGGTCGTGGGGGTCCTGGGTTGCGATCCGATGGGCGCGCACGACCCGGTTGGCGTCGCGCAGCGCCTCCGAGATCGCATCCTCGGTGGCGCCGGAATCGCGGCGCAGCGCCTCGAGCTCCCGTCCGGCCTCGTCGGCGGTCAGCGTTCGCGCCGGGATCACGGTCAGACGGGTGACGGGCACCTCATCGACGCCCTCGCCGGGCTCCACCTGCCTCGGGCGGCGCTGCCGTCGCGGGGGTCTGCCGGCGGGAGCCCCGGTCGTCTGAACCACCAGGACCGTTTCCTCCTCGTCGGGGTCGCCGGCGGGGCGGACCAGATAGCGGCCGTCGTCGAGCCCGAGCCGCCCCGGGACGTCGAGTTGCACGAAGCGAAAGCAGGCGGGCTCGGTCGCGGTCATGGGCGACTCAGCCTATTCGCGCTGTGGCCGGGTAGCCGGAGCGCGGGCTAGTCCCCGCGGCTGCCCTTGCCGGACTTGTCGCTGTGCTTCTTGGCCGGCAGCGAGTACTTCGACGGCGAGGTCGGGACCTTGGGGTTCTGGATCCTGGCGATCCGGCCGATGAGCTTCTTCCACTGATCGGGCTTGAGCAGCGATTCGAACTGCTTGCCGGTCTTGCCACCCGAGGGGGCGGTGCCCGCCGGGTAGTACCCGACGTGGACGTGATCCCAGTGGTCGGCCATCGGGAAGCTGACCGGCCCGGGGAGGTCCTCCAGCGAGATGACCTGGTGCGGCAGCATCGTTCCCTGGAGCTTGAGCAGGCTCTTGATCAGCGAGTCGGCCAGGGTGCCCGGGCCCTGATGGTGTGCGACCGGGATGCCGTTGATCGCCGCGATGTCCATGGCGTCGCCGGTCGAGTGCTCGCTGACGTTGCCGGACGTGGTCATCTGGCTGTGGCCGCACTTGAGCGAGGTGATCGTCAGCCGGAAGCCGTTGTCGGCGAGGTACTC
>Ga0075365_10001011_pt1 | contig 12053 bp, 12 predicted proteins | sample EndMetdeltDD1765_FD_71387 | JGI IMG/M metagenome (GOLD analysis project Ga0075365, IMG submission 71387) | Populus endosphere microbial communities from Tennessee, USA - Endosphere MetaG P. deltoides DD176-5 | ecosystem: Host-associated > Plants > Roots > Endosphere | place: USA: Tennessee... | reverse complement strand
CAGCATGGGCAGCGCGCGTGCAAGCGTCGCGAAACGGTTGGTGAACTGATCCTCGGGCCCGAACACGACTGACGGACGAAACACGGTGGCGGAGGGAACCGCCGCCAGCGCCGCCTTCTCACCGGCGGCTTTCGTGCGCGCGTAACCCGATTCGGAGTCCGCGTCGGCGCCGATGGCCGACACGTGCACCAGCCGCGCGCCGTGCGTTGCGGCGGCTTGCGCGATCACTGCCGCGCCTTCGGCCTGCACTGCATTGAACGTCTGCGCGCCGCTCTCGGCGAGGATGCCGACCAGGTTGACGACAACCTGTGCATCGCGCGCGGCGGCAGCCACCGAGTCCGGATACCGCACATTCGCCTGCACCGGCATGATCTGGCCAACCCGGCCGAGCGGCTGCAGATGGCCCGCGAGGTCAGGCCGCCGGACCGCCACGCGGATGCGGAAATCGCGCTTCGCCAGCGCCCGAATCGTATGCCGCCCGATGAAGCCGGAGCCGCCAAAAACCGTGACCAAGGTGTCGATGTTGGACGGCATTTTCGGTCGAAGCTCCCATAGGCGCGCGAAGCGACGCCGTTCTTCGAACGGCTACGCCCTTGGCGATGCCCCGCGATACGCCAAAGGGCGTTTTCTGTACAGTGGGATTTCCCACCATGCAGGGCAGCCTGAAGGTATGCCCGTTCGTCCACCCCCTTGTCGCAAAACGCAAATTGTCCCTGCGGCAATTGCGTCGCGGCGGGCCTGTTCTATGGTGCGCGCGATTGTTGGGCTGTAGACTTGGGCCTTGCTCGGCAAAGACGTGGGGAGGCGGTAGGGCGCGGTCCGCATCGTCACGCCTGTAGCGATGAGCAAGGGGACATGACGATTCGGACGCGACGAGAGGCTGTTCTTGCAGGCATCGCCCTGCTTGCGGCGCCGGCGGTGCTGCGGGCATCGCCGGCTCGTCTGCGCATCGGCCATGGCTTGCCGGCCACCCATCCGGTTCACCCGTCGATGCAGTATTTTGCCGATCTCGTCCGCGATCGCACCGGCGGGGCGATCGAGATCGCGATTTTCCCCGACGGGCAGATCGGGCAGGAAGCCAATCTGGTCGCCCAGGTGCAGGCCGGGAAGCTCGATTTCGTGAAGGCGAGCGCCAGCGTGCTGGAGCGCAGCGCATCGGCCTATCGCGTCTTCAGCCTGCCATTCGTGTTTCGCGACCGCGCGCACTGGACGCGCGTGATGACCAATTCGGTCGGCGAGAGCGTTCTCGCGTCGACTGCCTCCATCGGGCTGGTCGGACTGACCTACTACGACGCAGGTGCGCGCAGCTTCTATGGCCGCAAGCCCATTAATCATCCCGACGATCTCAAGGGCTTGAAGATCCGCATCCAGCAGTCGCCCATCATGGTGCGGCTGATGCGATTGTTCGGCGCCCAAGGCATCGAGATGGCCTGGGACCAGGTCCATACGGCGCTGAAGCTCGGACTCGTCGATGGCGCGGAGAACAACCTCTCGGCGCTCATCGTCGGCCGGCATGGCGAGGTGGCGACGCACTATTCGCTGAACGAGCACACGATGGTGCCCGACGTCTTCCTGATGAGTGCAGAGCGATGGCAATCGCTCACGTCTGCGCATAGGACCATCATGCGGGAGGCCGCGCGCGCGTCCTTCGAACGCATGAACGAACTCTGGAGCTCCTTCGAGACCGAGTGCCGGCAGCAGGCCGAGCAGATGGGGGTCACCTTCACGCGGCCCGACAAGACACCATTCGCCGAGCGCGCAGAGGCCCTGAAAGCGGATTTCGCCGATGATCGGCCCTTGAATGATCTGATGCGCCGGGTCGCCGCCTCCTGAAGCGGGAAATCGGCGCCATTCCAGCGGTTGACAAGGCGAAAGCCGACCCTCTATGTGTCGCCCGTTGCCCAGGTGGCGGAATTGGTAGACGCGCTGGTTTCAGGTACCAGTGGTGCAAGCCGTGAAGGTTCGAGTCCTTTCCTGGGCACCACGCTTCGCCTTCGGCTACGCGTGGCGCAGCCGTACGGCGGCTGAAGACGGGCGACCTCAATGATAATCGTGAGCGGTTTTCCAAAGGAACTCGTGTCTCGTTAAGCTTTGAGCGTTATTTTTGGTTCGTAGTTCCGTTGGTTAAGGATTTTTCTGCGCCATGACGATTCGCCTGCATCGCGGTGATCTGCCCGATCTCTCCCGTTTCAAAGGCGCGGTCGCCATCGATACCGAGACCATGGGTCTCAATCCGCATCGTGACCGGCTTTGTGTCGTGCAGCTGTCCTCCGGTGACGGCTCGGCCGACGTGGTGCAGATTCCAGCCGGGCAGATCAACGCGCCGAACCTGACGAAGCTGATGGCCGATCCGGCCATCACCAAGATCTTCCACTTCGCGCGGTTCGATATCGCCGTGCTGTATCATGCGCTGGGCGTGATGCCGCAGCCGATCTACTGCACCAAGATCGCCTCGCGGCTCTGCCGCACCTACACCGATCGCCACGGTCTAAAGGACCTCGTGTTCGAGGTGCTCAACGTTAATCTGTCGAAGCAGCAGCAGTCGAGCGACTGGGGCGCGGACACCTTGAGCGAAGCGCAGGTCGCATACGCCGCGTCCGACGTGCTGCATTTGCACGCATTGCGTGAGCAACTCGATGCCATGCTGGCGCGGGCCGGTCGCACCGACCTTGCCGCGGCCTGCTTTGCATTTCTGCCGACGCGCGCGAAGCTCGACCTGCTCGGCTGGGGCGAGGAAGACATTTTCGCCCATTCCTGAACGCTCGCGCGGTCATTCGGCACAGGAATCGGGCCCGATTCGCCCTGTTTCGGTCACAGTAGTCGTTCCCTGTCGGACCGGGGCGATGGACATTGGGCGTGTCGCGGGCTTTGGGACGGCCCGATTCGAGCTTAAAATGCTACGTTATCTCAACCATGCGGAGTAGCGGGTGCACTCGGTTCGCGACCCCGTCTATCTTGCGGCTCTGGAATTGCGCTTCGCGGCTGCCGCGCGGCACTCGAGGCTCGTGCGCATCCTGCGCAAGGCAATGCCCGCGGCAATCGCCGTGTCGCTGCTCATGATCGCCGGTATTTCGGTCTTCAATCCATTCCGGATGCTCGCCAATCTGCCGATCGACATCGGCAATGTCGTCGTCTCCGGAACGAAGATCACCATGCAGTCGCCGCACATGACCGGGTTCACGCCGGATCGCAGGCCGTATGAGGTGAACGCACGGACCGCGATGCAGGACGTCACCAACCCGAACTTCATCGAGCTCGACACGCTGAAGGCGAAAGTCGAGATGGAAGACAAGTCGATCGTCTTGATGGACGCGCGCCGAGGCAACTTCAGGAATCGCGAGCAACTGCTCGATCTGTATGAGGACGTGCTGCTGAAGTCGACCGCGTACGAAGCTCGGCTGTCGGAAGCGACCGTGGACATGGGCAAGGGTTCGATTGTGTCGGACAAGCCGGTGAATGTGAGGATGACCGAAGGCACGCTCGACGCGCAAAAGCTCGAGATCACCGGAAAAGGCGAGCTGATGGTCTTCTACGGCGGCGTCACGATGCACCTGAACCCGATCGACAGGACCGGGTTGCCCGGGCAACCCGCGGCGCAGTCCGCCGCACAACCTGCATTCCGCTGATGATGAGCCGCGGCGCACCGAAATATCTGCTGCGCGCGTGCGCGATCGGCGCCGTCGCCGTTGCCGGCCTTGCGACGGTCTATGCGCAAGGTGCGCCGAAGGGAGCGGCTGCGCCGGCGCCCGCCAGTACGCCGAGCGGCCCGCCGAACGCGCTGCAGGGGTTCGCGCAGAATCGCGACAAGCCGATCCGCATCGATGCCGAGCGTCTCGAGGTTCGCGACAAGGAGAAGATCGCAACCTTCTTTGGCGACGCCAGGGCGGATGTGAAGGTGCTGCAAGGCGACACCACCATGCGTTCACGAACCCTGATCGTGTTCTATGAGCAGGACGAGAAATCCGGCGCCGGCAAGGCCAAGACCGCATCGCCCGGGCCCGGCGGCAGCTCGCAGATCAAGCGGCTGGAGGCGAAGGACAACGTCATCGTGACGCAGAAAGATCAGATCGTTACCGGCGACAAGGGCGTCTTCGACATGAAGACCAATACCGTCACCATGACTGGAAATGTCGTGATGACGCAGTGTGACAGCGTGCTGCGTGGCGAGCGCCTGATCGTCGACATGACCACGGGCGTTTCTCGCGTCGAGGGCGGTCGCGTGCAGGGGGTACTGGTATCGGCGGGTTGCGCAGCAACGGCCACGCCGCCGGCCAAGCGATAATTTTTGCCATGATGAAACGTGCGAACCTGACCCCTTTCGGTTTCCTGCTCCGCGGTTGCGGGGCGGGGATTGCCGTCGCAATTGCCTTTGCGGCATCGGCTCAAGCGCAAGGCGCTCCGAAGAAGAGCGCCGCCGCTCCGGCGACGGCCGCGAGCGGACCGCCGAACGCGCTGCAGGGGTTTTCGCAAAATCGCGACAAGCCGATCCAGATCGACGCGGCGCGGCTCGAGGTTCACGACAAGGACAAGGTCGCCACCTTCTTCGGTGATGCCAAGGCCGACGTGAAGGTCATCCAGGGCGACGTCACCATGCGTTCGAAGGTTCTTGTCGTGTTCTACGATCAGGAGAACGCGAAGCCGGCCGCCGGCAAGTCGGTGAAGGCCGCGACGCCGGGGCCCGGCGGCAGCTCGCAGATCAAGCGGCTGGAGGCGAGGGGGAGCGTGATCGTCACCCAGAAGGACCAGACCGTGATCGGCGAGAACGGGATTTTCGACATGAAGTCCAACACCGTCACCATGTCCGGCAACGTCGTGCTGACCCAGAACGACAATGTCCTTCGGGGCAACAAGCTGGTGGTCGATATGGCGACCGGGGTATCCCGTGTCGAAACGCCAGGCGGGCGAGTGAATGCCTTGATCAAGAACAACAATTCGTCGTCCGGCGCGCCAAAGGATGCCGATAAATCCGGCAAGGGATCGCTTCCGCTGGGCCTCGGCGGGGGTCGCTAGCGGCGCCGTAACGCGGCCTTCCGGCTGCCCTTTTCGCCCTCCAAAGGCAGGTTGTGCTAAAACGGCTCTGGGGATGCAGGGCCGTTTTTTCGAATCACGCGAGGGGCGGGCGTACGCTCGGCCGCCAAGAGGGATTGTTTAACGCGGGCATGGTGGATTTCCTGAAGATGTTCCGGGGGCGGCCCGCGCAGCCCAAACGCCGCGGGTTTGCCCGCGAGCAGATGGACATGGATACGCTCGGCGGCCGCATCGGCAACCTGCTGAAGATGCCGCTCGGGAACAAGCCGTCTCGCGCCGAGCGGGTCGACGCGCCGCCGCTTGCCCCGCCCTTTACGCCTGCCCCGCTCGCTGCGGCGCCCCGAAAGCCTGCGGCAAGCCCGGCCAGACATGCGTCGAGCGCCGCTTCGCGGGCGGGATTTCTCGCAGCCCACGCCGTCGAAAAGAGCTTCGGCTCGCGCAAGGTGGTGCGCGGGGTCAGCATTTATGTCCGCAGGGGCGAGGCCGTCGGTCTGCTCGGGCCGAACGGAGCCGGCAAAACCACGGTCTTCTACATGATTACGGGGCTGATCAAGGCCGACAGCGGCCGGATCGAGCTTGACGGCCATGACGTGACCCAGCTGCCCATGTACCAGCGCGCCCGCCTCGGTATCGGCTATCTGCCGCAGGAAGCGTCGATTTTTCGCGGCCTCACGGTCGAGCAGAACATCCGCGCGGTGCTGGAAGTGATCGAGCCCAGCCGCAAGCAGCGCGAGATGCAGCTCGATTCCCTGCTCGACGAGTTCAACATCACGCGGCTGCGCAAATCACCGTCGATTGCGCTCTCCGGCGGCGAGCGTCGGCGCGTGGAAATCGCCCGGGCGCTGGCGACACGGCCGAACTACATGCTGCTCGACGAGCCGTTCGCCGGCATCGATCCGATCGCGGTGGGCGACATCCAGGAACTGGTGCGCCATCTCACCAACCGCGGGATCGGCGTGCTGATCACCGACCACAACGTCCGCGAAACCCTTGGGCTGACCGACCGTGCCTACATCGTCTACGCCGGGGAGGTGCTGACCGAGGGGCATCCGGACGATATCGTCAATGACCGGGACGTTCGCCGCCTCTACCTGGGTGAGGAATTCCGCCTCTAAAGCGCGATGGCGTTAAGATTCGATCGCCATCGCGGCTTGGATTCTTTAGTTTGAGCATGATCTTTTCGGAAAGCCGGCTGTCCACTTTTTCCGGATCATGCCGTCAGGGGATCGGCCCTTATCTTGTGCGGTGCACAAGTCAAGTCTGTACAAGTCCTCTGAAAGTGCTAAGCAAGAATCGGACCAATAATCGGGATCGGCTCTTGCCCCAATGGCGCTGACTCAACGCCTCGAGTTTCGGCAGACGCAGTCGCTGGTGATGACGCCGCAGCTGATGCAGGCGATCAAGCTGCTGCAGCTGTCCAATCTCGATCTCGTGGCGTTTGTCGAGGAGGAACTCGAGCGCAATCCGCTGCTGGAGCGCGCAAGCGACGAGGGCGACCCGGCGGAGCGGGCCGAACATTCGGAACCGCGTGAAGGTGGCGAGGACAGCAGCTTCGCCGACGATGCAGGCTTCAGTGCGCAGGATGGACCGGATGGCGCTTCCGATTTCGAAGCGGCCGGCGAGCAGTGGATGGATCGCGACCTCGGCAGCCGCGCCGAGATGGAGCAGACCTTCGACTCAGGACTTGAAAATGTGTTCTCCGAAGAGCCGGCGGAAGCGGCCTCGCGCGCCGCGCAGGATGTCGCGCCGACCTCTTACACCGAATGGGGCGGCGGCGCCTCGAACGACGGCGACTACAATCTCGAATCCTTTGTCGCCGCAGAAGCCACGCTCGGCGATCATCTCGCCGAACAGCTTTCGCTGGCCGTTACCGATCCGGTGCAGCGGCTGATCGGACAGTATCTCGTCGACCTGGTTGACGACGCGGGCTACCTCCCACCGGACCTCAGTCCCGTCGCAGAGCAGCTTGGTGCGTCGCCGGCCGACGTCGAGGCTGTTCTCGCGGTCCTGCAGAAATTCGATCCGCCCGGCATCTGCGCGCGGGGTTTAAGCGAATGCCTCGCCATTCAGCTGCGCGAGCGTGATCGCTACGATCCGGCGATGCGCGCACTGGTCGAGAATCTCGACCTGCTGGCGCGGCGCGATGTCGCCTCGCTGCGCAAGATCTGCGGCGTCGACGACGAGGATCTGGCCGAGATGATCGGCGAGATCCGCCAGCTTGATCCAAAGCCCGGCTTGAAGTTCTCCTCGGCGCGCGTGCAGACGGTCGTGCCCGACGTGTTCGTGCGGCCGGGACCGGACGGCGGATGGCTGGTCGAGCTCAACAGCGATACGCTGCCGAAGGTTCTCGTCAACCAGACCTATTACAGCGAACTCGCCGGAAATTTGCGCAAAGGTGACGACAAATCATACTTCGCCGATTGCCTGCAGAACGCGACCTGGCTGGTGCGCGCGCTCGACCAGCGCGCACGCACAATTCTGAAAGTGTCGACAGAGATCGTGCGCCAGCAGGACGGATTCTTTCAGCATGGTGTTGCGCACCTTCGTCCGCTCAACCTGAAGGTGGTCGCCGACGCGATCCAGATGCATGAGTCGACCGTGTCGCGTGTAACGGCCAACAAGTACATGGCCACGTCGCGCGGAATTGTCGAGTTGAAGTACTTCTTCACGGCAGCGATCGCGTCTGCCGACGGGGGCGATGCGCATTCGGCAGAGGCCGTGCGGCACCGCATCAAGCACTTGATCGATGCGGAAAATCCGAATGAAATTCTTTCCGATGACGCCATCGTCGAAATGCTGAGGACCGCAGGTATCGACATCGCCCGGCGGACGGTGGCAAAGTATCGCGAGGCCATGCGGATACCGTCATCGGTGCAGCGACGTCGTGACAAGAAGTGCATGCCGGGGAACGAAGCGGTCGTTGCAGCGGTTGCCGCTGGCTGACCAAAAGCTTCCTGACCCAAGGTTTCCTAACCCACGGCTTCCTGACTCAAGACTTTCCAGAGCAAGGCTTTCCAGAGCAAGGCTTCGACCGACCGGCGAAGCTCACTTCATGCAAGACGAGGTGCGACATGACGATCCGAGTGTCTGGCAAAGGCATCAGCGTCAGTGAGGCGCTGCGCGTGCGCATCAGCGATCGTACTGACGATGTTCTGCGCAAATATTTCGACGGCAATTTTTCCGGACATGTGACGATCGGCAAGGACAAGTCCGGCTTCCGCACCGACTGCATGCTACATCTGGATTCCGGAACGACCCTGGAAGCCGATTCCACAGCGACCGACGCCTATGCCAGCGCCGATCAGGCATTGCTGCAGATCGAGAAGCGGCTGCGGCGTTACAAGAGCCGTCTGAAGGACCGTTCGGCCCGCAAGTCGCACGCGGAGAATGCCGCGCTGGCGGCGCTCAACGTGCCAAGCTACGTGATCGAAGCGCCGACGATGATGGACGACGAGGAAATCGAGGTTTTCAATCCGGTGATTATTGCGGAGGCAACGAAATCATTGCGGCCGCTCTCTGTCAGCGAAGCGGTGATGGAACTGGACCTGACCGGGGCTCCGGTGGTTGTGTTCGTGCACGGCACCAGCGGCCGCGTGAACATCATTTACCGGCGTCCGGACGGCAATATCGGCTGGGTCGATCCGCCTGCGGTTAATAGCTGATAATCCCCGACTTTCGGCATTGACGCCATGAGGTCCGCTCCCTATGGTCCGCCGCCTTTGAGGCTCGGGGGCCTCGCCCGGTTCGCGCTTGGCGCCCGCCGGCCCTGTCCCCATATTGCAAACCTGACGGTCCCAACCTCTCGGTACGCTACATGACGATTACTGATCTCGTCGCGCCCGAGGCGATCATCCCCGCGTTGAAGGTCATCAGCAAGAAACAGGCGCTGCAGGAGCTGGCAGCGCGCGCGGCTGCGTTGACCGGACAGAACGAGCGCTCGATCTTCGAAGTGCTGCTGCAGCGCGAAAAGCTCGGCACCACGGCGGTCGGCTATGGCGTCGCCATCCCGCACGGCAAGCTGCCGAAGCTGGAGAAGATGTTCGGCCTGTTCGCACGGCTCGAACGGCCCATCGACTTCGAGGCGATGGACGGACAGCAGGTGGATTTGATGCTGTTGCTGCTGGCGCCGGAAGGCGCGGGCGCCGACCATCTCAAGGCGCTGGCGCGCGTCGCGCGTCTGTTGCGGGATCAGGATATCGCCAACAAACTCCGCGCTTCACGTGATGCGGAGTCGCTTTACGCGGTCCTTGCCCTGCCTCCCGCAACGGCGGCGTGAGATTTCACGCCGCCGCGCGGATAAACCCTTGGCCTAAACCCTTGGCCCTTAATGGACGCTGACGGTCTGCAGCTCGTTGCTCCAGGCGTTCGCGATCGCTGCTTCAAGACTGTCCGTCAGCATGATCGGCGTGCCGTTGGCTGCGTGCAGCGCAAACAGTTTCAGGCCGGGCGACATCTGCGGCGCCGTCGGAAACAGTCCGGGCACGTCCTCGGAGCGGATCTGCTTCACATAGGCGATGTGGCCTTCGCCCAGGTGAGCCAGCGCTTCCGGCGACATCGGCGCGGCAGAATTGATGACATTGTCTTCGGTCATGGTCCTCGACTCCTTAAGGTTACAAGCGGTCGAGTCCGCTCCAGTTCCATTATTCGCGCTCATTGATGGCTATCGTCTTAACGATCCGCTCAGGTTCCGGCCGGGCGAGATCGATGGACAGCAAGCCGTTTCGCAAATCCGCACCCATTACCTCCATGCCATCCGCCAGCACGAAGGTGCGCTGGAAGTGGCGCGCGGCGATGCCGCGGTGGATGTACTGCTTCTGTTTGTCGTCCTGCTGCCGCCCGCGGATGACGAGTTGGTTTTCTTCAGTCGTCACATCTAGTTGATCGCGGGTGAAACCCGCGACCGCCAGCGTGATCCGCAGGCGTTCGGGCTGCCCGTTGGTACGGGCGAGGCGCTCGATGTTGTAGGGCGGGTAGCCGTCGGCGCCTTTGACGACGCGGTCGAGCACACGCTCGATCTCATCGAATCCCAGCAGGAAGGGGCTGGATAGCGAAGGAACGCGAGTCATTCGCAAAGTCCTCTCGAAGCGACTTTGAGCGGGGCCCGGGATGGCACCCCTGCCGCCCAGCGATTCGTTCACCGGACGATGAGAATCATATGGGGAGACGGAACTGGCTTTCAAGAACCTTCTGGAACCACTGAAGAAATTCGCCTTTTTGGCCGCTGACGGACCGGAAACCGGGCCGTGGAGCCGCCTTCGGGCTAGAGGTCGATCCGTCGCCGGCCGTCGCCGGTGAACACATGCAATTTCGCCCGCTGCGCGACCGCCGTGATGGCCTCCCCGATCGGCGGGGCGCTTTCTCCCGGCACGCGGACCATGATTTCTCCAGCGTCCTGGTGGTGGCCGTAGACGAAGGTCTCGGCGCCGATGCGTTCGACGGCTTCAACCTTCAGGTCGAGCGCAACGCCACCGTCCGGCTTGCCGCCGCCGTTGAACGACAGGTCTTCCGGACGCACGCCGACGATGCCGGCTTCCGCCGGCAGGCCGGACAGTCCGCCAACACCGGGCGACTGTTTCAGCGACAGCAGGTTCATCGGCGGCGCGCCGATGAAGGCCGCCACGAACGTGGTCTCCGGCCGGCGGTAGATCTCGATCGGCTTGCCGACCTGTTCGACCACGCCGCCGTTCATCACCACGAGAACATCGGCGAGCGTCATCGCCTCGAGTTGGTCGTGCGTGACATAGACCGACGTCGTTTGCAGCCGCCGCTGCAATTTCCGGATCTCGACGCGCATGGCAATGCGCAGCTTGGCGTCGAGGTTCGACAGCGGCTCGTCGAACAGGAACACTTTCGGATGGCGGACGATGGCGCGGCCCATGGCGACGCGCTGGCGCTGCCCGCCGGACAGCTGGCGCGGCTTGCGTTCGAGCAGCGGGCCGATTTCGAGAATCTGCGCCGCCTCATTCACGCGCGTCTTGATCTCGGCTTCGGCCATGCCGCGGTTACGCAGTCCGTAGGCCATGTTGTTGTAGACGGTCATGTGCGGATAGAGCGCGTAGTTCTGAAATACCATGGCGATGTCGCGCCGCGCTGGTTCGACCTCGTTGACGGTGCGGCCGCCGATGTCGATCTTGCCCGCGCTTGTGGTCTCGAGGCCGGCGATCATCCGCAGCAACGTCGACTTGCCGCATCCGGACGGGCCGACCAGAACGCAGAACTGTCCGTCGCCGATGTCGAGGCTGATGCCCTTGATGGCTTCGACGCCGCCTGCGTAGACCTTGCGTACATCGGTGAGAGTTACGTTTGCCATCGCCGTCCTACTTCTCCGTCTCGACCAGGCCGCGCACGAACAGCCGCTGCATGAAGATCACCACGGCCACCGGCGGCAGCATCGCGAGTACCGCCGTCGCCATGGCCAACTGCCACTCCGCAAGGGCATCGGTGGTGACCAGCATCTTCTTGATGCCGGTCACGATGGTCTGCATCGAATCCTGCGTCGTGATCAGCAAGGGCCACAGGTACTGATTCCAGCCGTAGATGAACTGGATCACGAACAGCGCCGCCATGGTCGTCATCGACAGCGGCAGCAGCGTATCCTTGAAGAAGCGGAACGGGCCTGCGCCGTCGATGCGTGAGGCCTCGAGCAGTTCGTCCGGAACGGTCATGAAGAACTGCCGGAACAAAAGCGTGCCGGTAGCCGACGCGATCAAGGGAAGGATCAGACCCGTGTAGGTATCGAGCATGCGCAGGTCCGAGATGACCTTGTAGGTCGGATAGATGCGCACCTCGACGGGCAGCATCAGCGTGACGAAGATGATCCAGAACGCCGTCTTGCGAAACGGAAAGCGGAAGTAGACGACGGCATAGGCCGACAGGATCGAGATGAGAATCTTGCCGAGAGCGATGCCCAATGCCATCACGAATGAGTTGAAAAGCATTGAGGCCACCGGCTCGCGAATTTGCCGCGCGGCGCCCTGCACGACGATCCGGTAGTAGTTCTCGGCCATGTGCGCACCGGGCATGAG
>Ga0075365_10001010_pt1 | contig 12057 bp, 11 predicted proteins | sample EndMetdeltDD1765_FD_71387 | JGI IMG/M metagenome (GOLD analysis project Ga0075365, IMG submission 71387) | Populus endosphere microbial communities from Tennessee, USA - Endosphere MetaG P. deltoides DD176-5 | ecosystem: Host-associated > Plants > Roots > Endosphere | place: USA: Tennessee... | reverse complement strand
TAGCAGGCCTAGTACAAATAAAATAGGGCTGTAACGCAAAGGCAATTGCCTTTGCGTTACAGCCCTATTTTATTTGTACTAGGCCTGCTAAACTGGTATAATTACTTCTCGTACGCACCCGTAGCTCAGTGGATTAGAGCACTGGTCTTCGGAACCAGGTGTCGTAGGTTCGAATCCTACCGGGTGTACCATGAAATTATCAAAAAGACGCTGACATATTTTTGTCAGCGTCTTTGTTTTTATTTGGCATGTATCGCCAAAAAGGCTTCCATCTCCATTAGTGCCTTTTTGCCGGCGTCGTTATCTAGGTTGAACTGGTATTCGTGTGGTAGCCCTGGTGTGTAATCTTCGGGATAAAACAGTGTATCTGTTGTGACGCCAAGCGACTGCAATTTTTGCGCCATTACCCGTGACTGTCGTTCGAGAGGGTCTTTGTTACCCGCCGTGATAAATGTAGGTGGAAAATCTTTGGTGACATGGTCGATAACCGATGCTGGTAGCATGTCTGGATCATTCATGAAATCTTTTCTTCCACTGTACGACCACAAAAATGTTCGCAGTAGCTTGGCGTCTTCGCTGTCGCCATCGGCGTTCACAATTGATAAGTCGTAGGCGCCGCAGTTGAGTAACATTCCGACCAGCTGTGATTTTTGCAGGCCTGGTGTCATGTTCATCAGTTTTGCATAGTCTGGGCTGGTGATTATTGTGGCTACCTGAGCGGCGATCTGTGATCCTGCCGAATCACCGGCAAGCACAATATTCGATGGGTCGACGTGCAAATCTTTGGCGTTACGGTTAATGTATGACAGCGCTTCGTTGACTTGAATGACTGGTGTTGGATAGGTTTTTTCTGGTGCAATCGAGTAGCCAACGGCAATGACCGTATAGCCTTTGTTGGCAAGTATTTGGGCATATTGGCCAACGTTGCTTTTATCGCCAGAAATCCAACCGCCGCCATGCACCCATACGACCGTTGGCAGTGCTTTGTTTGTAGTGGTGACGGTGTTAGGGAAATAGGTGTCAAGATAGGCGTCTTTGTCGCCTGTCTTGTACTGCAAATTAGGGATTGAATCGACATTATTTGGCACGTATTTTGTCAGATCTGCATTGAGATTGAGGTTATTTTTATTGAATGCATCGCGTAGTAGTAATGCTGATGGCCATGGGCTGACTTGAAATGCGATGTAGATAATGCCTACTAGCAATACTGCAATTCCAATAATCCACGCCAGTGTTTTCAAAAGTCTTTTATAGAGAGGTGCTTTTTGTTTATGTGATGCCCTTTTTATCATAATCACAGTATACAAGCGTTGATGATAATTGAGAAGTAATTGGTTATGGTTGTGCTATATAAAAATATGTTTATAGTGCATAGACGTGTTGTCAACTGGCAACACGTCTTCCTACCAGGAGTAAAAAGATAATGTCTGCAAAGGCTAAGATCGTCGCTGTGTCAGCCGCTGTCGCGTTGGCAGCAACTGTCGTGGTGACGTTGCCGGCCAATGATGCCAACGCGACAGTTCGAATCAACGAGTCGAACCAAGTGGGGTGTAGCGCGCGGGCTGGGCTGGTGCACGTCACGTTCTACGATCTCGAGTCGCGGGGCGAGTACAACTTCGCGGTCTTTTCGGGCAAGAAGGCTAGTGGATCGCCTCTATACGTCGGCACGCACAGGGCGACGATCGGTGGTGCCGAGGCGCATGTTCTGAGTTGCCCCAACCTGGGCAAGGGTACCTACACGGTCACTCTGCGGAGCCGCAAGACAGGCAAGAAGGTCGCAACAGGGTCTTTCGTGATCCGCTAGAGCGGTTCATACTTGGTAGCAATAGCCGCGAGATCGGGGCAACCGCCTCGTCTCGCGGCTATATCACTATTTGCGATCATTTTACATTTTGTCTGATTTTAACTATAGTAGGAGTAACATATGAATCCTCTTAACCTCATTGGTCGCCAATTTGTTGACGCCCTGGCAGCAGCCAAGGCGCATGCGGCAATTGTCGCCGACGAACGTGAAAAGGCCGAAAAAGTTCATGTTGTTGGTGCGGGCGGTACCTTAACGGCTGCATATGAACAACTTCGTAACGCCGCAGAATATACCGAAGAGCATTTATTGCTACAGCGTGCCATACGCCGTTTTTACCAGCGGCTGTTCTTGTCACGTGATCAGCGTGCTGCGGCAGCAAGTGGCGAAGAACTTATCGTTGAACTAACACTGGCGGGCTATATCGCCAACGATAGTATTCCTGTATCAATGATCGAATCAATCAATCAGTTGGCGGTTCGTTTTTATGACGCTAGGATGTCGCTTGGCTTAGCCAAACAGCATACAAATGCATGGACACTCGATGTGTTAGCAGTTGAAGTCGAGCTACTGATTAATGACGCTACTAAACTAGAAGTGTTTGTTCAATTTTGTCACAGTCATTTCATGCAATCTGTTGATCAAGTCAAGTTATTTGGTTCTGAGCAACCTGATTTCGAGATTGCGCTATATGTTGCAGTGCACAAAGCGCTTTTAAAATCTGACGAGGCGTCAATTCGCACCGCGTTGTTACGACGTTTTAATCAAACGCCTGACAATGTCGAATCGTACCGCGCAATCAATCAAAAATTGGATGAACTGTTCGCGTCTGATTTGGTAGAAAAACTATTTCGTTTAGTGCGTCGCCAAGGCGCACCGCTGCGTGTACTGTGGCGTATGGTTGACGAGCAAGGCGATATTGAACAGGTGTTGCAGTCGCAAACCAAGTTCCTTAGTGCCTACGAACTGCAAATTGATAGCGAATACCAGGATTTATCACGACGTATTAACAAGGGTATTTTGAAAAGTGTTATTTTCTTGATCATTACCAAGTTCTTAATTGGCTTGGCGATCGAAATTCCATACGACATGATGGTACACGGACACATTATCTGGATGGCGCTGGTTATCAACTTGTTGTTCCCACCGATTTATATGATTCTTTTGCGCTTAACGATGGCGCTTCCTGGTCAGGCAAATACGCATGCTATGGTTGATTCAGTAAGTCGATTATTATACGGTAGCGAAACATCGGTGGTGTTATCGCGTCAGGCAAAAGGTAGTTTTGGGGCTGCATATAATGCTGTGTATGCAATCTTCTTTATTATTGTATTTGGCGGCGTTGGATTGTTCCTATGGAACGTCGGATTCTCGTTGGTGCACCTAGCGATCTTCTTTATCTTCCTTTCGACGGCGAGTTTCCTTGGATTCAGACTGTCACGTATGGTGCGCGATCTAGAGGTAGTCGATGCCGAGCAAAATGGTGTTACGACGGTGCGTGACTTTTTGTATATGCCTTTTGTTGTCGTTGGCCGCTGGATTAGCGACCGTTATGCATCTGTTAATGTTGTTGCGATGATTTTGGATATGTTGATTGAACTACCGCTAAAAACGGTACTACGGCTAGTGCGTCAGTGGGGCGCGTTTATCAGTAGTAAAAAAGACGAGTTATAAAATTACCCCCGATGCTCTGCATCAACAGAGCATCGGGGGTATTGGATCGTAGGGTTAGCCTACGGCGCGGCGTACCCGCTCGAACGCTGCACTCGGGTTCGTAGAACTGAGCGCATCGAGTACTTGTTGGCCGACACTCACAAATACTGCGACTGTGTTGGTCTTGCCGTTGCTATCCGTCATGCCGGGGTCGGGTTGACGTCGGATGTTCTTGGCGACGTCCTCCAGCGAAGGCGTCTGGTTCTTTTTGCGTGCAGTCAAGATCTCGAAGGCGATGCGATCAGTGAAGTGCCAGTGATCGGTTGTCCAGATCGCGTCCAGCTCCTTCTGAGTCTTGTTGCGCTCCGCTCGCTTCTTCTGTTCGCGTGCCGTCTCCAGCTTCTTCAGTAGAGCGGCAAGCTCGTTGGTGAACTCCAGATTGATCTTCATGATTACCTTTCAGAGTTGCGGGCAAGCAAAAATAATTATATATGTATTTTTACTGGTGTAAAGAAGTACCCCGTCACACGTGTTGTGTGACGGGGCTGTACAGCCGCGTTTTAGCGCGGTGCGGTGCTTACGCGCACCTTTTCGAGGGACTTGGACGGCGTGTCGCTCTTGAGGGCGGCGATGACCTCCTTGGTCAACTCGACCCACGCCTCGTCGTTGAAGTCACCCTGGCGCTCGCCACCACCGGCGGGGTTCTCCTTGATGTACTGCACCAGCTGGCCGATCGTCGGCCGCGTCCTGCCGGACTGGGCCCGCAGAACGTAGTAGGCGACGGTGTTGGCGTCGCGTTCGAGCGGTGCGTCCGGTCGGCTGCGACGCGCTTCGAGCGTCGCACGAAGGATCACGAGCTTGTCGGTCATGTCGACACGGACCGTATCGGTGCCGCTCATATCAATTACCTCCGGTTGTGACGGATGAATGATCGTTTTATATTATACCATATAAGCAATAAAAAATAAAGTATATATTTACAAAAAGGTTCAAATTTGCTATAATTCAACTAAATGGGCCAGTAGCTCAGCTGGTTAGAGCACCTGCCTCTTAAGCAGGGTGTCGTGGGTTCAAGCCCCACCTGGCCCTCCATGCAAAGGACGTCGACATTTTCGCTACCGGTCGGCGTTTTTTGTTTGGAGAGGAAGGTCAGAACTGCTCGAAAGTGATTTTTCTTTAATCCCGTACTTATTTTATTCCTTATTGTGTGATATAAGTTAACTAGCTCTAGGGCTTGATCATGAGCGTGCGTGTTTTCTACGCATGCTTCGTTCTTCACAATTCGTTCCAGGGAAGTGAGAGAATGAAATCCACGATTTCTATGAGAGGTGTGCTGTCGGTGCTATTGACAGCCATGGCTCTCATGCTCGCGCTCATCGTTCCTGCGGGAACGGCTGTTGCGGACACGGATCCGCAGTTCGACATGTCTCTATCTAGCGTTCGCGCTGGACAGAGTACTGTTGTGACCGAGTTGGACCCGTGTCCTACACCCGACCCCAACAGCATGTCCGCTTGGGTTGAGGTGCAGTTCACCGACTCTGGCGCCACAACGTCTCTGTTTAACGGCTGGGTAGACGCGCAGGGTAGCTGGTCGGTTTGGCTTACGCCGCCGGCCCGCAGGATCCTATCGTTCGGCCCAACCACGTACGAGCCGGGCGCAGCGCTGGGCCAGGCTACCGTTCAGGTGAAGTGTGTGGATGACGGCGTCACTACGATGTCGTATGCCTCGCAGTCGTTGACTATCAGCGACACATCAGCGGAGTTCAGTGTTTCTCCGTCAGTGGTGGAGGCCGGTGAGGTAATTCACCTGGAGTCTGTCGATCCCTGTCCGTCCGGTTCGGATAGTGTCCACGCCATCGCTGATGACATGAACACTAATAACTTCGAAGGGGATACGGCGTTGGGGGTCGATGGCTCGTGGGAGATGAATGTGTCCGTACCTTCGTGGTATCCGGATGGCCCCATTCTGTTCTGGGTGCGCTGCATGCCTCCGTCATCGAGTGCGGGTGACCGTACACAGGTGTACGGAGAGGAATCCGCAACGATCAGTCTCGACGAGCGGTACTACGTCGCCGCGGGCGACTCGTACAGCTCCGGTGTCGGAACATTCAACTACGACTCGGCCAGCGGTAACTGCCTTCGCTCAGAGGACAGCTATGCACCGTACGTCGGAGATCAGCTTGCCATCGGCGAGCCGTTCTTCGTCGCATGTAGCGGCGCGCAGACGGCCGACTTCTACGGGCAGAACCCGAACTCGGGTGAAGCGCGTCAGCTGAATGCACTGACTGACAAGACACGCTATGTCACACTCACGATTGGAGGTAACGATGCTGGTTTCGCCGGCGTGATGGATCGTTGTGTCCACCGACCCGGTCATACGGGTTGGGGATGTGCGAGCGACACGTCCGTCGCGAACGGACTGACGCAGCGGATCAACACACTGGCCGGTGTGTCATCTGCATCGGCGCCTGATAATCGGCAGATCACGGACCTACAGCAGGTCTACGAAGACATTGCTGCTGATGCCCCCCACGCCAAGATATACGTTGGTGGGTACCCGCGTCTGTTTGGAAACGATCAGGCGGACTATGTTACTAACGCAAGCGCTCCGGGAGGGGCACAGTGCATAGTGACAACTGGTGGCACGGTGTCGTACGACGACGCTCAGTGGCTGAACCAAAAGGCCAACGATCTGAACGGTGTCATCCAGGATGCGGTCGATGCTGCACAGAATGCAGGTGTGGACATCACCTACGTTCCTGCAGCGTTGTTCAGCAGCCACGCACTGTGCGACAGCTCTGACCCCTGGATCAACGAAGTCATCATGAACGGAACGAATCCTCAGCCCGAGAGCATGCACCCCACTTCGGAGGGCTACCAGAACGGGTACGGGATCGCGTTCGTCACGATCATGAACTAGAGTCAAAAGTAACACTACGCGGTGAAATCTACCGCGTAGTGTTACGACTATTTTTTGCGAGATTTTATTTTTAGAGACCAGAGAATAAGAAGCGTACTAACAATGAAAGTGATGCTAGAGAATATTGTGGATGCTAGGTATATTTTTTTGGCACACCCGAAAAAATCATTGCTGTATTGATTGCAAAGAAAAGGCTGGAAGACGAGTTCGGGGGTGAGAAAAAAGAGGAAAGGCGTCGTGATAAAAAGCAATACTCCAATATAAAGAACTAGCTTGTGCTTTGGTGGACTGTGCATGTTCTCGATTTTGAAGATCTGATTGCCGTGTGTCAAGAGCTAACCAAGCTTGTCGGACAGCATTTATTCTAAATGCAGTAGCTTATTATCGTATCTTTTTTGTTCGATAAGCTAGTTTTTATTATAAAATTTAGAATTATTTCGTATAATTAGGTCTGTTGTCCGCAACGAGAGGTGAGCAAGTGTTCCGAAATCTCGAAGCTGAGCGTGATTTTGCGCTTCGGCTGGCAGTCGTTCAAGGTCGTGTCATCAAGACGGCGTTTCGCCGCGGCACCACTACGAACACCAAAGGCGACGGTACTGTCGTCACCGAAACTGACCTATTGGTCAGTCGCAACACCGTCGCTGCGTACCAAGAACGCGGTATCGGCGTTGTCAGTGAGGAAGGTGGTACGGCTCGGTATGGTGACTTTAATGTCGCAATTGTCGATCCTATCGACGGCACCAAGGACTTCGTGAAGGGTCAGCAGCGCCGGCCGTTGAAATCTGTGGCTATGTACTCGCTAGGGCTTGCGCGTCGAGAGCTGGTCGTGGGCGTCGCGTATGCTCCGCTTCTGCAGAGTAGGGCCAGGCTGTACGGTGCGATCGCTGGTGGAGACGCGGCGCTGTATGACGACAAGCTTCGCCTGTTTAAGATGCTCCAGGTAGCTTCATCTGCGACAAAGGGTGTCGTGATGGTGTCAGCCGGCTCGTATGGCCAGAAGGTTGCAGCGAACCTTGCCAAGATGGGACTTCGCCCTGTAGTGGCTGACAGTGCCGTTTTTAAGGCGATTGCCGTCGCCGATTCGGGGCTGGTTCGTGCCTATGACGGTACTCTGCTGCAGGGAACCGAGCAGGTAGTCGGCTTTGTCTCGACGGGGACACACCTGCACGATTATGCGGCGTCAGCTGTGATCGTACGGGCCGCGGGCGGTATCGCAACATCCCTGAATAACGGACCGCTGAGTTTCCAGGCGGGTCGTCAGGGCTGTGTCATGTCGGCTAACGCTGAAATTCACGCCAAGCTGCTCGATGCGGCAAAGGTCTGACAATAACGCCCACCCATCACGCTATGTGATGGGTGGGCAGTTTCATTTTGCGGGTGCAAAGACCGATGCATCAATTTTTAGGTGGCTGATGATTGTTATGACAAAGCAGACAAGGGTACATAGCCCTAAGATAATAGGGAGTGTGGTTGGTGCTGTAACCGCAACAAGCAGTCCCGCTAGCGGAAATGGTATGAGTGAAAGTAACACGATGACACTGACAGTAACACCAAAATGCTCAACCGGTACTATTCTTGCTCTGGCGGTGCGAATATATACTGCGTACACGCCGTCCATTGCAATAAACAGCGCAACACTGACAGCATAGATAATGAGTGACTCTGCCGTACTAGCGACCATAATAGCGATACTTGCGATAATCCCTGATATGGTGCCAATAACGACAACGCCTGTTCGTGTCATAACACGGCTAGCAATACCTACAGATATGATTGAAACGATGGCACCGGCGGTCCACAGTATACTTACGTCACTATCGTTGCCATGAAACTGGCCTTTGACGATAGCGGGTGTCATGACGGTTATAAAGGCAAGTAGTAAATTAAAGGCGACTGTTCCCAGTACGACATATTGCAGCGCTTTATGTTGTCCGATAATCGAAAGTCCTTGTCGAAATCCCTTGGTAACTGAAAATGTAGCAATAGATACGATGTGCTGCCGTAGGCGGCGAGCTAGCAAGATGCTCATTAGGGTCATTAGACTAACGCCAATCAGGACAGCCTGCGTGTGCAAAACAAGCATTGCGCCAGCGAGGAGTGGTCCTAGTACCGTGACCGTTTGGTCGATACTTACCTGGGCAGATTGAATTTCATGATGGGATTTTGTTGTAGCAACCGACACGCCTAAATGTTCGGCAGCGATGAATGACAGTTGACCTAGGATACCATTGGCAACACCGACTGCAATTAACATTGGCCACCAACCAGGTTGCAGGGTGATGATGATTAGGGCTACGACTACAACAATTAGTCGTAGTATATTTGTGGCAGTAAATATTCGCCTTGATCCTAATCTGTCGACGAGCGGCCCCGCAATTGGTAGTGACAGTAATCGGGGTAGCCATTCAATCAAGAATGCCGCCCCCGACCACGCGAGGCTTTGTGTTGCGCTATAGATCATAAGGGGTAGCGCGAATACCAGTGTGTTGGTTGCGAGACTGTCGGTAAAGCGCAGTGCATACGACCGTTGCAGTTCTGTTCCGAAATGTTTCGATATCTTAGCGAACAAGGCGGATAGTCTCGTTTACTTTACGACGAAATGCCTCGATTTCTTCGATGCTATCTGCATGAAATTGGATTTCGGCAACACGTGATCGGATATCCTGTTGGATAGATATAGCAGTGTTTGCTGGGATGTCTATAGTTGCGCTGTCGATTCTTTTATCATTTACGACTTCGTCCCACCCGTCGATTGTCGTGTACATTTCGCCAGCAAGCGACGGTTCTATAATAAATTGGCTTGCTGCAACGCGTGCAACTGGCTGTATCGGTGTTGGAATTGGCATGTCGAGTAGGGATGCTAATGCGCAATCAGAAAACGAAATACCCGTCGCGCGCTCTGTTAATAGTGGTAGGTTATCGCCGGGCAGCCTGTTGGCGATTTCAATCAATATTGGTCCGTCCGCCGTTAGCATGACTTCAGAATGGAATGGCCCGGCGGTAATGTTCATTGCTTTGACTACTGACGTAATATAATCGGTTAACTCCTGAGCACACGGCAGGTCGCTAGCGCGGTATGACGTGTAGCCAATTTCTTGGAAATGTGGCTGAGGACCGAGTTCTACTTTAACGAATTCAAAAACATGAACATTCCCGTCCTGTGTAACATACCCGTCGACACAGTATTCGCTTCCGATCAATAATTCTTCTAATAAAGCATCGGTGCCAGGAATGTGACTACCCCATCCAACTTGGTCGTTACAGATATCCTCGTAGGCTGCGAGTAACTCGAGTTTGTCATTGACGCGGACAACTCCTATTGATCCGGCCATGGCAAGAGGTTTAATAACGGCGGGAAAGCCAACAGTATCGGCAACATGTTCTAGGTCGGTAGCGGTGCCTGCTTTCGCATAGCGAACAGTCCGAATACCTGCGCTCTTTAGGCGTTCACGCATTTTTGATTTGTCGCGCACGGCTTCGGCGTCTTCTAATTTCATACCAGGCAATGCAAGCGCTTCGGCTACTATAGCAGTTTGTGGAACGACGAACTCAACACCGGCTGCAACTGCCGTTATAGGATTGTTAGCATGGATTTTTTTAGCGGCATCCACTATGGTTTGTGGTGAAAGATCTGGTACGATGATGACATTGTCAACTCTGTTTTTGTCTGTTTCGCTGATTTTAAAATCGCCGCTATCGTTTGTAATAATACTAATTTTTGCGCCTAACCTTCGCGCCGAGTCAACATATAATAAGCCTGAATGAACAGGAGTGATAATAAGTGCATGCATGAACAAATTCCTTTTAATTAAAAATAGATAATATCAGTAAAAGGAAAGTGATCATCCATAGGTCAGAAGATTATATATCATGGTCCCACCCGGAATCTTCATTAATGGTTGTTTGAAAACGGTATACGCATGTGATGCGCCTTAAGCATTATGGCAAAGATTGGTTGATTTTCCAAACCATTTTCAAAATGTTTATATTCTGAATATGATATAGTATGCAATTGAACTGCAGCTGCAAGCGGGAGTGTGTGTTGTGTCCAGTGAAGTGAGAACGCTGCGTAAGGGCGATAAAGTCAGGTTGACACGGCCATGGGGCGAGCTTCCTGCCGGAGCCGAGGTCTACTTGCAAGCTGATCCTGCAAAAGGTGGGTCGGTCCCGGTTGACAAGGATAAGGATGCCGACAAGGATCCTATAGATCTGATCTTTGTCAACGTCGAGAGATTGGAGCGTCTCGACACGTAGTCGCAGTGCAACAAAACAGCCCCTACATTACCACAATGGTCGTGTAGGGGCTTATTATCTTTGTAGAATAAACTTTAGGCTGTTTTTTCAATCCCTGGTTTTATATGTATTGCTTTTTCATCTTGCCATTTTGATTTGTCGACGGCTAACCAGATGTACCATACGAGGGGGATAAAGATTGCCCACAGGACAAAAGCACCTTCTTTGCCTAATCTTAGCCCAATATTGTACATTGCGATGTACATAAACACCATTGAAACAATGTTGACAATAGGTACTAGCGCAAGTACAGCCCAGTAGCCTTTTTGTCCGCCCATCTCTAGCAAAATCCAGTTATTGTAGATAGGTATCCAGGCCTTCCAGCTTTCGATGCCGGCCTTTTTAAAGATGCGACTGAGCAAGTACGAAGTAACAACATACGCAATAGCGACAATTAATAACGTAAATCCAAGCATAAACAATGTAATGCCTGCTGCAACAGCTGGATCCGTGTCGCTATACGACGAATAGTTGCTGTAACTATCGCTGTAGCTGTCGTAATAGGCTAACTGCGCTGCTATGGTTTGTAGACTCATGGTTCCTCCAATATTCTTATCTTTGGGTTTATTTTAACACGATGTTAAAATAGTCTTAATGGCAAAATTACTAAATGGTACCGAACTCGTCGGATATATTGAGGAGCGTCAAGCTCGACAGGTGCGTGCGTTGCGTCAGGCGCACCGTGTGTTTCCACGCATCGTGATCATTAAAAGCACCCACGCATCCCCTGTGATTGATACGTATATCCGTATGAAACAACTTTACGGCGACGAAATCTTGATCGAGTCTGTAGTCGAAACGTTAGAGGATGACGAGATGAAGGCGACAATCGAACGCTACAACGCAGACGCCTCGGTGCATGGTATTATCGTCCAGCTGCCTATAAATGATATTAGTCGAACAGATGAAATTGTGAATGCAATTGCGCCCGAAAAGGATATCGACGGATTAGGGATTAACGCGCAGTATGACAGTGCAACGGCAGTGGCAATTAATTGGTTGCTGGCGGGGTATGCGATTGAACTGCGTGGCAAAAAAATCGCACTTGTTGGACGCGGAAAATTAGTCGGCGCGCCACTAGAGCAAATGTGGTCAAAGGCTGGCTACAATATCACTGTCATTGACAAACATCACCCCGACATGGCTGGTGTGCTTCGTGAAAGTGACATTATCGTAACGGCTACTGGTGTGCCGCGTTTGATTACGGCTGCAATGGTGCCAATCGGTGCAACGATTATTGATGCAGGCACGGCCAGCGAAGACGGCGGTATCGTCGGTGACGTTGATCCTGGCGTTCGCGAACGAGATGACATAAAAATCACCCCCGAAAAAGGTGGCGTTGGCCCCCTAACTATCGCAGCATTATTTGATAATGTCATTCGCGCCGCAT
>Ga0075365_10001009_pt1 | contig 12058 bp, 12 predicted proteins | sample EndMetdeltDD1765_FD_71387 | JGI IMG/M metagenome (GOLD analysis project Ga0075365, IMG submission 71387) | Populus endosphere microbial communities from Tennessee, USA - Endosphere MetaG P. deltoides DD176-5 | ecosystem: Host-associated > Plants > Roots > Endosphere | place: USA: Tennessee... | reverse complement strand
ACGCCATGGCGTTGTTCTTGCCCGGATCCTGGCGGAACATCAGGTTCGGAGCCTTCGGCGCGTTCCAGTCAACCGATTCCGGCGCCACTTCCCCACCCTTGCCGTCGATCAGGCGGATGTTGTTGCGCGTCAGATAGGTCGGGTCCTTGCGCATCAGCGGCACGATATCCTTTTCGATGATCGAGCGCGGCGCGGTCCAGTACGGATTAAGGATAACCTCGTAGATCTTCGAATTGATGGGATGGGTCGGACGGCTGAGGCGGCCGACGATCGCCGGGTGGCGCAGCACGACCTGACCATCCTGCACGGCTTCGACATAGGTCGCCGGGATGTTGACCATGACGTGGCGGCGACCGAGATCGCCCGAGAAGGTCTGCAAACGAACGAGGTTGGTGTTCAGCTGCTGCAGGCGGACCTGCGCCGAAATGTTCAGTGCCTTGACGGTGAATTCGCCGAGAACACCATCCGTCGGCAGCCCATGACGAGCCTGGAAGCGCTTGACGGCGCCATCGACGTAGGAATCGAACGCAGACGAAATGCCGGCGCCGCGCGGCAGGTCGCCGGAGATCATCAGACGCTGGCGCAGAGCCTGGACGGACGGATCGACGACGCCGATCTTGAGCTTGGCCTGACCCGGATTGACATCCGGCCAGCCACCGTTCGAGACGATCTGCTGGTAATCCATGATCGCCTGCTGCATGTTCGCCGGACCGGAGGGCCCGAGAACCGGATTGTTCGAGGCGATGTTGACGGCGGTACGGGAAGCGGCCTTGGCGTCGAACTGGTCATCCCAGGTGCCGCGGCGCGGCGCATTGATCAGATCGTCGAAAGCCGATTGGGCCAAAGCCGGCGCGGCAAGTGCCGCGGCTCCAACGGTGGCGGCCGTGCGAAGCAGCGCGCGGCGGGTAACAGCTTCAGATCCGATTTTCTTCGACATCATACAACCCATCTGGTCCCGAGCATCAGACTAAGACGCCTACCGGGATATGGTTAACAAAGGCGCAAAATGGAAGCGCCGCCGTTGGGAGATTTGGTCGGAGATTTCGCCGTCATCGCAGGTTGTGAAACGCGAATTTCCGCCAGCCCATTCACTCTGCCGGTCCCATAGCAATATGGCCAATTCGTGTCAGGTGTTATCGTGTCACAAAGCCGTGTGGAGGCGTGACTTTTTTGGCATGCATGTGCTGCTGAAACCACAACCGGCGGGCATTCTTTCGCATGATGGCGCAGAGCCGGTTTGCCGCGCCGTTCGATAACCGCCCCATACCCGACCTGCACTGCGATATCGTTGTTATGGCGGCAGTCATCCGCGGAGAGGATTTTCGGGCATGGTTTTGCCCCGGCTCGGAGAGCGCAAGCCTGAAGCAAGTCGAGCGGGTCAGAAATCACCCCTGAGAATTTGCGGAGCGAAAGTTTGACCTTACAGCCCATCGAAGCATTGCAGCCCGGACGGCTTGCTGTGCTTTATTTCAGCCAGGACGATGCGGTGCGCTGTGTCGGTTATATTGAGAAGGACGGCCTGTGCGGCTGGCCCGAAAAGGTGTGCGGGCAGCGGCCCAATGGCTGGACGGAGTTGACGAGTTTGCTTCAGACTGACGGAGAAAGCGCCGCAGCCTGAAATCATTCTTCGACAAATCGTGAAAACCAGAAAGGCGCACGTCTCCGTGCGCCTTTCTGGTTTTGCGTTCACCGCATGACTGGAGGATCTGAAGTGTTCGCTCGCCCGAAGGCTTTTCCGCATTGGCCTGGACGTGCGCCGCCGTGGATTTCGGCGCGACGTCTTCCGATGTTAGCCGATTAGAGGCGATACAGGATCTGATCGTTCCAGAAGCGATCCAGGCGCTGCAGCAGCTTGTTCATCTGGGAAAACTCGCCTTCGCCGATGCCGCCGACCTTTTCGATCGAGCCGATGTGGCGCTCGTAAAGCTTGCCGACGGTCTCAGCGATTTCCTGGCCTTCCGGGGTCAGGCTGATGCGGACCGAGCGGCGGTCGATGCGGGAGCGGGAGTGGTTGATGAAGCCGAGGTCGACCAGCTTCTTGACGTTGTAGGAGACGTTCGAGCCGAGGTAATAACCGCGGGAGCGCAGTTCGCCGGCCGTCAGCTCCGAGTTGCCGATGTTGAAAAGCAGCAGCGCCTGGACTGCGTTGACGTCGTCGCGACCCTGGCGGTCGAACTCGTCCTTGATCACATCGAGAAGACGGCGGTGCAGGCGTTCCACCAGGTGCAGCGACTCCATGTAGAGAGCGCGAATGGTTTCTTCATGCGGATCCGCTACGATTGCCGGTGCCGCCTGCGGCTTCAGTTTCGTGTTCATCATGACTGCCTCATCCTGTTTTGTTTGGCGGTATTTGTTTTCTTCCGCCTTGAGACAGACATTATCGAAAGCTTTTAAAATTCGACTTAAAACATAGGCTTAACAAGAGCTTAATACGTCCCGCAGAATTCTTCGCGTCTTTTGCCGGCTCCTGAGCGCCAGAAATTCGCTCCTTTAAAATCAAGGACTTAAGCGCCAAATTTCAATAAAATCCGGCGAAAATTGCTTTAATTTCAGGGTGAATCAATCCTTACCCGCTCAGCCTTGCGGCGGGTTTCGATCCATAAAGAGAGCCGGAAGATGATGTAAAGCGCCGCGACCAGCCCGTGCAGGATGGGCACGAGACGGTTATGCCCGAAGACATCCGGCCAGATCAGATACATGGACACCTGCCCTGCCGCGGCGAGCGCCCAGAGCACCGGCCCCCAGGACACGGTGAGCCAGAGCCCGAGCGAAGCGACGGGGAAAAGCACCGCGAGCGAAGAGGCCGCGACTTTCCACGGTAGCGAGAGCAGATCGAAGCGCGCCATGCCCTTCAGCGAATAACCGACCAGCATCGCCCAATATTGCAGGCCGAACCAGAAACAGGCGATCGCGACCATCCGGAGGAAGATCACGTAGAGAATTTCCGTCAAGGTGCGCTTCGGCACCACGGGTGAATCAGGTTCCATGCGCCGCACCATATACAGGAGTGCCGCGGCGGGCGAGTCTCGAGCCCTTCTCATGCACAGACGTTCCCGTGCACAAACGTTCAAGAGCATTCCTCAAGGGCCGGCTAGTTTGCCTCGGCAATCGAGGACCTCAGAATGAACAGACAAGACCTCCCCTACCGATCGATCAACCTTGCGGAAAAGCTGGAGCGGATCCCCGATTTCTGGCAGCAGCGCGTCATCGCGGAGATGAACGACTACCAGTTCAAACTCGTCCGCATTGAAGGCGACTTCATCTGGCACGATCACCCCGAAACCGACGAAGCGTTCTTCGTCATCGACGGGCATTTGCGCATCGACTTCCGGGACGGATCCGTTACCATCGGCCCTGGCGAGATGTTCGTGGTTCCCAAAGGCGTCGAACACAAACCGTTCGCGGAGAAGGAAGTGCGGATGATGGTGATCGAGCCGCGCGGCATCCTGAATACCGGGCAGCAGGGCGGCGAGCGGACCGCGTTGAACGATCTCTGGATCTAACTGCTGCGTCAAATGCGGCGATGATGCGCATTCGCAAGCGTAGAGCAGCGTGATATGGGACGGCAACATTTCTACAATGATGAGGCAGTTCCATGGACAAGACGCATTTGGTCGACGAGATCACCGGTCACCGCCGCATGCGGCGCAACCGCAAAGCCGACTGGACGCGCCGGCTGGTTCAGGAAAACCGACTGACGGTGGACGACCTGATCTGGCCGATCTTCATCGTGCCCGGCACCGGCATCGTCGATCCAATCGCCGCCATGCCCGGCGTCAACCGGATGAGCGTCGACAAGGCGGTGGAGGCCGTGAAGCAGGCGGCCGATCTCGGCATTCCGGCGATCGCCACCTTCCCGGACATCGAGATGGAAAAGCGCGACGAGACAGGTTCGAACAGCCTCGTCGCCAACAACCTGATCAACCAGGCGACAGCCGCCTTTAAAAAGGCCGTGCCGAATATCGGCATCATTACCGATGTGGCGCTTGATCCCTTCACCAGCCACGGCCATGACGGCATCATGCGCGACGGTATCATCGTCAACGACGAAACCGTCGATCAGATCGTCCGCGCCGCTGTGATGCAGGCCGATGCAGGTGCCGATATCATCGCACCGTCGGAAATGATGGACGGCCGTATCGGCGCGATCCGCCGCGGGCTCGATGCGAGCGGTCACCAGGATGTCGGCATCATGTCCTATGCGACGAAATTCTCGTCCGGCTTCTACGGCCCCTATCGCGAAGCGATCAACACGAGCGGCCTTTTGAAGGGCGACAAGAATTCCTACTACATCTCGCCCGCCAACGGCACCGAGGCTGTGCGCGACGCCGCTCTCGATGTCGAAGAAGGCGCAGACATGCTGATGGTCAAACCCGGCATCGCCTATCTCGATATCTGTTGGCGCATTAAGGAGGCCTTCGGACTTCCGGTCTTCGCCTACCAGGTCTCGGGCGAATATACCCAGATCAAGGCGGCCGCGATGAACGGCTGGATCGACGGCGATCGGGTGATGATGGAGACCCTGCTCTGTTTCAAGCGCGCCGGCTGCGACGGAATTTTGAGCTATTTCGCGGTGGATGTGGCGAAGAAGCTTTCCAAGGGCTGACGCCTGTCAGGACAGGCACTTGCTGAGAAGAGGATGTGTCACCATATCTTCTTCGATCAACAGGAGAACCGAACCCGATGAGTCTTGAACGCAATCCGACCTATGCCGCACCGGACGATTGGCGCGCCTATAGCGGCGTTCTGTCCCGGCGGATCTTCGCATTCATCATCGATTACATGATCGTGCTGTTGCTGTGCATTCCGGCGGCGATCGTCGTCTTCTTTCTCGGCATCATCACGCTTGGCCTTGGCTTCATGCTGTATCCGGCGCTGTTTGTGATCGTCGCGCTGCTTTACTTCGGCATGACACTCGGCGGCAACGGCCAGGCGTCGCTCGGCATGCGGGCCATGGGGATTGCCATGACGCGCCTCGACGGGCGCCGGATCGATTTCCTGACCGCGGTTGCCCACACGGTGCTCTTCTGGATCATCAACTCGGTCCTGACGCCGCTCATTCTTCTGGCCGGATTATTTATCGAACGGTCACGGCTGGTGCATGACCTGCTGCTCGGCACAGTCGTGGTCCGCACGACGTAACGATCGCGTCACTGGCGTAAAGTTTATCGTCAATCCTGTGCTGCGCAGTGCCGCATATGGTTGACGTTTAACTTTTATGCTCCATGGTATGACATTTAGACCACCAGAGACCGGATTCCCACGACGCAATGAACACCCAGGCAACGCCCTCACCGCAGTTTTATCTGACGGCTCCGGCAGTTTGTCCCTATCTTCCGGGTGAGATGGAACGCAAGGTCTTCACTCACCTGGTTGGCCCCCGGGCTGCCGAGATGAACGACCTGCTCACCCAGGGCGGCTTCCGCCGTTCGCAGAACATTGCCTACCGGCCAGCTTGCGAAGCTTGCCGGGCGTGCGTCTCCGTGCGTATTCTTGTCAACGAATTCGAGCCTGCAAAGTCGATGAAGCGGGTGCTGGCCGCCAATCGCGATATCGTCTCGACAGTCTACCCCGCCCAGCCTTCCACCGAACAGTTCGCCCTCTTCCGCCGCTATCTCGACGACCGCCATCAGCGCGGCGGCATGTCGGACATGTCGGCGCTCGATTACGCGATCATGGTGGAGGATACCCACGTCAACACCCGCGTCATCGAATACCGGCTGCGCGAGCCCGGCTCGGGCATCAGTGCCGAGCCGAAGGGAGAACTGATCGCCGTGGCGCTCACGGACCTGATGAGCGACGGGCTTTCGATGGTCTATTCCTTCTTCAATCCGGAACTCGAGAAACGCTCGCTCGGGACCTACATGATCCTCGACCACATCGATCGCGCCCGTGCATTGGGCGTACCGCATGTCTATCTCGGCTATTGGGTCAAGGGATCGGCCAAAATGGGCTACAAGACCCGCTACCAGCCGCAGGAGCATCTGACTGCCCGCGGGTGGGAATTGTTCGATCCCGCAACCGATCTCTGAAATCACCTATCATGAATACACATCGAAAGGGCCTTGTGCTCACCACGATCGGCGGGCTGGCACTTTCCTTCGATGTGCCACTGGTCAGGCTCGGCCATGGGGATCTGTGGTCGACCGTCCTGGTTCGCAGCGTGATGACCTTTACCGCTGCCATTCTTCTCTGGCTGATCGTGCGTCGGTTTACGACGGCACGGCCGGTTCTGGTGCCTGGCAGGGTCGGCGCGCTGGCCGGCCTCAGCTACGGTATTTCAACGCTCTGCTTCATGGGTGCGGTCTTCAACACCGCCACCGCAAACGTCGTCTTCATCGTCGCCTTCACGCCGATGTTTGCAGCGATCCTCGGTTGGCTGATCCTGAAGGAGCGTCCCTCCCCCTCGACGCTCGTCACGATGCTGATCATGGTCGCTGGCGTTGGGCTGATTGTGTCCGGCGGTCTGGCGGGCGGGCATCTCTTCGGCGATATACTGGCGGCCTGCGCCTCGTTCCTGCTGTCGCTGGCGATCGTCATCGGCCGCTCGGCACGCATCGACATGGGCTTTGTCCCACTCGTCGCGACTATCATACCGGCTTGCGTCGCGGCCTATTTTGTTGCGGCCAATGGCTCTTCACTCATCAGTCCGCTGTCGGTAATGTTCGACGGCACGATCATGATGCCGCTCGCCTTCTGGTGCCTCGCGACCGGGCCAAAATACCTGTCCGGCCCGGAAGTCGGCATGTTCTATCTGCTCGAGACGATCCTGGCACCGGTCTGGGTCTGGCTGATCTTTGCCGAAGTGCCGTCCGTACGAACGTTGACCGGCGGGGCGATTCTCATCGCGGCATTAGTCGGGTATTCGGTTTGGCAGATGCGGCGGATGGAGAAATTGCAGGCCCCAGCTTCTTAAAGCTCGTATTGTGATGCGACCGACCTCATGTTATAACAATGTTGCAACATGGGGATTTAGCTATGAACGCCACCATTCGAAAAATCGGAAACTCCGAAGGCATCATCATTCCGAAGGAAGTCCTTGACCGTTTGGGATTGAAGGCAGGCGATACGGTCGAAATTCGTGAGGAAAACGGTAATATTGCGCTCGTTCCTGAACAGGCCGATCTAGCTGAGCAACTCAAGGCAGCGCGTCTAGGCATGGAAAAATACCGCGTAGCACTGAGAGAGCTTGCAAAGTGACGGCCATCAAATGGCTGTCACGTCCGGCAATTGAAATCATTCACCGGGAGCAGTTGGCTGAACACGGCGGCCTGCCGGGATTGAAAGACGAGAATGCATTGGAAGCAGCACTCGCTCGCCCGCTCCATAAACATGCTTATGGAGAAGAAGATACAATCATATTGGCAGCGGCGTATTTATACGGCTTTGCACGTAGTCACTCGTTTTCAGACGGCAATAAACGCACAGCTTATCTAGCAGCCTTTACCTTCTTGCTTCTCAATGGCTATCTCGTCGAGGCTGCGCAAGCAGAGATCGTTGAATTCGTCCTTGCCGTCGCAGCCGGAGAGATCGATGAAGACGGTGCAACGTGCTTCCTGCGCGATCACACCGTCCCCTATCCCTGATCAACCTGCAAACTTACCGCTTCTTGGGAAGCCCTTCGGCACCGTACGTCCGGCAGTCGCGCGGTCGGCGAGCCACTCAGCCAGCTCGTCCTTGTTGCGGTTGAAGGCGCGGCCGGCGCTGTCTTCCCAGGAAAGGCCGTCGGCAATCGCGAAGCACTTGATGTCGGAAATGCCGCCATCCTTGTAGCGCTGCAGGCGCACGCCCTTGCCGCGGGTCATTTCCGGCAGTTGCGTCAGCGGGAAGACAAGCATCTTGCGGTTTTCGCCGACGACGGCGACGTGGTCACCGGAGACGGTAACAACGAGCTTCGCTTCGTCCGGCATGGCGACGTTCATGATCTGCTTGCCCTTGCGGGTATTGGCGATCATTTCGCTTTCCGCCACGACAAAACCGTTGCCGGCGGTGGAGGCGAGGATGAGCTTGCGCGACGGATCATGCACGAAGGCGGTCAAGACGTCCTGATCGTTCTCCATATCGACGATGATGCGGATCGGTTCGCCATGGCCTCGGCCACCCGGCAGCTTGTCGGCGCCGAGCGTATAAGCCTTACCGCCAGTGGTGACCAGCAGCAGCTTGTCGGTCGTCTGCGCCGTGAAAGCGAGCTTCGGCCCGTCGCCTTCCTTGAAGGTGAGGCCGGACGTATCGGCGACGTGGCCCTTTAGCGCGCGGATCCAGCCCTTCTGCGAAATGATGACGGTGATCGGTTCCTTTTCGATCATCGCCTGCTGGATAGCCGCATCGTCAGCTTCCGGCGCATCGGCAAAACTCGTCAGGCGGGCATAAGGCTTGCCGCGGCCCTTGGCGAAATTCTTGCGGACGTCCTGGATTTCGTGCTCGACAACCCGCCACTGCTTGCTCTCGGAATCGAGCAGCGCTTCGATATCAGCCTTTTCTTTGGTCAGATTGTCGAATTCGGTGCGGATTTCGAATTCTTCGAGCTTGCGCAAGGCACGCAGCCGCATGTTGAGGATCGCCTCGACTTGCATGTCGGTGAGCGACCATTTCTCCATCATGACCGGCTTCGGCTCATCCTCTTCACGGATGATGCGGATGACCTCGTCGATATTGAGATAAGCGATCAGCAGGCCGCCGAGGATTTCCAGGCGCCGGTCGATAGCGGCAAGCCGGAACCGCGAACGGCGGACCAGCACGTCGCGGCGATGCGCCAGCCATTCCAGCAGCACTTCGTTGAGCGCCATGACCTTGGGGACCTTGCCCATGGACAAGACGTTCATGTTGAGCGGCAGACGGCTTTCCAACTCGGAAAGCTTGAACAGCGATTCCATCAGGAGCGTCGCATCGACGGTGCGGTTCTTCGGCACCAGCACGATGCGAACATCTTCCGCCGATTCGTCGCGGACGTCTTCGAGCAATGGCAGCTTGCGGGCAAGCAGCAGTTCGGCGATCTTTTCGATCAGGCGCGACTTCTGCACCTGGAACGGAATTTCGGTGACGACGATCTGGTAACCGCCACGGCCGAGATCCTCGATCGCCCAGCGGGCGCGGACACGAAAGCCGCCGCGGCCGGTCTTGTAGGCCTCGATGATCGATTCGCGGCTGTCGATGATGATGCCGCCGGTCGGCAGATCCGGTCCCTCGATGCCGCCCTTGGCAGGGTTGGCCGGGTCCGCCATCAAATCCTCGATCGTCGCATCCGGGTGCTTGATCAGGTGAAGTGCCGCATCGCAGAGTTCATGGGCGTTATGCGGCGGAATGGAGGTCGCCATGCCGACGGCGATGCCCGAGGCGCCATTTGCCAAAAGGTTCGGAAACGCGCCCGGCAGAACCACCGGCTCGGAATTCGATTCGTCGTAAGTATCGCGGAAATCGACCGAGTCCTGATCGATGCCTTCGAGCAGAAGCTCGGCGACGACGGTCATCTTGCTTTCGGTGTAACGCATGGCGGCGGGGCTATCGCCGTCGATATTGCCGAAATTGCCCTGGCCGTTGACCAGCGTGTAGCGCTGCGAAAAGTCCTGCGCCAGACGGGCCAGCGCGTCGTAGATCGACTGGTCGCCGTGCGGATGGTAGTTACCCATCACTTCGCCGACGATCTTTGCGCATTTGCGGAAAGCGGAATTCGGCCGCAAACCCATTTCGCTCATCGCATAGACAATGCGGCGATGGACCGGCTTCAGTCCGTCGCGCACGTCCGGAAGGGCGCGGTGCATGATGGTGGAAAGCGCATAGGCGAGATAGCGCTCTTCGAGCGCTGCCTTGAGGTCCACCGGAAGAATATTGTCGCCGCCATCGTCGCCGGGCGGATTTACGATCTGTCCCATGCGCTCTTGACTAGCGGAAAGCCTGATTCCCGGCAAGAAAGCCAGAGACTCAGCCTGTGGATGAAGGTTGTTCCGCTTTGGATCGGTCTTTGCGCTACCGTGGGTTTCTTAGCCGCAATTTTGCCGCAAGTCGCATGGAACACATCCACAAAGCTTTAAAACTACCTTCCTATAAGTGCCCCGCGGCAGACGAACTTCTCGATAGACCCCATACAGAATGCAGGCTTTTCTAGACCTGCAAGGAGGATAACCGATGATCTACTCGACCAAGGCGCGGCTTCTTGCTGCCGGCGCCGCACTCTCGCTTTTCGCGGGCCCGGCTTTGGCACTCGACGGCAATGATGTCGTTGCCAAGCTGAACAAGGCGCTCTCCATTCAGGGCGGTGCCGGACTTTCAGCCGAATCCGTCACCACCAACGGTTCCGACGTGACGCTGAACAAGGCCAAGTTCACGGCTCCTGACGGCAAGCAAAGCCTGCAGCTCGGCACGATCAAGATGCTCGGCATCGAAGAAGACAGCGGCAGCTACTATGTCGACAAGGTCTCCTTCGACAACGTCAACGTCACCGAAGAGAAGATGACGTTCGTGGCATCGGACATGTCGATCAGCGGTCTTTCCATTCCGGCCGATGCCAACGGCAACGATATGGACTCCGTGCTTCTTTACGAAGGCGCCCATGTCGGCAAGATTTCTGCGACGCTTGACGGCAAGCCGGCCTTCTCGATCGACAGTTCCGACGCGACGCTTGAAGTTGCTGACGACAATTCGTCCATCGACTTCGACGTGAAGATGAACGGCATCAAGGGTGACCTCACCCTCGTTGACGAACCGGAAGCAAAGGACACGATCCAGCAGCTCGGACTGACGTCGATCGACGGCAAGGTCAGCATGCAGGGTAGCTGGGAGCTGAAGGACGGCACGCTCGACATCGAGGAATATGCCTTCGATTTCGCCAAGGTCGGCAAGCTCAACATCGCGCTCAGCATTTCCGGCTATACGCTCGACTTCATCAAGTCGCTCAACGAGACGACGAAGACGATGGCGGCCGATCCGAACAACCAGGAAGCCCAGCAGGCCGCCGGTCTCGCCATGCTTGGCCTGATGCAGCGCCTGACCTTCAACAGCGCCGAAATCCGCTTCGACGATGCCGGCATCACCAAGAAGGGTCTGGAATACGCTGCCAAGAAGCAGAACACCACGGCCGACCAGCTGACTCAGATGCTGAAGGGCATGACGCCGATGATGCTGGCGCAGCTCAACGTGCCGGAACTGCAGAACATGGTGGCTACTGCCGTCAACACCTATCTCGACAAGCCGGGTAGCCTGACGATTACAGCGGAGCCGGCGAACGGCGTTCCGTTCCCGATGATCATGGGTGCCGCCATGGGCGCGCCAAACACGCTGCCGACCGTCCTCGGCGTCAAGGTCAAGGCCAACGACTGATAAAGTCCGGCATTGGAATCAAAAGGCCCCGGCAGATGATGCCGGGGCCTTTTGCATTTCCGCTTCAATGAGCCGAAGAGGCTGCGAGCGAAGCGTGCGCCTTGTCGTGCAGGGCAAAACGGTCGATCATGCTGGCGCTCGCCTCGTTCACGCCGCGAACCTCGACTTCGATGCCGCGGCTGCGGAATTTGAGAACCGCTTTGTCGAGCGCGCCGACCGCCGAGATATCCCAAAGATGCGCTTTCGTAACATCGATCGCCACCCTGGCGACCGGCTCGGTAAAATCGAAGGCGGCAAACAGGCTTTCGGCTGATGCGAAGAAAACTTGCCCCTCGATTTCGTAGGTGCGCAAGCTGCCATCTTCCGAAAGGGTCGTGCGGACATTGAACATCCTGGCGACCTTGCCGGCGAAAAACACACCCGAAAGCAATACGCCGACAATCACGCCGATCGACAGGTCTCGCGTCGCCAGCACGGTACCGACGGTTGCCAGCATGACGATGGAAGACGTCGGCGGATTGCGCTTCAGGTCGAGGATCGATTTCCAGGAGAAGGTGCCGACCGAAACCATGATCATGATCGCGACGAGCGCCGCGACCGGGACGATGCGCAGGATGTCGTCCAGCACCAACAGCAGGACGAGCAGGAAAGCGCCGGCGACGAAGGTCGAGAGACGGCCGCGGCCGCCTGAAGTCACGTTGATCACCGACTGGCCGATCATGGCGCAGCCGCCCATGCCGCCGAA
>Ga0075365_10001008_pt1 | contig 12059 bp, 11 predicted proteins | sample EndMetdeltDD1765_FD_71387 | JGI IMG/M metagenome (GOLD analysis project Ga0075365, IMG submission 71387) | Populus endosphere microbial communities from Tennessee, USA - Endosphere MetaG P. deltoides DD176-5 | ecosystem: Host-associated > Plants > Roots > Endosphere | place: USA: Tennessee... | reverse complement strand
GGCCCGGCGGGATGACGTCGAGGAACTCGACGACGATCGTCCCGGGATAGCGCATGAACGTCCGACGCGGCCAGAACAGTCCGGAGTTCAGCGCCACCGGCAGGCATGGCACGCCGCAATCGACGTAAACCTGGGCCACACCATATTTGTAGTGCGGCTCCGCGCCCACCGGGCGGCGGGTGCCTTCCGGGAAGATGATCAGCTGTCGGTCGCCGCGCACCCGCTCGCGCGCCAGCGCCGTCATCCTCGACAAGGTGCGTGCGCCCGCACCGCGATTGACCGGGATCATCTGCGCCTTCAACAGGAACAGGCCGAACAGCGGAATCCAGGTCAGCTCACGCTTCAGGATGAACAGCGGCTGGCGGAATCTCGGCAGCAGCGCGATCGTCTCGAACGCCGACTGATGCTTTGCCGCGACCAGCAATGGGCCCTGCGGAATCTTGTCCAGCCCGCGATACTCGACGCGGATGTTGCAGAACACCCGCAGCATCCAATGCATGCTGTGCGACCACGAATTGGCGAGGCTGAAGAGAACCTGCCGCGGCAGAAAGAACGACGGGATCGCCAGCAGCATGTGCACCAGCAGCGACAGGTAGAATCCCGCGTTGAACAACAGTGAGCGGACGAAGATCGACACCATCGGAATTCGCTCAGTTGGCGCCGGCTGCGCGCTTGCGGCTCATCTCGATAGGCTGCGATTGCGGCTCGGGTGAGACCCAGTCGTCGATATGCACGCGGACGCCGGCGGCAAGAAACTTTGCATATTCGGTGACGAGCAACCGCGCGGCCTGGCCGCTCGACCACCACGGCTCGTTGCGCCACTTCTCGCCGATGACGGGGAACGGAATCAACAGAACGTCCGGCATGCTGTGCGAGAATTCGACGATGGCGCGCGGCATGTGGTAGTTCGACGTCACGACGATCAGCGAGCGAAAGCCGCGCTCCTGCGCCCAGCGACGCGTCTCGGCGGCGTTGCCGCGCGTGTCGACGGCGGAATAGTCGAGATCGACGCAACAGGCGAGCCACGACTTGTTCTCGCGCAGGGAGCGTGAAATTTCGCCGGCGCTGTTCGACCAATGCACGCCCGAAATCAGCAGCCGCTTGCCGTAGCCGGAGGCGAGCAGGTCGACCGCATCCGAGACGCGCGACGAGCCTCCGGTCAGCACGACGATCCCGTCCGCCGGATTTTTCGGCGGCGATTCATCGGACTGCAGCTGCGCCAGAAACCATACGAATCCGCCGACGATGACGACCACGACGATGCCGAACGCGCGCAGCAGCATGTGCGCGCCGAACAGCAGCGACGCGGTACTTCTGGTCTTGGCCTGCTGACCCGACATCATAGCGGTTGATCGGCGTTCCTTCGTCCAATCTTAACGCAGAATCCGGCCCCGCCGGGACCCAATTGTCAAGCACGTCAGTCCGGGCACATCAATCGATGTCGGCCAGTGTCGCGAGCAGCGTCCGCCGCGACGACCATGCGGTGATGACCGCGATCAGAACCGCCTGCAGCACCAGAATCAGGTAGCCCGACGGGCGGAGCGAAAACGTGCCGAGAAGCGCTGCGAACTGGTCGCCCACGGGCGTGCCCGCAAACCAGCCGCCGATCGATTCTGCAAATCCGAACAACAGCATCGCTGCGCCAACGCCGATCAGCCCGCCTTCGAGACCAAGCCGGAGGAAGTGTCGCAGGAAACGGTTGGCGATGTAGCGATCGCCGGCGCCGACGAAGTGCAGCACTTCGATGATCGGCCGGTTGGCCGCCATGGCGCCACGCGTGGCGAACGACACGGAAATGATCGTCGCCAGGATCACCAGCGCCAGGATGCCAAGACCGGCAAACACCGTTGCATTGGTCATGGTGCGCATGCGCTCGATCCACGCGCGGTGATCGTCAAGGCTGGCTGACGGCACCGCCTGCGCGAGACGCTGACGCATCGCCGCGAGATCGGTGGTTTCACCGGGCGTGATCCGCGCCACGATCACCCGCGGCACCGGCAAGTCGTTCATTGAAAGGCCCGTGCCGAGCCAGGGCTCCAGCAGCTTTCCGGACTCCTGGTCGGTGAACGCGCGCACGTCGAGGATACCCGGCGTACCGCGCACGGTTTCAACGACGGCTCGCACGTCCCGCTCGAGGTCACGGCCCTGCGCCGGGCGAACCTGGATGGTGACCTCGCTTGCGATGTCGGATTGCCATTCGGCCGCGGACGCGTGCACCAGCAGCACCGCGCCCGTGGTGATCGAGGCAAGAAAGGTCATGATCGCCACGACTGCAATCAGCGCGCGGCCTGAGATCGTCGCGCGCGGCACGATCGGTGAGATGTTGCGCGTGTTGGCCGGCAGGGGCCGGCCGGTTCCGGTCTCGACCGGCGCTTGTTGTCTGGGTGAGGGGATATCACTCATAGATGTGCAGCCGTCCTTCGTGCAGCACCATCCGTCGCGCCGGATACTGATCCATCAGCGCGATGTCGTGGGTGGCGATCACGACCGCCGTGCCCGTCTTGTTCAACTCGATGAACAGGCGGAGCAGCCGTCGTGCCAATGTCGGATCGACGTTGCCGGTCGGCTCGTCGGCGAGCAGCAGACTCGGACGCGCGATCACCGCACGCGCAATCGCCGCGCGCTGCTTTTCGCCGCCCGACAGAATGGGCGGCAGCGCATCCATGCGGTGGCCGAGCCCGACCCAGTGCAACAGGTCGATCACCTCGCGGCGATAGCTCGATTCGTCGCGGCCCATCACACGAAACGGCAAGGCGACGTTTTCGTAGGTGGTCATGTGCTCGAGCAGGCGGAAATCCTGCAGCACGATACCAATCCGCTTGCGCAGATTCGCGATCGCATCCTTGTTCAGCCGCGAGACCTCGTAGCCAAACAGGTTGACCAGTCCGCGGGTCGGGAGTTGCGAGAGGAACAGGAGCCGCAGCAGCGAGGTCTTGCCCGCGCCCGAGGGGCCGGTCAGGAACTGGAACGAGTGCGCGCCGATCTCGAAACTCAGGTCGCGGAGCACCTCCGCGCCGAGCCCGTAGCGTAGGCCGACATTTTCGAACCGGACCATGGTCAGCTCCGTTCGACGCCACGCCGCATGCGAAAAACCGGGCCTTTCGCCCGTCTACCTTTAGCGCCCCGAACAGTTTGTGAGGCCGTTATGGTTTCCGATTCGTTAACAGACCGCTGTTAGCGTTTCGCCGTCAATTAGGCGAATCAGCCATGAATATCGTCTGTCCAAATTGTGGAACCTCCTATGACGTCGATGGCTCGGCGCTGGGTGAGTCCGGCCGGACCGTGCGCTGCGTCCGCTGCCGCGAGACCTGGCATGCACGCGTCGATGATATGGCGCGGGCGGACGCCCTGGTCCAGGCCGCGGAGGACATCGGCTGGGATCAGGCCGACGGCCGCCCGGCCGGCGCGACCTCCGCGCACGCTGCGGAGACCATCGAGCACGGCGTTCCGCGGATCGAGAGCCCGCCTCTCGCCCACGACGATCCGGCCATGCAGGACTGGGCCGTAGCCGCGCAGGGGGACGCGTCGACCCCGTCTCGTCCGGCACCCGGCCGCCGCGGCGGCCTCCGGCAGTTCGCCTTCGGCTCGGGTCCAGCGAAAACCTTCAGCTTCAGCCCGTCGATCGCAATCGTCGCGATGGCGGCGCTTGTGCTGGCCCTTGTCGTCTGGCGGACCGACGTGGTGCGGCTCCTGCCGCAAACCGCAGCGCTCTTTCAGTTCACGGGCCTGGGCGTCAACCTCCGCAACCTGGCGTTCGAGGACGTGCGGGTTTCCACGGAAATGGTGAACGGTAGCCGCGTCTTCGTGATCGAGGGTGCGATCACGCCGACCTCCCGCAAGGCGGTGGAAATTCCGCGGCTCCGGTTCGTGGTTCAGGACGCGCACGGCGCAGACATCTACGCCTGGAACTCGGTGGTCGACCAAGCCGTTGTAAATCCCGGCGAGAAGGTCGTGTTCCGGTCGCGCCTCGCCTCGCCGCCCGCCGACGCACATTCCGTCGTCGTTCGTTTCTTCAACCGACGCGACCTGGCGTCTGGCAGCGTGTGACCGATGGCCCGTATCCTGATCGCCGACGACGAGGAATCGATGCGCCAGCTGGTGGCGCGAGCGATCGCCATGGACGGTCACGAGACGACCACGGCGCAGGACGGCGCCGAAGCGCTCGAAATCCTCGTCCGCAACAATGGCGCCTACGATCTGCTGCTCACCGACATCAAGATGCCCGTGATGGATGGCATCGCGCTGGCGCTCGCCGCCGCTCGTGACTACCCGCGCCTGACCATCCTCTTGATGACCGGCTTTGCCGACCAGCGCGAACGCGCCTCGGGCCTTGAGGCCATCATCCACGACGTCATCACCAAGCCCTTCGCCGTGGCTGACATCCGCACCGCGGTCGCCGACGCGCTGGCCTCGCGCGAATAACCGCGAGCCGCCGCTACTGAGTCGCTGACGCGTAGATCTTGTCGAACTTGATCAGCCCGGTGCGGCCGTCGCTCTCCTGTACTCCTTGGCGATGATGAATTTCAGCGCGGGCGCATAGTAGTCGACATTCGAAAAGGCCGGTTTGCCCGCGCGGGTCTCCTCGCGCTCGATCTTGACGATGTCGTACTTGCAGGAACCGATGTAGAGCGTGTCGGTCCCGACCACCGTGAGATTTGCGCGCGACGTGGTCAGCTTGCCGTCGTCCTGCCGCAGGTCGAATTCGGCGGCGATCTTCTGCTTCGCTTTCAACGGAAAGAGCTTCGCGAGGTCCGTCTTGGGCGTCAGGACGAACCTGCGGCCGCGATCGAGACGGTCGAGTTCGAAGATACCCTCATGCAGCGTCGTCTCCAGTATCGTTTGACCGCGATACCGCAGCACCGAGCGAACGACCGGGCCGTCGCCGCGAAAGACCTCGGTTTTGGAATCCGGTCCGCGCTCGACCACGAACGCTCCCTTGGCGATCGACGGACAGTCGTCAGCCGCCGCAGCGGAGGCGAGACAGAACGCAATCGCGCAGGCGGCGGCCTGCGCGCCAAACGATGCGTTGTTCATGCAAGGAAGGTCTCAGACGCGAGAAATCAGTAATCCTTCAAAAGCCGCTCGAGATAATCCAGTTCGAGCTGCGGCCGCTGCGGATCGGAGAAGCGGCGGCGAAGCTCTTCGAGAATGCGGCGCACGCGCTGCACGTCGATCTCGCCCGGAATCTTCACGCTGAAATCGTCGCTGAACTCACGCCCGCGCAACGGCCGTCCGAGCGGGTCCGCGTTCGGACCGCTGCTCTGCTGCCGGCCGACACGGTTGGACGGCCCGTTGTCGTTCGGATTGCCGTCGCCCTGGCCCTGCTGCATCTGCTGCGCCAGATCCTGCGCGCCACGTCGCAACGCTTCCAGCGCCCGGCCCTGCGATCCCACCGCACCATCGGCATTGCCGTCGCCCAACTGATCGCCGGCATCGCCCATCGCGGTATCGGCATCGCCGAGCGGATCGGCATTGTCGCCGCCCTGACCCTGGCCCTGTTGGCCCTGCTGACCTTGCTGCCCGTCCTGGCCCTGCTGGCCGCGCTGCCGCATGCCCTGCTTGCCCAGCTGATCGAGCAGCTGCTGCAGACGATCGCGCAGCCCCTGCTGGTCCTGCTGCAGGTCTCCCATTTTAGGCTGGTCGCCGCGCTGGCCACGCTGGCCGCGCCGTGAATCCTGTCCCTCCTTGAAGGTGCGGTCGCGCAGCTGCTGCTGCTTGCGGATCACGTCGCCAAGCTCGTTCAGCGCCTGCTCCATGTCGTCGCCGCCCTGACCCGGCTGCGCCATCTGCAGGTTTTCCAGCATCTGCGACAGCTGATCGAGCAGTTGCTTGGCAGCGTCCTTGTCGCCGGAGCGCGACAGCCGCTCCATGCGGTCGATCATGTTGCGCAGATCGTCCTGCCGCATCACGCGGGTGTTCGGGTCGAGCGGCCGCGCCAGCTGCTGCGGATTGTTCTTCAGCTGTTCGGCGAGCTGGCGCATGAAATTGTCCAGCGCCGCGCGCAGTTGCTCGGTGAGCTTCTTGATCTCCTCGTCGGACGCACCACGCTCGAGCGCCTGACGCAGCGCTTCCTGCGCCGCGCGCAGCGCACGCTCCACGTCGCTGATGTTACCGTCCTCGATCGTCGTGGCGAGCGCCCAGAGGTTGTCGACGACCTGCTTCAGGTCCTCGTCGTCGCGGGCGCGCGACACCTGCTCAAAGACGGTACGCATGCCGAGGTAGTGTCCGAGCTCGGGCGTGAAAAGTTCGGGCTCGATCATGAAGGCTTCGAGCGCATCCTTCACGTCGTCGACCTTGTTGGCGTCGAGCGCGAGATTGCGGCGCTGCTCGATCAGGGCACGCGCCAACGGCTTGACGAACAGCCGCTCGGGCATGCGCATATCGAACGCGGCGCTCTGGCCTTCGTTGCCGGCCTCATCCTTTGCTCGCAGCGTCAGCGTCACGTCCGCGCCGGCAAAGGGATGCTCGGTGAGATCCTTCACCGTCTGGCCGACGCCGTTGCGCGTGCGCGCGTTCGGCAGCACCAGCGGGAAGTCCGGCGGGGTGAACAGCGGCCGTGCGGCACCGTCCGCCTTGCGCGCGGCGAAGGTCGCGTGTGCTTCGGTCACGCCGTAGTCGTCGTCCAGCTTGTAGGATAACAGCAGCGACCCGCGCGCCTGCCGTTCCGGATCCTTCGCCAGCGAAATCGATGGCGCCCGGTCAGGCATCGCGGCAAAACGCCACTGCGGCAGGCCGGAGGGACTGCGCACCTGCGCGACGCCATCGGTGGTGATCGTGTAGCGGCGCTCTTCCGTTCCCAATGGCGGCGGCTTGTCGCCCGCGGCGGCCTCGGAGATCCCGCCACTGGTGGCGACGTCGAGCCGGCCACCGCTCGCGCGAATGACGAGCGTGCTGCCCGCAGGCACCTGCAACGCGTTGTGGTCCGGCGTCTGCTGCGCATTCGGAGTGTTGACCGCGCCCGAGAGAATGATCGGCGGCCGTCCGGTGTAAGGCGGCGGCGCCACCCAGGCGTCGAGCCGCACATTGGCGACTGTGATCACACCCTGCCAATCGAATGCCGCGGCAAGCCGCGCTCGCCGATCCTCGCCGGCGGCGATGGCGGTTGCCACCAACAGCACGACGACGAGCGCGCGCAACGCCCATGGATCGTGAATGGCCAGCCGCGGCGACGGCAAACCCGCCCGGATGTTCTTGATGGAGGCAAGCGTGCGTTCCCGCTGCACGCGCCACAGGGTCAGCGCGACCGGATCCTGCGACACCAGGGTGTCGGTCAACGCGGTCGCCGGACGATGACGGATGCCAGTTCCGCGATCGAGGCGCGCCAGCGCTTCGTTGCGGCCCGGCCAGCGGAACCAGATCAGCGGGGCGAGCGAGCCAAGCGCCAGCAGACCGAACAGCAGCAGGCCAACGGCACGGCCGGTCGACGGCAGCGACAGCCAGAGGCCGGCCCACGAGACAACGAGAAACAATCCGCCGACTGTCAGCAGCCGCGCCAGTGTCGGCCAGATGCGCTCCCAGGCGATCGCGTACTTGGCGCGCTGCAGGGCCTGCTCAAGTTGCAGCCGGGCAAGCGGATCGGGGGTCGCGTGCGTCTTCGGAGGTCCGGAACGGGTGTCCAACATCATCTCCATGCTCGCCCAAATCAGAGCCTATCACGGCGGCGCCAGTGAGGCACGGCTCACCAGACGCAACTCACATGCCAAACTACGCCAAGGCTCTGGCGCCTCAAATGCGCGCCAATCCTATCGGTAATTCCGTCCACCGGAACGTTTTTCATTCTGCGATCAATGTCTTAGCTTCACGAATGCGTGACGGCGGGGCGAAGACCAACTAGCTTAACGCCGGCTCAAAAAAGAGGATGCGTCATGGACAAGAAAACATTCGACAAGGGCGTAGAGGTCCGCACCGCCGTGCTCGGCAAGCAGTATGTCGAGAATGCCCTGAAAAACGTCGACGACTTCAACCGCCCGTTCCAGGAACTCGTCACCGAATATTGCTGGGGCGCCGTCTGGGGCCGCGACGAGCTGCCGCGCAAGACCCGCAGCATGCTCAACATCGCCATGATCGCGGTCCTGAACCGGCCGCACGAGCTGAAACTGCACATCAAGGGCGCACTGACCAACGGCGTCAGCAAGGACGAAATCCGCGAGATCCTGATGCAGGTCGCGATCTATGCGGGCGTTCCCGCCGCCGTCGACAGCTTCCGTCTCGCGCGCGAGGCGTTTGCCGAGCTCGACAAGAAATAAGAAACCGCCCCGCGGAGAGACCCCAATGGAAATCGGATTCATCGGGCTCGGGAAGATGGGCTTCCCGATGGCCCGCCGCCTGATCGAGGCGAAACATCAGCTCGTCGTCTATGACACGCGCGGCGAGTCCATGGACAAGCTGGTCACACTGGGTGCGCAGGCCGCCTCATCACCGAAGGACGTCGCCGACCGCACCGAAACCGTCATGGCAAGCCTGCCGTCGCTGCAGATTTCGCTCGAGGTCGCCACCGGCAAGAACGGGGTGATCGAGGGCAAACGGGTCAAGAGGCTGGTGGACCTCTCGACCACCGGCTCGCAAATGGCCATCCGCATTCACGGCCTGCTGGCGAAGAAGAACATCCTGCAGATCGACAGCCCCGTCAGCGGCGGTGTCGGCGGCGCCGAGAAGGGTACGCTGGCCGTGATGGTGTCGGGACCGCGCAGCGAGTTCGAGCTGCTCAAGCCTGCGCTTGGAGTGATCGGCAAGGTGTTCTTCATTTCGGAGAAGCCGGGCGCGGGCCAGACCATGAAACTCGCCAACAACTACCTGTCGGCGACGGCCATGGTCGCGACCTCGGAAGCCGTGGTGATGGGCGTCAAGGCCGGGCTCGATCCCACCGTGATGATCGACGTCATCAATGCCGGCTCGGGGCTGAACACGGCGAGCCGCGACAAGTTTCCGAAGTCGGTGCTGCCGCGCACCTTCGACTACGGCTTCGCCACTGCGCTGATGGTAAAGGATGTGCGGCTGTGCCTCGAAGAGATGAAGGGCATGGGACTGTCGATGGAGGTCGCCGAGGCCGTCGGCCGGCTGTGGGAGACCGTCATCAAGGAGATGGGGCCGGACTCCGACTTCACCTCCGCCGTCAAACCGATCGAAAAGGCAGCCGGTGTCGAAGTTCGCGGCAGGTCGCCGCAAGGCATGACGAAGTGAAATTAAGGGGAACGCCATGAGCGATACCTACGAAGTCTTCGCCGTCAAATATGGCCATCATGGCCCGCGGACTGCGGCGATGAATTTTATCGGCGGCGATCCGCATCAGGGCTCGCATGACCTGGACTTCTACGTCTGGGCGGTCGTAGGCAAGGAACGCACCATCATCGTCGATACCGGTTTCGACGAGGCGATGGCGAAGAAGCGCGACCGGGAAATCATGAAGCCGGTTGCCGCAGCGCTCAAGGATGCGGGCATCGCGCCGGACAAGGTGAGCGACGTCATCATCACCCACCTGCACTACGATCATTCCGGCAACTACGACGCGTTTCCGAACGCCCGCTATCACCTGCAGGACTGCGAAATGGATTTCGCCACCGGCCGCTGCATGTGCGACGAGAAGATGCGGGTCGCGTTCGAGGCGGACGACGTGACGGCGCTGGTGCGAAAGGTCTATGCCGGCCGCGTGACCTATCACGACGGCGAGGACCAGATCGCGCCGGGCATCACGGTGCATCACATCGGCGGCCATTCGAAAGGCCTGCAGGCGGTGCGGGTGAAGACGGCGCGCGGCAATGTCGTGCTCGCGTCCGACGCGATCCATCTCTACGAGCACATCGAGACGAACAAGGTGTTTCCGATCACCTACAACGCCGACGATGCGGTCAAGGGCTATGCCAAGCTCAAGGAGCTAGCGCCGTCCTTGAAGCATATCGTGCCGGGTCACGACCCAAAGGTGCTGGAGCGCTATCCGTCGCCGAACGCGGCGCTGAAAGGCTGGGTGGCGAAGCTGGACGTGGAGCCGACTGCCTAGGACAGCGCTCTGACCGAGACGCATCGGACGTGTCCGATTCCGCAACGCTTGAGCTGAGGCAGACCTGCTAGAGGTACTGTCACAAGCAAAAGCAAGACGGGAAGGACACACCATGGGCAAGCTCGACGGCAAGGTTGCCATCGTCACCGGAGGCGCGCGCGGACTTGGCCGCGCCTACGCACGCAGGCTCGCTGCGCTCGGCGCAAAGATCGCGCTGTGCGATCTCAATCTGAAATCCTGGGAGGAGTTCGAGATCGAGGCGAAAGCCATGACCGGCGACAGCACCGTCGCAGAGATCGAAGCGGAAGGCGGCAGCGCGCTCGGCTACGAGCTCGACGTCAACGACGAGAAGGCGGTCAACGCCATGATCGCGGACGTCATGAAGAAGTGGGGCCACATTGACGTTCTCGTCTGCAACGCCGGCGGCGGTCGCGGCAAGCCGGTCGAGACCAAGGCCTCGACGCTCGATCCAGCGCTGCTGCAGCTCGTCGTCGGCATGAACCTCTACGGCACCATCTACTTCGTGAACGCGGTCGCGCCGCACATGAAGGAGCAGAAATCGGGCCGCATCGTCACCGTCAGCTCGACCGCAGGCTTAAGCCCCTCGGCCGACGGCGGCTACGCCCACTATGGCGCGGCCAAGGCCGCGATCGCGCACTACACGCGCTATCTGGCGCAGGAGTTGGGTCCGTTCGGCATCACTGCCAACTGCATCGCGCCAGGCTCGATCGCGACCGGGCGCATCATGACGACGGTCATTCCCGGCAGCGTCGGCGCCAATCGTGATCCTTCCCGGCGCATCGCGCTCCGCCGCCAGGGCACGGTCGATGACTGCGCGAAGGTCGTGGAATTCCTCTGCACCGACCTGTCGGACTACGTGACCGGTACGGTCATTCCGATCGACGGCGGGATGTTGCGATAGCGCATGATCCCGAAAAGCGGGAACCGGTTTTCGGAATAGATCATGCACAAACAAATAGATGAGCGACGAGTCTGATTCAGCGAAGCTGGACCAGCCTCTCGCGCGCTGGACGAAACGCGCGATCGATCCTACCCTGATCAAGGCGCTCGGCTCGGGCGCCTTTTTTCATGATGCTATCGGAGAGCAAGTGATGGATCGCTGGCTTGAGGCGGCGCTCGCCTATATTCCCTCCTATCTCGATTACCAGGTGCGCATGCAGCACCATCCCGGTTGCGTCGTCGCCGTCGCCCAGCGCAACAAGGTGATTTTCGAGCACGCCTTCGGCTTCGCCAACATGGCGAGCGGCGAGACGATGACGCCGCGACATCGCTTCCGCGTTGCCTCGCACTCCAAGAGCTTCACGGCCGCAGGCGTGATGAAGCTGCGCGAGCACAACAAGGTCCACCTCGATGCGCGCGCCGGCGACTATGTCAAAGGCCTGCACAAGCAGAGCGCGCAGGCGCGGATCGGCCAGCTGCTGTCGCACAGCGCAGGTTTCGTGCGCGACGGCCTGGACAGCGGCTATTTCCTGGACCGGCGGCCATTCTTCAACGAACGCGAGCTGATCGCGGATCTCGCCAATCTGCCGCCATCGATCGAAGCGGGCACGCGCTTCAAGTATTCGAACCACGGCTACGGCCTGCTCGGACAGGTCATCGCGACCGTGACCGGCGAACCCTACAATAACTGGATCAGGCGCGAGATCGTCGACGCCGTGGGCCTGACAGAAACCGCGCCCGACATGCCGATCGATCGCTCGGCGCCGTTTGCGAGCGGCCACACCGGGGAATTTCCGTTGGGCCGGCGCGCGGTGATTCCAGGCAAGATGCTTGCGTATGCCCTGTCGTCCGCGACCGGGTTCGTCTCGACAGCGGCCGACCTCGCCCTCTTCTTCAATCAGCTGTCGCCGGCCTCGAAGCGAAGCATCCTCTCCGCCGAAAGCCGGCGCGAGATGACGCGACGGCACTGGCGCAATCCGGATACCGCGCTGGAGGGCTACTACGGCCTCGGCACGATCAACGGCAGCGTCGACGGGTGGACCTGGTTCGGCCATTCCGGCGCCATGCCAGGCTACATCACCCGCACGGCGACGCTGGTCGAACC
>Ga0075365_10001007_pt1 | contig 12061 bp, 12 predicted proteins | sample EndMetdeltDD1765_FD_71387 | JGI IMG/M metagenome (GOLD analysis project Ga0075365, IMG submission 71387) | Populus endosphere microbial communities from Tennessee, USA - Endosphere MetaG P. deltoides DD176-5 | ecosystem: Host-associated > Plants > Roots > Endosphere | place: USA: Tennessee... | reverse complement strand
CAACCAGGACTACCTCACCGACCTGCGCCCGCAGGCGCGGTCGACCTACCCCAGCGACAGCAACGAGCCGCAGACCGGGCAGGCGGGCATCGGCCAGTTCGAGGTCCGCTCCACCCCGCTGCAGATGGCGATGGTCGCGGCCGGGATCGCCAACAACGGCGTCGTGATGCGGCCCTACGTCGTCGACGAGGTGCAGTCGGCCGACCTCGACGTCGTGGAGACCACGCAGCCGGAGGAGTTCTCGCAGGCCGTCGAGCCGTCGACCGCCGACGTGCTGACCGACCTGATGACCTACACCGTCGACGACGGGACCGCCTCCCCCGCCGCCATCCCGGGCGTGCAGGTCGCGGGCAAGACCGGGACGGCGCAGAGCGGCACCGACGACCCGCCGTACGCCTGGTTCGTCTCCTTCGCCCCCGCCGACGACCCGGAGGTGGCGGTGGCCGTGATGATCGAGAGCGCCGACATCCCTCGTGGCGAGATCGCCGGCGGCCAGATCGGCGGGCCGATCGCCAAGGCCGTCATGCAGGCGGTGATCCAGTGACGACCGGGGCCCCCGAGACGTACGCCGACGACGCGCGGCGCTACCTGCTCCGCAGCCGGATCGCCACCGGCGGCATGGGCGAGGTCTGGCGCGCCACCGACACCACCCTGGGCCGCGAGGTGGCGGTCAAGCTCCTGAAGACCGAGTACGCCGACGACGCCACCTTCCGGGCCCGCTTCGAGACCGAGGCCCGGCACGCCGCGGCCCTGCACCACCCGCACATCGCCTCGGTCTACGACTTCGGCGAGGCCGACTCGCTCGACGGGTCCGGCGTCCCGCGCCCGTTCCTGGTGATGGAGCTGGTCGACGGCCAACCGCTCTCGGCGCTGCTGCGCGTCGGCGACGGCCTCGACCCGGTGCCGACCCGCGACCTGCTGGCCCAGGCCGCCGACGCGCTCGGCGTCGCCCACGCCGCGGGGATCGTGCACCGCGACGTGAAGCCGGCCAACCTCCTCGTCACCCCCGACCGGCAGCTGAAGGTGACCGACTTCGGCATCGCCCGGGCCAGCGAGGGCCTCGGCATCACCCAGACCGGCCAGGTGATGGGCACCCCGCAGTACCTCTCCCCCGAGCAGGCCCGCGGCGAGACGGCCACGCCGGCCTCCGACGTCTACGCGCTCGGCGTCGTGGCCTTCGAGTGCCTCACGGGCCGCCGGCCCTTCGACAAGGAGACGCCGGTCGCGACCGCGCTGGCCCACCTCCACGACCCGGTGCCGGACCTGCCGTCCGACGTGCCCGCCGACCTGCAGGCCGTCGTACGACGGGCGCTGGCGAAGGATCCGCGCGAGCGCTACCGCGACGGCACGGCCCTCGCGGCCGCGTTGCGCGACCCGGCCACCGCCGCGACCCAGGTCGTGCGCCCGCCGGTGGTCGAGCCGCCCACCGAGCGCACCCAGGTGATCGGTGCCCCGGTCCCGGCTCCGGTGCCGGCGCCCCCGACCACCACCACCCCGGCCGTGCAGCCGGAGTCGTCCGGCAACCGCCGGACCCGCTGGCTGATCGTCCTGCTGCTGGTGCTGCTCGGGGTGGTCGCGGTGACCGCGGCCGTGCTGGCCACCCGCGGTGGCGACGACCCGGACACGCCGCCCGCGGACGCGGAGGTGGTGCGGGTGCGCGAGGCCGACTACCTCGCCCGGCCGGTCGAGGAGGTCGCCGACGAGCTCGGCGACCTCGGCCTGCGGGTGACCACCACCGAGGTGGCGAACCCCGGGGAGCGACGGGAGGGCTACGTGTCCTCCGTCGACCCGAACGGCCGGCTCCAGGAGGGCGACGAGGTCGAGGTCTCCTACTGGGGCGCGGTCCCCGAGGAGGAGCCCACGGAGTCGGAGTCGCCGTCCGAGGAGCCGTCGGAGACCGAGGAGCCCTCGCCGACCCCGAGCCAGTCGCCCAGCCCGAGCCAGAGCCCCAGCCAGTCGGCCAGCCAGTCGCCGAGCCAGAGCCCCAGCCAGAGCCCCAGCCAGTCGCCCAGCCAGTCGCCCAGCCAGTCGCCGTCGCCGTCGGGCTCGCCCGGCGCCGGCGGGTCCTCGCCCGCCGCCGGTGCGAGCAGTCCCGCCGCCCTCGCCAGCCCCCAGACCGACCGGGAGGTCGCACCCCGATGAGCAGCCAGCAGCCGACCACCGTCGGCGGTCGCTACGAGCTCGGTGAGCTCCTCGGCCGCGGTGGCATGGCCGAGGTCCGCAAGGGCACCGACACCCGGCTCGGCCGGGTGGTGGCGGTGAAGCGGCTGCGCACCGACCTGGCCAGCGATGCGACGTTCCAGGCCCGGTTCCGTCGGGAGGCGCAGTCCTCGGCCTCGCTCAACCACCCCTCGATCGTCGCGGTCTACGACACCGGCGAGGAGCCGGCCACCGACGGCTCCGGCATCTCCCAGCCCTACATCGTCATGGAGTTCGTGGCCGGCCGCACGCTGCGCGACGTGCTCCGCGAGGGCCGCAAGATCCTCCCGGAGCGGGCGCTGGAGATCACCAGCGGCGTGCTCTCGGCCCTCGACTACAGCCACCGTGCGGGGATCATCCACCGCGACATCAAGCCCGGCAACGTCATGCTGACGCCGAACGGCGACGTCAAGGTCATGGACTTCGGGATCGCCCGGGCGATCAGCGACGCCGCCAACACCATGACGCAGACCGCCGCGGTCGTCGGCACCGCCCAGTACCTCTCCCCCGAGCAGGCACGCGGCGAGACCGTGGACTCGCGCTCGGACGTCTACTCCGCCGGGTGCCTGCTCTACGAGCTGCTGACCGGCCGGCCGCCGTTCGTCGGCGACAGCCCGGTGGCGGTGGCCTACCAGCACGTCCGCGAGCAGCCGCTCCCCCCCTCCGACCACGACACCTCCCTGCCGGCCGAGGTCGACGCGATCGTGATGAAGGCGCTGACCAAGCGGCTCGAGGACCGCTACCAGTCGGCGGCCGCGATGCGCAGCGACATCGAGCGCTACCTCGCCGGCCGCCCGGTGCAGGCCACCGTCGTCCCGCCGCCCCCGGACGGGCCGCCGACCGCGGCCACCACCGTCGTGGGCGCCGTCCCCGACCCCACCGCCGTGCGTCCCCAGGCCCCCGAGGCCGACCAGCGCGGCCCGCGCACCGGCCTGCTGGTGGGCCTGGGTCTGCTGGTCATCGCGCTGGTCGTCGGCGGGATCCTGCTGTGGCCCAAGCTCTTCCCGCCGCCGATCGAGCAGGAGGAGGTCCCGGTCCTCGACCAGACGATGACCGAGGCCGCGGCCCGGGCCGCGATCGGCGACGCCGGGCTGGCCGTCGGCACCATCGACCAGGCGGCCAGCGACACCGTGCGGGCCAACCGGGTGATCCCGGGCTCGCAGGACCCCACCGCCGGCCAGTTCGTGGACCCCGGCACACCCGTCTCCTTCACCGTCTCGACCGGGAAGCCGCAGGTCACCGTGCCGGTGGACCTGGTCGGGCAGAACCGGCAGGCCGTCGTCGAGTCGCTGCGCGGGCTCGGCCTGGTGCCCGAGGAGAAGGAGGTGAAGTCCGACGAGCCCGAGGGGCAGGTGGTGAGCACCAACCCCGCCCCCGGCACCCCGGTCACGGTCGGCACCTCGATCACCGTCGAGTACTCCGACGGCCAGGAGACCCTGCCCGACCTGGTCGGGCGGACCCGCGAGGAGGCCGACCAGATCGTGCGCGACCTCGGCTTCGTCCCGCGGTTCTTCGAGGACGACGACAACCCCGAGGTCCCCAACGGCGAGGTCTTCGAGCAGGACCCCGCCGCGGGCAAGCAGTACGACGAGGGCACCATCGTCTACCTGACCGTGTCGACCTACGTCGAGCCCAGCCCGCCGCCGACCACGCCGACCGACCCGCTCACCACGCCGACCGACCCGAACACCACGCCGGGACTGCCGACCGACTTCCCGAGCACGGAGCAGCAGCGCTCGACGCCGCCGGTCAGTCCAGGGGCTCGGCGTACGTCAGGTCGAGCAGGCCGTCGTACGCCGGGGCCGTGACCTCGTCCTCGATCTCGAGGTCCCAGCCCACGGCGACCTCCGGGTCGTCGGCGTCGGCGCGGTAGTTCTGCAGGTTCTCGTCGTCGGCGACGGCATCGATGAGCGCGTCCTGGTCGCCGACCGCCGAGATGACGTACGGCGGGGAGTACGGCTGGCCCTGCAGCGTCACCGAGTTGCCGATGCACTTGATGCCGGTGGTCGACACGATCCGCTTGCCCTGCACGGTGACCGCCTCGGCGCCTCCGGTCCACAGGGCGTTGACGACCGCCTGGATGTCCTGCTGGTGGACCACGAACGGGCTGAGCCGCAGGCCGGCCTCGGTGGCCGCGCGCACCAGGTCCTCGGGTGAGTCGGTGAGGGTGACGGTCAGGCCGGGACCCTCGCGCTCGAGCAGTCCGGCCGGGTCCTGCAGGGTCTCGATCTCGCGGCGGAACCGGTTGACGTTGCGGTTGTCGACCGACTCGGTCAGCGAGGTCACCTCGGCGGTCAGGTCGTCGACCCGCTGCTGCAGCTCCTCGTAGCGGTCCGACTCGGCCCGGGCCAGTGAGGCCAGGTCGGTGTAGCGGCCCGGGCGCAGGTCGGTGCCGTCGCTGTTCTGCGCACTGACCACGAACAGCGACCCGCACAGCAGCACCACGACCGGGGTGCCGAGCGACCACGGCCGCAGCAGCCGGCGCCAGCGGGAGGGACCCGCGTGCGGGTGCTCGGTCGTCACGCCGACTAAGGTAGCCCGCGACCCGTGGGCGGACGTCCCGGGCCCGTGACGAGTCGAGGAGCAGCACCAGTGTCCAAGTCGAAGGCCAACGAGACCTTTGCCGACCCGGCCCGCGGCCCCCTGCTGTCGGCGCGGGGCATCGTCGCCCTGGTGCTGATCGTGGCGGGCATCGCCTGGACGGCCTACTACTACATCGCCGTGCGGGCCGAGCCGCTCGAGCCCGCCGAGAAGCTCCTCGGCGTCCCCGGCGACTGGAACTACCTGGTCGGCTTCGGCGCCCTGCTGCTGGGACTGGCGGTCTCCGCGCACCCCTCGACCCCGCTGGGCCGCGGTCGCGGCGTCGTGGTCGGGATGCTCGGCTGCTTCCTGATCGGGCTGATCTGGATCTGCACGTTCTACGTCTTCGCCGACTCCGCCGACACCGGCGGCATCCCGATCATGAACGACCTGGGCCAGAAGAACCTGTTCGTCGGCATCGGCTTCATGGCCATCGGCTTCACCTTCGCCACGCGCTGGGAGTGAGCTGACCCCGCTGCACCCGACCGCCCGTCACCTGCTCAGGTGGCGGGCGGTTTTGCACATCTGGGGACAAACCTGTGGAGAACTACACCCGTGTAATTCTCCACAGGTGATTCCACAGGTGTGGAAAAGCCCTGGCCCCCCGGTAACCGGGGAGCCAGGGCTGATGCCACGTCGGCGCGGAGCGGTCTAGGCCAGGACCGCCGAGCGGGCGATCACCGCGAGGGCGATCAGAGCCGCCACGGTGACCAGGCCGGAGACCTGGAAGGCGGTGCGCCGGGGCCCGCGCGGGGCGTAGACGAGCACGCCGGCGACCACGACGCCACCCACCAGGCCACCGAGGTGGCCCTGCCAGGAGATGTTCGGGATGGTGAAGGTGATGAACAGGTTGACCGCGAGCAGCATCAGGATCTGCTGGACCTGCCCGCCGACCTTGTAGGCCACCACCAGCATCGCGCCGAACAGGCCGAAGATCGACCCGGAGGCCCCGAGCGTGGCCTGGTACTCCGGCGCCGCCCAGTAGACGACCGCCGAGCCCGCCAGGCCGGCCAGCAGGTAGAGCGCCAGGAACCGGGCCCGCCCGAGGACCTGCTCGAGCTGCGGGCCGATCATGTAGAGCGCGAGCATGTTGAAGCCGATGTGCAGCACCTGGGCGTGCGAGAACGTGCTGGTGATCAGCTGCCAGTAGGCGCCGTCGGAGACACCGGGGATCCAGAACCCGGTGCACGCCGACTCGGTGAGCGCGCCGGTGCCGAGGCAGAAGCCGCTCGGCCGCAGCACCAGGTTCTGGTAGAGCTCGCTGCCCGTCCCGGCCCCGCGGATCGCGATCCAGATCGCGACGTTGATGCCGATCAGCACCAGCGTGGTGATCGAGGCGTTGGTGGGCCGCAGCCCGCCGTACGCCGTGCGCGCCTGACGGGTGGTCCGCTGGCCCTCGGCGAGGCACTCGGGGCACTGGAAGCCCACGGCGGCGTCGCGCATGCAGTCCGGGCAGATCGGCCGGGCGCAGCGCTGGCAGCGGATGTGCGACTCCCGGCCGGGGTGCCGGTAACAGGTGGGCACCCCGGCCTGGGGCATCGGCGGTTGCGTCACGTCAGGGTCTGGGCAGGGTCAGGCGTTGACGATCTCGACCGACTCGAACACCACGGGCTCGACCGGGCGGTCCATCGGGCCGGTCTTGACCTTGCCGATGGCGTCGACGACGTCGCGCGAGGCCTGGTCGGCGACCTCGCCGAAGATGGTGTGCTTGAAGTTGAGCCAGGTGGTGGCGCCGACGGTGATGAAGAACTGCGAGCCGTTGGTGCCCGGGCCGGCGTTGGCCATCGCGAGCAGGTAGGGCTTGTCGAAGGTGAGCTCGGGGTGCGGCTCGTCCTTGAAGGTGTAGCCCGGGCCGCCGGTGCCGGTGCCGAGGGGGCAGCCGCCCTGGATCATGAACCCGTCGATGACGCGGTGGAAGCCGAGGCCGTCGTAGAACGGGCCGGTCTTGCCGTTGCCGGCGTCGTACGACTTCTCGCCGGTGGCCAGGCCGACGAAGTTGGCGACCGTCTCGGGCGCGTGGTTCGGGAACAGGGTGATCGTGATGTCGCCCATGTTGGTCTTCAAGATGGCCTGCTGGTCAGCCATGACTGCCCTTCTGGTGTGACCACGCGAGGTGGAAGTGAGAGATGAAGTGGGTACTACGGGGGCTACGACGATCGCTCGTCGTGCCCGTCGATCCTCGCACGGTCCGCAAGCAGCCCGCTTCCGCGGGTGGCGGCGCCACGTCGGTCGCCGCTTGCGCGACGTGATCGAATGACAGTGACCGAACGAGAGGAAGTGACGCGATGCGTCTCCGCAAGAAGAAGTCGTTCCTCGACCAGGCCTCCGACTACGTCGACACGGTCCGCCCGCAGGTCGAGTCCGCGGTCTCGCAGGCGATCGACGCGGTCGAGGACTTCGTCAACGACACCGCCCGCCCGGCCCTGCACGACGGCTGGGAGAAGGCCGGCCCGGTGCTGGCCGACGCCCGCACCCGCGCGGTCTCCGCGGCCCACGACGCCCGGGAGGCGGCGGCTCCGGTCGTCGCCGACGCCCGCGCCAAGGCGGTCCCGCTGATCGCCTCCGGCGCCGCCATCGCCGGGGAGAGGGCCTCCGCGGTCAAGGACCTGGCCGAGGTGAAGGTCGCCGAGCTCAAGGGCGACCCGCCGAAGAAGAAGGGCGGCAAGCTGAAGAAGATCGCGCTGTTCGCGATCGTCGCCGGTGCCGCCGGCTTCGCGGCCAAGAAGCTGCAGGGCGGCAAGCAGAGCGACAACTGGCAGTCGTCGTACGTCCCGTCCCCGCCGCCCGCCGGCGCCACCTCGCCGAAGGCGCCGGGCGCGCCCACCGTGGTCGCCGACGACCCGGGCGGCGCCGCCCCCGACGAGGCGATCGCCGACCAGGCGGAGGAGGCGCACGCCGTCACCACGCCCGACGAGCCGGCCGAGGTCGTCTCGATCGACGAGGGCAAGAAGTAGCCCCACCCCGCACCGCTCAGAGCCGGCCCGAGGTCTCCTCGGGCCGGTTCTGCGCTATCCAGAGGTCGATCCGCTCCCACCAGCCGTAGAGCCACTCGATCCGGGCGTCGCGGTCCTCGGGGATCTCGGCCCGCGGCACCTGCCACCACTGCATGACGATCCGCTTGTCCATCGGCAGCTCGCGCCACACGTCGCCCACGCTCAGCAGGTGGTCGAGGCCGGTGTGCGCCACCAGGACGACGTCCGCGTCCGGTGCGGCGTCGAGGGCGGCGAGGAAGCCGCCGGGTCGCGGCGCCAGGACGTTGGTCATCGCCTCCGCCCGCTGGGCCATCCGCTCCAGCCCGAGCTTCCTCAGCCGGGCGATGCCCCGGTCGCGGCGGCGCGGGGTGAAGTTGCCGCCCTCGGGGAAGATCACGAAGGCGTCGTTCTCGTCGAGGCCGGTGGCCAGCGCGGAGATCTGGGACTCCAGGTCCTCGCCCTCCCCCGGGTCGGGCGTGATGAAGCGGGCCGGGATCCGGTTCAGCACCACGTCGATCATCGGGTCCCAGGCCAGGGTGTCCTTGAGGACCACGCGCGGCTCCCGGCGGTACCAGTGCATCAGCGCATGGATGAGCGTGAACGAGTCGCCGGGACCCGCGTGCCGGCAGCAGACCAGGATCGGCACGCCCGGGTGCGCGTCCGGCGCGGGCCCGGCGGTCTCGATGCGCAGCCTCAGCACCCGCCGCGCCTCCCGGAAGAAGACCCACATCACGCCCTGCACCAGGTCGTAGTGGATGCCCTCCCAGTACGCCGTACGGATCCGCCGGCCGAAGCCGGACGCGAACCACGCCCCCCACATGACCAGCAGCAGCACCGTCTCGATGCTCAGGTAGACGACCGCGATCCACAGCAGCCGCAGGGCCCGCCAGCGGCCGGGGAGCAACGGCGAGAGGGCCGCCGCCCCGATCAGCCACAGCGGCAGGGTGAGCCACAGCAGCGCGGTCAGCCCGATCACGGCCGGGGCGACCAGGAACCGGCGTACCGCCCAGGTCAGCGCGGGCGACACCGGTCTCAGCCCTGCTCGTCGAGGTACGCCGCGCAGGCGTCGTAGGTCGCGTCGATGCGGCGCTGCACGGTGGAGAAGTCCTTGCTGCCGAAGAAGGTGTCGTCGCGCGCCGACGTACCGCGCGCGGGCAGGACGTGCGCCTCGACCTCGGGCGGGAGCTCGGACAGCTCCCGGGCGAAGCGGTGCCGCCGGGCGATCTCGAAGGACACCCGGGCGACCTCCCAGGGCCGCCGCGGCACGCTCAGCGGCCGGTCGAAGCGCCCCACCTGGAGCACGTAGACGCGGGTCGCACCCAGAGCCACGGCGCGGCCCAGCGGGACGGAGTTGACGATGCCGCCGTCGAGGTAGTGCTCGTCGCCGACCCGGGCCGGCGGCAGCAGACCGGGTACGGCGGCGCTCGCGACCACGGCGTCGACGACGGGGCCGGTGCTGAACCAGTGCTCGGCGGCCCGCTCGATGCTGGCGGCGCACACCTGGAAGCGGACCGGCAGCTCCTCGAAGGTCACCTCACCGAGCTCCTCGGCCAGCCGCTGCTTCAGCGGCTGCGCGGAGTAGAGGTGGGTGCCGGTCGACACGGCCCGGCGCACGGTCCGCAGCGGGCTGTCGCCGTACACCTGGCGGCCGGCGTCGTTGGCGGTGCGCCACAGGTCGGTCATCCGCTCGATCACCGGCAGCGCCGGCTCACGGGCGACCAGGGCGCCGTTCAGGGCGCCGACGCTGGTGCCGAGGACCAGGTCGGGGACGATGTCGCGCTCCAGCAGGGCCCGGAGCATGCCGACCTCGACCGCTCCCAGGACGCCTCCGCCACCGAGGACGAACGCGGTGGTGATGTCAGCCCGCTGTCGGCTGGGCGGCGTGGGCGTCGGCCGCCTCCTGCAGACGCACCCGCTTGGTCGCGCGGTGCTCGGCCCAGAAGCTCAGCACCGGCACGGTGCCGCACAGCAGCGTGACGACCGTGAAGGACGGCTCCCAGGCCTCGCGACGGGCCAGCAGGAAGGCGGCCAGCAGGAAGATCATGTAGAGCCAGCCGTGCGCGACGCCCAGGTTGGAGGTGATCCACTCCCCGCTCTCCTGGAGGCCGGTGCCGTCCCCGGCGAGGTACTTCAACGGCACGCCGACGAGGATCAGCACCACGAGCAGGACACCGACGATGCTGGCCATCACCCGGTAGGCGGTCAGGTTCCGGTTCACGGCTCCGACGGTACCGGGTCGGGTGCGGGCTCCTCGCTGTCGTCCTGCAGCGCACCCTCGCCGCGCGTGATGTCGCGCACCCAGCGCCACCAGATGAAGGCGGCGAAGGCCCCGAAGATCCACCACTCGATCGCGTAGAGCAGGTTGCGCAGCGCGGTGAAGGTGCCCGCCTCCGGCAGCTGCTCGAGGGTGGCGGGCTCGAGGCCGCCGAGCGGCTCGGTGGCGACGCCGTACGCGCCGTAGAGGTCCTGGTCGACGTGCTGGATCAGGTCGGCCGTGCGGACCTGCGGGAGGATGTCGTCGCTGCGGTCGGTGTCGGCCTCGTTGGTGCCCTGGGTGGGCTGCAGCCAGGCCTCCAGGGACGCCTCGCCGGTGGGTGCCGCCGGTGCGGCCGTCGGGTCGGCGACCCACCCGCGGACGACGGGCAGCGCCGGTGCGTCGGCGGCTCCGACGGCCAGCGGGGTCACGACCCAGTAGCCGTCCTCCCCGTCGTGCTCGCGGCCGGAGACGTAGACCGTCCCGTCCGGCACCCAGGTCCCGTCGACGGTGACCGGCTGGCCGACCTTGTCGCCCGGGAAGGGGTCGTCGGGGCCGAGCACGTCGCTCAGGGGCTCGGGCTCGAGGTCGCTGAGGTCGGCCGCCTCCGCGGCTCGGCGCTCCTGCCAGGACTCGTACTGCCAGTAGCCCAGCAGCCCGGCTGCCGCGACCAGGACCAGCGCCAACAGGTGCAGCCCCCACAGGCGCGGGGCGAGCGGTCCGGACACCCCTCCAGGGTACGGGGGAGGTCCGGACCGCCCGTCGGTGCTACTTCTTCCTGTCCTTGACCACGGTGATCTTGTCGGTGTCGGCCGACGGGTTGTAGGCGGCCGTGCCGACGTAGGTGGCCTTGATCTTGTACGTGCCGGCCTTCAGCTTCGGCAGGGCGACGCGGACCGAGCCGTTGCGCAGGGTCTTGGTCGCCTTCCACTTCCCCAGGACGAGCTTGACCCTTCCGTCGGCCGCGGCGGTCCCGGAGGTCACGTCGACGCGGACGCCCGTCGACCGGCCGGCGACGATCTTCTTCCGGAAGACCTGGACCGTCGTCTTCGATGCTCGCTTCGCGACGGCCACGCCGCTGATCGTCCGTGGCGGGACGGGGATGCCCGAGTCGGCGAACTGGGCGGTCATGTAGACCGACCACGACAGCCGGGAAGCCACGGTGCCGCCCACGTCGCTCGTCTGCGCCTGGTACGTCGTCCCGGTCGCGCCGGGAATCTCGACCCCGTTGCGCAGCCAGCGGTGCTCGATGCCGCCGTAGAGGCCCAGGCCGTAGACCGACAGCAGCTCGTCCATGGGGGCCGAGAAGTCGAGGGCCACGGGGTCGCCCACGAACCCGGTGCCGGTCAGGGTGGCGGTAGCGGGCGCCTGGAGCGCGTAAGTGGCCTTCCCCGCCTCGGGGACCTGGACCACCGGCGTGACGGTGAGAGGGACGCTGGTGGTGAGCATGGAGGTGATCGAGCACGGGCTGACCCCGGCACAGAGGAATCCACCCCAGGGCGACATCGCGATGATGCCGTACCCACCGGCCGGCAGCGTCGCCGTGGGCGCCAGGCCATTGACCTGTTCGCTGTCGTAGTAGACGTCACTGGCCTCGGGGATCAGGTAGAAGCTCCCGCCGAGGCTCTCGCCCCCCGGGCCGAGGACGGACACGGTGAGCTCACCGTCGACGGGCGCGGCGTGAGCCGGCGCTGCCGCGAGGGTCGAACCGAGAAGGGCCACGGAGGCCAGGGCGGCGAATGCGCCGCGTCGCAGGGAGTTCGTCTTCTTCTGGGAGTCCACGCAGGGATGCTAGGGACCTGGCGTCGGCCCTGAGAGCGCTCCTGAGACATTCCCTGGGGTGGACTAGTCCGATCCGCCTGGGGTGGCCCCGGTGGCGCCCGGGGGACTCGAACTCCTCACCCGTTGCGCCAAGGCCCCGCCCGAAGCGGGTGCCGGTGGAGCCTAGGGGACTCGAACCCCTAACCCCCTGCTTGCAAAGCAGGTGCGCTACCAATTGCGCCAAGGCCCCTGGAGGGGGAGGTCAGGCCTTGCGGGTGACCGCGTCGGTGGCCTC